>Ga0315282_10017396_pt1 | contig 10386 bp, 6 predicted proteins | sample YL17G07_20_MG_FD_203693 | JGI IMG/M metagenome (GOLD analysis project Ga0315282, IMG submission 203693) | Sediment microbial communities from Yellowstone Lake, YNP, Wyoming, USA - YL17G07_20 | ecosystem: Environmental > Aquatic > Freshwater > Lake > Sediment | place: USA: Wyoming | collected... | reverse complement strand
ATGGTGCGCGCCCTCAACCGGCCCACGGTCCGGGCGTTTGCGTGGTCGGGGGCAGCCCTGGGCGCTGCGTTTCTGGTCAAGGAGACGGCGCTGCTATGGCTACCTCTCCCGTTCCTGGGGTGGCTTATGTGGCGAGAGCATCGCTCGAAAGATGTGGGGCTTGGCGCTCTCGCTTTCGCGGCCGCCTTCGGCCTCGTGACTGCCTGGTGGTTCGTGTGGGTGTTCCTTACCACGGACAAGGTGTTTCTCCTCGGGCAACTGGGGAGAGGCGAGGTGCTCTTGGTGGGGATCGCCGGCCTGGCTGCGTTATGTGCCGTCGTTGCCCTGCTGGCCGGCATGCGCACCCAATGGCTGGAGCGGCGCCTGGCAGATGCGGCGACTGGCCGCTGGTCCGGCACGGTCCAAGCGATGCTCCCCATTCTGGGCCTTCTTGGGCTCGTGACATGGTGCCTGCTGTTCCTTGTCGGCATTCAAGATGGGCGCGCGGCGCTCACCCATGAGTACTGGCGCACAGTGCCTGATTATGTTGGCGATCGCCTGGCCGGCAACGTGGACCCGTTCTATGCCTTGCTTGTTTCATGGGTCATCGTCGCCTGGAAAGCGATGCGCGGGAGCAGGGGTGACGGTATCCTGCTCTTTGCTTTCCTGCTGTTCTCGCCAGTCTTTCTCTCTGTTGCCAACTCCAACCTCCAGGTCAGACAGCTCGCTCCCGCTGTCTACCTTTCCTACCTCGCTCTCGGCAGGGCGCTCGGCCTGCTGCTGGACGAGATTCGTTCGTTGGCGGCCGAGCCCTCATCAGCGATTCGGGTGCTGGCCTATGGGATGGTGGCAGGCCTGGCCGTCATAGGCGGAACGTTCATCTTCACTCAGCAGCGTTCATTCCTGGATGCCAACGGCGAGATCGACAGCCAGCGGATCAACACTGACAACTGGGACAACCCACTGCTGGAGAATACGGCTCGCTGGATCGACGAGAACGTGCCGGCGGGCTCTCACATTATGTCCAGCCACCTTTTTCATTCGCACCTGTATTTTCTTACGGGGGCCCGTTATCCCATCTACCAGCTACCTACCGTTGAAGTGCGGATCAATCCGGGGGCCAGCCAGCCCGTTCAGCCCGTGGCGACCCTGTTCCGTTTCGAGGACGATCGTCTGGAGCCGCCGCAGGACGAAGAACGATGGCTCTATCTTGAGTGGGTCCCCGTTCATGGCTACTGGGTGGCCCTCTCCGAGATCGACCTCCTGAACGACCTTCGCGAGCGGAACATCCAGTATCTTGTCATCACCGGGGACGACCACGTGTACAGCTCGCTCATCTACCTGGAGTACTTCCTCCGAAACCCGGCCTTCACCCAGTTGCACTCTGAGCATTCCCCAACCGGCTCGACTCAGCTCCTGGTCTTCAAGGTTGACCAGAGCAAGCTAGTCCCCACCAACGACCACCTTACCATCCGAAGCAATATGTTCTTCGCCCTGTTGGGTGCGGCCTCGAGAGAGGGCGGCGTCGCCCAAGCGGTCGAAGTCGTCCGCAGGATCAGCCCCGCTCCCGTACAAATCAACCCTGTGGACGAGGGGGCTCGCGAGGCGCTTCGCATCATAGCCCAGATCTACGAGCAGTGAGCCGGTAGGACGCCGGCACGGAGTTGCGGCCATAGGCGCTCTGATCTACTATAACTGGCGCTGTGGCGGAGACTCGTTCCCGTAGTCCCAGAGAGATAAAGGGGCTGGTGCTCAGCGGCGGCAAGGGCACCCGGCTGCGTCCTTTCACCTACACCGGCGCCAAGCAACTGGTGCCCATCGCCAACAAGCCCATCCTCTTCTATGCCCTGGAGCAGCTCGTCGAGTCTGGCATCCGCGACATTGGCGTCGTCGTCGGGGAGACGGGGGACCAGGTGCGGGCGGCGCTGGGCGACGGCTCCCGCTTCGGGGCGCGGGTGACCTACGTCCAGCAGGAAACGCCCCTGGGCATAGCCCACGCCATCAGGATCTCGCGCCCCTTCCTGCGCGATTGCCCCTTCGTCGTCTTCCTGGGCGACAACTTCATCAAGGGCGGTGTTGTCCCCTACGTCGAGAGCTTCCGTCGCAGCGGCACCGACTGCCAGGTGCTGCTGAAGAGCGTCCCCAACCCCCGTGATTTCGGCGTCGCCCAGTTGGAGAACGGCCGCCTGTCGCGCGTGGTGGAGAAGCCATCGCAGCCACCCAGCGACCTGGCCGTCATCGGCATCTACATGTTCGACTCCCCCGTCTTCGAGGCCGTCGAGGCCATCCGGCCCTCGGCCCGAGGGGAGCTGGAGATCACCGACACCATCCAGTACCTCATCGACCACGGCTACGGCGTCCGCGCCGAGGTCGTGGAGGACTGCTGGATCGACACCGGCAAGATGGACGACCTGCTGGCCGCCAACCGAGCCATCCTGGAGACCCTAGCCCCCCGCTCGGCGGGGAGCGCCGACGCGGCCTCCCGTCTGGAGGGGGCCGTCGTCCTGGAGGAGGGCTGCCGGGTGGAGGGCAGCGTCATCGAGGGGCCGGCCATCATCGGCGAGAGGACCCGCATCATCAACTCGCGGGTGGGGCCCTTCACCTCCGTCTACCACGACTCCCTGGTGCGCGACAGCCACCTGGAGGGGAGCGTGGTGCTGGAGAACACCGTCATCGAGGGGCTGGGCGCCCCAGTGCGCGACAGTCTCATCGGGCGGAACGTGGAGCTGCGCGGCGGCGGCGCGCGGGCGGCCGAGGGCGGCTGCTACTGCCTGGTGCTGGGCGATTACAGCCGGGTCCGCGTCCCCTGAAGAGCCCGCCGTGACGTAGCCAGCCATTCTACGTGGAACTCAACAGGGGGCTTGACAAGCGTCTCCAATGGTGTTATACGGAAGTAGCTGGTGGAATAGTTATTGTCCCCGCCTAGTGACTTCTTGATGAGTGGACCGATCGTCTGGTAGACGGATGCCGCACGGAGGCGGTAGCTAAGTGCGGCCGGTATTTCTGTCGGGGTGTTCGGTGCGTCCTGTCGCCTGCACGACTGGCGCCGTTACCGGGCGTCCAGGCGTGGAGGGCGCAGGGTTTTTGCCCTCCGACAGGCAAGCGGCGGATAGCACAAGGCAAGGAGGTGGAAACGAACCATAGAGAACTGGTCGCCAACGCCTGGACGATTAGAAACCTGAGGAGGTTTCAGTAATGATCAAGAAGCTTTTGTTGGTAGGAGGGTTGGCGATAGTGCTGGCCCTCGGACTCATTGCCGGAGGGGGGACGCCCACCAAGGCGTTCGTGGCCCCCGGAATCCAAGACTTCAACCTGGACCTGGTCAACTGTCTAGTGCCGGCTTACCCCGACGCCGTCAGCCCCAACCCCGAGGCGGGGTACCCGCAGGTCTGCGCCGCGGGCGAGGACAAGACTGTCAGCGGGTCGGTTGGGTACAGCACGGCCATTGGGCTCATCGCGGGGAACCGGCAGGGCTTCCCCTACGTTTACAGCGGGCCCGGCTGGGTGCTCCAAAGCGATGGAGCAACTCCTGACGGCACGACAGTCGGCGATGTGGCGTCCACTATCGACATCTACGCGGACGGCTACAAGGACGTCTTGGGGAACGCCTCGAACTGCGGCGGGCCGCCCAACAACTGCGCTACCCCGCTGACCCTCCCCACGACCGCTCCGGAAGACTACGTCAAGCAGACTCTTGCCTGGGGCGCCACCACCGGCTGCGATGGCACGGACGAGACCTTCCTGAACGACATCTTGCCCGGCGCCAGCGCCATGACCCCCTACGTGCGCTACCGGGCCTGCCTTACCACGCTCTTCCTCCAGGGCAAGTACCGGCTTGACATCAAGGCGGTCAACGGCGTGACCACCCCGCTCAACCTGGTGAACCTGGCGCCCGTCTGGTCCCCGGCAGGGACCTACGTGAACCTGATCAGCCTTGGGGGCGAGGCTGCCTCGCCGACCACCGGTCTCCTGACCCAGGACACGCCGCAGGCCAGCATCAGCCACACCGACTCACCGTACGCGAAAAACCCGGCCGCGGCCGGGCTTTACGTGCGCTGGATGACGGAGATCAGCGCCGAGGATGCGGCCGACCGGGCCATCAACTTCGTGTACAGCACGAGCTGCAAGGCCATCGGCGGCAACTTCACCGACGCTGACGGCGACTGCCTGGCCACGGTAGCGAACGGCGGCGGCCCTGCCGACACCAACGACGCCAACCCCGACCAGGACAACGACGGCCTGCTCGATGGCGTCGAGGTGGCCTGGGGCTCCAACCCGTTGCTCGCCGACACCGACGGCGACGGCCGCACCGACGCCGAGGAGATGGTCGGCCCCACCCAGTTCCTGACCAACCCCAAGGTGGCGGACACCGACGCTGACACGGTGCCGGACGGCGGGCTGACGCTCGACGCGAACGGCGACGGCGTGCCCGACTTGCCGGACATGGACGGCAACGGCATTGCCGACGCGGGCATGAGCGCCAACCTGGACCTCTCCGGCGACGGCAGCAGCCACCGGCGCGTGGGCTACAGGATCGTCGGCTGGGACATCAAGCCCGATGGCGCCGGCACGGACAACTGCCCCAGCATCAAGAACGGCGCCTCCGAGGACAACCAGGCCAACTACGACCTGGACTCGGCCACTACATTGGGCAACGGTGACCTCTACGGCGACGCCTGCGACAGCGACGACGAGAACGACAACTTCCCTGACAGTGCCGAGCCCTACTTCCAGTGGGACGCCGGGGCTCACTCGTGCGGCAACGACAAGGACCTGCCCGGCCCGGCTCAGCCGCTGAGCCTCCACAACTCGGACACCGACGGTGACGGCCTGCTAGACGGCAGCGAGTGCTGGGCGGGCAGCAACCCCGCCGACGCCGGTGACACGCCGGGAGCGGCGGCAGCGGGTACTGACCCGGACAAGGACGCCCTCAACAACGCCATGGAAACCGACAGGCGCACGGAGGGCTTCAGCGACCAGCCGGCGCCAGCGCTTGTGGGCGACGAGGACGTTGACGGCGACACCTTGCTCGGTAAGAGTGACTCGGACAGCGACGGCGACGGGCTGTCGGACGGCTGCGAGGCCTTCGTTACCGGCACCAGCCCGATGAGGGTGAACAGCGACTCCATCGGGCAGCCCGACAACCTCGAGCCGAATCTACAGGACAAGATCGCTGCCTACTGCACTCCCAAGGCGGCTCTGTGGGACACTCCAATAACTAGGAATCTCCCAGGCGCGATCGCGGACGGCGTGAAGCTGACATTCACCATTCCGGTTGGCACCAGGATTTGGCTCGTAGCGGCTGGAGTTCCCGTCGGGACGTCCTCCTGTCCATGGAGGGCCGCCCTGCCGCCGCTTCTAGGGCCGCCCACTTGGACGGTTTTGTGGGGCACCAACAAGTGCATCGCGGACGGTCAGAGCGTCTCGGTCCAAGTTAACTATATTGGCATGTTGCCACCCACACTGACCGGTATCGTTTGGGTCGATCCGGGCACGGATATCGGCTCCGACCTTGGGGGGCCCTGGCCTTCCACCGCAGGTGTGGGGGGAACGCCCACCGACCTGGACGGTGACCTCGTGCTCAACGACGTGGACAACTGTCCGTGGGTGCCTAACCTGGACCAGGCGAACACGAACCCGGAGTACGGCAACGGCAAGGGCATCGCCCTTAACGACAAGACCGTGCCGTGGAGCGTCAGGGATGACAAGAAGGGCGACGCCTGCGACGGCGACCTGGACAACGACGGCATCCTCAACGGCGTCGACCCCAACCCGTCCGGCGACATCACCTACGACGACAACAATGACGGCACCTGGAAGGGCGCTGGGGACGACGGCCCGTCCTGGGACGACAACATGAACGCCAAGCTGGACGGTCGCGAGGCCCTGTGCCCTTCGGGGGTCCCCACGACGGACACGGATAAGGACGGCCTGACGGACAGGATGGAGTACTGCAAGTGGGGCAGCAGCCCCATCAAGGTTGACAGCGACGGTGACACCAAGGGCGACTGCGTCGAGGTGGTGGACACAAACGGCGACGGCGCGGCGAACCTGACCGACGTGGTCAACGCGGCGAAGGCGGCCCTGCTAGCAGAGGCAGCCTTCGGCAGGGACGGGGACTTCGACATAAACGGCGACAACGCGGTGAACCTAACCGACGTTACCCAGATAGCGAAGTTCGCCCTCATCGCCGGCACTTGCAAGTAGAACACGCAACCGCGTAGGCTCTGACCACGAAGGGGGCGGCCTTTACGGCCGCCCCCTCCTTTGAGCGCCACCTGGCCGGCGGCGGAAACTCCCTACGGACGGCGCCTCGACGCCCGGCTCCAGGTGTAGAGCCTACCCGTCACCACTATCAGGAGGCACGCTCCACCCAGCGCCCCACCGAGCACAGCCCAGGGGAAACCTCCCCCTCATCCGATTCGGGGGCTGCTCCCGCAGCGGCAGGGGTCGCCCCTCCAGGGGTGACAGTCGCCTTCCTCTCGGGCGTCGGCGCGGCTGGCGAGGCCTCAGGTGGGGGCGTCGCCGGTGGACCCTCACCTTGCTTGTGAATTACGGCCCCGTGGCACGGGATCGTCTGAGCAGGAATCTCGCCGCACGTCCCGATGGTGCCTGTTATCTCGCCGCCGATCTCCGTCGCGGGATCAAACTCCACGCGATCGTCTCCCCGCCCGATCACATCAAAAGTGATGACTTCCAGCGGACCGCCCTGAACCAGAGTAGCGTCCGGGTTCCTCAGGTCGGCGTGACAGGCCAGCACAGCGTCATGCTTGTCAGGCGTGTACTCGTCGTCACCTCTGGGCGGGTAGATGCCCATCCCACTGCAATCCCAGCGCTCGCCCAGGTTCGGGCTGGAGAAGGTGGTCGCGCCAGCATTGGCGTCAGGGTTATCATCCAGGCACGGAAGCAGGTCTGGCACCTCCGGCGCCACGTTCAACTGGCCGTCGTACACTACGCGGGCGAGGAAAGCGGAGGGCGGTTCAGGCGGGTTGAGGATGCAGACTGCTACCCGGTGGACCGCTCCCACGTTCGCATCAGCTTCACTGTCGATGGGATCACAGGGGCCGTTGCCGTTCTCCACATTGGCGTCAATCGCCAGCTCGAAATCACCTTGTTGAATGCCCAGGGCCTAGCCCCCGGCCACATGCGAGTGCCCCGGGCCCAGCGTGAAGGCCAGCGCCACGGCAATCGCTGCCATCCCTGGGAACGCCAAAAGCAGTGGAATACGAACTATGACTTTCCTCTCCTTCCCGGGATCGGGGGCCTGAGACGCGCCTCCTAATGATAACCCTGCTGTCAAGCAGGCTCAATCTGAGCGACGGCTGGGTGCGTCCCGTGACTCCCGGCGGGAGAGAAGGCAGCAGGCTCACCCCAGAAACAGACCGAACGTGCAGGAACCTGTTTGACATAGCCTTGTCCCTCTGCTACCATCTCGGCTACAGCCGGAAGCGGCCGACAGTCCACTGAAGATGACCTACCACTGCATGGCGATGCCTCGGCCCGAGCGAGTCGGGCCACACCAAGCGGACAGCTAGTCCAGCCCGCTCCGGGCCTACCCGCCTCTGGCGGGCCCGGGGCCCCTTCGAGGTATCGCCGTCATGTCTTTTGCCATAGCCCTGAAGTGCCGTGAATGCGGGCGTGAGTACCCGCTCGACCCCATACACGTCTGCGAGTTCTGCTTTGGCCCCCTGGAGATCGCCTATGACTACGAGGCCATGCGCAAGACGGTCACGCGCGAGGCCATCGAGCGGGGGCCTCTCACCCTCTGGCGCTACCGCCACCTCCTGCCCTGCGACGCCGAAGGCGCCGTGGACATCGGGGCTGGCTTCACGCCCCTCTTCCGGGCCGCCAACCTGGGTGAGGAGCTGGGCCTGCGTCACCTCTACATCAAGAACGACTGCGTGAACCCCACCTGGTCGTTCAAGGACCGGGTGGTGGCAGTGGCCAGCACGAAGGCGCGGGAGTTCGGGTTCACCACCCTGGCCTGCGCCTCCACAGGCAACCTGGCCAACAGCGTCTCCGCCCACGCCGCTAAGGCGCGCATGGACGCCTTTGTCTTCGTGCCCGCCGATCTCGAGTCGGGCAAGCTGGTGGGATCCGCTGTCTACGGCGCCACTCTGGTGGCCGTGGACGGCAGCTACGACGAGGTGAACCGACTCTGCTCGGAGCTGGCGGACAAGTACGGCTGGGCCTTCGTCAACATCAACGTCCGCCCCTACTATGCCGAGGGCAGCAAGACCCTGGCCTACGAGGTGGCGGAGCAGTTGGGCTGGCGGGCCCCCGACCACTGCATCGTCCCCCTGGCCAGCGGCTCTCTCTTCACCAAGATATGGAAAGGTCTCAACGAACTGGCTAAACTGTGGCTCGTCGATAGCGTGCAGACCAGGATGTCCGGGGCGCAGGCGGCGGGCTGCTCGCCGATCGTCAACGCCTGGCAGGCAGGGACGCTGAACATCAGGCCCGTCAAGCCCAACACCATCGCCAAGTCGCTGGCCATCGGCAACCCCGCCGACGGCTACTATGCCCTGAGGACGATGGCCGACTCCGGGGGCTCGGCGGTGGCCGTGAGCGACGACGAGGTGGTGGCGGGTATTCGCCTCCTGGCCGAGAGCGAGGGCATCTTCGCCGAGACGGCCGGGGGCGTGGTAGTCTCTGGTCTACGACGGTTGGTCGAGGCCGGCCGCGTGGGCCGCGACGAGCTGGTGGTGGCCTTCATCACCGGCAGCGGGCTGAAGACGCAGGAGGCCGTCTGGGGGCGCCTGCGCGAGCCGCTCCGTATCGAGGCCACCGTAGGCGCCTTTGAGCAGGCCCTGGGACAGCGAGAGGAGGCGCTGCCTGCCGGCTGAGCCCGGGGCGGCATCGAGAGGGAAGAGCATGGCCAAGCAGCGTGTGAAGTTCACCTTTCCCCAGGAGCTTATCACTCTGCCCATCATCTACGAGCTGGGCAAGAACTTTGACTTGGTGACCAATATCCGCCGGGCCGACGTCACCGAGGACCGCGGCTGGGTGGTGCTGGAGCTGGACGGTGACCTCCAGGAGATCGAGCGCGGCATTCAGTGGGTCACCTCTAAGGGCGTGCGCGTCGATCCCGTGGAAGGCGACATCGTCGAGGGCTGACCCGCCCCCGGCGGACCCGGACAGCAACGGAGGTACTAGATTGAGCGTGACAGTGCGTATCCCAGCGCCGCTGCGGAAGGTTACCGGCGAGCGCGATGTCGTCACCGCCGACGGCGGTGGCAGCCTGCTGGAGATCATCAGCCGCCTGGACCAGGAGTACCCGGGCCTGAAGGAGCGCATCTGCGACGAGAACGGCGAGCTCCGCCGCTTCGTCAACCTCTACATCAACGGCGAGGACGTGCGCTTCCTCTCCGGGCTAGAGACGCCCGTCAAGGCGGGCGATGAGGTGAGCATCGTCCCCGCCGTCGCTGGCGGCTAGCGACCCGGCCCGACCGTAGACGGCCAGCAGGGCGGCGCCCCTGCTCGACGGCAGGCCCCGTTCGGGGGCCCGTCCGGGCAGGCCGGCGCTGCCCTTTTGCGTCTTGCCCCCTAGTGCGGGGAGGGCAGCGGGCTCGGCGAAGGGCTGCGGGCCGAGGAGGGCGTGGCCACGGTGGTGGGGGTAGCGCGCGGCGAGGGCGACGGCTTCGGCGTCGCTGTCTCCACTATCCCCGTGGGAGTCTCTCGGGCCACCGGCGTATTCGTCGGCGTCTCGATGGGCAGTTCCGTGGGCAAGGCCGCCGGCAACGGGGTGGCCGTGTTGGCAGGCGGGGGCGCCCTCGTAGCGGGAGCAGATGTTGGTGTCGAGGTCGCCGTAAGCGTGGGTGAGGGCGTGCAGGTGACCAGCCCCGGCGTGCCGAGACCGGCGCCCTCGCAGCCCTCCAGGGTGGCCCCCGCTAGCGGCGTCGATGTGGGCCCGGCGGAGCCCTCCCCGTTATCGCCCGAGAGCACCGTCAGCCAGAGGGCCAGGGCGGCCACCGGCAGGGCCAGGACCGCGGCCGCCCCCAGCAGAATGGCGAAGGCGGGCCCACCTGCCGGGGTGCCGCCGGCCAGGGGGCCACGGGGACGCTGTGGAGGCGGGCCCATCGAAGGGGGCCACGGAGGCGCCCCTCTGGCCGTCGCGGCGGCGATGCCGGCTTCGGCCTGGACAGCGGTGTAGGCCAGCAGGTCCTGGAGGACGGCCTCCTTCACGCCCGGCGCCGGCGACACGGGCAGGAGGGCGGCCAGCACCTTCAGAGGCGGGAGCAGTCGCTTTCTGGTCTCGGAGCAGGTGGGACAGGCCGCCACGTGGCCGCTCACCAGGTGCCGCGACTCGGGCGGCAAGATGGCCTTCTCCATGCTGGCGGCGAGCTGCCCCAGTTCCGCGCACTGGCCGCTTCCCAGTCTAAGCATGAGGAGAGAGGTGAAAGCCTC
>Ga0315282_10017395_pt1 | contig 10387 bp, 10 predicted proteins | sample YL17G07_20_MG_FD_203693 | JGI IMG/M metagenome (GOLD analysis project Ga0315282, IMG submission 203693) | Sediment microbial communities from Yellowstone Lake, YNP, Wyoming, USA - YL17G07_20 | ecosystem: Environmental > Aquatic > Freshwater > Lake > Sediment | place: USA: Wyoming | collected... | reverse complement strand
AAGCAGCAGCGACAGTGGGAATGGCCGCGACGGACAATAACCCTGCGAATCAGGCAAATCTGAGCGGCTATCCAGGCGCAAAACAAGTACCAGACGCCAGAGAAGCGACAGCGGAGGCGAACGCTACAAGGGGAGCGTTCAAGGCCTGCATGCGGTAAACTAGCCTCATCGCGTTCGCCTCCCTAGCGCGATGCCGTTCGAAGCCGGTGAACAATCACTTCCGGCGGACAAAAGAGACGAGTAGGCAGAGTCGAGCAACCGATTCCGGGCGAAGTATACCCGTGGAGATTCCGGAATCTCCAACTGCCCTTGAGCAGGTCCGGCGTCGCCGCGCAGTTGCTGACCAACGGGCGTCCCCGGGGCAAACACACCTGTCCCCCGTGCGTGTGACCGCACAGGAAATAGTCAATGCCATGGGCTGCCGCCTTTTCTACGATTGTGCGCGTCGGCGAGTGGCTTAGCAGGATCTGGAACTCCGCTTCCGGTACCTCGGCAGTGGCTGCGTCCAAGTCGGCCGCGTGGAAGTAATGGTCGTCATCCACCCCCACGATCCAAATGGCGGTATCACGCCGCTCGAATCCTCGGGCGTCGTTGACTAAGACGGTAATACCCTCTCGTTCAAGCAGCGGAATGATGGCGGCGCTGTCGTGGTTTCCCAACACAGCGATGCAACCAATACTAGGACGCACAGCGCGAGTGATCCTCCCGCTCACAGCGGCTGCCCTTTCCGGGTCACAGCGATCCGGGTCCTGAAAATCACCCGTAATAACGCACAGATCACACCGAATGGACCGGAGTAGTTCGGAGAGCGATTCCCCACGGTCCCGAATGCCGTCTGCGTGCAAGTCGGACAAATGAACGATCGTTACACCATCAAACACCGCTGGAAGGCGCTGTGAGGCAAAGACGACCTCGTTGCACCGGTAGCCGAGGGTTCGCCGCACCAGACCCGGGCGGCGGCAGATCCATTCGAGCCTCTGGTGGGTGTGCCGCATCAGGGCGTACACGTCCAAAACGCGGTCAACGGTGCCCGCCGCTGCCAGTTCCCGTGCGGCTCGCTTGCCGATCGCGTCGCTGCTCGTGCTAGCGTGACTCAAGACACCATCTCAAGCGTGTCGGATTGGTGTCAACGAGCATCCAAAATCGATCCGCTGACACCGCACCTCCGGGGTGGATCTCAAGCGGGGAGCGTCTCGGTGCCTCCGAGTCTCCGTGGCTGCATCTTACCTCCCCGTGGTGCTCTCGGGCACCGGCTGGTTCCGCCGAATGCGGACCTTGTTCACGCGCCGGCGCTCGGCTTCGAGCACCTGGATGGTCAGCCCGTCGATCGCGAACGTCTCGCCGACGCTCGGCACCCGCCCGAGATGCGACAACAGGTAGCCGCCCACGGTTTCGAAGCCCTCGGGCTCGATCGGCACCTCGAGCCGCTCGGCCACCTCGTCGATGTTCACCTTCCCGCTGAAGACGAACACGCCGTTGCCCTCGTCGGTGATCGGCTCGGACTCTTCGTCGTACTCGTCGCGGATCTCGCCGACGATCTCCTCGAGCAGGTCCTCGAGCGTCACGAGCCCCGCCGTGCCGCCGTACTCGTCGACCACGATCGCGATCTGCTGCTGCTGCCGCTGGAACTCCTTGAGCAGCTCCGACACCCGCTTGGTCTCGGGCACGAAGTACGCCGGCCGCATGAGCGCGGTGATCGCGCGGGCGGCCTCGGTGCCCTCCTGGCGGATCAGGTCCTTCACGAAGACGATGCCGACGATGTTGTCCAGGCTGTCGTTGTATACCGGGATGCGCGAGTACTCCTGTTCCCGCAGCAGCGCCTTCAGCTCGTCGATCGTCGCATCAGCGCGGATCGCGACGATGTCCGGCCTCGGCGTCATCACTTCGCGGACGAGCGTGTCGCCGAAATCGACGATCGACTGCAGTAGCCGGCGCTCGTCGCGCTCGATCAGCCCTTCCTGTTCGCCCACCTCCAGGTAGGCCTGCGCCGCCTCCCCCTGCTCTTCCTGCGCCTCGACGGGAGATGCCGGCGGCAGCGGCCGCTCGCGATCGAGCGTGGCCAGGCCGGCGATCAGCACCTGCACCGGCCGCGCAACGAAGGTGAACGAGGGCAGCAGCACGTCCAGGGCGCGTTCCGGGTTGCGCCCGATGATCAGCAGCGGCAGCAGGTGCTGGCAGGCGAAGACGAACGCCACCATCAGCAACACCAGCACGCCGATCTTGTGGGCGCCGTCGACGCCGACCAGGCTCGCGACCAGGGCCGTCGCCACCACGAAGAGGACGACGAGGAGCAGCCGGACCGGCACGAACAGCAGCATCGGGTCGTCCAGATAGCGGGCGAGCCCCGTGCCGCGGTCGTTGCGCTCGGCCAGCAGCCGCAGCGACAGCCGCATCAGGGCGCTGAAGGCGGCGTCCACCGTGCCGAGGTATACCGTCGCACAGCCGATGAGGAAGAGGGCGAGGGGGATCATAGGTGGTCGAGTCGGGCGCCATCGCCAGCCGAGCTGCGCTCGATCAGCCCGTCGCGCAACCCCCCGCGGCGCCGCAACCGGCGCTCCACCCTGGCCATCGCGCCGTGATCGCGGTGATGGTCGTACCCGAGCAGATGCAGCAGGCCGTGCAGCGCCAGCACACGCAGCTCCGTGCGCAGCGAGTGGCCCGCCTCGCGCGCCTGCCGACCTGCCACGCCCTTCGCGATGACGATGTCCCCGAGGTGGCGCCCGCCTTCCCGGCCGGGAGCCGGGGTCGGTGCGGCCGGCCGGCCGGCCGGAAACGACAACATGTCGGTCACCCGGTCCTTGCCGGCAAACCGCGCGTTGAGCTGTCGAATCGTGCTGTCAGGAACGAGCGCCACGGCCACGGTGCCCGAAGCGCCGGGTGGTGCCACCTGCTGCAGCCAGCGGGCCACTCCCGGATCCCGCAGGCGCCGTCCGCGCTGGTCAGTCACGACCACTGACAGCGAAGGCCGGCCGCGTCGGTCGCCCTCAGGCATCGCTACCCAGTGTCAGGAAATGCGCCGCGGGTTGCCGTTGCCGTTGGCGTACGCCTCGTACGCCTTGACGATCTGCTGGACGACACGGGCGCGCACGACGTCGCGGTCGTCGAAGTAGATGAACGAGATGCTCTCGATCTGGCGCACCACCTTGATCGCCTCGATCAGGCCCGAGGTGCGCCCGCTGGGCAGGTCGATCTGGGTGATGTCGCCCGTGATCACCGCCTTCGACCCGAACCCGAGCCGGGTGAGGAACATCTTCATCTGCTCGGAAGTGGTGTTCTGTGCCTCGTCGAGGATCACGAACGAGTCGTTCAGCGTCCGCCCGCGCATGAAGGCGATCGGCGCAATCTCGATCACGCCGCGCTCGAGCAGCCGTTCCACGCGGTCGGCCTCGAGCATGTCGTAGAGGGCGTCGTACAGCGGGCGGAGATACGGGTTGACCTTCTCCTGCAGGTCGCCCGGCAGGAATCCCAGCTTCTCGCCGGCTTCCACGGCCGGACGCGCCAGGATGATCCGGCTCACCTTCTTGGCCACCAGATACGCGACCGCCTGCGCCATCGCCAGGTACGTCTTGCCGGTGCCCGCCGGCCCGATGCCGAAGATGATGTCGTTCTGGTCGATCGCTTCGAGGTATTTCCGCTGGTTGAGGCTCTTCGGGGCCACCTGCCGCTTGGCGGACGGCTTCAGGATCCCCTTCTGGAAGTAGTCTCGCAGCTCCACCTGCGCGTCCTGTTGGACCAGCTGCGAGGCGGTCTTCACGTCACCGTTCGAGATCTGGTAGCCCTCGCGCAGGAGGGTCGCCAGCTCGACCACGATGCGCTCGACCTTGGCCACGTCGGCGGGCTCGCCGTCGACCAGCAGATCGTGTCCCTGCGTGTTGATGTGAACGTTGAGGAGTGACTCGAGGAAACGCAGATTCTCGTCGTAGGATCCAAAGACCGTTTCAATCCCTTCTTCAGGGACTGCGATTTTTCTCATCTGGAACCGCTAGGTTGTGCGTATCTCCTTTCCCTGCAGAGATTTACCTGCCAGACCTTACCACAACCCCACGCCAGACGTCAAGCCGACGCGGCCGGGAACCCAGCCGAGAGGACGCCGAGACGCCAGGGGCCGATATCCTCGGCCGCCTGCCATCCGCCGTCTGCCATCTGAGGTCTGCCATCTGAGGTCTGCCATCTGAGGTCTGCCGTCTGCCCGCCCGGCACCTACGGCTTCTTCGCCGGTTCCCGGACCCGCACGTGCAGCTCATCGAGCTGCCGCTGGTCGACGGGCGAGGGCGACCCGGACATCAGGTCGACCGCCGCCGTCGTCTTCGGGAACGCGATCACGTCGCGGATCGAGCTTTCGCCGCCAAGGATCGTGACGATGCGGTCGAGGCCGAGGGCGATGCCCCCGTGCGGCGGCGTGCCGTATTCCAGCGCCTCGAGAAAGAACCCGAACCGCAGCTTCGCCTCCTCGTCGCCGATGTTCAGCAACCGGAAGATGCGCGCCTGCAGCGCCTGGTCGTGGATCCGGATGCTGCCGCCGCCGATTTCCCAGCCGTTGAGCACGAGGTCGTAGATGCGCCCCCGGACGCGACCCGGGTCCGAGTCGAGCAGCGGGACGTCCTCGTCGACCAGGGCGGTGAACGGATGCTGGACCGAGTCCCAGCGCCCCTCCTCCGCGTTCCACTCGAGCAGCGGAAAGTCGGTGACCCAGGCGATCGCGAACTGGTCCGGGCTGGCCAGTCCCTCCTGCTTCGCAATCAGGAGCCGGAGCTGCCCGAGCATTCTCGACGTGGGATCGGGCTGACCGGCAGCCATCACGAGGAGATCGCCCTCGCCGGCACCCGCCTTCGCGAGCGCGTCCGCGATGGTCACCTCCCCCGCCGCCTTGAGCGCCGAACTCTGGACGGCCCCGCCTTCGCCGCGCCGCGCCGACACGAGGCCGGACGCGCCAAGCCGCCTCGCCTCGGCGGTCAGCTCGTCAATCTGGCGCCGTGAGTAGCGGGCGCCGCCCGGCACCACGAGCCCCCGGACGGCCCCGCCGGCCCTCACCGTATCGCGAAAGACAGGAAACGAGGACTCGGCGAAGAGCGTGGAGACGTCCTCGATCTCGAGGCCGAACCGCAGGTCGGGCTTGTCCGACCCGTAGCGGGCGATAGCCTCGCGATAGGGAATGCGCCGGAACGGCCGCGGCACGTCCCGCCCGATCACGCGAAAGACGTCCTGCATCAGCGGCTCGATGATCGAAAAGACGAGCTCGCGCGTCGCGAAGGAAATCTCCACGTCGATCTGTGTGAACTCGGGCTGGCGGTCGGCGCGCAGGTCCTCGTCGCGGAAGCACTTCACGATCTGGAAGTACCGGTCCATGCCGGCGATCATCAGGATCTGCTTGAAGATCTGCGGGGACTGCGGCAACGCGTAGAACTCGCCCGGATGAACGCGGCTCGGCACCAGGTAGTCGCGCGCCCCTTCGGGCGTGGACTTGGTGAGGATCGGCGTCTCGATCTCCCAGAAGCCCTGCGAGTCGAAGTACTTCCGGATCGCCATCGTCACCCGGTGGCGCAGCCCGAGGTTTCCCTGCAAACGCGGCCGCCGCAGGTCCAGGTACCGGTACTTCAGCCGCAACTCCTCGGAGGCCGGCGCGTCGTCGGCGATGGAAAACGGCGGGGTCTTCGATTCGTTCAGCACGCGCAGCTCGCCGGCCACGACCTCGATCTCGCCGGTCTTCAGCTTCGGATTCACGGCGTCCGGCCCACGCCGCTGCACGACACCGCTGACGCCGATGACGAACTCCGACCGCAGCTTCTTGGCGAGCGGCAGCACCCCCTCCTCTTCACGGAAGACCACCTGGGTGAGGCCGGCCCGGTCCCGCACGTCCACGAAGACCAGAGCGCCGAGGTCGCGCACCCGCTGGACCCAGCCGAGCAGGATCACCCGAGCGCCGACATCGGAGCCGGTCAGCGCCCCGCAGGTGTGGGTCCGTTGCCAGTCGCCGAGCTGATCGGTCACGATGCCTCTCCCTCCCGCGCGCGCGGCCGGAAGCGTCCGACCGCCTCGGCACGCGAGATCGCGTGCTGCTCGCCGCTCTTCATGTCTCTCACCGTCACCTCGCCCCGGGCCAGCTCGTCGTCGCCAATGATGAGGGCGATTGGCGCGCCCAGCCGATCGGCCCGCTTCATCTGCGACCTGATGCTGCGGCCCTCGTAATCGGCCTGCGCGTTGACGCCGGCCCGGCGCAGGTCGCGCAGCAGCTCGAACGCCGCGTCGCGCGCGCGATCACCGAGCGCCGCCACGAAGACGTCCGGCGGCCGGACGGCCGGCTCGCCGGAGGACGGCAGCGCGAGCACGAGCCGTTCGATCCCGGCCGCGAACCCGATCCCGACCCGATCGGGGCCTCCGAGCTGTCTGACCAGGCCGTCATAGCGGCCGCCGCCGAGGATCGCGTTCTGCGCCCCGAGGTGCGGCACGAGGATCTCGAACGTCGTCCGGGTGTAGTAGTCGATGCCGCGCACCAGGCGGTGGGAGATGCGGTACAGGATGCCGTAGAGGCCCAGGTAGCGCTGAACCGCCTCGAAGTGCGCCCGACACTCGTCGCACAGATAGTCGATCGTGTGGGGCAGAAGGTCGATGATTGCCTGGTCCTCCGGCACCTTGCAGTCGAAGATGCGCAGCGGGTTCGTGGCCGCGCGGCGCTGACAGTCCGCGCACAACCTCGGCAGATCATCGCCCAGGGCGGCCACCAGCGCCCGGCTGAAGGCGGGACGGCAGTTCGGACAGCCCACCGAGTTAATCACCAGCTCGACGCCGCGGATTTCCAGCTCAGCGACCAGCGTCCACGCGAGGTCGACGATCTCGGCGTCGATGGCCGGGTCCTTCACGCCAAACACCTCGACGTCGAGCTGATGGAACTGCCGGTACCGCCCTTTCTGCGGCCGCTCGTACCGGAACATCGGGCCGATCAGGTAGAGCTTCGACACCGCCATCGCCTGCTCGAGGCCGTGCTCGACGAAGGCGCGCACGATGCTCGGCGTCGCCTCCGGCCTGAGGGTGACGGACTCTCCGCCTTTGTCGACGAAGGTGTACATCTCCTTCTGCACGATGTCGGTGGTCTCGCCCGTGCCTTTCGCGAACAGCTCCTCACGCTCGATGATCGGCGTGCGCAGCTCGGCGTAGCCGTAGCGCTCGAAGACGCGACGGGCGGTCGCTTCCACCTTCTGCCAGCGTTCGACCTCGCCCGGCAGGATGTCTCTGGTGCCGCGAACGGAGGGAATCATGAAGTCTCCACCTCCCCGGTCACCTGGGCGCTCCCGTCGACATAGGCGGTCGGGTGGGGCAAGGCAGGATCGATTGGTGCGGCCGAAGCATGAGCGGTCTGCCGTCAGATGCGCGGGAGCGTCACATCGAGCTGCGCCTGATACTTGCCCTTCTTGTCCGCGTATGAGGTCAGACACGGCTCGTCGCTCTCGAAGAAGATCACCTGCGCGATCCCCTCGTTGGCGTAGATCTTCGCCGGCAGAGGCGTCGTGTTGGAGATCTCGAGCGTGGCCGTGCCCTCCCATTCCGGCTCGAAGGGTGTCACGTTGACGATGATCCCGCAGCGCGCGTAGGTGGACTTGCCGAGGCAGACCGTCAGGACGTCGCGCGGGATCCGGAAGTACTCGACCGTGCGCGCGAGCGCGAAGGAGTTCGGCGGCACGATGCAGACCTCGGCCTTCACGTCCACGAACGACCGGGGGTCGAACGCCTTGGGGTCGATCACCGTCGTGTTGATGTTGGTGAAGACCTTGAACTCGTCGCCGACCCGCACGTCGTACCCGTAGGAGGACAGCCCGTACGAGATGACGCCGCTGCGCACCTGGCTTTCGACGAACGGCTCGATCATCCCTCGCTCGAGCGCCATCGTACGAATCCACCGATCGGACTTGATGGTCATGAACAGTCGTCAGTCGTCAGTCAGTCGACAGTCATCAGTCGCCAGTCGCCAGTCGTCCCTCGACCCTCCCCAGTGGCGAGTCGTCAGTCACCACCGATCGAAGGGCCGAGCTCTTGACCCTATCGCCGGAACAGCATCAGCAGCAGCGTCAGCAGCACGCTCAGCACGATCGACGTCACCAGCGGGAAGGAGAACGTGAACGACCCGCGCCTGATGACGATGTCGCCCGGCAGGCGGCCGAACGGGATGCCGACCATCACCAGCAGCCCGAGGGCGGCGATGACCAGCCCGATGATGACCAGCAGCCTGCCCAGTGTGCTCACCCCCCGACAAGCTCGATGCCCGGGAAGAAATAGGCGAGCTCGAACGCGGCCGTCTCCGGCGCGTCCGAGCCGTGCGTGGCGTTCCGCTCGATGGAGCTGCCGAACTCGCGCCGCAACGTGCCCTCGGCCGCCTTCGCCGGGTCGGTGGCACCCATCAGGTCGCGCCAGCGCCGGATGGCGTCGGGCGCCTCGAGAGCGAGCACGACCGCCGGCCCCGAGGACATGAACTCGGTCAACCCCCGGAAGAACGGACGCTCGCGGTGGACCGCGTAGAAACCTTCGGCCTCGCGACGCGACAGACGCACCAGGCGCATCGCGCGGATCTGGAACCCTGCTTCCTCGATACGCTGAAGAATCGTGCCGGCCAGCCTCCGTTCGACGGCATCCGGCTTGATGATGGCGAGTGTCCGCTGCATAGATCCTGGCATTATAGCAACAGCCTGGGTCGGGCTGCCTGGCCGGCCCGCAAACCAAGAACCAGGCACGAGGCACCGCACCAAGAACGAAGGACAAAGGATCGGGAACGGGCAGGGATCAGCGAAGAGCGTCCATGATCTCGTCGAGCGCGGCCTTCGGCGGCCGCACCTTCTCCTGCGGCAGCAGGGCCAGCGGCTCGTCCACCAGGTTCAGCATCGTCACGAAGTCGTCTCGGTCCGGTTCCACGTAGATCAGGCCGGTCGCGAACTCGCCGCGACGCGCCGACTCCTGCAGCACGCGCATCGCGCGCACGCGATCGGTCGCGTCGTAGTCCTCGGCCAGCTTCTTGAGGAACAACGTCGACCCGTCGTACATCGTCACGACCTTGGTCTGGCCGGGCTCGTAGTCGACCGTGATGTCCTCGAAGAACGGCACGAAGCTGATCTCCTCGAGCGGCTCCTCATGGTCCTTCACGTACGAGTAGCTCTTGGTGGACCCTTCGTGGTCGTTGAAGGTCACGCACGGCGAGATGACGTCGAGCATCACGATGCCGCGGTGGCTCAGCGAGGCCTTGAGCAGCGACAGGAGCTGCTTCTTGTCGCCCGAGAACGAGCGCGCGACGAATGTGGCGCCGAGCTCAATCGCCATCGCGCACAGGTCGATCGGCGGCAGGTCGCTGATGACGCCGTTCTTCAGCTTCGAGCCGAGGTCGGCGGTCGGGGAGAGCTGCCCCTTGGTGAGCCCGTAGCAGCCGTTGTTCTCGACGATGTAGATCATCGGCAGGTTGCGCCGCATCAGGTGCACGAACTGGCCGATGCCAATCGCGCCCGTGTCGCCGTCGCCGCTCACGCCGATGGCGATCACCTTCCGGTTCGCCAGCACCGCGCCGGTGGCGACCGACGGCATGCGGCCGTGCACGGCGTTGAAGCCGTGCGACTGGCCGAGGAAGTACGCCGGGCTCTTGCTCGAGCAGCCGATGCCCGACAGCTTGAGGACCTGTCGCGGATCGATCCCCATCTCGAAGAACGCCTCGGTGATGCGCTCCGAGATCGCGTTGTGCCCGCAGCCGGCGCACAGCGTGCTCTTGCCGCCGCGGTACGGCTGCATCTCGAGGCCGATCCGGTTCACCTTCTTACCCGGCGCGGGTGTCGCTGTACTCATGGAGGTCCGTCCAGTCAACGAATCAACAGATCAACAGGTCGCGTCAGTCTTCCCCGAGCGGCACCGGGGAGGCCGCGGCAGCGACCGTCAGCGGCCGCTCCGCGTGGCCTTCCTGCACCAGGACCTGGTCGGTGACCGACCGCGCGTCGATCGGCAGCCCGTTGTAGTGCAGCACGCTCCGCAGCCGCCCCGCCAGATCGGCGGGGAGATCGAGCTGCAGGAGGCTGCGCATCTGCGCGTCGCGGTTCTGCTCGACGACGTACACGCGCTGGTGAGCCCGGACGAATGCCTCGACCGACGCCGGGAACGGGTAGGCACGCAGGCGGAGGTACGACGCCTTGATGCCCGACTCCTCCCTCAGCTGATCCCGGCTCTCGGCGATCGCCCAGTGGCTGGTGCCGAAACCGATGAAGCCAATCTCGGCCCCTTCCTCCATCGCCATCACGGGCTGGGGAACCGCTTGGCGCAGCGTCTGGAACTTCCGGTTCAGCCGGTCCATGTTTCGCTGGTAGTCGCCTGGCCGCTCGCTGTACTGCCCGCGCTCGTTGTGACCGGACCCCCGGCAGAAGTACGC
>Ga0315282_10017394_pt1 | contig 10387 bp, 7 predicted proteins | sample YL17G07_20_MG_FD_203693 | JGI IMG/M metagenome (GOLD analysis project Ga0315282, IMG submission 203693) | Sediment microbial communities from Yellowstone Lake, YNP, Wyoming, USA - YL17G07_20 | ecosystem: Environmental > Aquatic > Freshwater > Lake > Sediment | place: USA: Wyoming | collected... | reverse complement strand
CTGAATTAAAGTGCGCGGCGAAGCACTTGTCAATAGGAAACTTGAGCGGCCTAAAATGCTGGCATGAGTTCTGCTCGTCTGCTAATGTGAGGACGATTTGGCCGACTCCCGCGGCAGGGAATTGGCCAGATTCACCCAAAGTTGGTCTCAGGAGGTTCTCGCCATGTTGTTTTCCCCAATGAGTCCCCTATACTGGATGCTCGTGGGACCCGCGATTATCCTGGCTATCTGGGCGCAAATGAAGGTCAAGAGCGCCTTTGACAAGTACCGCCGGGTCGGCAGTTCGTCGGGCCTGTCGGGTGCGGAGGCCGCTGCTCAAATGCTCGGGAGAAAAGGGCTGCGAGTTGTGAATTCCACCAAAGAAGCCATGCAAATGGACAATGCTGTCGCCATTCGCTTTACACGGGGTTTTCTGAGCGACCACTACGATCCCCGCAACAAGACCTTGAACCTGTCCCGCACCGTCTATGAGGGGCGGTCTTTAGCCTCCGTGGGGGTGGCCTGCCACGAAGCCGGACACGCCCTGCAGCACGCGCAGGACTATGCCCCCCTCAAGATGCGCAGCACAATGGTTCCCGTCGCCTCGTTCGGGTCCTGGTTGGCGTTCCCGGTGATCATCCTGGGGATTGTCCTGCACACCGGGATTCTGATGAAGGTGGGGATTCTCCTGCTGGCGGTCATCGTGCTGTTGCAGTTGATCACTCTCCCCGTTGAGTTCGACGCCTCGAAGCGCGCCAAGCAGGCCTTGCGGCAAATGGGCATCATAGGCTCCCAGGCAGAAGCCAATGGCGTTGCCGCCGTCCTGGACGCCGCCGCGTGGACGTATGTGGCCGCCGCCGTCAGTGCCGTCATGACGCTCATCTACTGGATTCTGGTGATCACGGGGGGAAGCCGGCACTAGTAGGCCAGCAACCTGAAGACACCGGGGCCTCCTTACGGAACAGGACAACGGACGTAGATGCGCCAATACGCTTGACTTGACTTGGTCTATCCCATAGTTTGGTCCCTTGAGTCCCGGAGGCGTCAATCTGAACCGCAATCGGAAATCCCACCTGGAAGCTGAGCCATTCGAGTGCAAACGCTGCGGAAACTGCTGCTTGGGCGAGGGATTCGTCAGCGTGTCGGCCGAGGACTGCCGCCGGATCGCGGAGTTCCTCGGAATGCCGTTGGAGGAGTTCCTGGCCACCTACACGCGCCACAAGCCGGGCTGTGAGCGCTGGCTGGCCGACAAGGCGGGCGAGGACGTCCCGTGCATTTTCTTTGAGCGGGACAAGAAGGGCCTGGCCTCGTGCCGCATTCAGGGCGCCAAGCCGGAGCAGTGCCGCACCTTCCCGCTCAAGTGGCGCAGACCCGGGTTTTCCGAGTGGTGCGCGGGAATGCAGGCGCGAAAATCCAAACTGGGAAAGGACCGCGGATGAGCGCAAACGGAAAACGTCCCGACCAGATCCAGAAAATGACGTCCCTCGAACTCGAAATAACGGACCTGGCCTACGGCGGCAAGGGCATCGGCAAGATCGAGGACTTCGTCGTGTTTGTGGGGGGCGCGGTTCCGGGCGACTTGGTGCGGGCGCGCATCACCAAGCGGCAGAAAAACTTCGCGGAAGCGGTCATGGAGGAAATCCTGCGGCCGTCGCCGGACCGGATCGAGCCGCACTGTCCGCTCTCCGGCGAGTGCGGGGGCTGCTCCTGGCAGAACCTGCCCTACAAAGTGCAGCTGGCGCACAAGCAGAGCCAGGCCGAGGCGACCCTCGAACACCTCGGCAAGGCGCGCCCGGACTGCCTGCGGCCCATTGTGCCGTCGCCGGACGAATGGCGCTACCGCAACAAGATGGACTTTACGTTCGGCGCCAACGAGGACGGCTGGCCCATCATCGGTTTTCACCGTCCCGGTCAGTTCTGGAGGATCCTGGAAGTTCACGCCTGCCTTCTCCAGCCCGAACCCATGGATCACATCCTGGGCGCGATGACGCGATGGGTCCGCGAGAAAGGCCTCAAGGCTTACAACCAGAAAACCCACGAGGGCTTCCTGCGCCACCTGATCGTGCGCCACAGCGTCACGACGGACGAGTATATCGCGATGCTCGAGACGCACCGGGGTGTCCTGCCCGATCGTGAGGGCTTGATCGCGGCGCTCCGGGAAGCCTGCCCGAGGCTCAAGGGATTCGCATGGGGACTCAACACCGGCCTGGCCGACGTCGCCCGGCAGGAAGAGGAACTCTGGCGCTGGGGAGAACCCGAACTTATCGAAACGCTGGGGGGACTGCGGTTCCGCGTTTCGCCGCAGTCCTTTTTTCAGGTCAACACGCGCGCGGCGGAGCGGCTCTACACCGTGGTCCGCGATCTGCTGGGGGACGATGCCCGCGGCACGCGCCTGCTCGACGCCTACTGCGGCACGGGCACCATCGGTCTCTATTGCGCGGACCGCGTGGCCGAAGTGGTCGGGGTCGAAGTAGTGCGCGATGCCGTGTGGGACGCGCGAGAGAACGCGGACCGCAACGGCATCGGCAACTGCACCTTCCTGGCCGGGGACATGAGCGAGACGCTGCCGCTGGTGGTCCAGATGCCCGGCGGTCCCTTCGGCAGGGTCATCATGGACCCGCCCCGCGGCGGCATGGACAAGCGCTCGCTGAGGGGGCTGCTGGCGATGGGCGCGCCGGTGTTGATCTACGTTTCCTGCAACCCCGGCACGCTGGCGCGCGACCTCCAGATCATCTCCGAGGCGGGATACCGCCCCACGGTTATGCAGCCGGTGGACCTCTTCCCGCAGACCTATCACATCGAGACGGTGCTGAGGTTTGAGAAGAAGGATGAAGGATGAAGGCGGAATGATGAATGATGAATGATGAACGGCTGGCTCCGCCCGGGAATGCTTGCGGGCCGGGAGAACAGTCTTCGTCCGGCCATCGGCTTTCCGTAGTCATTGTTCATCATTCATCATTCGTCATTCCGCGTTTTCCTAGTAATCGTCTCCCGGTTTCTCGCCAAGGATCTCCCCCCGGAAGCCATAGCACCGGGTGAAGGCGTAGGTCTTGCACACGATCGCCTTGGAGGTCATCTCGAGGATTTGCGGCGGGTCGGTGCGCTCGAACGACAACCCGATCCGTTTGCCATACTTCTCCCATTTCCCCTTCTTATCCACCTCCGACACGAAGACCGCGTCCCAGCCCTTCTTGTCCGCGGGTCCCGGCCAGAGGTCGCATTGTGTCTTCCGACGCCCGAAATCGGCGCAGTAGGCCGGGGGATGCCCCGCCGTGTAGAACGCGAGCAGGGCCGTCGTTTGATAGTACGGGCTGATTAGAAAGGTTCGCTGCGGCTGGGGCATCCTCCCGATCTTCTCCGCAATAGCCCGGCCCAGTTTGTCCGGTCCCTTGAGCCGCCACGTCGGGTCCAGCTGCTGAGGACGCTGGACCCCCACCTTCTCTAGGAGAGAAACCACGCTCCCTGCGCGGAGCACGAATGCGTCGTGGAGAAAAAAGGTGACCGCAAACGTGGACGCGAGACCGAGCACAATCCAGGCCGAAACCAGGCGCGAACGCCCCGCCTGCCTGGTTTCCTCATGCCATTTCTCGAAGTAAACCACCGTGAGGATAACCCAGCTATAATAGGCGGGCGCGGCCCAGTTGGCTTGGGCTTTTCCGAAAAGACTCTTGAGCAAAACGCCCAGAAACACCGGAAGCGAGGTGCACAGCAGAAAGAGCATCGCGGGCTCGACGGGGCGGTTGCGGCGGCGCGCCAGGGCAAACGCGCTCGCAATCATGGCCAGGAAAACCAGCGGCGAGAGGACCGCCATCTGCGACCCGGCGAACTCGAAAAAGCTGCCCGGACGGAAGGACAAACCGGAATCCCCGGCGATGTTGCCGCTCACGTGCCGGACCGAGCAGAACCCGTGCGTCGCGTTCCAGTAGATCACCGGCGAAAAGACAAGGAGCCCGGTCAGAAGGGCCAGGTAAGGCTGCGGCCGCTTCAGCCACCGGCGATGCGCGGGGGACAACGCCAGGTAGAGAAAGAGACAGGGAACCAGGTAGATCATGGCGTATTTGCTGAGCAGCCCCAGGCCCAGGAATAGCCCGCCGAGATACCATGCCGTCTTCTTGTCCTGAAAAATCCCCACATAGAACGCGTACAGCGCCATCCCCCAGAACAGCAGGAGGGGAGTGTCGGTGGTCATGAGGATGGCCCCGGCTGCGAACAGGGGCACGAGGCCCATCAGCAATACCGTGAAGAAAGCGGCGCGCCAGGAGCGGCCCAGAGCGCGGACGAACAACGCCGTCACGACACTGAGTAGCAGAGATATCATCACCGCGCCGCTGCGGACTCCGAACTCCGTGTGGCCGAACGCCATCGTTGTGAGTCGAATCAGGTAAGCGATGAGAGGCGGTTTGCTGTAGTAGCTCCAGTCCAAACGTCGGGACCATTCCCAATAGTGCGCCTCTTCTCCCGCGAGAATATGCCCCGGCTGCAGAATGTAAGTGAACCGGTAGACGGTGGAAATCAGCACGAACAGAACCAGAAGGCCGGGATAAGAGGGACGGTCATGTCCCAGCGAATCCCGCGCAACTAAAGGCAGGCGCCGCTCGAGCCCGAAAAGACCCGCCCCGAAAGCAATGCCCAGCACTGCCCCGCCCGCTACGTCAAGGGGATAGTGCACACCCACGTAGATGCGGGAATACGCTACGACAAGCGCGGCCCCCAGCGCCGAGACCCACACCCACTTTACGCGGCGGTATTCGCAGATGAACACCATCGCCGCCGCGAAAGAGTTCGCCGCATGGTTGGAGGGAAAAGAGAAGGAGCCTGACACTCCCGTGAGGAGGTGAACATCGGGGAGAGCGGTGCAGGGCCGGACCCGCCCGATGAAATCCTTCAGATTCGTCCCGATCATGTCGCTGATAATCAGAGCGCAGACCGCCAGGACCGTCGTGATCCGAAGGCGGTTGGACCCTTTCCACAGAACAAGCCCCACAACCAGAGCGATGGGGATCTGGTATTTGCCGCATTCGGTGGCGGCTTTGAAGAAGACGTCGAAGAAAGAACTGTGCAGACCGTTGAGGTATTGAAAAAGCCGCGCGTCCCACTCGAGTATCATGGCGGGCCCCCCTGGCTCAGGCGGGCATTGCGGATGGAATCGGGGACTCCGGGAGTGCAGAGTATCTTCCCCTCTTCGGTGATGAAGACCGCTTCCACGGGTTTCAGACGCTCGGCGAGGGCAAGACCCTTTTCGGGTCCGAGAACGAAGAAGGCAGTGGCGAGCCCGTCGGCCCGCGTCGCCGACGGCGCCCACATCGTCCCGCCCATCTGATCGGCGGCGGACTCGTCGTCCCACATCGCCGCCGGCACCCATACTGTCACGCTCATCAGACCTTCGGCGGGCATGCCGGTGCGCGGATTCAGGATGTGATGGTAGCGCTTCCCGTTCACCATGACGGCGCGCTCGTAGTCGCCGGACGTGGCCACGGCGATATCCCCGTCCAGCGGCAATCCGCCTTCGGGGATACGGCGGGAGTTGTCGCGAGGATGCTGGATCTGGATGGTCCAGAGCGATCCGTCTTCTTTCTTGCCGAACACGCGGAGGTCGCCGCCCGCGTTCACCATGGCCCCAGTGGCGCCTTTCCCCTTGAGATACTCCACCGCGCGATCCACCGCCGCGCCCTTGGCGATCGCGCCCAGACCTACTCTGGTTCCTTCCTTGGCAAGGGTGATGGTGGCGGTTTGGCGGTCCGCGATCACATTGCGGTATCCTATTCGCGGCAGCGCCTTGGCGATTTCCTCCTGAGTGGGAATCCGGGGGTTTTGCGGATCAAAGCTCCAAAGATCCCCAACGGAGGCGAAGGTGATATCGAAGGCGCCATCGCTCGATTCCGAGATGTCGTGGGCGTCCTCGAACACGTCCATGACGTCCATCTCTTCGGGCTTGAGACGAAGAGGAGTGCCGGCGGGCAGATCATTCAGCCGCGAAACAACGCTGTCCTTCTTGTACGGGCTGAAAAGATCCTCCACCCGGGCGATCTCCTTGCGAGCGCCCTCGATCAGGTCCTGTGGCTCCTTGGCCTTGGGGGCTACGACCGTGATCTCGACGAGTGTTCCCATCATCGCGAAATCCTGTTTCACGCGCACCAGGTCCCGGCCTTGTTTGATGTTCCAGGTTACCCACAAGTACAGCACGCCAAGGCCAAGCATTAACAGGAGGGGACGCCGCGAGGGACGCGGGCGCGGATCGCTCTCCCCGGGGTACCGCCAGCGGAAGGAGTGGAGCACGGACATGAGGAGCATCCTTCACCATCTGTTCTTCGGAGGAAACCGGGCAGATGCTCCTGGTCCCTCCGTTCGTCTGAACGCGGTGCATTCTACGGTTCCCTGAAAGGGAAATCAAGGCGTTCCGGGCGCGATGGGGCGCATCTCAGTTTCTTGCAGGGAGAGGAATTCCGGCCCCCACCGACTTCACGTCGGTGGAGCCGTGATTCTGCTCCAGTGACGGCCTCTCTTGTTCTTGCGCCCCCGCCGACTTTGAGTCGGTGGAGCGATGATTGTTCTTCCCATAGAAATCAAACCCATCCCGTTAGTCCCTTATGGGTGAAATTGAGCTCAAGATGGTCAGGATGTTTTCAGGCGCCCCGATTTGGAGCTTTATTTGCAGGGGTTTTCAGCGTTTTCGAAAGTGCTCCAACTTTTCGCATTTCCTTCGCTTTTTTGGTTCCGGCTTGTCCGGGTTAGGGGAAGGAGGGAACACATCAGGAATCACCGCGGAACATCAAGGTCTTCAACCATCGCTCCACCGGTATAAAACCGGCGGGGGCGTCGGATGTTTTCGCCGATTCTGGAGCAAAATCACCGCTCCACCGACCTGAAGTCGGCGGGGGCGGCTTCTACTAGAACGGAGATGCGCCCGGCGCGATGCCGCGCCCAAAACCCCCCTTGACTTCGCCGGGGCGCATTGATAGGGTTCCTCCTCAGGTTGGTCCCGCCCGCGGGCGGGACACACGTCAGGCGCGTCTCCCTGGCGCGAGCGGATGGTTTTCTTATTCAGGCGGGAAGGCTCAAGCGCATGTTCTTGAAGGGATTGCTGGATCAGATTCACGGTTACGAGGAATACGTGTCAAAGCAAAAGGAGGAACTGGCGCGGCAGGAAGAGCGCTTGCGCGCCGTGGAGAAAACCCGCGCCCAGACCTACGCACTGCTCGAGCGGGACCACGGGAACGCCGAGGCGCAGGTTCGGCTGGATCAGAACGACGCGGAGATGGCCGACCTGAAGAAGGGTATCTCCGCCCACAAGCGCCGGATGGAGGGGCGGCTGCGCACCATGCGGTCGAGGCTTCTTCAGGCGCAGGCGAAAGCCCTGAAGAACCTCCAGGACAGTCTCCGGGAGGAGTACAAGGAGCAGACCAGCCTGAAGAACGTCCTGATCCCCGAGGCGGAGCATCATCTCGCCTCGCTGCGCGAGAAAGTGGACCAGGGCCGGGAACGCACAGTCCTCGTTCAGCGGGAGATCGAGAAGATCAACCGCCTGGGGCTGGATAATCTGCTTCAGTAATAGAGCGTTCCGGAAGGACCCACTTCCGGAGAAGGCGGGGCGGGACATGACGGAATCCGCCTGTTCATGGGGTCTCTATCTCATCTCGTGCGAGACGATGCTGCGCAAGAGCTCGTTTTTGCCGTTCCTGGAAAAGGCGCTCCGGGCGGGAGTGCGCGCCGTTCAGCTCCGCGCGAAAAACGCGCTGGATGAGGATGAACTCCTAAGGATCGGGCGTGAAGCCAGGCGGCTCACCCGGGAGGCCGGCGCCGCGTTCATCGTCAACGACCGCGTGGATCTGGCCATGCAACTCGACGCCGACGGCGCCCACGTGGGCCAGGACGATCTCTCTCCCGCCGAAGCCCGGCGGATATTGGGCGCGGGCAAACTGCTGGGCCTTTCCACCCATTCGCGCGAGCAGGTCCTTCGCGCCCAGCGGGAACCCGTGGACTACATCGGCTTCGGCCCGGTTTTCCCCACCATGACCAAGGAAAACCCCGCACCCGTCACCGGGCTACCGAACCTGGCCTGGGCCGTGCGCAACAGCCGCCTGCCCGTGGTGGCGATCGGCGGGATTACACTCGAGAACGTGGATGATGTTCTGGCGGCGGGCGCGCGGAACGCGGCGGTGATCTCCGCGGTCTCGCAGGCTCCCGATCCGGTCGAGGCCGTGCGCGCCTTCCTTTCCCGTTTCCAGCGGGATATGTGAGCAGCAATTCCGCAACTTGGCATTCTGACTCTGCGCAATCTGTGGTTACGGAATTGCGAGGGTCTTGCGAAATGGCATACTCCCTCACCATTCCCACCATGTTCGTCCGTGCTTGTCCGTGTCCGTCCATCCCACGCTCTGATAGAACCACCCATATCGCAAGACCCTCCGGAATTGCCGGCCCTCACTCTTCCTCTCTTGCGTTCTAGAACGGATATGTTAGGATATCAGGCAGTAATGTCTGCAAACCTCGAAAGGAGAATCTCACTATGATCGCCCCTATGTTCCGCTCAAGAGTCTTTGCGCGTTTTGCGGGTTGCTTTCTGCTTCTCTTCCTCGCTTACACCCTCAGTGCGCCCCAGGCCGCCTGGGCGCAGCGGAAGACGGCAAAGACGACAGGCAAAACAGCCGAAAAGCCCGCGGCCGCCGCTGCGCAGGAAGCCGCCGCAACTACAGCCACAAAGGCCCCGGCCACAATGCCCCGGCCCCAGCCCAAGCCCGTCATCGCGCACCTGCACCTGACAGGCGCCCTGACGGAAACGCCGATGGAGGACCCGTTCAACCTGACCGGCGGCGAAATCACCGCCCTGAAAGACCTGCTGGAGAAGCTCGATAAGGTCCGCCGCGACAAGGCCGTCAAGGGCGTGATCCTCACGTTCGACGGCATGAGCATGGGCACTGGGCAGCTCGAGGAAGTCCGCGCCGCCCTCCGAAAACTCAAAGAAGCCAAAAAACCCGTCTGGGTTCACGCGGGCAGCATGGGCACCGGGGTCTATGCCTTGTTCGCGGGAGCCTCGAAGCTCTCCATGGTTCCGCAGTCCGACCTCTGGCTGACGGGGATGTATGGCGAATCGCTTTATCTCAAAACCCTTCTGGACAAGGTGGGGATCCAGGCCGACATGATGCACATGGGGGCCTACAAATCGGCGGGCGAAATGCTCACGCAGACCGGCCCCAGCCCCGAAGCGGCCGAGAATATGAATTGGCTCTTCGACGGTCTCTACGATTCGATCGTGAAGATGCTGGCCGAGTCCCGCGGCAAAAGCGCCCGCGAAATCAAGCGACTCATTGACAAAGGACCCTACCGCTCCGAGAAAGCCCTCGAGGCGGGCCTGATTGACGCCGTGCAATTCCGCGAGCAGTTCCTCGACGAAGCCTACCAGGCTTTCGGGAAGGACGCCGTGGTTGACAACCGCTACGGCGATAAGGCCGGCACCCAGCTGAACTTCTCCAATCCTTTCGCGATCTTCTCGATCTTCGCCGACAAGTCCCGCTCCAAGAAACGGGAGACCAGCGACTCCATCGCCATCGTGTACGTGGACGGCACGATTCTTCCGGGCTACGGAGAGCCCAGCCCCTTCGGCGGCTCGACGGGCGCTTTCAGCGGAGACATATCCAAGGCGCTCCAGGAAGCGGCCGAGGACGAGTCCGTCAAGGCCGTGGTGATGCGCGTGGACTCGCCCGGCGGCAGCGCCGAAGCGAGCGAAATAATCCTCCAGGCCGCCCTCGCGGTCAAGGCGACAAAACCGCTCGTCGTCTCGATGGGCAACGTGGCGGGAAGCGGCGGATACTACGTGTCCTGCGGCGCCGACGCGATCTTCGCCGACGCCATGACCATCACCGCGTCCATCGGCGTGGTGGGCGGCAAGCTGGTCACGACCCCCATGTGGGACAAGATCGGCGTGAACTGGACTCCCTACAAGCGGGGCGCCAACGCCGACATGCTGAACTCCGCGCGGCCCTTCGATGAAGCGCAGCGGGCCCGGTGGGAGGGATTCCTGAAGGACGTCTATGTGTCCTTCAAGAACCGCGTGGAGGAAGGGCGCGGCAAGAAACTCAAGAAACCCATCGAGGAACTGGCCGGAGGCCGCGTCTACACGGGAGGCCAGGCGCTCGAATTGGGGCTCGTGGACAAGATCGGCGGCCTGAGCGACGCCATCGCCGACGCGGCCACGCGGGCGCATATCAAGGACTACACCGTGCGGGTCATCCCCCGTCCGAAGGATTTCATCACCATGTTGACCGAGAGTTTGTCGGGCGAGGGCGAACGCCCCTCCGACATTTCCATGCGCAGCGCGGCGACGGTCTCGGCGGGATTCCCGGAAAAAGTAGGGCAGGCGTCCCGCCTGCCAGGTTTGAAAGTAGGACAGGCGTCCCGCCTGTCAGGTTTG
>Ga0315282_10017393_pt1 | contig 10387 bp, 8 predicted proteins | sample YL17G07_20_MG_FD_203693 | JGI IMG/M metagenome (GOLD analysis project Ga0315282, IMG submission 203693) | Sediment microbial communities from Yellowstone Lake, YNP, Wyoming, USA - YL17G07_20 | ecosystem: Environmental > Aquatic > Freshwater > Lake > Sediment | place: USA: Wyoming | collected... | reverse complement strand
CCGGAGACCATCTTCGCACTCCGTTGGGTACGGCAAAATCGATCGCACCCGAAGATCCAATCGCACCCAGCTCGCGAACACTGGCGCTATCGCCGCTTTGAATGCCTTTTATCACGAGGCTGCTAGGGGAGATGCTCCCGACCGTCCCCACCGACAGTCCCCAGATAGTGATCCGTGGGCGCGGTGAGGACGGGAAGGCGCTGCCAGCGATGACGTATCGCTCGCTGGTGCACGCGCTGTGGCGAAGTCCGAAAGGCGGATACGCCTATGCGCTGGCCAACGGCGGCGAAGAGGCAGCAGTCGTGACGTTACCGGTGAAGCGCGATCTGCCGCAGGTGAAGGTTGCAGCACTGATCCTGCACCGCGGCGACGGGACGGCCGAGACGCTAAAGCCGGAGGCGAGCATACGGTTGCCGTCAGCCTCGGCAGCCCTAGTGGAACTCAGAGTGCGCTAGCGGAGACGACGGTCATGCGCGCGGTGGACGATCAGGCTGGCAGCTACCGGGCCTCGCAGCACGTGCGCGACTCCTGCGCGGGGGCGAGTAACGCGACAGCGCGGCGACGGAATGGAGGAGAGATTGATGGATAACCGCTTCCACATGCGTCAGCTCTTCTGCGACTGGCACATGCCCAACTTCCTGCCCGGAATCGCCTTCGATCTCGACGATTACTTCGGGAACATCGCGAGGACGGGAGCGGAGTGCCTGATCTTCCATGCCAAGAACGCCCACGGCAACTGCCTCTACCCCACCAAGGTGGGTGTTGTGAACCGCGGGATGGGGGGCAGGGATATCTTCGGCGAAGTCTGTGACCGGGCCAAAAGGATGGGCCTGCAGTTCATAGCCTACTACAATGTGATTCTCAGCTTCGAACTGGCGAGAACGCATCCCGAGTGGCAGCAGGTGGATCAACACGGAAACCGCCTGCTGTTCGTGCACTATCCCTCCATGTGTATGAGCAATGATGAGTTCATCCTGCACGTTTCCAACCAGATGGAGGAGATCGCGCGAGGGTACGACATAGACGGGTTCTTTCTCGACCTGCAGTACTTCGATCACCGCGGCTGTTACTGCGGATCATGTCAGCGCAAGTTCAAAGCGCGGTACGGTTACTCGCTGTCGCCGGCAAACCTGGTCACGCCACACGCTCGACTCGACTTCGTCGACTTCAAGATCTTGATGCGCGAGCAGTCCATGCGTGCGTGGCAAGTACGCTGTGAGCACGCCAAGCCAGGCCTGCTCTGGATGTGGAACCACGCCGGCGACCCGAGATTCGCCGCGCGCAACCTCGATCGCCACGCGACCTTAATGAGCGGAGAGGCCCACCCGCCGGAGTACCTGACAGCAGACCTCAGGGCGGGGCTGATGCAAGCCACCAGTGCTCCCTTTGTGCTCATGATGCCTGAGAGCCAAGGAAGCTGGGGCGACTGGACCGTCACTACGGCGCCAACTCTGAAGGGTCTCTCGGCATTGGCCATCGCCCGAGGCGGAGCGCTCAATGTGAACCACGTCCCATATCCCTGCGGTGACTATGCGGGCAAAGTGGCGCGTCCTGTGTGGGATGTCACCGCGGAGACGCTCGCGTGGGTCAAGGAGCGCGAGCCGTGGTGTACGGGCAAGCAACCAGTGCCTATCTGCGCCTGCCCCATCTCCGAGACTAACATTAAGCTCTTTCAGGCGCTGGGCGGAGTTCCTGGCACTCCGTACTGGGACGATCACCTGGCGACCATCGCTTCCCTTCACCAACTGCTCTCGGAGCTGCACATCCCTCTCGGCTTTTTCTACGAAGAGGATGCGCCAAGCAGGATGCACGATTATGAGTTGGTAGTATTGCCGAACCTCCTGCACGTCAGCGATGCGTTCGCCCACGAACTGCGAACGTTCGTGGAACAGGGCGGGAGACTGCTGGCCACCTACCAAACCTCGCTTTTGGACCCAGCAGGCAACCGGCTGCCGAACTTCTCCTTGGCGGACCTGTTCGGTGTGGACTTCCATGCAGAAAGCCCTTACAGCGTATCTTACCTTGACCGACTCGACCCTTGCTTTCGCGGGGCAGTTCCCGATATGCCGCTCCTGATAAAGGATTTTGACCGAGGCGAGAACCCCTCGAACCACGCCCTTTACTGCGCACTCCGGCCTGGGGCTCGCCCGCTAGGTTACCTCAGCGATCCCGTGATCGAGAGCGACTTTGAGTCGGAACGCTTCATCTACCATGATCATTGCCCTCCAGGCAGATGCACGGAATACCCTGCCATCGTCGTCAACAGCTACGGTCGTGGCCGCGTTGCCTTCCTCCCCGTGCCTTTCCTCCGTGCCTTCCAGTCGGGAAGCCTGAGTCGTGGGCGGAGCCCATTCCTGAAGGAGGTCTTCCGGGTTCTGGTCGAGGATCAACTCGAAGTGCCAAGGAGAATCCGCGTACGCGCCCCTGCTTCCGTTAAGATCATGGTTACGCAGGACGCGGAAGGCTGGTTGCTGCACCTGATCCATATTCAGCAAGAATCGGACAGCATGTACCTTGACGACTTCGAACGGATCGGCCCAATGGAGATTCGGGCCAACCCTGACTGGCCGGTACGTTCCGTCACGGAGTGCCTGAGTGGGAAGCCCCTTTCCATGGGTAAGGACCAGGGCGGAATCCGCTTCACCATTCCTTCCGTCAGGGATCACTTGATCCTGAGGATCGAGAAAGGCGTTGGGACACCATCTTAAGAAAGTGGGCACACAGCAACAGGCCATGAGTACAGTAAGCGTCGAGGAGGTCATGGCCAGAACCGACCAACGCCATATTCCGGCACCGGACTCCAACCTCGCGTATCTCCCGAGGGCGGATCTCACCATCCAGAAGCGGGAAGCGAGATCGCGAAGGCCGCGGCCCGCTGCATCGCAGAACATGGCACTGCCGGCAGCGCATTGCGACTGGTCTCCTCAGCCATTTGATCGACGGCCTGCCGCAGTTCCTGCCGGTCGATCCCCGGCGCCACGACACCCGCACAGCATCTGCGATCGAGGAGTTATCTGATGAGAAGTGACCTCCGTTTCGTGACGTGCGCCGCTCTACTATACGTATGTGCGTCTGTCTGCAGGGCCGCGGAATTCTACGTGGCGCCCAACGGCGATGACGGCAACCCTGGAACCGTGCAGAGGCCGTTCGCCACAGTGCAGAGGGCCCGCGATGCCGTCCGCGGACTCAAGCGAGAGGGCGGACTGCCCGCTGGCGGCGTCACCGTGTGGCTGCGTCAGCGCACGTACTACTTGTCGCGACCGCTGGAGCTCGGCAAACGGGATAGCGGTACCGCAGCGGCCCCGATCACGTACTCCGCCTACGGCACGGAGAAGGTGTGGCTGAGCGGAGGGAAGGCGCTCGATCCTAGTCTGTGGAAGCCGGTGACCGACCCAGCCGTGCAAAGACGAATGGACTCCCGCGCGCGGGGCAAGGTGCTGCAGGTGGATCTGGCCACTGCGGGCGTCCCCCGAGACGTCGCCAAGTTACCGGATGCCTTCTACGACAACACCGACAATGATCCTGTTCTCGCCGAACTGTTCTGCAACGGCCAGCGTATGCAACTGGCGCGCTGGCCGAATACGGGTTTCGCCAAATTCGGAGAGGTCGTCGAACCCGGCGAAGAGTCGCGCAGCGCCGATCATCCGGAGCGCCTGGCGCGCTTCAAGTTCGAAGATGACCGCCTCAAGCGATGGAACGCGGATGGAGGCGTCTGGATGAAGGGGTACTGGAGGTACGGATGGCTATGCACCAGCGTACGGGCCGGCAGGATCGACAAGGACAAACATGAGATCGAGTTGGCATCTCCGCTCCACTATGGCGTCGGCGATGGCGGAGGCCATCGCTTCTATGTCTTCAACCTGCTGGAGGAGCTAGACGAGCCCGGCGAGTGGTTCCTCGACCGGAAGACCAGCATCTTGTACTTCTGGCCGCCCAAGCCGCTCGCGCAGTGTCGCACAGTCGTATCTTCTTTGTCTCAGCCACTCGTCAGCATAGACGGCGCCGACCACGTCATCTTCCATGGCATCGGCTTCGAAGAGGGGAGGCAGAACGCCGTGGACATGCGCGACAGCAGCCACGATCGGCTGATCGCTTGCACGATTCGCAACGTCGGCATGGACGGCGTCGCCATCGCGGGCGGCCAGGACGACGGCGTGCAGGGCTGCGACATCCACGACACGGGCTTCTGTGGCGTGCGGATAAGTGGCGGGGACCGCACGACGCTGACGCCGTGCAACCACATTGCCGACAACAATCATATCTACAAAACCAGCGTCATCACGCGCACACACGCGGGGCCGCTCTCGCTCAACGGCGTGGGTATACAGGTTTCACACAACCTGATTCATCACGACCCGCAGACCGCGATATGGTACGCTGGCAATGACATCGTGATGGAATACAACGAGATCTACTATGTCCTCACCGAGACGACTGAGGGCGGGGTCTTCTACACCGGCCGCGATTGGACGTACCGTGGCAACACTATCCGGAACAACTACATTCATCACATCAACGACACGATCCCGGGCTGTGGCAGCGAGGCCGTGGTTGTGCATCTCGATGACTGCGTTTCCGGCACGAGCTTCGTGGGCAATCTCTGCTATCTGTGCGGAATCGGGGTCAGTATGTGCGGAGGGCCGGACAATACTGCCGACAACAACTTGTTCATCAAGTGCAAGACTGGCGTTTCTGTTGAGGGGCGGGGTCTGGAGTGGTGGAAGTGGACCAAACACCCGGACGGCACCGTGACGACAGTCGACACGCGCGACGGCTCGACCGACAATCCCCTGTTGGACAGCTTGCGGGAAGTTCCCTACACGAAGCCTCCATGGACCAAGTACCCACACCTGGCCGACATCCTGGAACGCGACCCGGCCGGCGCGCCATACTTCTGCCGGAGCACTCGCAACATCGCCTTCGACGGCGGCCCAGTGCTGTCGGTAGAAGGCAGCGTCAAGCCTGAGTGGATCACAATCAAGGACAACTGGGACAACCAGGGCGATCCGGGATTCGTGAACGCGACGAAGGGGGACTTCAGACTGCGGCCGGACGCGCCTGTCATCAAGAAGATCGGCTTCCAGCCGCTGCCCATCAAGGAGATGGGCCTGATCAATGATGGCACGCGGGCCACGTGGCCGGCGGCGCCTGAGCCGCCGCCGCCCGGCTTCAAGCCTCGTTGGCTGCGGCTGCAGGAAGAGAAGCAGCGTTTCGTTGTTCCCAGCGACATGCCAGTGGTGGCGGTGCCGCGAGCATACGGCCATATCGCTATCGATGGCACAGTGGGTTCGCAGGAATGGGCGCCGACATGGGCGCAGAGGCTGCCTCATGCGCCTCGTGATCCCCTCCCGCTGGCATGGAACGCTGACGGTACGGCGTCGATCCGGCCCAGTCGGGGCTGGGTGGAGGCAGACGATCAGAACCTCTACGTGGCCTTCATCAACGACATCGACCCGACCAAGGGCGTATCAGGCGGGCATACGTGGGGCGAGGACGACGCCGTCGAGATCGCTCTCGCTCCTGTGCGAAGTCAGAAGGTCGGCGGCACTGTCGTCCTGCGCGGCTTCGCGGACGGCCACTTTGTCAGCAGCCGTGAGGCTGGTGTCGGCGAGACGGTCGCCACGCGCGCTCTGCACGGAACACAGTACGCCTGTAGGGTCCTCGGTGCGAACCGATGGACTGCCGAATGGAAGATTCCGTTCGCCGCCATCGGCGTCGAGCCTCGGAAGCTGAACCAACGCATTCTGTTCAACCTCAGCGTTCGCAAGCCGGCAGATGACCTGTGGGTCATGTGGATGAAGGGTACCAGCACCACAACCTGGGAGGTGCGCGAGGGCGGCGTTCTGTTGCTTCCGCCCTTCCGTGACATGGCGCGCGGCAGCTCTATCGGAGCGCATCCGGAAAGGCTCGGGTCCGGGTGTCTATGTCAAGGGCCCGTGAAGCCGGCCCAGCATCACGCTGCCAGCCGGAAGGCGGTAACGCGCGTGTCTGGGAAGAGCCGTCGCTCGATAGCACTCGGGAGGGTCTTGGCTGAGCGATCAGGTCGCTGCCATCGATCTCCGTGGTGGATCACGGACGGCACGGCGCCACCGATGGTCATATGCCCGCGCCACCCATTGTAGTACTCGGCGAAGTCGTCGAGGAGTTGGCTCAAGTGATCCAGCCCTCGGATCACCGGCACTCGCCTCAGCCATTCTTGCTTGAGTGTTAGAATGACGCGTTCAGTGACCGCGATGGAGCCATGCTGGCCCACCGCGCCGAACCGTTGCCTGACATTCCATTGGCTGAGCAGATCCCTGAACACCTCGCTCACGAAGACGCCTTCCTGGTCACTGATGATGTGTCGGGGCGAGCCGTGGCGGAGGAAGGCATCCTCCAGCACCTCCACCACCCAGCCTGCGTTGGGCCCCTCCAGGGGGCACGCCGCGGTCACCATTCGGGAGAAGTGGTCAACGGCTACGAAGGCCCAGGTAGGCCAGACATGCCATCGCCACACCCGCGTCCGATCCACCGACCACACGTGATTCGGATAGCGGGCGACGATCTGCCTCGGCGTCACCGGTCCCTTCGCCTGGGCCGCTGCTGGGGCCGAGGCCTTCGGTCTCGGGCGGAGCAGGATGTTGCGCACCGTGGAGGCGGCCGAAGAACACTCCCAATCCCCACAGCACCATGGCGATGCGCCACCGACCCCAGAGCGGGTTCTTGCGGAGGATCTCCCAGATCAGCTCCGCGATCTCCCGGGGGGTCTTGTTCACCGGCTCCTTCGGCTCGTTTCCCTTTCCCAGCTTGCCTTCCTCGAATCCCTTCAGCCACCGTCGGACGCTGGAACGGGACACCCCCAGCATCTCCTTGAGACGTCGCCCGGGAATGTCAAAGTACTGCATCAGCCAAATGATGCGGAGCCGTTCCATCAGGGGATACGGCTTCCGGGGACGCTCCTTTCCCAGCCGAGATTCGAGCACCTCGATGTGGGCATCCCGCTGCTCCAGCATAGCTTCCAGCACCGTCACCCGCGCTTCCAGCGCTGCCTCGCGGTTGGCATCGGCGGCGCCAGTCGCCTGTTCCAGGGCGAGACGTCGTGCTCGCCCAGCCCAGCGGGCGCTGATCACCAAAGCCCGAATCACCAGAGCAACGGACGCAGGGAAGACCTCCATACCGGTTCCACTCCTGAACGCGAGAGCGGCGCCTCAAGGCGCCGTGCTCTGGCTTCAGATGATACAGGAGCAGAACCAGCTGGACAACTGCTCGGCGCTCTCAGGCTGGCTCCACGGGCGGTTGACATAGACAGATGGCACGACGCCCTACTACGCACCTTCTGGAGATGACCCCTACGCAAAGCCGGGAGAGTACCCAGGCCCTCTCACCCCGACCGTCGTGACGCTAAGCAAGGACGGCCGCACGATGTATGTGATGATGGCGAACGCCTCCTGGGCGAGGAGCTTCCCCTGTGAGATGGCGACCAAACACTTCCGCCCGAAGAGTGCGACTGGGGTACTGCTCTCCAACTCAGATCTGGACCACAAACCGATGCTGGAGCGAAAAGATGAGCTGGTCAGCGACTTCGCTGCCCACACCCGAGTCGACGGAATCGACTTCACACTCCCCGCGCATTCCGTCCTCTTCCTCAAGATCGAGCAGGAGCCAGAACGGTACAGAAGCGGCAGTAGCGCCACGCCCTGATCGGCAAGTTCATCCGCGCTTCCAAGTGTCGTAGGCTTGGTTGATGAAGGTCTCCACAAAGACCTTCGTCAACCATTCGTCTGCGGCCTGATTAGGATGGCTGTCGCCACCTTCGGAAGCATAGTCGATCCGCAACGTATCAACGAACTGCTCGTGATTTGCTTCCGAAAGTGCCTCATGACCAGGCTTGCCGATGAAGTTGCGCCAGTAGTTCGGGGACGTAGGATCGTCGCTGTAGGCGTGCTCTCGGAACCAGTCGAACACAGCGACGTTCACGTGGCCGTTCCTATCCTGGTATCCATTCAGCCATTCCGTGCGAAGCCAGTTGTTGAATTCCCGACTGCGGTGGGCGGATGAGTTGTCGGCCCCATAGGCCGAGTAATGCATGGCCGGCGCGGTAACCGCGATGAACAGCACCTCCGGGTGCTCCCGGAAGATGTCCAACAAGCCTGTGTATGCCGCCTTCACGTAGTTAATGTGGTTCTCGTCACGGTATCGCCACCTTCCGTTGTAGTAGCCACCGCGGTTCGGGTCGAGCCACTCGGCGCGCACGGCCGGGTCATCAAGGTCAATGCTGATATCAGCTGGACCGATGTTGTTATTCGGATAGCAGGATTTGAACATGATGATCTCGTTCTGCCGGCTATCCCTATAGGTTTCGTCCTGGCGGTCGCAGTTCAACATGTCAACGAGCTCACCCGGCCGGTCAAGATCCTCACGGAACTTGACGTACCAGTCGCGCAGATCGGTGTCACGGCCAAGCGTGCCATCGCCCTGACCAAGGTAGCTTCCGTATTGCGCGTCATGAAACGAGTACCTCCCCCTGCTGAAGGGGTTCTTCGGGTCCTCTAATGCAGCTACCAGTTCCCGCTCCATCCAAGCAGTACCACAGGAGTGGTGGATGAAGAGGATGCGTCGCTCTCCGGCAGCCTCATGTCGTGTCATCGCGTCAGTCTCCTTTCTTCCGCAGCCTATTGCCGGCTCTATACTCAGCGCGTTGCCTATCGCCACCAGCGACGCGGTCGTGAGTGCCAGTCCGACGAGTACGATGTGAAACAGTTTCACCACGATATCTCCTTTGGGAACGCGTATGGCTTCCCGACTACTTCCCGCCAACTCCATCTTTGAGCACGAGTTCAACTACCGGGACAGCGACGTTTGGCGCCGGTGCCGGTAGTTCGATCGTGAGCAGCCCCTTCGGGGCAACGGCCTGACCCCCCTTGATGTTCTGGTACCCACCGCCCTCCGACACCTGCAGTTCGGATGCGTCGTGGAGCAGTTGCGCATAGGCCACCTTGCCGCCCAGTCCCGGAAGGTGAAGGGACCGCAGTGGCCAGGCCAGGATGTGGACATAGAGCCGGCGAGTCACAGGATTATAGGTGAGGCGACAGTCGTCGGGGCGTTGGAATTCGCGCGGAGCGGTAGTACAGCCATAGATTGCCCGGCTGTGCTGCTTCATCCATCCGCCAATACCCGCCAGACGCTCACACGCCCGGCAGTCGAACTCGCCGCGCGCGGTGGGACCGACGTTCAGGAGCAGATTCCCCCCCTTGCTCACGGTATCTATCAGGAGGCGAATGAGCTGATCAACGCTCTTCCAGGACATTTCATCGCGGTGGTATCCCCAGGAACCGGAGAACGTCTGGCAGGTTTCCCACGGTACCAGTTCCCCATTCACCATCGGATTCTCTCGCATGGAGCACTGCTCTGGCGTCAGGAAGTCCCAACCGTACACATCAATGAGATCTAACCGGTCGTTTACCAGAATGTGCGGCTGAAGTTCCCGGATCATCGCGAGCAGCTTCTCACTCTGCCACTCGTTGTGGCCCTTCTCCCCGGGGGCGACTTGCTGCCCCATATCGAACCAGAGCACGTCAATATGGCCGTATTCTGTCAGCAACTCTCGCACCTGGCCGTGCAGATATTCGGTGTACCGTTCCAGGCGGCGGGAGGCGTTGATCTGCTCCCGATCCGGGTGGTTCCGCTGCGGGTGGATGCGATCAATCGTGAACTCGGGATGCCGCCAATCCGGTAGCGAATAATAGAGCCCCACCCGCAGACCGCGCCGGCGGAAGGCCTCAATCATGGGCCGGAGCAGGTCTCGGCCAGCCGGAGTGTTGGGGGCCCTGTAATCCGTCAGCTTCGAATCCCAGAGACAGAAGCCGTCATGGTGCTTGGTCGTGATGACAAAGTACTTCATCCCGGCATCGGCGGCCAGGTCGGCCCATTGCTCGGGGTCATACCGGTCGGGGTTGAACATCGGGAGATAGCGGTCATACTGCTCGTCCGTCATCTGCTCGTTCGACTTCACCCACTCATGGCGCGCGGCGAGACTGTAGATGCCCCAGTGGATGAACAGGCCGAAGCGATCATGCTGGAACCAGGATAGGTCCCCATGCGGCTTGTCATAGAATCCCATCGCGACTGACTCCTTCTCGGCGCTGGCGGGCGCCGTTATTGAACTCAGGGCCTCATATCGTAGGTGGTCAGCGATCTCAAGACAAGGCGGTCCCCGCCGATTTAGCGGCCGGATGTCCCTGTCTCCATAAGACGGGCGTGTCAAGCCCATTGTCCCCCCGAAAAATGCTGTCCAGGCCTCTTGCAGGGCTTCATTTCGCCGCGGGGCCTTGGTATCCTTGGGGCATGAATAGGATCGTCGATTGCGTGTGCTGCCTCCGAGGCTGCTTGGGTGTGCTGCTCCAACTCG
>Ga0315282_10017392_pt1 | contig 10387 bp, 7 predicted proteins | sample YL17G07_20_MG_FD_203693 | JGI IMG/M metagenome (GOLD analysis project Ga0315282, IMG submission 203693) | Sediment microbial communities from Yellowstone Lake, YNP, Wyoming, USA - YL17G07_20 | ecosystem: Environmental > Aquatic > Freshwater > Lake > Sediment | place: USA: Wyoming | collected... | reverse complement strand
TAATCGATATAGTTATGATCCAATTAGTTCCGGGAAACTGGATACTCCATTGCAGTAATGTCGTATCTTTGACGCCGAGGTTTATGGCGTAGAGAACAATGAAATACTCAGTTAACGCTGTTATGATGAGGAATAGAATTATTGCCGCTAATCCTTTCAATGTTGTCCAGCGGATCACTAGACGTTTTGGAGGTTTCTGGGTTGACAAATGGTCCACCTTTGGCGTTTTGCTTTTTACGTTTATGTTGTGCTTTGGAATATGGAGATTCTTATTAATAACTGTCACGTAAAGGTGATGGTTCAGAAAAATGTTTTAATGCAGATTTACGCTTTTCTGAGCGTTATTGACCCGTCTGCGTTTTTCTCGATTTTCAATGCCATACTGTTGCTCCAGCCTAAGCTTTCAAGCCACAATTTTCTGAAGTGCAAAAATCCGTAATCATTGATCTCTGCATCTGCTGGAAACGGAGACTCTTTGGCTTTAGTTTCAATGATCTCTGCAGCTTTTTGGTTAGCACTTTTTTCCTTCCGCTTTCGCTTTTTTCTCGAGGGCTTCACGAGTTTTCTCAGGTAATCTTATTTTTCTGTCTGCCTTTGCCGTATCCTCATTGTGCGCTTTACCTTCTTTTTGGACTGAACTTTGCATTTTTTCTCAACCTCCTTTTAACCCGCTTATCGGTTTATGCCGACAAGCAATGAGAAAAAGGACGGGTTTTAACCCGATTAAGATTGGAAACTTGGCATTTCGGTTTGCCACTTAACCTACTCTGCGTTGCCTACGAGTTTGCTTACGGATTAACTTCAAACTTAATCCGTTTACCTATTTTTGGGTCGCTCTCCGAAACCTATACGCCGCCCGATCGCCTGCAACCTTGACGTCGCACCTCCGCTTTCGCAAAGGTGGTCTGCGCCTTGGGGTTGAGTTTTAATCGGCTGCTGCATTACGTGTCTCGCTTGACCTTTACCCTAGCCCGTTCGGACGAGGGTAGATGGGCGAAACGTTTGTTCGCTTTGGCTTAACGCCGCTTTGCCCGTTTCGGCTTGCCCGTTATTGCTTTCCCCGAGCCGTATGCCGTTGGGGTGCTTAATATCGGGTTTTGCCTACGTGTGCGTTTGTGGCGCTGCTTTCGTTTTTGCCTTTGCGTGTCGCTTTGCGACAAGAGTATAAAGGGCAGTTCAACTACTTAACGTCAATTATTAGGCTCCAAATAGAAAATAGACCTTTGTGAAGGGTTATTTTCTGAAAAGCCCGAAAATCCATGTTTGGTTTAACCTGAAGTCTGCGTTGAATTCCCAAACTGTGGCGAGCAAAACGCTAATGCAGGAACACCTTTGGCACGTTCAATCATTTTCAAAACTTTAACGTCTGGAACCTCAGATGAACTAACATTAATCACGCCGCGTACATCATCAACGGAAACGCTTGCCAAACAGACTCTGGCCCCAAACAAAAACGAGAAAGAAGCCAGATTTAACCTATTTTGTCGAAAAAAACCGTGCTATATAAACTGTGTTCGAAAACTACGAGAATAACTATTCATCTCTCGATTTTGAAGTCCTTAAGCCTCTTATTTAGAGAGAATTTTTGTGATGTTTTAGACATTGCAATGTAAGCCTTAACTTCAGTGTTTCAGATAGAAAATTGTTTCACAAAGTATAAATGATGATAACCCATTATACAATTGTGTCCAGTCTCTTTGTGTTTAGACGATGAAGCATGACGCTAACCGAGAAGAAAGGAGAATAAGAAATTGGAAAGAAAAGCGGTTTCTGGATTAGTGCCAACGTTACTTCTGTTATGCACGTTCGTATTGGCTTTCAATTCGCATCGGGCTTATGCCAATGTCACAACAAGGGTGTTTGTTGATCCTTTTGCCAACACGGCTGACTGGGGAGAAGATTTCACTGTTAATATTAATGTGGAAAACGTCACAGGCTTGCACGTTTGGCAGTTTTATATGTATTTTAATTCAAGCCTCTTAAATGCCACCTTAATCAGTGAAGGCTCCTTTTCAAACAAGGGCGGATCTCTGAATACGTATTTAGTTCCTAAATACTATAATAGTCTTGGCTACATTTATGCCGTAGACACGGTTCTTTCATCATCTGCTCTTGATACGCTCACAGGAAACGGCACACTCGCCACGGTCACGTTCAAAGTGCTAGAGCCTCAGGGAAGAACCGCGCTCCATATTAATCAAACGCAGCTAATCGACTTGGGCACCTATCTCGAACCACCAAAAAATATGCCACACACAGAAGAAGACGGCTACTTTGCAGTACCTATGCCCGTTTTAAGCGTGAATCCTGCAGCAATTAGAGATCCAACGAAATTACCAGGCTCCTCATTCGACGTGAGCCTGACCGTCGTCAACATGGAAAGCCTTCATTCTTGGAACGCCACGATAAAATGGGATCCCAGCATCATAGATATGATAAGCGTTACTGAAGGCGCATTCTTAAAACAAGTGGGTATGACATCGTTCTCTTATACTATTCATGCTGTAGATGGATACGCAGTTATCAGCGGAACTCTAGTCGGGGCTTCCGCCGCGTCTTCGGGCAATGGAACCCTAGCTACTATGACTTTCAATGTTCTCGCATTTGGCTTAAGTCTACTGGATCTTCGCAATACTTTTCTGCTCGATTCGGCTGGCAACACGATTATTCACGTTGCCAAGGATGGATTCTTCGCTAACGCAGTTCCAGATCTGGCGGTTACACGAATTGAACTGTCAGCCAATAAAGTGACTATTGGTGACACCTTGACCATTAGAGTAACTGTAAAGAACATGGGATCGGTGGCAGTGTCAACGTTTCATATCGCTGTAACCGCAACTGGTACTGCAGTGACATGGACCGTTGGGACAGTTTCTGTTACAGGACTTGACCCAGGCGGAGAGGTAACTACGACTATAACTTGGGACACTTGGAATGTTGACCCTGGAGATTACGTGATAAAAGCCATAGCCGAATCCGTCACCGATGAAACCAACACAACTAATAACACATTGATAGGAGGCACAGTGACTGTGGGGGCGGCAATTACAACTTACACTTTTTGCGCTGGCACATGGAACCTCATATCATATTACGTCCAGATTACTAGCAACTCCACCGTTTCAGGCTTCATCTTCAACGCAGAGGATAAAGTCATAAGTTTCGATGTTACTGGTGTAGACGGCAACGTGGGTTTCTGCGAGGTGACAATTCCAAACGCTTTGCTGGGAGGTCCATACACCATTTCAGTAGAGAATGTACCTCCCCTAACTTTGAATGAGAGGTCAAATGGGACTCTTGCAGTTCTATATTTCACATATCACCAAAGCACCCAAAACGTAAAAATTACCGGAGCCACAGCAGTGCCAGAATTCCCAGCAGCCACACTCATGCCGCTTCTCGTCGCTCTCACATTCATCGCGGCCATCTTAACAAACACCGCGTCGAAAAAGCCCAGAAACCGATTGACACCAAGCAAGAATAGAACCCAACCATAGCCCACCCGCCATCCCACCTTCTCCATTTTTTTCACAAAATCTCTACGTTAGATATGGCCGTTTTTGCATACTGTTCCTTCGCGGGCTCACGAGGGAATAGTATCCCTACAGAGCCTCGCAACTGAATGGTATCCCTACCAGACGCCAGAAAGTGCCTGAACTTTTGAGGTAACAATTTAAGCGTACCCTAAGCCCGCTTAATCATCTTCAAAACCTTAGCGTCTGGAACCTCAGCTGAGCTAACATTAATTGCATCACGTACATCATCAACGGATACGCTTGCCACGGCGACTCTGGCCCCAAACAAAAACGAAAAAGAAGCCAAATTTAACCTAATTTGGCAAAACAGACTATGCTGGAAAAACCATATCAAAACTGCGGGAATAAGCATCTTATCTTTTGTTTAATAGCTCAATTCCCGAGATTCTTGCTTCCTCTTTTAGTTTTCTTTCCAGAAATTGCAGGTCCTCTCTGGAAGATTTGGGTAAATGAATAAACGAGATTACAACTGGTTCTTTCATGCGAATTGCATTAAGTTTTAAACTTATCCCAAACCCAAACCCAAACGTTTTCTGTCCAGTTCTTATCCATTCAAAGACTTCCTTCTTAACCATGAACGATTGTTGTAAAAATAAAAGGTGAAAAGGTTGAGGACCTGTATCGTTATGGGTATGTTCTTCCATAGTTTGTAGCTAATATGAACAAATCTTTGTAATTGACTCTTCCATCACCATTGATGTCGGCGTTTGGGTTCCAGTTAGGCTTAGACGGGTCTGAACCGTAGGCTACAGCCAGTATGAACAGGTCTTTGTAATTGCACCTGAAATCGCCGTTCAGGTCGCCTGGAATAGTAACGACGACCCAGCCATCGGTCAAAGTGTTGTCTGTTGTGTCTGTTTCGCCTGGGACTGGAGTAGCATAAGCGCTTATGGTGTAGTTGCCCTTAGCAAAGCCACTAGTATTCCATGTGAAGGTTATGGTTGTGGAGCTTCCGCTTGTTAGGGTGATTGTTTGTGTTGCAATGGAAGTTGTGTTAGTATAAATAGTGACGTTGAAAGTTTCAAGGGTATCACCTTGGTTTTCAACAGTTACGTAGATTGATAAGGAATAGCTTTGTCCCACAACGGTTTTAGACGGAGTAACGTTTGTTACAGCAATGTTATGTACCAAGTAATGTGCGATGCCTGTATGCGGTTCATTCATGCTGATTGCTATTGGGTTGACGCCTTGTCCCTGATTTGTTTCATCAACAGTCCAATGATCAAAGGTGTATCCGCTCACAGCCTGAGCAGCGCATGTTACTAGTGTACCATTGTCATACCACGGTCCAGGTGGAGCAATGATCGGTCGGGGAGTCAAGCCGTCTGGATCGGTGTTTATTGTCAAATGATATTGTGTCTTATAGTTTGCAGTTAGAATTCCGGGCATGCTTACTGTAAATGTTATGTTATTGGATGTTGATGACGATAAGCCGTTCCACTCTATGAAAACGTATCGTTTTCCGGGCAAGACAACATCACTGATGGTTGAGGGGATATTCACAGAATGGGGTGAGCTGTTATCCCACCAAAAGCTCTTGGGTAGTTCGCAGTTAACACCGTCTATAGTTGCTGTTGCGTGCATGCTTGGCCACTCTAACTGGTCTATTATGAACCAGTCATCAACTATGCTCAAGTCTGAACTCAAGCGTATCATGATTGTGTCGTCTGGCACCCATACACTCCACACATCATCAAAATCTCCCGTATAAATGCCGTAGATGTTTCCTGAGTTATCTAATACGTAAATGTAATCATAGTTGGATTCTGTGCGGATGTAGACAAAATGGCACCTCATTCGTGAGGCCCCGGGTTGAGTCAATATCCACGTGTGGTTGTATTTATTTGGATATGGGTGTGGGCTCTCCACGCTTACCGTTTCAGACACTAGCGGTAGGCCGTTGTCATTGATCGTAAGATAGTATTGCGTTTTAAAATAGGCTGACAGTGTTGTGTCTGATGTGCCAGCTGTTATCTCGTGTGTTTGATTACTCAAGTCGCTCCACCCAGTCCAAGCAAATCGAGTATCTGAACTAACAGATTGCGGTGAAGGAGCACTTATAGTATGGTTGTAACCAGCTATCCAATTGAACTTGACTGGTGTATCGTAATATCTGCCATCAACTTGTACTGCCCTCCTCGGAGGGTCCGAGTTGAAATAGAAGTTTGCTCCGGGTGTAGAGTAGTATAGAGAGCAGCCGTAGCCATAACTTTGCGGACGGTTATCAATCCAAGTGACGCATGGGTAGATCTGTCCACTTCTGTTTCTGAGCTGTGTTGTGATAGCTAGACCAGAGTAAATCCATCTTTCGTTAGCAATCTGAAACTGACTCCAGCTTGGAAGACTGTCGTAGTGCGCTTTTTTGTATTCGATATAATGGTCTGATTGACACACGGCGTGGAAGCAGCCCATTATATTATTTCCGCTCATTCCTTGTCCATCAACGACGACAGCTGGCATTGTTTCGTTTTCCAAACCAGAAGTGAATAGACTGCGTCCTTTCACCCATGTTGTCCCTTTATCGGTGCTGTATGAATACCAAACATCAATATCGCTTGCAGACCAATCATATTGGAAGGCAACCATGACGGTGTCACCACCGTGTGTTGCAGCGATAGATGGAAAACTGCAACCATTGGGCAATCCATCAACATCCATGAATTGTGTCCAAGTGCTGCCAAAGTCTGTGGAACGAACTACAATGATTTCGCAAGGACTATTGTAGTCAGCGCCCCATTTATAAGCGATGTAGATGTAACCCTCAGCGTTTGTAATACACGTTTGTGCATGTACATTGTAATCAGGCCAATTACCATAAAGCTTCTTGACAGACCAATTAGCTCCATGGTCCGTTGATTTAGCGAACATCAAGTCTCGGTCATTATAGGTATATACATACTCGTAAGAGATGTATTGCCAATTTGCTGAACCATACTGGTATTCAGACGTGATTGAAGGAAAACGGTCATCGCTTCCCAAGACATTGGCTACTGGACTCCAGCTCCACAAGCCGCCGACGCATCGCAAAACAAAAATGTCATGGTCGCTGGATGTCCACTCTCGTTCAATTGCTACAAAAATATCGTTGCTGTAAGGGTCTATTGCTATTGATGGATATCGCAAATTATGTGTTGAGTCGTACGCTCTTTTGACTACTGTCCAGCTGTTTCCACCATCAGAAGATTTAGAAACCTGAATTTCATAATATCCGGTGCTCATGTTGTAATAGTCGTTTGCAACAAACAAGTTACCAAAACCATCGGTGGCTATCGAACTGCGACAATCGTAGCCGAAAGCGTCGGTGTCTGAATTGACCACTCTTTCTTTTGCCCAACCAGTCGAAACAAGAACCACCCATCTATCCTCTCCAACTAAGCCGTCCACATCAAAAACGCTCAGCTTTAGCGTGTAAGTTCCAGCGGTGACCTGACTCGTATCCCATGTCGCTAGAGTTCCATTGATCACTTCGCTCAAGCCATCGTTAATCAGATTTATCCCAGTAGACATCCAATACGTGGGGTTTATTCCATGGCTAAATTCTATCGTGAAATAGTTAAATGTCGCACTCGCAGCTGTGCCTCGTCTCGCTGTGCCTTGAAGGTTTACAAGCCCTCCTATACGAGGCGGGGTCAACAGGTCTGTCCTAGTTTGAAAGTGTGCCGTCGGTGCCTTGATCGCTGTAACTATTTCAGTTTCAGGGTCTCCTAGCAAATTGAGATTGAAATAGGTCCATCTGTCAATCCATGGTGCTTGCTCCTTTGAAAGTTGCAAAGCCTTCCCTAAATTTCTGGTACCACTGGTAAGAACCGAAAAAAATGATCTGTCGTATTGTTCTCCAGGTCCATCAGTCGAGCCTGGGCAATACCAGCCGTATCGCGAATTTCCTATGTATGCAAAAGCGCCTCCATTTGAGGTGATAAAATGTTCTGCAATTGCCTCGCTTGCCCCACTTGTGGCTTCATCAAATGCGGCTGAATAGCAACCCAAGCTATATGCTATAAAGTATTCAGTATTAGTAAGGCCGTCAACATCTGAATTGGATAATCCCATAACACTTGTGTACCATGCGTGTCCATCATGATTAACTATGTGGACACCGCTATTCATTTTGTTGATCACAGTAGTGCTGCTGAAAGTCCCATCCCTATCATATAATCTGGTTGTTGTATACTGCGGTATTATTTCAGTAACAAGATCTTTTCCGTTTCCTCCTTCGGTTATTGAATCAAGTTTTTCACCAATCATTAATGCGTTCTTGAGATAACTCGCATTAGGGGCTTGTTCATACGCTAAAGTTTTGCTGACAAAAATCGTTGCTTCTTCTGCAGTGTCAACCGTTGCTCTTCCAACGTATACTTCCGCAAAGAAATCTGCCTCTTCTCCGGCAGTTCCGTTCTCAGGTCCACTCCAGTATACTACAGCTTCTCCGAATATGGTGTCATTATCGTTATCCCAGCTTCCATCAAGGGTTCCATAATACATATCGCATGGAATGTTGTAATCGGTATAAGAACCGTAACCGAAGTCGTAAACACCTCTAGAGGGGATAATTTCATCATCTCCTCCCAACAAAACATACTCAGTGCCCCAGTTTTGATACGCATCCTTTATGAAATTTCGGATGTGAGCCTGAGTGTCATTAAATTTTGGACTTCCAAGACCATCACCAAACAAGCCGTCGCAATCGTAGTCTGGATCCTTCATAATATCTTCTACCAAAACGATCGTTGCGTTAAGTCCTTTCTGAATTTTCCTATCGATTAATGGTTGAAATGAAGACCTTAGGACATTGTTTGTTATAATTACATAATCGTACGAATAGGAGGGATTCACGAGAGTAGTGCGTTGCACATGTGTTACCGTTTTGGTGTATGTATTCACTTCGTTGGGATTATCCACCATACCCAGAACATCTGCTCTATCTTGCGGCGAATTCCTAAACAATGGAGATATTTTACCTGTTTCCTTCAAACTTATATTCACAGTCATAGCTCCAAAATAGAGCAGTTCACCTGTTTTCGGTATGTATTGAACTGGGTGAAGCTTCAACATGAATATTTCATAACCTCTCAAGTGTTGTTCTGACATCTCTGAGAATAAAACGCCAGGAAATGGATTTGCTGAACTGTAGATCTTCTCGTCAGGCCGGTCTTCTATGGTAGCGTTAGAAGAGATGGGTATGGGCGTTCTGCCGTACTCAACATAGAATCTACCTTTCAACACCACGCTATTGCCGATGGATATATCAACGCTTTGCACATCTTTACCTTGTGGAATCAAAGCTTTAACTAATTTGAAAGGTAAAATTGGCTCACCAGGAGCGCCATATTGCGACAACCCAGGCAATGTGACAGCATCGCATGAAATGCCTTTAGTCACAACCGGAGCTGGGAAATCAAATTTAAGCACAAGCGAGTTAGTTAACCCTAACATCGTCTCGTTGGCTATGCTTGCGATCGCTTTAATGTTAAATGCCAACGTTAACATGCCTATTACCAGGAGCATCAGCATTATTCCAGAAACAGTTTTCCTCAACAATTCAATCCTTTCCCAAACTCCAAATACAATTCCCCAACAAATAAAAGTTACTCAAAATCCTCTACAAGCATTCTCAAAAGGTAGTGGTCCAGAGCCGTTGCAAACACACCACTTCTAAAACGACGAATGAATACAATTCTGCAAAAGCTAGAAACAGTTAGTGGAGGTTCGAAGGCTTATTACAGTGGGAATTGAATACGTGTACCACCATGAAGGCAAAAGCTCATTCAGGAAGCGGAAGCGAAGATGAACACTTCAGAAAATAAAACAATAATGACTTTTCATGAAAAGTTTAAGCAGTACGATTTAGGTGAAGACCATCCCTTCAGGGGAGACAGGTTTGCAAATGCAATGAAGTTCTTTGAAAGTCAAGCCTTGTTTAGACTTTCTCAAATTGTTCTTGTTGAACCTCAACCTGCATCGAGGGAAGACTTGTTAAGGGTTCATGATGAAGGCTATGTTGATTTGATTTTTCGCTTGGCAAAGGAAAGTAAGCCTTATGATTTTGAGACGCTCGCGCTTCTTCATGTTAGTTTCACTTTCACCGGCTTCAATCTGGCTTTAGTATGGCGTATGTGATTGTAGTTGACTGAAAAGTTCCGAGGCTTCGTTCAGCCCTTAAAGGAGTTGAGCTATTGATGAGTACTATGAGAGATTGGGCGAATCACGTATAATGTTATAGTACGTGTTTTCCTCTGTTTTCTGTAGTACAATTTAAAGCGGTTAAAGGCATATTGATGTTCCGTTATTGTGTCCAGACGTTAGATAAAGCTTTACGCCACAAGGTTAAGAGAGAAGAACGCACTGCAATGTTGCACGTAGTTTTAGGCTTTAATGTAGCCTTTTCCTTTTTGGAGTTTTAGCGTGAAGCTGTGTTTTCCGTTTTTGGTGTATTCTCTGTATTGGGTTTTGCAGTTGTTGCATGTGTAGGCTTGGACTGTGAATTGTCCGTATTTCCATGTTTTGGCGGGTTTAGGGTTTTCTTTTTTGCAGTTTGGACACTTAGCCATTAATATCACGTGTTGTTTTTCTGTTTGTGTAAGCTTAAAACGTTTTATTACCTGTTGGGTTGTTTATGGTTTTTTGGATTAGGAACCAGTAGGTTAGTAGGTCTTTTTCTTTGGTTTCATAGTCTGGGAATTTCTTGTTTATGAGTCTCCAGAATCTTTCGTTGTGTTTTCTCTCTAAGGAGTGCGTTATTTCATGATAGATGATGTATTCGATTACGTCGTTGGGTAAGTATTTTAGAAGGGTGTTGACGGTTAGGTTGTTGTTTCGGCTGTGGCTTGCCCATTTTGTCTTCATTTTTCGGT
>Ga0315282_10017391_pt1 | contig 10388 bp, 7 predicted proteins | sample YL17G07_20_MG_FD_203693 | JGI IMG/M metagenome (GOLD analysis project Ga0315282, IMG submission 203693) | Sediment microbial communities from Yellowstone Lake, YNP, Wyoming, USA - YL17G07_20 | ecosystem: Environmental > Aquatic > Freshwater > Lake > Sediment | place: USA: Wyoming | collected... | reverse complement strand
TGCTTACCAACGTCAACGCCACAAGCAATGCGCGTTCAATCTTTATGCCGCCGCCATGCTGCAAAATGCGCTGCCGCGCCTGTGCGACGCATTTGGTGATCGAACCCGCGCCCAAGGCGCCCGGGATCTCGGCCGCCACATTCAGGATGCGACGGTGCGGCGTTTCTGGAGCCCGGAACAGAACCTTTTCATCAATAATCTGCCCTGGCTCGGGGAGGAAGGGTCGCCACGCATGTGCGACCGCTCGCTTGCCACGGCTGTCCTGTTTGATCAATGCCCCCAGGGGCGGACGGAGGCGGTTCTGCGAGTGCTTGCCGAATGCCCGCCGGAAATGGGCTTCTCGTATCCCGCCAATGCCGGTTGGCGGCTGTGGGCGCTGGGCAAGGGAGGCCGCGCGGATATCATTGTGAAGGAGTTTCGCGAGCGCTGGGCCAAATTGGAATCGGTCGAGCTCAACAACACCCTCCAGGAGGATTGGCACGCCAGGCCGGATTCAAGCTCCGAGTGGAGCCATTGCCCCGTCGCCCCACTTTACGTCACCACCATGAGCCTGGCGGGAATTAACCCGTTGGTTCCCGGCTTCAAACGCTGTGAGATTCGCCCGCAACTGGCGGATCTCGAATTGCTCGAGTTGACGGTGCATTCCGTCCAAGGCCCCCTCGAATTCAGCGGCCGGGGGAAAATCGGGAGTCGCGAGTTGACGGTGAAACTGCCTTCGGGTTGTCAGGGGGAATTGGTGGTGGATCAGCGAGAGACCTTGACGCTCGCACCCATCGCGGGTCCTTCTGCCTTTCGTGGCCTCGCGAGATACCGCCTGCCCGCAGGCAAAACCACTTCTGTACATCTCATGTTTACCTGAGGGGGATGGGCGGGGGCGTTGTCCCGCGGCAATGACGCCAAGGAACGGCAGTGCCTTTCGTGAGCCTGGGCGAGGAACTGTTGCATAGGGCGTATGGCGGCACGGCTTACAGAACACCATTAGGTAGACGAATGGCCTCTACAAGCCCAAAACCAGCTTATCAATCCGCTTGACCACGTCGCGCAGGTATGCTTCGTCGCCCGGGTCAATTTCGGTCGTGGCGTATCCGGTGTAACCGACGTCCGCAAACGCTTTGCGCACGGCTGCCCAGTCGATGTCGCCGTCGCCGAGATTCACGAACTCCGTCTGGAAGGGGCTGAATCCGTGCGACAGCACCTTAAAATCTTTCAGGTGAACTTTCACGAAGCGCTTGCCGAGCGTGTGAATCCAGTCTTGCGGGTAGCCGTAAATGACCACGTTGCCCACATCGAAGTAGGATCTGATCCAAGGACTCTTGAATTCGTCCACATACTTTGCCATCTCGAGCGGGCTGAGCAGGAACTTGTTCCATACTTCTTCGATGGCAATGATGACCTTCAACTCTTCCGCCAGCGGGATCAGCGTGCGAATATTCTTTTGCGAGCGCGTCCAGGCATCCCGGTAACTGATGTCAGCGTTGACGACACCGGGAACAAGCAGGACGGTTTCCGCTCCCCAGAGCTTGGCGTTATGGAGCGAGGTTTTCATGCCGTCCAGGGATATCTTTACCACCGCGGGGTCACTGGAGGAGAGCGGGTATTTCCAGTGGGCCATGTTCATGACGGAATGGATAGGGACCTTGGCATCTTCCGAGGCCTTCTTGATTTCTTCGGCCACCTTGGGGTCTTCCATGGTCTGGGCTTCCACCGCCTCGAACCCTGCGTCGCCGGCAAGCTTAAAGCGGTCGGCGTAGCTCAGGTTCTTGGGCAGCATGTAAATTTGCACGGCCTTCTTGATGCGCCCACTGGCGGGAGCCGGGGCGGGCGCCGGCCCCGCGAGGCTCGCCGCAACCGGTCCCAGCGATGCCAGAGCGCCGCCCGCAGACAACTTCAGGAAATCGCGACGCGATTGATGGTTCTTCATGACGTCCTCCAAGAATGGCAAAATAAGCGCCCTGTCGGTAGTCCGTTACCGGTGGCCACTCGCAACGGACAACGGACGACGGACCAGGGACAACTACGCAAACTTCGTGATATCGATTTTAGGATCGAACACTTCCTTCGACTTTTGCAGAGCGTCCCAAGTGACGGGCTTGCCGGTATAAGCCGCGTTGCGGCCCAGCATGGCGCTCATCGCTGATTCCGCGCCCAGTGCGGCCTGGTTAAGGAACTGGCCACTGGTGATACTGGAGACAAAGGCCTTTTCCTTTTCAGAGTCAGCTTGGTCGAGCGCGCCCGAAAATTTTCCCGCGGCCGAAAATTCTGCCCCTCCGCTCGGCCGCAATCCAGCATCCCATACGTTCTTGCCGGAAATGTTGACGCGCCAATCGTAGTGCGCCTCAGACCTGCCATCAGCCCCGAACAAGAGCACCGCAGCGTCAAAAGCGGGGTGGCCGAATTGGCAGGATCCGAAAGTGATTTGCACGTTGTCCGGATAGGTAAAGAGCACGTTAAAGCTATCCTTGCAATCTCCGGCATCGGTGCGAATCTTCAGATCGCAAATCCCCTCGGCTTTCAAGGGGTGGCCGTTCAGCATCCAATTGCACATGTCGATGACGTGGATGTTCTGCTCCACAATGATGTCGCCCGAGAGTTTGCGATACCACACCCAGTTCCGCAGCTCCTTTTCTTCCGGTGAGGCGTTGGGCCAATCGGGCCGGTCGATGTGGGCGCAATAATAATAAGCCTGGCCACAGCCGATCTTCCCCAGCGCCCCGTCGTGAATGCGCTGGGTCAGTTCCACCATGGGCGGCGCGTTGCGAATCTGGAATCCCACCGCCAGGCTCAACTTGCCCTGTGCTTTTTCGCCAATGCGGATGACGTGATGCGCCCCCGGCACGTCCACAGCCACCGGCTTTTCGCAATAGACGTGCTTGCCCGCGGCGACGACCGCTTCAAGATGCTGCGGATGGAAGTAAGGCGGCGTGGTAATCAGGATAAAGTCCACCTCCTTCGAAGCCGCGATTTCCTGATAGGAATTGGGGCCCTTGAAGAGCTGGGAAGGGTCGATGGGGGCGTAGCCCTTGGCTTGCTGCAAGCTGTCGAAATGCTGTCTGCCTTTTTCCAATTGGTCGGGAAAAAGATCGGCAATGGCGGTCACCCGCGCACCCGCATTCTCCACGAAGCTCGAACCCTCTGCGGTGGCACGGCCCCCGCAGCCGAGAATTCCGAAGCGAATCTGGGAGTTCGCGGCCGTCCCCCGCACAAGCTGCGGCTTGAGGATCATAAAGCTCGCCGCCGCGGCTGCACCCAGGAATTCCCTTCGGCCTAGCTTGCTCTTGAGTTGATTGGTCATTTCCACTCCTCCTTTATTGCAGGGATTAGGGTTCAGGGATTGGGGATTAGGGGTGAGGTTCCCGCACTCCAAATCCGCCCTCTTCCCCAATCGCCAATTCTTAACCCCTGATCCCCAATCCCTAATTCCTAATCCCGATCCTTTTGAGGTAAATATCCTTAAACCGTATTTTCACTCCGCCGCCGGTGTGGAGTTGTAAACCAATGACGCCCTCGATGAAATTCGGATGGGGATCGGTAAAGTCCACGCAGGGCACACCGTTCAAGTGTGTGACGTAGTGGAGTCCCTCCTCCATAATTTCCAGATCGTTCCAGTCGCGGGGTTTGATTGCATGCTCGCACGCGGGCGTCCCCATCGCCACCCAGCCGCGGTGACCACTCTCATAAATTGAGCCCGTGTTGCGAGTCGGGTCGACTTCCACTTGCATGCCTTCGATATCCGGACCGGTTTGGGGCGAGTTGCCGGTAATGCGCGAACGGGTGAACACGCCGCTATTTCCGTCGGTCTCAGGTTTGAACTTCACGCGCAGCATGAAATTGCTGTAGGTTTTCTCCGTGGTGAGATAACCGTAGTGCCCCACGGTGCTCTCGCCCAAGATCGTGCCATCTTCTACGATCCACTTCTCTTGTCCGTTATTCACCCAACCGGTCAGGTCCCTTCCGTTAAAAAGGGCAATCCACTCTTTTCCTGCAGGCGCCTGAGCCCCTGCTTGCGAAGCCAACAATAAGCCAAACACTGCCACGAGTAGACGTTTCATATCGGAACTCCTTGAGCCTTTTCTCCTAGAGCGGCCAGCCTGCAGGGTGCGACCCCTGCCAGTCCCGAGCGACCCAGAAGGGGACGATGATATTCGTAACGGGAAACGAAATCTAGAAGAAAGCGGCGGGAGATCCCCGAACCCAGGTGGGGGCAATCTGCGGAGGCAATGATGGGGCCGGATGGGGTGCGGGCAACCGCTCCCCAGGTGCCGGGGGTAACCCTCCCCTATCGAATTGGGGATGGTTACAGTTCTCTGCGGCTCCACAAAAATCCTCGGCTTTTTCAAATCCTAAAGCTAAGATGGGGCTTGCCAGTGGCGAACTCGGATGGTGTGGCGAGCTTGCACGAGAATGAGCGAGGGGAGTGGTGCTTCCATGAGCGGAAAGGTGTTAACATCAGCGGCGACGCTGGTGGTATTGGTGTGCGGGGTCGCATGGTCGCAACCAACGGGCCGGCTTTCGCTGCAGATGGCCCTGGATCTCGCGGCCAAGCAGAACCTCGACCTACTTGCAGCGCGGCAGCGGCAAGCCGTCTCGCAGGCAGGCGTGCAAATTGCGCGCCAGCGGCCCAACCCGACTTTCAACTTCACCGCACTGCGTGACACGCCCCACGAAGGGTGGTTCGTGGATCAACCCCTGGAACTGGGCGGGAAGCGCGGCCGGCGGATTGACGTGGCTCATCAGGAAGGAGCGCTGACGGACCTGGAGATCGCCGCCCTGGAGCGGCAAATCCGGCGGCAGACCCGCGAGGCCTATTACCAATTGACCTTCGCGCGGGCGGAATCCCAGCGACTAGCGCACATCCTCGAACTGGCCCAAAGGTTGGAGCAGATTGCCCGGGATCGATTCAACGCCGGAGATGTGGCACAATTGGAAGTCATTCAAGCGGGGCTGGAAGTCGCGCGCGCGCAGGCTGACTACAAGGTCGCGCAGCAGGAGGAGAAGATTTCACTCAGTCAATTGAATGCTCTGCTCGATGAGCCTGCCACCACGGATTGGGAGCCGGTCGAGGCACTCCAAGACCTGCCGCCCGCAGTTTCGCTTCCCGAATTGATTCAGCTTGCTTACAATTCCAACCCGGAATTGCGACACGTCGTGCAGGAGCAGAAGGTTGAAGAAAGCCGCCGGGCGTTGTTGAAGGCCGAACGCATTCCCAATCCTGATCTGGAATTGGGAATGGATTTCAATGCCCCTCACGATTTCCGAATGGGGCCACGGGGCCAAATCTCGGTACCGCTGCCCATCTTCGCCCGCAACCAGGGAGAGATCGCCCAATCTCTTGCCACCCAGAACCTGCTGGGTTCGGAAGAAGCCGCCCTGAAGCGATCGGTGGCGGCGCGGGTGGAAACCGCGTACTACGGTCTGGATGCGCAGCACACGCAGGCAGAAACCTATCGCGCCACTCTGGTGCCGGTCGCGCAGCAGCTTGAAAGCCTGGCGGAACAGAGTTATCGCGCCGGAAAAGCTGATATCCTCATGGTCTTGACGGCGCAACGCAATGTTCAGGATGTGGAGCATAGTTACCTCCAGAGCCTGTTGATAGTGCAGAGCGCTTTCGCGGGACTGGAAGAAATAGTGGGTGTATCCATCGATCCAAAGTAATTGCCCATGCCTACGACACAACGATTTAATCACCTCCGGTTGTATCGCGCCGCGATTTTCCTCATGCTGCTGAGCCTGCTGGCCTGCTCAAAGCCACCTGCCGGCGATGAGGGCGCAGACAACTCCGAAACTCCTGCGAACACCGTTGTGGAAGTCACTCTGACCAAAGTCGTCCGCGACGACATTAGCTCGAACCTAACCGTCAGCGGGACGATTGCGGCCTTGCCCAATCAGGACGTTAAGGTGAGTGCCCTGGTCCCGGGCCGCATCTCGGCTATGCTGGTGGCGGAGGGCGACCGTGTGAAAGAGGGCTCAGTTTTGGCGAAAATCGACGATCACTCCTATCGTGACCAGTGGCAACAATCCCAGGCCAGCGTCGATCAGGCCAACGCGAGTCTGGAAAATGCCCGCGTCAACGGGAAGCGCAATGCCGACCTGTTTCAGCGGGGGATCGCAGCGCGTAAGGACATGGATGACGCGGTGACGGCGGAGCGCGTGGCGGAAGCAGCCCTGAACCAAGCGCAATCCGCAGCGGCGCTTGCACGCTTGCAGCTATCGCGAACCGAGGTGAAGTCTCCCCTCGGCGGCACCGTCGTCAAGCGGCTGGTGAGCGCCGGCGAGCAGGTTGACGGCACGGGCGCACAACCGATCTTTGAGATTGCCAACACCGCGGAAGTGGAACTTTTTGGAAATGTGCCAGCGATTTATTTGCAGAAGATTCGCGTGGGCCAAATCCTGCCGGTATGGACGGACGCTTTTCCCAACACGGATTTTAGCGGCCGCGTCGTGGCGATTTCACCCGCCGTTGATCCTACAACGAACGTGGGCCTCGTGCGAATCCGCATCACTAATGCCGGTGGCCGGCTGCGGCTCGGCATGTTCCTGACCGCGCAAATTCCCCTGGAGGCGCACAAGCAAGCCCTGGTGGTGGCGCCGGAGGCGGTTTATCGCGATGCGGAGGGACAACCACGGATCTTCCGCGTTCACGCGAACAAGGCGGAGGCGGTTCCGGTGAAGCTGGGAATCGAAACCCACGAGCGCGTGGAATTGCTCTCCGGAGCGGAAGAAGGCGAAGTGGTGGTACTCACCGGAGCGTACGGCCTGGAGTCGGGCGCAGGGATCAAGGTCAAACCATGAACGTCGTGCGTTTCTGCCGCGAGCACCGCCGCGCGGTTTACTTGTTGACGGTCGCGCTTTTTATTGCCGGTTTGGCCGCCGCCTTCCGCCTGCCCAGCAACGTTTATCCTGAGTTGTCGTTTCCCCGGATTGTCATCGTCGCTCATTCCGGCGACCTCTCCCCCCAAAACATGCTTCTGAATGTGACCCGGCCGCTGGAGGAAGCGGCGAAGACGGTTCTGGGCGCGCAGCGGGTGCGCTCGCGAACGATCCGGGGCGCGGTAGAAATCTCCGTGCAGTTCAAGCCTGACACGGATATGCAATACGCCCTTCAGCTCATGCAAGCCCATGTCAGTGACATCCGCGGGGACCTTCCTCCCGCCACGGATATTTCCGTCGAGCGTATTACCCCCACGGACTGGCCCATCCTGATGATGGTTCTCAGCGGAGATGTGCCCGGCGCGGATTTGCGTGACTATGCCTACTACGATTTACGTCCGCTGTTCAGCCGGGTTCCGGATGTCTCCCAGGTGGAAGTTCAGGCGAGCGACCAGCGGGAAGTGTCGGTGATTGTGGACCCGCAGAAGATGCTTGCCCATCGAATCTCCCTTCCGGAAATTGCCGATCGCCTGCGCGCGACCAATCAGGTCAATTCGGTGGGGAGGCTGGACAATGAGTACTCCCGATACCTCGTGCTGGCGACGGGGCAGTTTCACGATTTGGAAGATATCCGCAATACGGTGGTAGCGGTCGACAATGAATCGCCGCTTCGCCTCCGCGATATCGCCGAGGTTCGTGACGGCGTTGAAGACCCGCGCGTTCTGGTTTATGGGAATGGCCAACCGGGGGCGCTCATCAGCATTTCACGGCAGATTGGAGGGAACATCCTCCAGGTGGCAGATCAGGTGAAGGCGTTGGCCACACATTTGGGGTCGGCGATTCCCTCTACGCTTCACTTGTCGGTGGTGTACGACCTGGCGGAATTCGTCCGCGAGGCCGTGGCCAGCGTGCGCGACGCTGTTCTGATCGGCGCTTTGTTGGCCGTGGTCGTCCTTTTCCTGTTTCTTCGCGAAGGCCGTTCGACCCTCATCGCCGCCGTCAGCTTGCCCATCGCCGTCATCGGGACTTTCTTTTTCATGAAGGTTTTCGGCGGCACACTCAATCTAATGTCCTTGGGTGGAATGGCGATCGCCATCGGTCTGGTCATCGACGACGCGGTGGTCATTGTTGAGAATATCTATCGACACCTCGGCCTGGGCGATCTCCCGCCCCAGGCTGCCGAGCAGGGTACGCGGGAACTGTTGGGGCCGGTGATCGGATCGACGGTAACTACCGTGGTGGTGTTTGCACCCCTGAGTTTGCTCACGGGGGTAGTGGGCGAGTTCTTTTCGGCGCTCTGCCAGACCCTGGTCATTTCCGTAACCCTATCGCTGGTTCTCGCCCTGGTGCTGATTCCTCTTCTGGCGGAGCAATTCCTGAAGCCGCGGCATCACCAACCGAAATCGGAGCGATTCATCCAGCCAGTCTACCGCGGTTACGAATGGCTGGTGCGCTGGGCGCTGCGCCATCGAGTTCTTGTGGCGATTGCAGTGGTTGTTTCGATAGGACTCAGCGTGTTCCTGGGCACGCGGTTGGAAACGGGATTTCTGCCCGAGATGGACGAGGGCGGATTCGTTCTGGACGCCTGGACCGCCCCCGGGACTTCACTGGGGGAGACTAATCACATCAACCACTTGATGGAGGAACAGGTTCGTGCGATGCCGGAGACGGCCTCCTTTCTGCGGCGCACGGGAGCGGAGATGGGGCCGTTTGCCACGGAACAGAATACCGGCGAGATCGTGGTCAAATTGAAACCTCGCTCGCAACGTAAACGCGGAATCGAAGAGACCATGGACGCGCTCAAATCCAACATCCTGTCAACTGTGCCCGGCGTGCGCATCGAATTTACCCAGGTTCTTCAGGACATGATTGCTGACATGGAAGGCAATCCCAGCCCTGTGGAAGTAAAGGTCTTTGGCAGCGATTTGCAGGTTCTGGATCAGCTTGCAGAAGAAATCGGCCCCAAGCTTCAAAAAATCCCGGGCCTTGATTACATTGGAATTCAGAAGGGGAATCCCGAAAGTGTGATCAATGTGGATGCCGTAGCCGCCGGCCGCCTGGGCATGACCGTTGAGCAGGTTTCGCAACAAGTCAGCGCCGGACTTCTGGGATTGGAGCAAACTGAGTTACGGCTGAGCGACCGGACCGTTGGTATTCGCGTGCGCTTTCCGGATTCGTTTCGCTACAACTATGACGATGTGCGCCAGTTTCCCATTTTGACCCCGGCCAAGCAGATTGTGCCGCTTTCCGCCCTGGGTCGCGTTGAATCGGTGCTAGGTGAAAATCAGCTAATGCGCGAGAACCAGCGCTTGATGGTGGACCTGCGAGCGGGATTGGTGAATCGCGGCTTGGGAAGCGTTATCCGCGATGTCCAGAAGGTTTTGGACACCACCCATTTCCCCGTGGGCACGAATTATGAGATCGGCGGGCTGTACGAAAGCCAGCGGAATTCTTTCCGGGATTTGCTTGCCGTCCTGGCCCTGGCGCTCGGCGCGGTTTTTATTGTCCTGGTGATTCAGTTCCGAGCCTTCCCGCCTGCCTTAATCATCATGTCGGCTGCTCCGCTGTCGGTTCTGGGGGTCTTCGCCATGCTGTTGGCGACGGGCACGGCGCTGAATGTTTCCTCGTTCATGGGAATCATTCTGATGGTGGGGCTGGTGGTGAAAAACGGCATCATCCTCTTCGAATACGTGCACAAATTGTGGGAAGAGCAGGGGATACCCCTTCGCGAAGCGTTGGTGGCCGCGGGAAAGATTCGCGTGCGGCCGATTCTGATGACCACCCTCTGCACGCTCTTCGGGTTAATGCCTCTTGCTGTGGGCCTGGGCTCCGGCGCGGAATTGCAGAAGCCTCTGGCCCTGGCGGTGATTGGCGGGCTGACTCTTTCCACCTTCATCACGCTCCTGGTGATGCCGGCTTTGTACTCCCTCTTGGAACGCCGCTTTTCGTAGTCCTCGCCGCCTCTCATGGCAACTTCCTGCGTTTGAACCGAACAGTTTGACGTTGGTGAAATTTGAGGACGGGACGATAGCGAAGGTGTCGTCGTCCATCGAGTGCGTTCAACCTTACATTTTCAACCTCGCCCTCTTCGGAGATCAGGGGACGATCCGTAACCATCAGATTTTCTCCAAACATTGGGCGAGCCAGAAGGGATGGGCCACGTTTCCCACTATCATGCCGGACAGCGGTGACGTTTCGCACCATCCCTTCAGCGACGAGGTCCGGCACTTCGTCGATTGCATCCTGAACAATCGTGAGTCGCACGCCAACCCGGAAGATGCCGCGCTGATTCATGAAATATGCTTTGCTTCCCAGATTTCCGCGCGCGAGAAGCGGCCCATCGGATTGCCGCTGTAGGAATGTTAGGACTCAGGAGTCAGAATCCGGTAATGGGGATCCAGTTTCCTGACCCAGACACTACTGAACCTCGCATAATACAGTGACAATTTCTAATTCTTCAGATATACTGGATGCATGAAAACACTGGTGCATCCGCGACGTGATTTCCAAGGACTCGAAGA
>Ga0315282_10017390_pt1 | contig 10388 bp, 11 predicted proteins | sample YL17G07_20_MG_FD_203693 | JGI IMG/M metagenome (GOLD analysis project Ga0315282, IMG submission 203693) | Sediment microbial communities from Yellowstone Lake, YNP, Wyoming, USA - YL17G07_20 | ecosystem: Environmental > Aquatic > Freshwater > Lake > Sediment | place: USA: Wyoming | collected... | reverse complement strand
ACGGGGGCGACCGAGACGAGCGTGATGAAGACGAGCGCAAGCACCTTCAGACCGATCGATCTCATGGCCATCCTCCCTCCAAGGCGGCATGCACGACCTGTTTTCGAGCCGCGAGATGAACGAGAAACGGCTGCCGAACGACACCCGGTGTTGGAAACGGACGGCGGGATCAGAGCCAGACCACAGGCAGCTTGGGGGCGAACGGTGATAGCCGAACCGGGGCGGATCGGAATCCCGTCGCGACGCCGCAGACAAAAGGCCGGCCCGAGCAGTTGTGAAGGGACCGAAACCGCGACTCTTTTACCAGAAGCCGGTGACGGTGTCAAGAACAAGACAAGACACCATGGCTGGCTGGCTTGGGCGACAGGCACCGGCCGGTTCGAAGCGGCGTCTTCCAGGAATAGAGGTGCTTGCGTTTGAGAATTGGGCTGAGACCCGTGCGGCGGGTCGTGAGCGCCCTTCGAGGCGTCGCGACGTCGCGCAGTCGTCCGAGGCCCCGGAACCGACCGGCCGCACGCTCTTCTTCACAGTTAACGTCGACGTAACACCGAGGACATCTCCCCGACACGGGCCGTCCGTATCCTTCAGTTGTGGCCCATGTGTACGCTCGGCATCAAACAGGGAGGAGCGTGAGTTGAACACCCAACACGGCTTCGCGACACGCCGGTTCGGCGTGTTGTTGGTCTCTCTGGCAACCGCGGTGATTGCGCTCGGCGCGGCGCAGCCCGCCACCGCTCAGGTCACGCCTGCCGCCGGCTACACGCCGCCGGACGACATGCCATCGATCAAGATCGGCATGACCCTCTACGCGGACTACACCTTCACCGAGCAGCCCGAGCAAAAGGATTCGGACGGCAACACCATCAAGCCGAACGCCTTCAACGTCAGCCGCAGCTACATCAACATCACGGGGAACATCTCCCACATTGTCGCGTTCCGTATCACCCCCGACGTCTCGCGCGAAACCGGCACCGGCAGCTCGCTGAACGGCAGCCTGACGTTCCGGATCAAGTACGCCTTTGCACAGTTCAACCTCGACGACTGGATGCCCAAGGGCACGTGGGTGCGGCTGGGCGTCCAGCAGACGCCGTTCATCGACTACGTCGAAGGGATCTACCGCTACCGCTTCCAGGGGACGGTGCTCATCGAGCGCGAAGGTTTCATGTCGTCGGCCGACACGGGCGCGTCGTTCCACACCGCGTTCCCCGGCAACTATGGGGAGCTTCACCTCGGCGTCTACAACGGGGAGGGGTACGCGAAGGCGGAGGCGAACGATCAGAAGGCGCTGCAGATCCGCGGCACGCTGCGCCCGCTCCCGATGCATCCGCTCCTTCGCGGCCTGCGCGTCACCGGCTTCTATGTGGCGGACAACTACGTGCAGAACGCCCCGCGGAAGCGCGTCCTCCTCGACCTCACTTTCGAGCACAAGTACGCGAACGCCGGCTTCGACTACCTGGACACGAAGGACCAGACCTCGGTGACCGAGCCGCTGGTGCACGGCCAGGGCTGGTCAGCCTGGGCCACTCCCAAGTTCGCTCATGGAATCGAAGCGCTCCTGCGCTACGACAGCTTCAAGCCGAGCACGGACGTGGAGGGCCGCCGCAAGCGGACGATCGCGGGCGTGGCCTACTGGTTCCCGCACCAGGGCAGCGTGTCGGCGGCGCTGCTCGTCGATTACGAGCAGGTAGTGTTCTCGAGCTTCGTGCCCGCACAGCCGAAGCAGGAGCGGATCGCCGTGCACGGACTCCTCGCATTCTAGGCCACCTACGTCAGGCACATGATCCTGGAGGACTACCGCATGAAGTCATTGTTCCGGCTCTGGCAGGCACGCCGTTCCGTTGTCGCCGTCGGCGCCCTCCTGGCGTTGGGCGCCCTCGGGGCGACGGCCCTGGCGCAAACGCTGCAGATCAACGGCGCAGTCGTCCCCGTCTACAACATCCCCGGCGTCCCGGCCGAGCTGAAGTTCACCGGCCCGGTGCTGGCCGACATCTTCCTGGGCAAGATCACCAAGTGGAACGACCCGGCGATCGCCAGGCTGAACTCCGGGGCGTCCCTGCCGGCCACGGACATCACCATGGTGCACCGCTCCGACGGCTCCGGCACGACCTACATCTTCGTGGACTTCCTCGGCAAGGTGTCCCAGGAATGGAAGAAGAAGGTGGGCGTGTCGACGGCACTGAACTGGCCCGTCAGGCCGGGCGGCAAGGGGAACGAGGGCGTGGCCGGGCTGGTCAAGCAGACGCCCGGCTCGATTGGCTACGTCGAGCTGATCTACGCCCTGCAGAACAAGATCGACTACGGCTCGGTGCAGAACCTGTCGGGAAAGTTCGTGCGGGGGTCGGTCGGACAGCGGCGAAGACAGGACAGGAAGAGGTAAGGAGTCGGCGCGACCGCCGCTCAGCCAGCCAGGTGCATCCGGGGGCCGAGCAGCAGCCGGGCGAGAACGTTGGCCAGCAAAACGAACGCCAGCAGGACGAGCCCGGCCGCCCACGCCTGCTGCTGCCAGTCCTCGTATGGGGAGATCGCGTAGGTAAAGATCATCACGGGCAGAGACGCGGTCGGCTGATTCAGGCCGGGACTCCAGAACCGGTTGCTGAGCGCCGTGAAGAGCAGCGGCGCCGTCTCGCCCGCCACCCGCGCCAGGCCCAGCATCGCCGCCGTCAGGATACCGCGCGTCGCCGCTGGCACGACGACTCGCGCGATCGTCATCCAGCGGGTCGCGCCGAGCGCCAGCGAGGCATCACGCAGCGACCGCGGCACCGCGCGCAGGAACTCCTCGGTGCTGCGCGTCATGATCGGCACCATCATCAATCCCAGCGCCAGCCCCCCGGCCATCGTCGAGAAGTGTTTGGCCCGGAGGACGATCAGCGTGTAGACGAAGATGCCGACGACAATCGAGGGGACCCCGTTCAGCAGGTCGGCGGCGTAGCGCACCGCCGCCCCCATCTTCTGGGACGCGAACTCGGCGACGTAGAGGCCCGCCATGAAGCCCAGCGGCAGACCGGTGACGGCGGCAATCAGCAGCAGCTTCGCGCTGCCGACGATGGCGTTCGCCATGCCCCCGCCGGCCTCGCCCACCGGCTTCGGCAGCTCGGTGAAGAACGCCCAGTTGACCGACGATCCGCCCTTGAAGAGGAGATAGCCGAGCACGAAGAAGAGGACCGAGATGCTGGACAGGGTCGCAAGCGTCGTCAGGCCGAGCATGACGACGTTGGTGATCTTGCGACGGGCCGTCCGGTCCAGCATCAGTGCGCACTGCCTCTCTGCGCCGTCGCCACGATCAACAGCCGCGCCAGCGCGTTGATCACCATCGTCAGCAGAAAGAGCACGAGGCCGACCTCGATCAGCGCCTGGAGATAGAGATCGCCGGTCGCTTCGGTGAACTCATTGGCGATCACCGCCGCCATCGAATAGCCGGGGGCGAACAGCGAGGCCGCGATCTCCGGCCGGTTGCCGATCACCATCGTCACCGCCATCGTCTCGCCGAGCGCGCGCCCGAGCGCGAGGAAGACCGCGCCGTAGACACCGACGCGCGCGTAGGGCAGCACGACGTGCCAGGTGCTTTCCCAGTGCGTTGACCCGAGCGCCAGCGCGGCCTCGCGCTGGTCGCGGGGTACCGCTAGCAGCACCTCGCGCGTGACCGACACGATGAAGGGCGTGATCATGACCGCCAGGACGAGGCCGGCCGCCAGGTAACCCACCCCGTACGCGGGCCCGCTGAAGAGCGGGAAGCCGCCGGTGACTTTCTTGAGGAACGGCTCCACCACCGTGCGCATGATCGGGACGAGAACCGCAATGCCGATCAGCCCGTAGATGACGCTGGGGATCGCCGCGAGCAGCTCCAGCAGGAGCGCCGCGGCGTCCGACAAGCGCGGGGGCGCCAGCTCGGCGAGGAAGATCGCGGCCCCGACGCCGAGTGGGACCGCGATCAGCAGCGCGAGAAACGAAGTGACGATGGTGCCGTGAATGAAGGCCGCCGCACCGAAGTTGCCCGCGACCGGATCCCAGGTCTGCGTGACGAGAAACCGCCAGCCGAACTGGTGTCGCGGCAACGCCGAGTTGACCCACAGCTCCCAGGCCAGCAGCCCGGTGATGAGCAGCAGCAGCAGACCGAACCCGAAGGCGACCAGCTCGGCCACGACGTCTCCGCTCCTCAGGCGGGCAGCGAGGCGGAAGCGCGGCCGGCCGATCGCGAGGGTGCTCGCGAAAAGCGGTGTCATCACTTGGCCCCGGGCGCCTGGATCTGCGTGATTGCTGCCAGCTCCTGGGTCACGACCTCTTTCGGCAGCGGCGCGTAGGAGAGCGCCTCCACCATCTTCTGGCCGTCAGAGAGCATCCACTTCAGAAAGCCGACGAGGATGGCGCCCTTCCTCGGATTGGCGGGCTTCTCAGGGATGAGGAGCCAGGTGAAGCTGGAAACCGGATAGGCGTCGGCCCCCGGGGAGTTGGTGATCGACACGCGGAAGTCCACAGGCATGCTCTTCGCGGCCCCGGCTGCCGCCTGCGTGACGCTCGTCAGGTCGGCCTTCACGAAGTTGCCGGCCGCGTTCTGAACGGTCCCGTACGGGATTCTGTTCTGGATCGCATAGATCAGCTCGACGTAGCCGATCGAGCTGGGCATCTGCTTCAGCAGCCCCGCGACACCCTCATTGCCCTTGCCGCCGAGACCGACCGGCCAGTTGACCGACGTGTTGCGGCCCACCTTCGACTTCCAGGCGTCGCTCACCTTCGACAGGTAGTCGGTCCAGACGTAGGTCGTGCCGCTGCCGTCCGAGCGGTGAATCACCACGATGTCGTCGCCCGGGAGCTTGACGCCGGGGTTCAGCTTCGCGATGGCCGGATCGTTCCACTTCGTAATCATGCCCAGGAAGATCTGGGCGAGCACGGGGCCGGTGAACTTCAACGCCTGCGTGACGCCGGCCAGGCTGTAGGTCGGCACCACCGCGCCCAGGACCGTCGGGAAGTGGAGGATCTTCGTCTTCGCCTGGGCCAGTTGCTCGTTGGTCATCGGGCCGTCGCTGGCGCCGAAATCGACCGTGCCCTCGAGGATCTGCCGGATGCCGCCGCCCGAGCCGATCGACTGGTAGTTGATCTGAATCTCGGGGTGGAGCTTGTGGTACTCATCGAACCACTTCGAGTAGATGGGGTACGGGAAGGTGGCGCCCGCACCGGTCACCGTCGTCTGGGCCGCCGCGGGGATACCGAGCAGAAGAATGGCGATCAACAGCGAACAGAATCGATTCAAATTCATCGAATGCTCCAAAACCACCATCTTGATCTCCTGATCTCCGCCCTCAACGGTACCGACTCATCGTTTCGGCCCGATGTCATCCGTGTTAAATGGGTGTAAACCGGCTGGCGTCTGAGGCTAGCGGGTTCTGAGCCGCAGAATCAATAAGTTGCGGGAAGGGTATTTCGACGATCGGCGAATTGGTCACTGATTGGTCACCAACCGCTTGCTCCTGCGGGTCCTCCCGGGCGGCTCGATCGACCTCCGCCGGCGTGCGGTCGAGCCGGTCGACCAGCTCCTTGTTACCGGTCGGCAGCCAGCGGCCGTAGGTGTCCACGGTGATCTGAATCGAGGAGTGTCCGAGCTGTTCCGTGATGTAGGGAAGCGGCGCGTTCGCCTGGATGAGGTGCACGGAGCTATCGGCCCATATCAACCCGCCAAACCGTTCCCCGGCTCCCCGTCAAGCCCCGCCAAACGATTTTTCGGCAGAAGCTCGACCCCGCCGTCCTGCAGGGGTAGAATTACGGTCCTCTCCATAGCCGCGTCCAGAGCCAGCACAGCCGGAGCAGGCACGATGGCCCCGCAACTCTCGCCTCAGGAAAGCCGCCTCCAAGGCGACCCTTCGGATCCGACCTGGATCCCGTGTTCGGATCTCCAGGCCCACGCTTCCGACGCGGAACCCGTCCATCCTGAGCATCGACAGCAGATCGAGAGGTTGTTGGCAACGACTGAAGAGGACCTGCTGTATCGGCTCGGACGTGAGATCGCCCCGCTGGAGGGCATCGCGCCGACGCTCTGGGTCGTCTCCAGCAACGATCGGTTTCTGCCGTTGGTCCTGCGTTTGGCGATCCGGGTGGTCTGTCGGCACCTCGGGCCGAGGTCCTACGTGCGCGTGGCGCGACAGTTTCTCCGGAAGAACCGCAGGCTCTTCCGACTTCGGATCTGCGTCGGCTGGGACTACTGCAAGAGGCGTCACTGTCCTGAAGTGCAGGACAGCGTGCAGTTGGTCTCGATTCTGGCGTCCTTCGTGTCTCACTTGAGGTTGGGTGCCGGTGTCCCGTCCGAGCTGGTGGCGGCGATCCTCGTCAAGCAGGGCCTCGACACGCTCTGTCGATGCAAGGCAGAGCACGTGGAAGGAGGACCATCATGATCGGGATGAACTTCGCATCGTTCCTCACGCTTCTGGTGATCAGCCTCGTCGTCTCCGTGGTGCTGCACTATCTGGTGAAGTATCGGGTCGTCCCCGGGGTGGAGGGCTTGTTCGGCAAGCTGATCATCGGGTGGCTCGGCGGCTGGGTGGGCTCACCGGTCTTCGGGTACTGGTGGACCACTGCCAAGGTCGAGAACGTCTACATTGTCCCAGCCCTCTTGGGCTCGCTGGCGACCGTCTTCGGGGTGGCGTTCCTGCTCAGGGTCGGGACAATGCCGCGGAGTGAACACAAGCCGACTCCGCGACCTACCGCCGTGTGACGCCTCGCGCCCGGCGTCTCCGGCTGAACGCCGTCATCCGGCACCCAACGCTGTTGAGGCCCCGCCCTCGCCTCTCAAGCGGTTCGGCGGCCCGCGGCCTGAACTGTTCGAGGAGGTCTCGCGAGCGACAGGCTCGAACACTCCCGTTGCAGGAGGTCAAGGCGACAAGAAAGGGTCGGGCATTCGGGTCGATGGACCGCGACAAGCACCGTGAGATCGCGAGGAGGGCCGGGAAGGCGGTGCATCAGAAAGGCACGGCGCACGAGTGGACGAGCGAGGAGGGGCGCGAGGCCGGCCGGAAGGGCGGCCGGGCCCTTCATCGGCGCAGGCGCTCGGGGGCGGGCTGACCCGAGATGCGGCACGTGGTCGAGGCCGTCACAGCAATCAGACGATGATCGATCGCGTCCAGGGCCACCCCCTCAAGACCCCGGAGATTGTTGACCTGAGGATGCAGATCGCAGACGCCCTGGATGCCGTGCACGCGAAAGGGATCCTCCGCCGGGACATCAAGCCGGAGAACATCGGTGCTATCCTTGCACGAGCAGCGGCTGTTTGGCGCCGGTGCGAGCGGCGCGCTGGCAGAAGGAGCAGACCATGGCCATCCGAACGCAACTCTCGGTGACGATGGAGAACGTGCCAGGCACGCTGGCGAAGATGTGCGGGGCGCTGGGCGAGAAGAAGGTGAACATCGTCGCGCACATGTCCGCCGAGCACGAAGGGCGCAGCCTCGTTCGGCTCATCGTTGACAAGGTGCCGGTGGCGAAGCGCGTGCTGGGGGCGATCGGCTACGCCTACACCGAAGAGCAGGTGCTCACGGCGAAGCTGACCAACCGTCCGGGCGCGCTCGCAACGGTCGTGAAGGGCTTGGGTGAGGCCGGCATCAACATCGACTACGCGTACGTCGGCGTCGAACCTGGATCGTCGCGGCCGCTCGGGGTGTTCTCGGTGTCAGAGTTGGCTCGAGCAGAGAAGCTGATCAAGTAACGCATCTCTCCGATCCGGCGGCATCGAGGGGCGAGGGACCCCAAGCGAAAGCTCTGGGTGCGGCGCCACGCGCTGGCGCAGGGTCCCGCCGCCTGTCTGTACACAACGGCGCGTAGAGGCGGGTTCTCAGAGTGGAGGCAACTGCCGACCGCCCCCGCCCACTCCCGATTGTCAGACAGGCGCGCGCCCGCATCGGTCAGATCGGACCTGGAACCCATCAGTCCAGAACGCGGGGAACAGCTGGAGCAGCCCCTCGGGAACAGCGAAGCGGAACTCCTGCAGCGCCTCGATCTTGGCACGAGCGCGTCTGTCAGGGTGGCTGACAACTTTCTCCGACGGCGGCGTCCGGCGGCAAACCGCGGGGGGAGGGCGGACGCGCTCGGCTGCGCAGAGGTTTACCGAATCGTGCGTGGGGTGCGAGGGTCAGCCACGCCACCACCGGATCGCGTGCGCGAGCGCGTGAACAGGACAAGATCGACAATGCTTACCGCGAGCATCCCCACGGTGGCAGCGGCCCTGGTCATCGTCGGCCTCGCAAGGCGGGGGCTCATGGTGTGGAAACGAGCGGAGCCGGTGCAACCCACTGGAGTTCGGGAGGGGACAGGAACGGCGGCACCCGCGGCACCGCCGCCAGCACCCGCCGTTGCGCCTGCCGCACAGATTGGTAAGTCGGTCGTCATCAAGGGCGAGGTGAATGGCCGCGAGGACCTCACCGTTGAGGGCAGCATCGAAGGCACGATGGAATTGCGCGAGCACGTCCTGACCATCGGACCCCATGGCCACATCAAGGCGGAGATCTTCGCGAAGGTGGTGATCGTGGAGGGGGCGGTGACCGGTACCATCACCGCGAGCGAGAAGGTCGACCTTCGGGAAACGGGATCGGTCGACGGGGACCTCGTTGCGCCGCGCGTCGCGATTGCCGACGGGGCCCACTTCCGCGGGAGGGTGGAAATGGAACGGACCCTCCGGCCGCCTGAATAGAGCCTCATCGACCTACGATCCTCCAACTCGGCTGGGGTGCGGCGGGGCGATACGCCCCCACTGCTCGCCTTTGCGTCTCCTCCCCGCCGTCAGCACCAAGCCCTTCTGTGGCACCTTCGCCCGAGCGGCTCGCTGACGCGGGGCTGAGGAAGGGAATCGCGACGCTTCCCGACGTGGCGGCGTCGCCCGAAGAACGCATGTGCACGGCGCCGGCACGGCCATGCCGCCTCGCCCGTCGGCCGCAGTCTGACCGGCAAGGAGCTGCTCGTTGAGCGTTCGCGCGCTTCTTTCTCTTTTTTCCAGCGATCTGGCGATCCATCTCGGCACGGCCAACGCCTGCGTGTATGTGCGCGGCAAGGGGATCGTCGTCCACGAGCCGTCGATCGTGGCGATCAACAAGGTCAACGGCCATGTCGAGGCGGTGGGCACGGACGCCAAGGACATGCTCGGGCAGACGCCCAGCCACATCATGGTGATCAAGCCGATGAAGGACGGGGTCATCGCCGACTTCGAGGTCACCGAGAAGATGCTGACCTCCTTCATCAAGAAGGCGCACCAGCGCAACCTCTGGGTGCGGCCCCGCCTCGTGATCGGCGTCCCCTCGGAGATCAGCGAGGTGAAGAAGCGGGCCGTCAAGGACAGCGCCTATCGCGCCAAAGTCAGCGAGGTGCACCTGGTGCAGGAAGCCGTGGCGGCGGCCATTGGCGCCGGCCTGCCGATTACTGAGCCGTCGGGCAACATGATCGTCGACATCGGCGGGGGCACCACCGACATCGCCGTCATCTCGCTGGCGGGCATCGTTTACAGCAAGGCAGTGCGCGTGGCGGGCAACAAGATGGACGAGGCGATCATTCAGTAACTCAAGAAGCAACACGACCTGCTCATCGGCGAGCGGACCGCGGAAGAGATCGGCGCTGGCCGAGACCGTGAACGTCATCGTCCACGCAGTCCGGGTGGCGCTCGAGCGGATGCCGCCCGAGCTGTCGGCCGACATCGTGGACCGGGGGCATCGTGCTGACCGGCGGGGGGTCGCTGCTCAGGAACCTCGACAAGCGGTTGCGTGAAGAGACCGGCTTGGCGGCGGCGATGGCGGAAGACCCCTTGTCCTCGGTGGCGCTGGGCGCGGGCAAGATGCTGTCGGACTTCACCCTGCTGAGAAAGCTGTCGATAGGCTCTGCCGTAACCAGACCGTTCCGAAACCCAGGAGGCGAAGCCACACGCCCAGCGGGTCGCAAAGGCGACGCCGAAGCGCCGTACGATGTCCGCAGCCGAGCGTAAGGCAGTCTCCGTGCGGATGAAGAAGTACTGGGTCCGGCGTCGGAAGGCGAAGGCGTCGCAGGCGAAAAAAGCCGGGAAGAAGCGCTGACGCGCGCTGCGGGAAGCAGGATGGTGTAGTGGGCCCCTGCCTGCAGGTGATTCCCTAAGTTACGCGCGCCGTACTTGATCTGGCGCCCGCCATTGTCCGCCAGAACCGCTACAGCACCACACGCGTCGGCGCGGTGCTCGTCCGACGCGAATCCTCGGGTCGCGCGAACGTCGTCAGGTGCAGTTGCGTGCCAGGCCGTCCAACGTTCCCGTTGGCCGCGGCGCACGACTGGTTCCATCTTCAGACGTGCCGTCAGCGCGACCGATCCGCCACGTAAGCCCGAGTGATCATGCCGATCGACGTCGTCCCGGCCTGCCGCATGACCAGTTGAAGTTCCTGCCGCAGGATCTCCACCAC
>Ga0315282_10017387_pt1 | contig 10389 bp, 10 predicted proteins | sample YL17G07_20_MG_FD_203693 | JGI IMG/M metagenome (GOLD analysis project Ga0315282, IMG submission 203693) | Sediment microbial communities from Yellowstone Lake, YNP, Wyoming, USA - YL17G07_20 | ecosystem: Environmental > Aquatic > Freshwater > Lake > Sediment | place: USA: Wyoming | collected... | reverse complement strand
GTGAGATAACACCAATCGCTGAACAGCCTCGGTTACACGTTCATGGGAGAGCGGAAGTACGCGGCGGCCACAGTGGTGTTCAAGATAAGTGTCGAATTCTACCCGCTGTCCTGGAACGTATACGACAGCCTCGGCGAAGCTTACATGAACGCCGGCGACAAAGATCTCGCCGTTCAGAACTACAAGAAATCGCTCGAGCTCAACCCGCAGAACGCCAACGGCCGGAAGATGCTGGAGAAGCTGCAGGGGAAGTAGTGCCGGGTAGATTCCCAAAATCTTCTCGCGACACTCGAGGGAGATCTTGGGAATCTCTGCTTGGCGTTACCTCCTTCCCTCATTCATCACGCCCTCAATGAACTTCTCCATCCTTTCGTAGTGCGACCCCTTCCAATAGACCCGGTCGCAGGTCGGGCAGAGCTGGAACTCGTTGAAGAGCTCTCTGACCTTTTCGGGGAGGCGATGAAGAACAGCCTCCTTGCTCACAGGCTCCAGGAGGCTGTTGCAGATGAGACAGCGAATGAAAGGATGAATGGATTCGAAGAGATCAAACCTCCGCATGACTTCCAACAGTTGCTCACGCGGATCCTTCCCCCTCACACAATAACCCCGCGTTACAGCCGGATCTTCCAATAATTCCCGATCCTTCGTCAGGAGCACTCTCCTCTCGTTGGTGGAGATCGTCAGGAGCTCGGCGTCGTCGTAGTCGTTCCGGTAGAGCGTATCGAAGCCGAGCATCCGAAGATGATAGGCCAGCTTGCCGAGATGGACATCGAGGATGAAGCGCGGCTGGCGCAGCGGTTGCGGGCGTACCTTCTCGACCGAGGAGACGTCGAACGACTCGAAGACAGGATAGATGCTGACCTTGTCTCCCTCCTGCACCGTGTACGAGAGATCGACTGAAACGCCGTTGACGAGCACGAGGTCGACCTCCGACTCTGGGACAGCGAGCAACCTTAGCGAGTCGCGAACCGTCGCTTGATCGGAGAGTTCCTGCTCGAACGGTACGCGTTGATGCTCGGGCGGCAGATGATCGTTTAACTCGGCGTAGAATCGAAAGGTTGCGCGTGGCATTGTTAGGTCGGGAGCAGAGCTCCTTCCCAGCTTGAGAGTTCAGGAGTCACCCCAATTTTATGCCATTTTCTTGAGTTTCCAAATGCTAGGACGATTCTCAAAAATTAACTTGACTTTTTGATATTACTATGATATCATTATGCTATCAGAGCTAAGGAAAGGAGTCCTGCAATGAAAACTGTCACCGAAACCACCGCGAGACGAGTCAACGGCTATCTTTCGCTCCTCATACTTTTTGTCCTTCTCGTTGCGAATGCATACTTGATCTACTACATGGCTGAGAACATGTTGCCTGAATACCTATGGGTTGAGATCCCGCTCTTCGTCATCACGATGATCTTCCCTGCGGGTATCTTTGTGGTCCAGCCGAACGAGGCGCGCGTGCTCGTCCTCTTCGGCAAGTACATCGGATCCGTCCGAGACTCCGGGTTCTGGTATGCAAACCCGTTCGCGGTGAAAAGGCACGTCTCCCTGCGCATCCGGAACTTCAACAGCGAGAAGATAAAGGTGAACGATCTCCACGGTAACCCGATCGAGATCGCGGCCGTCGTTGTCTGGCAGGTCGTCGATTCTGCTCGGGCGCTGTTCGACGTTGACCACTACGAGAACTTCGTCGCTATTCAAAGCGAGACCGCCATCCGCGCGCTGGCTTCCGAGTATCCGTACGATGTGGAGGATGAGGAAGTCTCATCCCTGCGAAGCAGGCCGCAGGAGATCGCGGAGCGTATGAAGCATCAAGTTCAGACCCGACTGGAAATCGCCGGTGTCGAGGTCAACGAATCGCGCATTAGCCACCTCGCCTATGCGCCCGAGATCGCTCAAGCCATGCTCCGCCGCCAGCAAGCACAGGCCGTCATCGCCGCGCGCAAGAAGATCGTCGAAGGCGCGGTCGGCATGGTGGAACAGGCGCTCCACACGCTGAGTGAACAGAAGATCGTTACTCTGGACGAGGAAAAGAAAGCCACGATGGTCAATAACCTCCTGGTTGCGCTCGTTTCCGAAGTTCAGGCGACACCGGTCATCAACACGGGCACACTGTATCAATGAGCGAGAAGAAGAAATTCCTGCTTCGACTTGACGAGAACCTCTACGCCTCTCTCGAGAAGTGGGCTGCAGACGATCTGCGCAGCGTCAACGCGCAGATCGAGTTTCTCCTCACCGATGCGGTCAGGAAGTCAGGCAGACTGAACTCACAGGACGTGAACAATGATAACAGAGATTCATCCGACTCAGGATCATCGGCCTCCTGAACCTCTGACCGCCCCGCCTCCGCAGAAGACCGCGGCGATCGCCTCCGCCAATCTGAGATGGGTGCAGCCGAGTGCGCTCAAGATGCAGTACGAGCTCTTGTCGGCCGGTCAGCCGATCGTCAGGATGCGATTTCATGGGCTGCTGAGCTCGTACGCGACAGCGGAATACGCCGGCGAACACTGGACGTTCGAGCGCGCCGGAACATCGCAGGGAAAGATCGTCATTTACGTCTGCGCTGAGCGCCGCGACGTGGCAGTATTCGAATGGGGTCCCCGAGACCGAAGCGGTACACTCTCACTTCTGGACGGGCGCAAGCTCGTCCTGACACCCGGGTTCTCGAACGGGAGGGGAGAATTTCGGACCGAGGAAGGTGAGACGCTGATCCGATTTCGCTCTCGTGGCGTGCTTCGTCCATCCGCAGAAATGGAGATCACGACCGCGGCGGCTCATCTGCCAGAACTCCCGTGTCTGCTCATGCTCGGTTGGTACCTCAGCGTCGCCTCCATCTAGAGCACTCCCATTTGGCAAGGCAAGAGGATAGCACACAATGCGAAAAATAGCATCCGTCATTGACCACGAACTGACCTGGGTTCAGCCGAGTGCATTCAAATCCAACTACGAATTGCGGTTCGGAGACGAACTCATTGGGACACTCCGGTTTCCGAAATTCCTTAGCTCCCTTGCAGAGGCGGAGACTGCAGACGGGCGCTGGACGTTTCAGCGAGTCGGATTCTGGAAGAAAAGAACGGTCGTCAGGGCCTCCAGCGCGGCGGCCGATCTGGCGGTCTATGTTCCCAACGTGTGGAGAGGGGGTGGGACACTCGAGGTCGAGGGCGGGAGTAAGTACATGCTAGAAGTGAGTCGCTGGAGGAGCACAGTCGAGTTCAAGACGGAGACGGGGGAATCGTTAACTCATATGAAGAATCGCGGCGTTTTCCGGCATTCGGCAAGCGTGCAGATGTATCGTAAGGCCTTGCAGACACCTGAACTTTCGTGGATGGTGCCGTTGGGACTGTACCTCTTCGTGATGATGCAAAGGGATACCGCCGCCCACGCGGCAGCATCTGGCTAGAGGAAACGGGGCCCGAACCTCCCCGGATGTTGTGCGTGTTCGCAGGCTCGGTCCAGGTTTCGACACGGTTCACCCCAACGCAGGTCAGCGCTCAACCTGACCAAGATGGAAGCGGGAGACCTACAATTCTTCCGCGATCTTGAGGAATTTCTTATACGGTAACGCTGCCCACGTCTCCGCCTTCACGGCCCCTTTCGACATCGTGATCATTGAGACCTTCGCCGCCTCCTCCTCGTTCGGCGCTTCGTAGATGTCCATGAAATCAAACGGACCGAGGAGGGCGTAGTGATCGATCCACTTCACCTCCGGACATCTCTTCTTGACCTCCTGGAACCACTTCCGACCGATCGTCTCCCGCTTGTGGGGTTCGCCGAGGCTTTGGGATGAGAGTTTTGTGAGAAGGATGAAGGTTGCCATCGTGGTTCCTCCCTTTTGCTGCAAATTTGTTGCCCTTGGTTCTAGTGCTGTTCAGATTGGTTTTGCTGTGTTTTAGATGTGCTCCGGTTCAGCCATCGATCTGAATCTCTTGTCAGTTCCTCACTCGTTAGCGCTTGGAACGGATTTGCCGCTTTCTTTAGAAAAGAAAGCGGCAGAAAGAAACGTGGTCGAAATCGTAACTCCCCGTGAGGGAGCCTCCGAACCCACAGGCTGACATTTCACCCCCGTCAAGAGGGGAAGAACTTCCAGCGCAAGCTGCATGTGGGGGTGAAATGGAACGCACGAAGAAGCCGTCCGCCACATCTGCCGAACGATTTCGACCTGCCAGGGGATGATATCCTTGTCCCGAAATCGCGGCAGGCGGGAAGGTGATATGAACTCCATTTCGAGCCACCCCGAGAATTCACCCGGGTCCAGCCAGTGCGCCTGCACTTTCCCTAGGTGAGCGCTTTTTGAGCGGCCGCCAGGCCAACGCCGACTTCGAACTTGTATCCAACTCGCTTCAATCCCGTCTCGATCGCGCTGAGGGTTGCCATGATGTCGCCCGGCCCCACCGCCCCCATGTGTCCGACCCTGAAGTACTGATCTCGAATCGCCGGATGTAGTCCGCCGGCGACGATCACGCCAGCCTCATCGATGTACTTCAGAAGCATCCGGTCGACTCCCTGGGGATAGTAGATCGCGCTCAGGGTGCTCGCGCAGAGCTGCGGACGTTTCGGGACCTGCCTCAATCCAAGAGCCGTCAGGCCCGCCTTGAAGGCACCGCCGAGCTTGCGATGGCGCGCGAACCGGGCTTCCATCCCCTCCGCAAGTATCTCCTTCAGACTCACGTTGAGCGCCCACACCAGATTGACAGCCGGCGTCGCAAAGTAGCTCGGGCGTCGGCCTTCGTACGCCTGCATGATCGGCAGCCACTCATTCCAGTCCGCGTAGTAGTTGCTGACGGGGGTCGTCCGTCTGCGGAACGCGTCCATCGCCGGGGCTCCCGCCACGACAAGAGCTAATCCCGGCGGTACACCGATAGCTTTCTGAGACGCCGTCAGCGCCACGTCAACTCCCCACTCCTCCTGGCGCATTTCCTCCCCCGCCGTCGCGCAGACCCCATCGACAACAACTAGGACGCCATGCTTTCGAGCGAGCGCCGCGAGACCTTTCACATCCATCGCAATGCCCGTGGAAGTATCTACGTGCGTGATCGTCATCAGCTTGGGTTTGACGGAGTCAAGCGCCTCTTCCACGTCCTTCGGCCCTGGCGCATCCCCGACTTCATGGGCGTGGACGTGTGTGACCGTTGCACCGTAACGCTCGAGGATCTTCGCGAATCGATCGCTGAAATACCCCGTGTTCACCACGAGGGCTTTATCACCCCGTTCAACGAGGTTCGCTGCCGCCAGGTCCATCGCGAGCGTCCCGGAGCCGGCAACGACGAACGGCTGCCCCCCCGGCGCGAGAAAAACCTTACGCATGTTTTCCAGCGCCTGGCCAAAGACATCAATGAAATTAGCCGCCACGTGGCTCGTCGTCGGCATCCCCATTACTCGGAGAACTTCGGGCGTGAACTCGATCGGGCCTGGGATCATCAGGAGCTTGCGGTTTTTCATAGTGTTTCCTCTTCTATTCGTTTGCGGTTGTGCTCGCCACGAGGTAATTACCGTCGACACCGGCAAAGCGGACTTACGGCCGGGGCAGTCTGAAGGTACAGAGTGTTCATCTCACCTTCAACTCAATGAGAGCAAGATTCCCTAAAGGAGAGGAGAAAATCAGCAGTTTCGGGGGCCCCATCCGCTTGTCGCAGCTGCCCGGAGCAATTTCGGTGGAGAGTTTTTCATTTATTCTCTACATTGTCGGGAGCATAGACCATTTCGACTCTTACCGTACAATAGCCACCGCTCATTCCCAGAAAGGTCCAGGCATGAAACGACACAATGTATGGTTGATCCTTTTGTTGCTCCTCTTTGCGAGCACCTCTTTGCGCTCTCAGCAGGAAGCGCGACTTCTCAGGTTCCCCGCCACGCACGGGGATCAGATCGTCTTCACCTACGCTGGCGACCTCTACACCGTTGCTGCCGCGGGAGGAGTCGCACGAAAACTGACGAATGATGTTGGATTTGAGATGTTTGCACGATTTTCGCCCGATGGAAAGCAGCTCGCGTTCACGGCTCAATACGACGGCAATACCGAAGTCTACCTGATGCCCGCGGAGGGGGGTGTCCCGAATCGCCTCACCTTCACGGCCACTCTTGCCCGCGACGATGTATCCGACCGGATGGGTCCCAACAACATCGTATTCGGGTGGCGCGACAACAAAACGATCCTCTTCCGGTCACGGATGATCGAGCCAAACAGCTTCATAGGACAGCTCTTCCTTGTTTCCACAGACGGCTCGCTGCCGCAGCAGCTCCCGCTCCCCCGCGGCGGATTCGGTTCGTACTCGCCCGACGGCAAGAAGCTCGCCTACAACCGCGTCTTCCGCGAGTTCCGAACATGGAAACGCTACCGGGGCGGGCAGGCGGATGAGATTTGGATCTATGATTTCGAAACGAAGAAAACCACCAACGTCACCAATGATCCCGCGCAGGACATCATCCCGATGTGGAGCGGCAACACCATCTATTTCCTCTCCGACCGCGACGAGAACAAGCGCATGAACCTGTTTGCGCTTGACCTGACAACGGGGCAAGCGAAAAAGCTCACCGATTTCACAGAATTCGACATCAAATTCCCCTCGCTCGGCGACAAAGCGATCGTCTTTGAAAACGGGGGCTACATCTACCGGTATGATTTGGCCGCCGGCACGTACGCGAAGGTCCTTGTCTTCATCAATGAGGACTTCAACGGCGGGCGCGGAGGGCTCACCGACGTCAGCAAACAAATCGAGAACTACGAAATCGCACCCGACGGAAGCCGCGCTCTCTTCGGCACCCGCGGGGACATTTTCACCGTCCCTGCCAAATACGGCAACACGAGAGACCTCACTCAGACCCCCGGCATTCACGAGCGCAACTCCAAATGGTCCCCGGACGGGAAGTGGATTTCCTACATCTCCGACGCGACGGGTGAGGACGAAATCTACATCATGCCGCAGGATGGGAGTGGGTCGCCCGTTCAGTTGACCAGCAACAGCGACACGTACAAGTATCAGCCCCTCTGGTCGCCGGATAGCAAGAAGCTGATGTGGTCTGATAAGAACCTGCGCTTGCAGTACGTCGATATCGCCTCGAAAAAAGTCACGCAGGTCGCGCGGGCAACGGCATGGGAGATCACCGGCTACGCCTGGTCGATCGACAGCAAGTGGATCGCCTACGCGAAGCCGGAAGAGGAGTGGATGACGAAGGTGTACCTGTACTCGCTCGACACTCAAGAGACCCCCGCCGTGACCGACGGCTGGTTCTCTTCCTACGCACCGACATTCAGCTCTGATGGGAAATACCTCTTCTTCGTGTCGAACCGTTCGTTCAGCCCCACCTACAGCCAGACGGAGTGGAACCATGCATATCTGGACATGGCCAAAATCTACCTTGTAACGCTGGCCCGAGAGACCAAGTCGCCGTTCGCCCCGAAGAGCGACGAAGTGAAGTTGAAGGAGGAAAAGAAGGAGGGAGCAGGGGGTGGGGAGAAGGCGGACAAGAAGAAAGAACCCGAGACGACCGTCACCGTCAAGGTGGATCCGGACGGTCTGCAGGAACGGATCGCTGTGGTACCCGTTTCAGCGGCGAGCTACCGGGACGTTCTCTCCGTGGGGGATAAGCTCTACTACATCCGACGGGGGAGCAAGGATGAGAAGTCAAAACTGCTGCTGTACGATCTCGAAAAGGAGAAGGAAACGGATCTTGGCGAGGTCAACGGCTATGAGGTATCGGCAAACCAGAAGAAGATGTTGATAAGCCAGAGCGGTTCCTATGCCATCATCGATCTTCCCACGTCGAAGATCGAGGTGAAGGAAAAACTGAGCGTCGCCGATATGAAGGTCCAGCTGGACCGACACGCCGAGTGGGCGCAGATCTACAACGAATGTTGGCGGCAGATGCGCGACTTTTTCTACGCACCCAACATGAACGGGCTCGACTGGCCCTCGGTAAAGGCGAAGTATGCACCGCTCATTCCCCATGTCAATCACCGTGCCGATCTGACCTACATCATCGGCGAGATGATCGGCGAGCTGAACTCCGGACACACATACGTCGGCGGCGGGGACATGCCGAAGCCCGAGAGGGTCAAGATGGGATTACTGGGCGCCAAGGTGGAGCGAGACCCGGATTCGAAGTTCTATCGGATCGTGAAGATTCTAAGGGGCGAGAACTGGGATCGAGACACTCGGTCCCCCCTCACCGACATCGGCGTGGACGTCAAGGAGGGAAACTACATCCTTGCCGTCGATGGAAAGCCGACCAATCAGGTGAACAACCTCTTTGAGCTGCTGGCGAACAAGGCGGACAAACAAATCACGCTCAGAGTGAACTCTGCTCCCAAGGAGTCCGGAAGCCACGAGACCGTCGTCGTGCCGACGGACGACGAACAAGGGCTGTACTACTACAACTGGGTCCAGACCAACATTGAGAAGGTCACCAAGGCGACGAACGGAAAGGTGGGGTACATCCATATCCCCGATATGGGTGTCAGCGGCCTCAATGAGTTTGTCAAATACTACTATCCTCAACTCAGAAAAGAAGCGCTCATCGTGGACGTGCGGGGTAACGGCGGAGGAAATGTCTCACCGCAGATCATCGAGCGACTTCGACGGGAGATCGCGATGATCGACATCGCTCGCAACACGGCGCCCAGTATCGATCCGGGCGGCACCATCCTGGGTCCCAAGGTGATGCTCATCGACGAGTTCTCCGCCTCGGACGGCGATATCGTGGCCTATAGGTTCAAGAAATACGGGCTCGGAACATTAATCGGCAAACGGACGTGGGGAGGCGTCGTGGGAATCCGGGGCACGCTGCCGCTGCTCGATGGCGGTTTCCTGAACAAGCCTGAGTTCTCCCGGTACGATGTCGAAGGAAAAGAGTGGATCATGGAGGGCCACGGCGTCGACCCTGACATCGTGGTAGACAACGATCCGGCGAAGGAATTCGCAGGCGAGGATCAACAGCTGAACAAAGCAATCGAGGTAATATTGGAAGAGATGAAGAAGATGCCGTCAAAGCTGAAGCCGCCACCTCCTTATCCACACAAGTGAAGTTCGCCACGTGATTCACCGGGGAGAAGTGCCGCCGTTGAGAACGTAAAGCCGGCTGGACTGGGTTCGACGCCCGCGGCGAATGCCCGGCCGTCAAGAGTCAGGAGTTAACGTTCCCGCTGAACGGCCATCACCGTGAGGTCGTCCAATCGGGGTGCGCCGTAACGGAAGGTCGCAAGGTCATGGAGACACGCGGCGACCAGCTCCTTCGGGGCAAACGACCGTTGATGACCGAGGAAGGATCTCAGCCGATCTTCACCATACTCCACGTTCGACGGATTCCTCGATTCAGTGAGGCCGTCCGTATACAGCAGGAGGGTATCGCCGGGAGTGAGCGTGACCTTGGTGCGAGCAAACTGGCTGTGAGCGAACAGCCCGATCGGCAGGCCCGTCGCCGGGATTCGCACCACGTTTTTTCCTTGGATCAGCAGCGGAGGGCAGTGGCCCGCGTTGCAGATCTCGACTTCCCCCGACGCTGCCGCTCTACCACAGACGAGCGTCGCAAAGTGGGTCGCCAGCGTCCCTCCCGCGAACAAGCGGTTCGCCCGCTCCGTCAACTGATCGACCGAGAGGTTCGCCACCACGAGACTTCGGAAGATGGCATGGAGGTGCGACATCAAAATGGACGCTGCGACGCCCTTTCCGGAGACATCTCCGATGAGAAAGTAGACGGAGCCCGGCTGATCGGGAGGCTCGATGATGTCGCAGTAGTCGCCGCTCACGGGACCGGCAGGTTCATAGTGATGAACGACTCGCCACCCGTTGACGACAAGCTCTTTCTTCGGCAGGAGTGCAGATTGGATTTGATAGGCGAGGTCCAGATCGTCCTCCAGCGCTTTGCGCTCCCCGTCTGTCAGGTGGTCCAGACAATTTCTGCAGAGGGGATCGGACAACAGCCGATCCTGTTCGACGGAATCGTGGCAGACCTCGCACTGGCCGTACGTCCCGTCCTTCATCCGCTCGAGGGCTTGATCCACCTCGCGCAGCAAATCGGTCAAATGCGCGGCCTCGGAACCTCCAGCAACCGCACTCTGAAGCCTTCTCTGCCGGTCAAGAAGCTGAGATCGAAGATGCGTTTCGATGAGAGGATCCACGGGCCCCATCCTTTCAGTGGTCAATGGAAGAATCCCTTTCCAATATACGCAAAAAGGGACAAAGAGGATTCGTGCCCCGAGGGTAGATTGGGGTGGGGGTGAAGGGCAAGTTGGGGTCGGGATCGCAGGGATAGAGGAGAGGAAGAGAAAGAAGACGCTGGCGCAACACCAGCGCCTTCTGCAGACCTTGCCGGAAACTAGTGCCATCGCCAAAAAGTAATGTTGTGTTCTAGACGACGGTCTCAGCTCAAAACAGATGCAAATAGACACACCCCTTTATC
>Ga0315282_10017386_pt1 | contig 10390 bp, 4 predicted proteins | sample YL17G07_20_MG_FD_203693 | JGI IMG/M metagenome (GOLD analysis project Ga0315282, IMG submission 203693) | Sediment microbial communities from Yellowstone Lake, YNP, Wyoming, USA - YL17G07_20 | ecosystem: Environmental > Aquatic > Freshwater > Lake > Sediment | place: USA: Wyoming | collected... | reverse complement strand
ACAAGATGTTGGTGGACGCGCACATAGTGGTGAGGCCGCCGGGGGTCACCCTTCCCCAGCTGACGGGAGCCATACCCTCGGACGACGCCATCATTCGTCTCCAGAAGATGTACTGGCTCCTCAGGGACGTGGTTGACGCCCTGGCCGAGGGCCGGGTGCCGGTGGACGAGGTGTTCGTTCTGAGGGAAGAGGGCAGCCCGGAGGCCGGGGAGTTCGGTCCGTCTGGCCGGGAGGGGGGGAGGATGGGGGGACGGGGGGGAATGGGGGGAACGGGTGAAGGCGGGGTGGCGGAGGTGGAGGAGACTCCCACCGAAGAGACGTTCGATGTCACGAGGCTGGGGGGTGGCGAGCGCGGATCGGCAGGGGTCGCCAGCCTGCAGCGTTTCGCCGGGGCAAACGTGGGTGTGACCACCGCCATGCAGGAACTCTTCTTCAACAACCAGCGACGGCTGCGCTTGGTGGCGCAGATGGACTTCCGCGAACTCCCCGTCCTCATCAAGGCCCTCAGCAATATGCCCAGGATGACAGTGGTGCGGACCGTCAATGTGTACCGGATGTCCGTGTACGGTGAGGTGGCCCTGAAGCCGGTGGTCCGCGTTGATATTCGAGCCCTGTGTTTCGACCGCTACAACACGTTTGTGCCGACGGGGGTGGCCGCGCGATAGCACGTAGAGACGTCGTGACTATTCGTGAGCAGGCGAGGCCTGCGATGTCCGCCGGCGGCTACAGTTCGCCGGGGCAGGACTTCGTATAGACGGGGAGGGGAGTGCAATGGAAAAGTTGAAAGTCTTCCTTTTCCACCACGGGGAGAAGGTGGGCTTGGCCGTGGTGGCGGTTCTGTGTCTCGTGGGGCTCCTGGTCGCTCACCCTTGGTCCACGGGCGCGATGCAGGACTCCGTGCTGAAGCAGGACCTGACCAAGTTGGAAGCGAAGGTCAAGGCCGCTCCGCCCGAGGCGACCGAGTTCGCCCGTCTCGACTTCGTGGCCCAACTCGATAGCCTGTTGCGCCCGAGCGAAGAGGTGCACGCTTTCCCGGCCACGACCTGGCCCACCGTCGACATCGTGAGCCTCCCGGAGAGTCGGCAGAACTACCCGGCGGTGGCTTCGGTGGCTGAGGTCAAGGTGGTTGCGGAGCGTGGGGGGCTGAAGGTCACCTGGTCCATCGACCCGCAGAAGCAGGCGATAGAGAATGCCCAGGCCCGCTATGAGGGGGCTATACAACTGGTGCGGGCTGTGGTCTACCGGGCGCCGGCGGAGAGCCCCACCCAGCTCCAGGAACTGGGCACGGTTCCCCTGGATGATGTGGTGGTTGTCCCGGCGGTGGGCGGGCCGGGCAGAGGAGCGCGGCCGGGGAGGTTCCTTGGCGGTCCTCCTGCGGGGGCCCGCGCCGCAGTCCCAGCGGGGATGGTGGCGGAGGGGACGGTGTCGGCTGACGAGGCGGAGCGGGCGGGTCGGTTTGCCTACGCTGACCGATCCGTCAAGCCCGAGCAGGATTACGTCTACAAGGTCAAACTGGTGGGCAAGAATCCTCGCTACGACCCCACCAATCCGGCAGGCATGCCCGAGTTCATCGAGAGTGACCTGAAAAGCACGGAGCTCTCCTTGGCCCAGCGGCCGCTGCCAAGCATCCGCTGGTTCTTCATGGGGGGGAACACGGAGCAGGCCAGTGTCCGTGTCTACCGGTGGCGCGTCTTCTCCGTGGCGGCCAGTGAGCAGGCGGGTGGAGGTGGCTCCCCGGCCGCGGGCGGCGCTGCTCCTGCCGGCGGACGTCCCGGCGCAGCGGCGCCAGGCCCGGCTGGCGTAGCCGCCAAGGGGACCGAGGCAGCTGCTCCTCCCACGGAAATCGGTCAGTGGGTGGTGGCGAACTTTGCCCTTCGCCCCGGAGACCCCATCGGCCGGGAGGTTCAGGGCTACTTCGCCCCCTCGGGCGTAAGCAAGCCTGAACAGTTGACCATCGATTTCTCCACGGGCTGCACGGTTGTGGTCGTGGAAGGGGCTCTGCGTATCACTGATGCCCCGGTGGTGACCCTGACGGCCGCGGGAGCCCCCGGCTCCTCAAGCCGACTGGTCAGAGACTCGCTTTTGCTCTACTATATCGACCCCGCGGGTGTCCTGCGGACCCGTTGGCAGGAACCTGACCTGGTGTTGGCTGAGCTGTTGGCGACTCCCAGGGTGGCAGGTGGGGCCACGACTCCGGGAGCCACGCCGACGGCTGGCGAGGCGCCCGGCGGTAAGAAAGTGACGCCCGAGGACTACCAGAAACAAATGGAGGAGGGCGCGCGGCGGCGACGGGAGGAAGCGGCTCGTCGCCAGGACGCCATCAAACGAGCGCAAGAGGCTGACCAGGCCCATGCGGAAGAACGCTCGAGGCAGCAGGTACCGGGGGGTGGGGGACCGCCGGGGGGCTTTTAGTGGTGGGATCCCGGGGAGCCGAGCATCGGCTCGGCTCCCTGGTTTGACACTTCGGGTGACAGGGTGAGCGACGCGAAAGGCGCTAGCGCTGTGTGGAACCGAAAGGAGGCACAGGTGAAGGGTGCTCAGGCGAAACGGGCGGCGGTCTTGGTGACGGTTGCTGTGGCGGCCCTGGCACTGGTGGTGACCAGGCTTCCCCAGGCGGTTCCCCGGCTCGACGCCCAGGGGCAGCCGACCCCGACGGAAACCAGGTCTGCCCTCAAGGTCCAGCTCCAGCAGAAGCTCGATGAGGCCGTGGCGCTCTTTGACCAAGGCAAGTACAAGGAGGCGAAGGCGGCCTTTGACCAGCTTGACCAGATGGCCAAGGCCAACAATGTCGTCTTAGACAAGCAGACGCTCAGTACTATCGCCGACAAGCGTAAGGTCATTGATGCCAAACTGGCCGAGGCGGGGACCGCCACGCCCAAGCCGACCGGGGCGACGACCGCAGCAACGGGGGCCAAGCCGGCCGCGGCGGCAGCGGCCAAACCTGCCACGGCCGCCAAGCCGGCCGTAGCGGCCCTGACGGCAGAGCAGAAGAACCGCATCGCCCAGCTGGAAGCGGATTACACGAAGGCGGTGCAGCTGTATAAGGCCAAGAAGTTCGAGGAAGCGAAGCTTGCCTTCCACGCCGTGGCCGCTGGCGGGGCCCGGGAGAGCCTGACCCTGAGCAACGAGACGGAGTTGGGCCTGCGTCGCTACATCGGTCGCATCGACCAGGACATCGCCGAGGCCAAACGCGAGCGCGAAGCGCAGCAGGCAGCCAACGTCAAGGCCCTGGCGGGCAAACTTGACCAGGCCGAAGAATTGCTGGCGGCCGGGAAGCTGGACCAGGCAACGAAGCTCCTGGACGAGTGGGATAACGGGATCCTCAGCGCAACCGTCCCCGCGGAGCAGACCAAGCGCGCCGCAGACCTCAGGCAACGCGCGCAGGCTCTCTCGGCCAAGCAGAAAGAGGCAGCCGCGGCCCAGCAGAAGCGGGTAGCCGAGCTCGAGAAGCAGTATGCGGGCGCCCTCGACCTGCACAAGGCAGGGAAACTCCAGGAAGCGAAGGTCGCCTTCCTGGCCGTCAACGATGCTGCCACCAAGGAGAAGTTGACGCTGAGCCCTGCGGTCGCGAAGGGCCTGCAGAGTCACCTGGCCAGCATTGACAAGGAGATCGCCGACGCTGCCCGCGCGGAAGCAGCGGGCCGCGCCGCCACCGCCGCCGGAGCCAAGGCCGAGGCCACCACCGCGTTAGCCGGAGCGGTCCAGAAGGAGCAGATCGCCGCCGAGAAGGCGCGGCGGGAGGCCACGGCCCTCTACCAGCAGGCGATGGACCTCGTTCGTCAGGACCAGAAGGACGCGGCGCTGGTCAAACTGGAGCAGGCGGTCCGCACCGACCCCAGCTACGCTGAAGCCCAGAAGGCCTTGGATGACCTGCGCAAGGAACTGGGCCTCATCTCTCCGGAGCAGCGGCTCCTCGAGGAGGGGGTGCGGGTGGAGGCCGTGCGTCAGCAGCGCGATGCCCGGGAGATGGACCAGAAGTTGACTGACGCCCAGACGCTCATGAGCCAAGACAAGTACGACGAGGCGCTGGAGCTCCTGCACCAGGTGGCCACCCGGGTCGACGTCGGTGACTATCCCGCCACCATGAAGGCGCGCTACGCCGGCGAGGCCAAGCAGCTCATCAGTAAGGCCGAGAGCGAGAAGGCCGATTACGGGCAGAAGAAGGCGGACCGCGAGCGCCAGGAGGCCCAGGCGCAGGCCAAGAAGGCCGCCGCCTACGAGGAGGACCTCCAGGAGCAGCAGATCAAGCAGCTCTTCGCTCAGGCCGAGTACATGTTCAAGGAGAAACGCTACGACGAGGCGGAGACCGCGGTCCGGAGCATCCTGAGCCTCGAGCCGGCCAATGGCCAAGCCCAGGTTCTCCTTGACCAGATTGACCGGTTCCGGAGCCGGGAGGCGGAGCTCAAGATTCTTGACGAGCGCATCACGGCGTACCGTGAGCACTTCCAGTCTACGGAAGAGGAGACGATAATAAAGGGCGAGCGCCAGACGCTCGAATACATGCGCGACTGGCGGCAGGCGATGGACCGTCGCGACCAGATCCTGGCCCAGCAGCGCGGCGAAGTGACTGCGGCGGAGCAGGCGGTCCGGGACAAACTGCGCCGACCGGTGAACTTCAACTTCGCCGACACCCCACTGGAAGCCGTGGTTGAGTTTCTCCGCCAGACGACCGAGATCAACTTCGTGCTCGACCAGAAGGCGCTGGCTGCTGCCGGCCCCGGGGGAAAGCGGGTGACCCTGGCCCTCACCAATGTGAGCACCGAGGACGCCCTCAACTTCATCCTCGACATGGTTGACCTGAAATGGATCGTCCGTCGAGGCGCGGTCTTCATCTCTGACGCCGCGGGCGTACAGGCTGAGCCGGTGTTGCGCATGTACCCCATCAGTGACCTCACCGCTACCATCCAGGACTTCACCGGCCCGTCCTTCAACATCAGTACGGCCGGTGGTGGCGGTGGTGCCGGTGGGGGTGGCGGTGGCGGTGGTGGCGGTGGCGGTGGTGGCGGTGGCATGGGTGGCGGTGGCGGAGGCATGTCTCTGTCAGCGGCCCCGACGGGAGGGGCAGGAGGGGCGGGGGCGCCGGCTCCGTTTGTCTCCACGGCCCAATCAGGCGATGAGATTTCCACCCTTATCCAGGATAACGTGGCTCGGGACACCTGGACTACCGGGCGTAACTCCATCGCCTACCGCGCGGGCACCCTTCTCGTCATCAATACCGAGGACGTCCAGGAGCAGGTGCAGAAGCTCCTGGAGGGACTCCGGGCGCAGCGCGCCATCCAGGTGAGCATGGACGTCCGCTTCATCCGGGCCACCGATGACTTCGTGGCCGACATCGCCGTGGGGCTGGACTCCTCCACCTATACCGCTACGTATAACACCCTCGCCTTCTCCTCCCTACCGGACCTCGCGGTGGCGGTAGGGCAGACCAGGAACGCCTTCCGGACGAGCCCCTTGACCGCTACCCCGACGCCGGTAATGTCGCTGACCGGCTCCATACTCGGTCGGCTCCAGTTGAACTATTTCCTGGAGGCGATGGAAGGTTCCAACCGGTCCCTGCTGCTGAGTTCACCCCGGCTGACTGTCTTCAACGGACAGCGGGCCTACATTGCCGTCATCACCCAGCGGAACCTGGTCACCGACATCGACGTGTCGGTGGCCCCCAGTGCGGTGGGTTATGACATCACCATCTCGACGATTAACACCGGTGTCGTCTTCGACGTCCGGCCCATCGTCAGTGCCGACCGACACTACGTGCAGATGGACCTGCAGCCGTCCCGGTCGGAACTCATCGCCGTGAACACGTTCAACATCGGGTTCACCGTCCTGCCCAGCGGGGCGATTCAGCAGTTGGCCGTCCAGCAGCCGGTGGTGGAGACGACGGAGGTGCGCACCACGGTGAGCGTCCCGGACGGTGGCACCCTGCTGGTGGGCGGGTTGAAGTTCAGTTTCGACCAGGCGCTGGAGGAAGGGATACCTATCTTCAGCCAGATTCCCATCCTCAACCGCCTCATCACCAGGACGGCCGCCGTGCGTGAGAAGGATAACCTCATCGTCCTGGTGACTCCCCGCATCATCATCCAGGAGGAGGCGGAAAAGGCGATTCAGTAGCCTGACCGTAGCCGTCGCCGGGGGAAGTGGTGCCCCGGCTCGGCGGCGCCGAGACGAGGACGGACGACTGTGACCCGCTTGCGGGTCACAGTCTTTTTCCGGGGCCAGGGGTGAGGCCAGGGGAGGTTTCCGTGCCGAAGCGCGACCCGCACCTTCAGGGCTTCCTCAGCGGCAGGGCTCGGCGGCTCCCGCTCGTAGCGGGCTTGGCCTTGAGCCTGGGGGTGATGCTTTTCTTGGCCGTGTGTGTGGCGGCCGGTGGTGAGGGTGTCCCTCCTCCGCCGGCGCGTCCTCGTCTGGTCACCCTCAAAGGCATCCGCTATGACCTGGAGGCGAAGCGTGTTATCATGGACGGGAGGGTCGCCCTCACCAGCGGGGTGGTGGAACTCCTCGCCTGTGTCCGGGGCACGAAGGACTACGAGAGCGTCCTGGCTCTGGACTGCCAGCCGTACGACCTGCACCTGGGGCTTCTGGCGCTCGGCCTGGAGCCCGGTCGGCCGGTGAGCGGAGAGGTGGAGTTCTATCACGCCCAGAAGAGGGAGGGGTCCGCGGAACCACCCCGGGGGCCGACGGTGGTCGTCTGGGTGGAGTGGAAGGACAGGGAGGGCCGGACCGTCCGGCACCGGGCCGAAGAGTTGGTCACGAACGTGAAGACGAAGAAGACCATGGAACCCACGGGCTGGGTCTTCGTCGGCTCCCGCTTCGTCCGCGACGAAGCGTCGGGGAAGGAGGTCTATGCTGCGGCCCTGACCGGAGCCGTCATCACCACCTACCACGACCCCACCACCGTCCTCGACAACCCGTCCACCACGGGGGAGGACGACACCCTCTTCGAGGCCAACCAGGCAGACTTGCCGCCAGCGGGTACGCCGGTACAGGTCATTGTTGAGCCGGAAAAGAAGAAAGATGTCCGTCCTGACCGGTGAATCCAGGAGTCCCTTCACTCGCGGGCAGCTGCCGGTGGCGGTTCTGGTGGCGGCGGTGGCCGTGGCGGTCTATGCCAACACCCTGTCGCACCAGTTCCTCAACTACGACGACCCCTGGCAGATCACCCAGAACCCCTACATCCGCAGCCTCTCACGAGCGAACCTCTGGCACATCCTCACCCGGCCCATCTCCAACCTCTGGCTCCCCACGACCACCCTGTCCTATGCCCTGGACTATTGGCTGTGGGGTCTTGACCACCGGGGCTTCCACCTCACCAATGTGCTCTTGCACGCCGGGTGCTCGGTCCTCGTCTTCCTCCTGGGCTGTCGGTTGTGTGGCGGACGGTTCTGGCCGGCCCTGGCCGCCATCCTTTTTGCCGTCCATCCGGTGCACGTGGAGGCGGTGGCCTGGCTGAGCGCCCGGAAAGACCTCTTGAGCGTGGGGTTCCTTCTCCTCGCCGTTCTTGCCTTCTTCCGGTGGCGGACCGGGGCGCGGGCGGCCTGGGTATGGTACGGGTTTTCGCTCCTCGCCTTCCTTGTCAGTTCACGGGCCAAGCCCACGGCGGACGTGCTTCCCCTGCTCCTTGTGTGTCTGGTGGTGGTGTGGCCGGAGCCTTCCGAAGGTCGCGGCCGGCGGGTGGGTGGGCCGAAGTGGCTCCTGGGGGGGACGCTTCCCTTCTTCCTCCTGGCCGCCGCCATGTCCTTCGCCGACTGGTACCTGGCCAGGACTTTCGGCTACATGACCAGCGGCGCGGCCCCGCCGACGAACCGGGTCGCGCTCCTCTCGCTCGCCTACTGGCGGTACCTGCTCCTCCTCGTCCTTCCGGCCCACCTTTCTCCGCAGTACCGGATAGCCCCGCCCGAGGGGTTGCTGGAGCCGACGGTGCTGGCTGGGGCGGTGCTCCTGGCGGCGACGGCGGGGTTGGCGGCCTGGGCGCTGGCCAGGAGGCACCCGGCCGGGGGAAGCCTGGCCTGGTACCTGGTGTCGGTGCTTCCCGTCTGCGGGCTCCTCCCCATCATCGTGCCGTCGCCTGTGGCCGACCGGTACCTGTACCTGCCTTCGGTGGGGGCGTGCATCTTCGCTGCCTGGGCGCTGAAGGCTCTGGCTGACCGTCTTGGTCGCACGGGACGGACGGCGGTGGTGCTCTCCCTCGTCGTGGTTTCGGTCACCTTCGCGGCCAAGACCTGGAGGCGCAACCAAGTCTGGCGGACGTCGGAGGCGCTCTGGTCGAGCGTCCTCGCCGCCGACCCCCTGAACTACAATGCGCACACGAACCTCGCTGCCTCCCTCTATGAGCGCGGGGACCTGGAGGGAGCCCGCGAACACTACCAGCGGGCTGCCGACCTGGCGCCGGGGCTCCTTCACGTATACCGCTCCCTCGGCTCTCTGGCCCTGGCGCAGGGTGACCTCCAGGGCGCCCGCTACTGGCTGGAGAAGGCGCTCTCGGAGCCGGCGGCGCACGTGCTGACCGCGGCCATGGTGCGCCAAACCTTGGCCCTGGCCCATTACCAGTTGGGGACCGTGGACCAGAGTGAGGATGACCTCCCCTCCGCGGTCGCCAACTACGAGAAGGCCTGCACGTTGTCCGAGAGTCCCGACCCGCGCGCCCTCATGGCCGCGGCGAGAGTCCGGCTGCTCCTGGGCCAGGTGGGTCGGGCGTATGACTACCTGTCGGAGGTGGCTCGGCTCCTGGGCGAGGGCTCGCCTGAGCTCGGCGCGAGTGTCGAGCCGACCCGCCAGACGCTCGCGGAGCTGCTTCCCCTGGTCGCAGGGCGGATGAAACGGGCCGCGGACCGGGTCACCGTCGCTCGCGCCGCGACCGCCGGTGGCAAGCCCGACGTGGCCGAGAAGTACCTCCGTCAGGCGCTGCTGGAGCAGCCGGACTCGGTCGAGGCGGCGGTGCTTCTCGGCACGCTCCTGCGGGAAGCCGGGCGCACGGGGGAGGCCCGAGCCGTCGTTGACCGGGCGCTGGCTCTTTCCCCGCAAGACCAGCAGTTGCTGTCGGAGCGGGCCCACCTGCCTGCTGGCCAAAACCAGGTGCCGGGCTCCTCCGAGACGCCCGGCCAGGGAAGACCGGGCGATGCTCCGCCGACAAACCGCACCTCCGGGCCGGGGCCGTAGCCTGCGGACAGTGTGTGGCGTCAGAGAAGGCGAAGCGGATGGCCGATAGCGAGAGCCTGCCTCGGGTTTCCGTCGTGATGCCGGTCCACAACGAGCGAGCGGCTTTACCGCCGCTGTACCAGCGTCTGACCCGCACCTTGGCGTCCGAGGCGCCCTACGAGCTCCTCTTCGTGGATGACGGCAGCACCGATGGCTCGACCGACTGGCTGCGGGAGTTGGCCCGCCGCGATCCCGCTGTGACGGTCGTGGTGCTCACCCGCTGGTGGGGGCAGCTGGCCGCGACCCTCTGCGGACTCGCCCGGGCCCGCGGGCGGGACGTTGTCACCATGGACGCCGACCTCACCCATCCCCCCGAAGCGGTGCCCTTGCTCCTGGGGGCCTTACGCGCAGGCTACGACGTGGTCGTGGGCGTCAGGGGGGGTGCCGGTCGGCCCTCGCTTACTGCCAGGTTTGGCCGGGGGCTCCTCGAGCGGGTCTTCGGTGTCCGGGTACCCAAGGACCTCAGCACCTTCCGGGCCTTCGCCGGGGAGTTCGCCCAGCGCCTGACCAGGGCCGGGGAAGGGGTGGTTCTGTTGGGGGCCGAGGCCTGCCGGCTGGCCAACGGCATCGGCTACGTGCCCGTCACCATCGGTCGGCGGGAGCACGGCCGAAGCAAGTACAGCGGTGGGCGGAAGTTTCTGGTCTGGTTGGCAGCGGTGGCGACCTACGGAGCCCCGCCCTGGCGCATGCTCCTTCGTCCACTGGCACCGGGGCTCCGGAGGGTAGCGGGCTCCCGCTTTGAGGTGCGGGAAAGCTCCGCGCCCGCTGGGGCAAGCACTGGACAAGCTTGCCCCACCGAGCGGAGCGAGTGCCCGCCCGGGGCGGGCAGAAACGCCGACGCCGGGGAGCCTTTTCGGCTCCCCTCCCCCCGTCCCTCTCCCAGTGGGAGAGGGGGTGGGGGTGAGGGCTCTCCGCCTTCGGCGTCCTACAACACCTTGGTCGAACCCTGCAGCAATCGGCCAAGAGAGCCCGAGGCCCCTCGGCGGGCCGGGACGAGACCGATGGCTGAGGGGTCCGGGACCGTCCTGATAGTGGGGGCCGGGGTGCTTCAGGTGCCGGCCATTGTCCGGGCCCGGGCCCGGGGCCTGCGGGTGGTGGTGGTGGACGGGAACGTCCGGGCTCCCGGTTTCGCCCTCGCCGACGTCGTCGCTCCCATAGATACCAGGGACGTGGAGCTGGTGGTGGCGCTGGCCCGCAC
>Ga0315282_10017385_pt1 | contig 10390 bp, 13 predicted proteins | sample YL17G07_20_MG_FD_203693 | JGI IMG/M metagenome (GOLD analysis project Ga0315282, IMG submission 203693) | Sediment microbial communities from Yellowstone Lake, YNP, Wyoming, USA - YL17G07_20 | ecosystem: Environmental > Aquatic > Freshwater > Lake > Sediment | place: USA: Wyoming | collected... | reverse complement strand
CGCACCCGCAGGGGTGGCGGAAGGGGTCGGGGGATGGGGGTGTCCGACCATGAACCCAAACTGGGAAAGGAGACAGCATTGTAAGGTAGTAAATGTCTGGATAACCACAAATGTTAAATTTGGGGTTATTCATGCCCGGCATTCTCAGGCGGCGGCCAATATCTCTTGATTTGCAACCAGGCTGCGGTAGAAGGGATCATTGGCGAGCAGTTCCTGGTGGGTGCCGATAGCGACCAGGCGGTGCTCGTTCAACACCAGGATGCGGTCGGCGTGCTGCACAGTCGCCAGGCGGTGGGCCACGATGAAGACCGTTTTGCCGCTGGTAATGGCCGGCAGGGCTTGCATGATGGAATGCTCCACGATGCTGTCGAGCGAAGCGGTGGGCTCGTCCAGGATGAGGATGTCGGGGTTTTTAAGCAGGGCGCGGGCGATGGAGAAGCGCTGTTTCTGCCCCTCTGAAAGGTTGACGCCGCGCTCGCCGACCGGAGAGTCGTAGCCCTCCGGCAGTTTTGCAATGAAATCGTGGACCCCTGCCAGGCGGGCAGCCTGCTGCACCTGCTCTGGGCTGGCCTGCGGGTTGCCGTAGCGCAGGTTGTCGAGGATGGTGCCAGACAATAAAAACGGGCTCTGCGAGACATAACCAAAACGTTGGCGCAGCGAGCGCACCTCGTACTCCGCCGCCGGTCTGCCATCCAGCCAGATCTCGCCCTGGGTGGGCTTATAAAATCGCAGCAGCAGGCTGACCAGGGTGGTTTTGCCGACCCCGCTCGGTCCGACGATGGCGACATGCTCGCCGGGCTGGATGTGGCAGGCGACGTTCTGCAGCACCATTTCTTGCCCATCATAGGAGAAGGAGACATTTTTAAACTCGATATCCCCTTTCAAACGCTCGACCGGGATGCCCTGCCCGTCTTCTTCGGGCACCACGTTATAAATGGCCGAAACCCTTTGCAGCGCCGCCATGCCGGCTTGAAATTGGAAGATGGCCGAGGCAAACGAGTAGGTCGGGCCATATACGTACCCGATATAACTGAGAAAAGCCAGCATCAGGCCCAACTGCCAGGATCCATGGATGACCAGCACCGCCCCCACCACCAGCACAATGGCGCGTGCCAGGTCGGGCATGGCGCTGATCGCCAGGTTGGCCACCGAGCTGACCACGGTCTGTTCCATAGTGATCTGGCGGGAAGCCTTCAGCTCATCCATCACCCGCTCTTTTTCACGATCGCCGGTGGAAAAGGTCTTGATCAGGGAAGTCGCCGAGATGGTTTCCTGCATGCGCTGTTCGACGTTGGCCTGCTGTTCCATGCCGTGGTAGCTCAACACGCGCAACTTTTGGGAAAAATAGCGGATGCTGAAGGCCATCAGCGGCAGCGCCACCAGCGTCACCAGCGCCAGGCGCCACTCCATCCAGAACAGCACCACCACCCCGCCGATGAAGCGGATCAGGTTGCTGACCAGGTAAACCAGGGTCGACGAAAAAAACCACTGCAGGCCCTGCACGTCACCCGACAGGCGCGACATCAGATAGCCGGTTTCCTTATCATCAAAAAACGACTTGGGCAGGCGCAGGGTATGGTCGAGCAGGTCGCCCTGAATATCGAGCAGCACATCCTGCTCGAAGCGGGTGAAAAAATAATTCTCCAGCGGGTTAGCCGCCATCGAAAGCAGCTTGACGACCGCCATCGCTAAAATTACCCACACCAGCAGGTCGAGGCGTTTGGCCAGGATGACGTGGTCGATCAGGAAGCTGTTGATCAGCGGCTGGGGGAAAGCCAGCAAGGTGGTCAGCAGCACCAGCACCACTCCCACCACGCCCTTGCGCCAGTGACGTTTGAGGAACGGGCGCAGGTTGTCCAGGTTGCGCCGGGCGCTCTGGGGAGGCGCATCCTCATCCACCCGGTCAGCTAACGGCTTGCGAGACAGGCCGCGCTTGAAATAACCAAACCAAGAGCTCACGAAGGGTCCTCTTTCTCAGGCCGGTGGATGACCAGGTCGTAGGGCCTGCGCGCCTCAAAGTAGCCGCTCTTGCGCCAGTACTGCGCCACCGTGCGCCGCCGGTAGATATATTTTACCAGTGGGCCGTGCGCCGTTTCCAGGTGGATTTCGGTCAGTTCAGGCCGCCAGAAGAAACCCACCCAGCCCAACTTGCGCAGCCGGCGGTAGAACGGGCGCAGCAGCAGGATGAATACCAGGCGGATGCGCTGCAGGATGCGCAACCAGCCGGCCCGTAGCCGGCCGCGGCGGCCGCCCTGCACCGGGTGGAACTTGCCTTCGCGTTCATAACCGCTCACCACCCCCACCAGCTCGAGGGGTGTGATCAAATCCGGGTCGGGCTGCGGGTTGGCGTCGCCGCGCGTCAGCAGCCCGGCGGGCCGCACGGACAGCACGCGGTGGACGATTTCATTTTTTTCCTCTCCGGCAGCGCGGCCGTGAAAAACAACCACATCCCCGGCGCGAATCTGCTCCCAGGCGGTTACCTGCACCACCAGGCAGTCGCCTGGGTGGAAGGTGCCGGTCATGCTGCCGCCATGGTAGAAGCGCGGGCTGGTGGTGGGGTCGGCAGGCGAGGGGGGATGGTAGAGTCTGTGCATTACGATAAGATTTTATCACTTGTGAAAGCAATTGGAAGTCATAGAATAAACCTTGCGAAGGTTTCGGAAACCTTCGCAAGGTTGAAAATCTCAAAAAAAATCCAGGTTGCTGATCAGACCCCCATGGCGGCGTCAATCGCCTCCCAATCCATCCCATTCAGCGACACCCTCAAACGGTACAGCGGCGCCTGGTGAACGGCTTCATCGATCAGGTCAAAAGCGCGCAACCGGCTTTTTGGGGGCAGCACACCGATAAGATTTGCGTGCTCGTTCCATAAATACTCAATCACCGGGCGTGGCTTAAACGGGATCATTTCAAATTTTTCGGCCTGTTCCAATAAAAAGAAGCCTCACAGCAGAGCCGAAATTGGATCACCTATAATCCGACCCCAGGGTGTAGAATAGGCCAGGAACTTCCCATTTTGTTTGCGCAAGATTATCTGGTCATCACCCAGGACGGTACTATAGGCGCCTGGCTGGCTACCGTAGTCTTGCCTCCTCCGCCCTTTACCAGGAAAAAAGCAGCCTTGCCATGCCGGATGGCAGCCGAACTGTGTATCATGAAGGCATCAAAATCCGGTAAAAATAACCTGAATATGCACGCGCCTGCTCCATCTCAGCGTGCATTTAGATTTTCGCCTGAGGACCGGCCATAGCCTGCAAACGACCAGGATAGCTTACCTGTAAGCGCGCCATGATCTCCATCGCTTCAGCCGTTTCAGCGGTGATAAGGGACACTTCATCGGCATTCTGGCAGCCCATTCCAATCGGGGCGGCATCATTTGTACCAAATGCAGGCAAACCGATGTCATCCAACAGCAGGTGAGCCATATTCTCAAGGTCATGCAGGTTATGGCGGTTGATCGTCACCCTTACATTCAGGTGAAAACTTCGCCGCCGGTCAGGCAGACTCGCATCACACCCAGACGGCCACATTCAGCAAAGAAAGCCAACCCCTGTTCGGCCGTCAAATCGCGGAGCGCCGTCATCTCATCGGCGCAGAAGCAACATCTACAGCGCAGGTTACACCGCCCGGTGATCACAAAATCAATCTCATTTGGCGTGGATAGAACTTCCGGGATATTCATGATATTTTCTGTACCTTCCCTCATCTTACCAATAATGAATTCCTTGGGGGCGATTACGCCTTACCGATAAACCCAGAGCCGGTCATATCTTCTATGAAATCCTGCACATCTTTTTCGACCTGGTCCGCCGGCACCTCGTCAAAGGCTTCTTTCAGGCTGTTAATGAGTTCAGGCAAACCACAGGTGCCATTGCACAATTTCCAGATGAATACCGCGGTGTTATTGATCACCTTCACCTGGTTGGTGTCGGGGTTGAAGAGCAGGGCGCCATCCTCATCTTCCTCGCGCAAAACAACGTCCGGGTTACAGATAAATTTAGCTGTGGTAAGTTTAGAACCTTCCATTCGTATTCTCCCTAATATGCTGGTTTACATGTGCCGGGAAACTGGTTGAAAAACGGATGGTCTCCCCAAAGGATTCGCCATCCGGCTGCACAGGCCTTAATGTTAAGTGGTTTGAATTTTACACGATTTTTGTCTTATTTACAAGATTTAATTGTCATGTTCCTAAAAAAGAGGTGTGGCCCAATTTCATTGCCTTGTTTTTTGAAATTTTTTCACCAGAAAAAGCACCAATCCGGGTACCAATAAAAATCCGAACGCAAAGGCGAAGGACATATACCTCAGGATCGAGAGTACTCGGGTGGTCATGCCCCAAAAATATAAAATCAGCACACCGGTGGTCAGCGCAAGAAAGCGATATGCTTTTCCCCGCCAACAAAAGAAGAAACTCAAGATCAGCAGGATAAGATACAGAGTATGGATGATCAGGGTCTGTATCTCCCCCCGCCCGCTATCCGTAGCATACCAACCGCGTAGCGCCTTCAAAATAAAAAGCTGCACCATCCCCACCGGCTGCTGCTGAAGCTCAACCCAAGCCGCTTTGAGAATAGCTGGAAATGAATCTAAACGATACCCTTGCGCGTCCAGGTTCGTCATTTCGGTTTCAACCGCTCCTGGGATCTGAAAATCCCCCCGATACCCCTTCGAATTGACGGCGAAGGTCAATCCATCCATGATGCTGAGAGGCCCGTTGGTAATTAGCAAGATCACTTCTCCCGTCTGGTGATAAGTCCAAATTTCCCAGGGTAATACGGGTATCAGAAGGCCGCACAGGAAAATTAGCAAGAGCATCAATCTGCTGCGTCTATTCTCGTTCAACCTTCTCACAAAAACCAACCCACCCAGGATAATCCCCACCAACAGGGCAATTGGGCGAACCAATATGGCTAAGCCGATTAAAATGCCCGATGAAATAGAAATTGATATAATCTCTCGGCGTCGACGGCTTGAGGCTTTCTGGAATCACCCGGTTGAAAACAGGGGCGATCAGTAACGAAAGCAGGAAAATAAAAAAGATTGATAAAAGAGACTTATGCTTAATTCTCGAAAAATTTTTCAATGATGTGCATTCAGGGGATCTTTTTTACGGCCTGCCAAATCAAGGCTGAACAATAATGAAAATTATATCTTAAACAGGGCTGCTACGGCCGGAGGCGGCTTTTTTTCTACCTGAAAGCATGCCCCAATGAACCGCTTGCATTTCAGGTATGGAATTCTTCAAAAAACACACGGCGGAGTATAATCATTTTATAAAAGGAGGACGCCATGAACAGAGTTGAACTTCAAAGCGTTGATCCCCCCCCAGGCGGAAGTGTGATGTCTGTCAATGGGGCGGTTGAGCCGGCTGACCTGGGCTTCACCCTGGTTCACGAGCATGTCATGTCCACCTTCGGCGCTGACCCGGCGCGCTACCCGTCTTACGATACCGACCGGCTGCTCAAACAGGTGCTGCCCTACCTGGCGAAGCTTAAAAAATTGGGCTGCCAGACGCTGGTGGACTGCACTGCAGCTTACTTCGGGCGGCATCCCGAGCTGCTGCGGCGCATCTCCCAGGAAAGCGGGCTGCACATCCTGACCAACACCGGTTATTATGGAGCCGCCAATGACCGCTATGTACCGCCGCATGCCTACCACGAGACCGCCGAGCAGATCGCCGGGCGCTGGACGCGGGAATGGTGTGAGAGCATCGACGGCACGGGTATCTTCCCCGGCTTTATCAAAACTGCGGTGGATGGCGGGCCACTGTCGGAGATCGACCGCAAGCTGCTCATCGCCGCCGCTATCACTCACTTGCAAACCGGGCTGACTATCCACACGCACACCGGCGATAACATCGAAGCAGCCCATTCCATCATGTCCATTTTGTTGGCCGAGGGTGTCAGCCCACAGGCCTGGATCTGGGTGCACGCCAGCAATGTCACGGATGTTCAGCCCTTGCTGCACGCCGCCGGCAAGGGCGCCTGGATTTCGCTGGATGGGGTGTGTGAAGAACACGCCCAGTCGATCCTTGGGCTGGCGCAGGTGTTGAAAGAGCACGGCTACCTGGACCAGGTGCTGCTCTCGCATGATGGGGATGCTTATTCCGGCGAGGGTGATTTCAGGCCATTCGATTACCTGTTCACCGGGTTTATCCCCCAATTGAAGACGAATGGCTTTAGCGATACCGAAATACACCAGATAACGGTGCAGAACCCGCGCCGGGCTTTTACGGTGAAGATCAGGAAATATATGCGTTGATTGCCCTGATGGGCGGTAAAAAGAGGTTTTTAACATGAACGGTAGCTTATTGCGCCAGAAACTGCACGCCGGGGAACGCGTGTACGGCACACTGATCGTGTCCGATTCACCGCGCTGGCCGGCAGTGGTTAATAATCTTGGCCTGGATTTTGTCTTCATCGATACCGAACACGCCACACTCGACCGCAGCCAGGCAGCCTGGATGTGCCAGACCTACGCGGCCCTGGGACTGGCGCCAGTGGTGCGCATCCCGTCGCCTGACCCCTACCAGGCCTGCATGGCGTTGGATGGTGGGGCGCAGGGCATCATCGTGCCTTACACCGAAACCCCCGAACAGGTGCGCCAGATTTCCGGCGCAGTACATCTACGGCCCCTCAAGGGCACCCGTGAACAGGATGCGCTGGCCGGCAGGATAAAACTCGAAGCGAGCCTGGCCGACTACCTGGAAAACTATAATAAAAACAACCTGCTGATCGTCAACATTGAAAGCGTGCCGGCCATGAAGGCGCTGGAAGACATCCTGGCAGTGCCCGGGCTGGACGCGGTGCTGGTCGGGCCGCACGACCTGACCACCAACCTGGGCATCCCAGAGCAGTACCAGCACCCGGCCTATATTGCTGCCGTGGACGAAATTATCCAGAAGGCGCGCACCCGTGGAATCGGGGCAGGTGTGCATGCCATCTACCCCTTTGCCAGCGAGCACGAGCTGCGCTGGGCTAAAATGGGCGCCAACCTGATCATCCACCAGGGTGACCTGATCACCTTCCGCTACGCCATGCGCAGCGCCCTGGACGAGATCAAGCAAGCCCTCGGCGACCAGCCGAAAGCAGGCGCAAGCGAAGGAGTTAATATTTAATCAGGAGGTTGAAAATGCGGGTTGTCATCATTGGTGGATCCGGTCATATCGGCACTTACCTGGTGCCTTACCTGGTTACAGCCGGGCACGAAGTGATCAACATCAGCCGCTCTCAGAGCCTGCCCTATCAGCCGCATGCTGTCTGGAAAGCTGTCCAGCAGGTGACGGCTGACCGCTGGGCGGAAGACGCCGCCGGGACATTTGGCCAGCGGGTGCGTGAGCTGCAGCCGGACGTGGTCATCGATTTGATCTGCTTCAAGCTGGAAAGCGCCCAACAGTTGGTGACCGAGCTGCACGAACGGGTACAGCACTTCCTGCACTGCGGCACCATCTGGGTGCATGGGCCCAGCCTGGAAGCGCCAGTTACCGAAGAACAGCCGCGCCGCCCCTTCGGTGAGTACGGCATTCAAAAGGCTGCCATAGAAGCCTACCTGTTGGACCAGGCCCGGCGTAACGGCTTTCCGGCTACCGTGCTGCATCCGGGGCACATCGTGGGGCCAGGATGGGCGCCGCTCAACCCGGCTGGTCACTTTACCCCGCAGGTGTTTGCCCAGTTGGGACGCGGCGAGGAACTGGCGCTGCCCAACCTGGGCATGGAGACGGTGCACCATGTGCATGCTGACGATGTGGCCCAGATTTTCATGAAAGCCATGGCCAACCGCAGCGTGAGCATCGGCGAGAGCTTCCACGTCGTTTCACCGGCAGCGCTCAGCCTGCGCGGCTATGCCGAGGCGGTGGCCGCCTGGTTCGGCCAACCCGCCCGGCTGCGCTTTATGCCCTGGGAAGAATGGCGCACCACGGTCAGTCCCGACGAAGCCTCTGCCACCTGGGACCACATTGCTCACAGCCCGTGCTGCAGCATTGCCAAGGCCCGCCGTCTACTGGATTACCAGCCGCGCTACAGCTCACTGCAGGCGGTGTTTGAGTCAGTCGAGTGGCTGATCAAGAATGGGATTGTGAAGGTTTAATGTAACTGCTCAGGCTATAACCTTCGCAGTTTAAAATTCCGCAAAAAAGGTGTGCATGTGGGACGCACGCCGCACATGCATACCTCTTTTATGGAATCTCTCGCCCAGGTTGAGCAGTTATTTCAGGGTTGTAGAGAAAAAATCACTGATGGGGATAAGAGATCCTTTATTCGACCGGCTTGAAAATATCGAGGGCTACCGGCAGGCCTTCACGGATGGGCGCGCCTGGCGGCCTTACGTAAGGCAGGTGTGCCAGCGCCACGGGCTGCGCCCGGCGAGCAAAATCCGTTGCGGGGTGCCGGGTTCCTTCCCGACTTTCATCGTGGACGAGCGCTGGGTGGTTAAGTTCTTCGGACGCCTGTTCCAGGGCGCCCTGGACTACCGGGTGGAGCTGGAGGCCAGCCGGTTGCTTTCGCCCTATGCATTGCCGGTGCCGGCTATCCTGGCTGAAGGCAACCTGTTCGAAGGCCTGAATGGTTGGAACTGGCCCTACCTGGTGTTTGAGTTCGTGCCGGGGGTCAGCATCGGCGAAGTCTACGAGCAGGTCAGTTTCGACGACAAACTCCGGCTGGCCGGGTGGATGGGAGGACTTACCCGGCGGCTGCACCAGGTGCCCCTGGCTGGCTCAACCATCTTTCAACCTGCCTGGGATGAGTTCTTCGACCTGTTGCGAACCCAGCGCGCCGCCTGCCAGGCCGTATTTCAGGCCGGGCATACCGGTCACGCCGGTCCGCCCATGCCTCCACACCTGGTGGACCAGATCGATCGTGTCTTACTGCCTGCCGAGCTGTTGGTAGAAGACAGCGCCGCCCCGCACCTGATCCATGCCGATCTGACGGCTGACCACATCCTGGGCCGGTTACAAAACGGGCAGTGGCACAGCGCGGCTTTGATCGATTTCGGCGACGCCATGACCGGCAGCCTGTATTATGAGCTGGTGGCGCTGCACCTGGACCTTTTCCGCTGTGACAAACGCCTACTGCGGGCTTACCTGGATGCTTACGAGCTGGGTGAAGCCTCCCGCCGCCAGCTTCCAGCAAAAGCCATGAGCCTGACTCTGCTGCACCGTTTCAACACCAACTGCATGGAAGGCGTCTTCAGGCATGACCCACAAACCTTGAAGCTGGCGACCCTGGAAGAAATGGCTGACCGCATCTGGGATATCAACACACCTGGTTTAGAAGAATAACGAACATCTTAATTTAAATCAAGGAAAACTGTAATGGAACTGTACGTGGAAGAATATGGGCCGCGCGATGCCCCCACAATTGTCTTTTTGCAAGGTGGTGGGGGTGCAGGTTGGATGTGGCGGCCGCAGGTTGACCGTCTGGCAGACTATCATTGCCTGATTCCCGACCTGCCCGGGCATGGCAAGAGCGCCACCCTCACTCCCTGGAGCATACCTGGTACGGCCGAGCTCATTGCCGATCTGATCCACCGCCGGGCGCCGGGCGGCAAAGCGCACGTAGTCGGCCTTTCGCTGGGGACGCAGGTGGCCGTGTCGCTGTTGAGCAGCGCCCCTGAGGTGGTCGACCACGCCATCATCTCCAGTGCCCTGCTGCGGCCGCTGCCAATGGCCTGGATGTATTCACCCGCCATTATAAAATTCCTGTTTGCCATCTCGGTCGCTCCATTCAAAAACAGTCAGTGGTGGGCGCGCGTCAACATGAAATATTCGGCAGCTATTCCAGATGAGTTCTTCCCCCGGTTTTTCGAGGATTTCTAATCCCTGACCGGCGAGCAGTTTGCCCACGTCATCAGCGAAAACCAACAGTTCCGCCTGCCGCCCAACCTGGCGCGGGTCGCCTCGCCGGTATTGGTAGTAATCGGTCATGGGGAATACAAGGCCATTCACCTCTCGGCTTACGACCTGGTGGTAGCCATCCCCGGCGCCCGCGCCGTACAGGTGACCCGCCTCGAGAAACTGTCCGTGGCAGCCGAACATAACTGGAGTATGACCGCCCCCGAGTTGTTCACGAATATGGTGAGCGCCTGGATTAACGACTCGCCGCTGCCACCCGAACTCCAACCAATGACCGGTTATAAATAGGTTCATTCGGATTTACCTTGGAAGGCCCCAGATTTAGGGATGTGAGCGTGCGTACGTACGCTCACATCCCTAAATCTGGAAGTTCACCACACTCTTCAGTGCATACTCTTCAGTGCATACTCTTCAGTGCATACTCTTCAGTGCATACTCTTCAGTACATACTCTTCAGTACATACTCTTCAGTACACCCGAAGGGGTGCCCGAAGGGGTGCCCGAAGGGGTGAAAAACTCCAATATTAATAAACCATTATACAG
>Ga0315282_10017384_pt1 | contig 10390 bp, 8 predicted proteins | sample YL17G07_20_MG_FD_203693 | JGI IMG/M metagenome (GOLD analysis project Ga0315282, IMG submission 203693) | Sediment microbial communities from Yellowstone Lake, YNP, Wyoming, USA - YL17G07_20 | ecosystem: Environmental > Aquatic > Freshwater > Lake > Sediment | place: USA: Wyoming | collected... | reverse complement strand
GCTCATGATCCAAGCGGGCAAATTGCCAACCTCGATATCCCGCAAGTGCTCAAGATTGAGCGTCCCGTTAGGCCTGTAGACCTTGACCTTGTACCCATTGTCTTCAGGAGCCACAACAATGAATGAACCAGGGTCTAAGAGGTTGCCATTTTCCGGATCCGCGACATAAAGCTTTCCGTTAGCGAACGTTGAACCTATGGGGGTCCCATGCGTGGAGAAGGAGTTGGTGTTCCTTGTGACCGTGTCAACAATATAGATCACACCGGTATTATTCCCTCCCGTCGTAGGCACGGGCACGTAAAGTCTGTTGTTGGCCGTGTCGATGCAGAAGTACCCGAAACCGTATCCGATATTTATTACAGCTTCAACCGTGGGTTCCGCTGCCCCGTAATTTATCTGCCAGATATGAGTTCCGTTTGAGTCCTCTATGCTCTGGCCCACATAAAGCCTTTTCCTTACGGGTTCGTCAACCGCAACTAATGGTTTGCTGCCGAAATCAGACGCTTCCGGGGTCAGAAGGCTGATCAATAAGTTTGATCGATCAAATATCGCCACTTCAGCCAAATGATTCACAGGATCCCGGCCGCTGACCGCAACCCAGCCGTTCCCGAGTATCTTGACCGAGTCGCCGTAAAAAGGCAGGTCTATGGCGCTGATCGACTGGGTCAGACTATCCAGATCATCAGAAAAGACGATCAGCTTGGATTTACCTTGGTTTATGACATAGACCTCGTTCGTCGATCCTTCCAGGGAGGCCGTTATCCCCGCCTGATATTCTACAACTCCCCCATAGACGTCCACATTGAAGGGGCTGTAGAAAGCCGGCGTTCCGTCCTCATCATATATCCTTATGTCCCCCTTATTTGTAGGAACTCCTCCGCTTGAGCCGTTGGAGCAGGAAGCATATACTTTGCCTCCTGCGGCCGCAATGCCAACGACCTGATAGGTGTCTGCAATTGACGTGGGGGGCATCACTATCGTCTTGCCATATTCGCCGTTACTATTTATAAAGGTTATGCTGTCAGTCCCGCTTACATCGGCCCAGCGTGTGTCAAATTGCGCAGGATTGCCTCCAGATGATATGAAGACTTTGCCGCTTGTCGGGCTCATGTCTCCTCCAAGATTAATGCCGCCCACGGTAGCTCCTGTAAGACTGCTTCCCAATACCGTGTCGGTCGCGGGATCTATAATGTAGGCTTTACCGGTCCCCTTGTATTTTGACGGATCCTTGCTTGTAGATATTCCGGTAAAAACATACATGAAGAAATCTCCCACGCATCCGGTCTCTATCGTTGAAAGCACATCGATGTAATCGCCGGTCCCGAGCGTTTGCTGCGGGCCCGTGATGCCCACCCACCACCCATACCCGTTCCCCTCGAACGTCGCAAGATCGGGGTGGAGCACAAAGAATTTTCTCTTCATGACGGTAACAGCGTCAACGGCCGCGCCGTTCGTTACCCTTAAGAGGACCGGTTTCAACGACGGGCTTATTGTTGTGCCTATTAACATCTTGTCGTTCAAAATGCTGAAGCTGGTCGGCATGAATATCGCTACAACTGCTTCCGCGGAAAGGGGGCTTACCCCCCCGCTCCCAGACCTCTCCACTTCAATTGAAAATGTCATGGTCTTTCCTTCGGTCGTAGGGGAATCAACGTCGGTGGCCGCAACTTTTATCGACAAGGGATTAACGATGGAGCCGCAACCTGAAATAACAAAACCTATGAGGACAACACAGATAACAAGGCCGAAGGCAATTCTCATTCTCTTCATGCCGTTTACCCCCTTCTTATTGTCACACCGGGGAGCAGTAGATCCGCTTCTAAAGCAGGTGGGATTATAACAAAAATATGCGCGAAAGTCAAACGGCCCAAGGTTTACAGAAAGGTCAAGCCCATCACTTTTTAAAGAAGGAATCCAGGAGCTCGTGGCCTTTATTTATCCGTACTTTCGCTTTCGAGACCGCTTTTTCATTAAAGGCCTTGATGTTGCCGGCAACAATGCCGGTCCCGAACATCGCGAACGGCACCGGCTTATTTGAGTGCGTCATCAGCGAAACGGGGGTGGGATGGTCCGGAAGCACCAGCACGCGGTAATCCTTGAATTTTTTCAAACCCCTCAGTATCGTCCCCACCACCAGACGGTCAAAGTTCTCTATCGCCCTCATCTTCTCTTTGAGGTTGCCCATGTGCCCAGCCTCATCGGGCGGCTCAAGGTGGACGAGGACAAAATCATTTTTCTCCAGGGATTTCAGGGCGTACTTCGCCTTGCCTAAATAATTTGTGTCAAAATATCCGGTGGCTCCGGGAACGTTTATCGCTTCCAACCCTATCAGCCGTCCAAGGCCCTTGATCAGGTTGACGGCGGTTATTACCGAACCCGAGAGGCCGTATTTTTTCTTGAAAGAAGGAAGCAAGGGAGCCCTGCCCTGCCCCCACAGCCATATCATGTTGGCGGGGGATTTCCCTTTGGCGAGGCGCTCCCGGTTGACCTTGTGCTTCTCCAACAGCGGGACCGATCCGTTCATCAGGTCAAGCAGAAGTTTCGCGCCAGCGCCCCTGGGCAGATATTTTTTTATGCCCTTGCCGGTGATGTCATGCGGAGGCGTGCAATGCGCCTTATCCGGGCCCTTGTTTATGACGGCCAGGTGCCTGTAGCTTACTCCGGGGTAGAACTTTATCCCTTTTTCCCCGAGCGCTTTGTCGACGGACCTGATTATCTTCTCCGCTTCTTTGTCGGTGATGTGGCCCGCGGTGAAGTCCTTCATTTTACCGTTCTCTATGGTAACAAGATTGCATCGGAAAGCCACGTCGTCTTTTTTGAGGTTGACCCCCACGTTGGCGGCCTCAAGCGGGCCCCTCCCGGTGTAGTATTTTGCGGGGTCGTAACCGAAGATGGACATCGCCGCGACGTCGGAGCCGGGCGTGAACCCGGCGGGGATGGTGTTGACGATCCCGGCCAGGCCTTTCCTTGCGATGAAGTTCATGTTGGGGATGTCGGCGGCCTCAAGCGGGGTTTTGCCGCCCAATTCCTTCACGGGCAGGTCCGCCATCCCGTCGCCGACAAGTACAACGTATTTCAAGTCGTCCTCCTCGCTGCCTCTAGGGTTTGTGGGGGACTTCCTTCGGGGTGGCGGGGATCACCTTCTCCTGGATGAAGAAGTCTATCGCGGGGAACCTCCCGAAGATCGAGGAATAGGTCTGTCTTAATGTGGGGAGGGAAAGCTGTTTCGCCATCGAGCGGTCAACGGCCTCCCCAAGCGCCGGGTAGAACGAATAAAGGCTCAAGAGCTGAACGATGACGCCTACGATGAGCACGCCCTTAATGAAACCAAGCGCCCCTCCGCCCAAAGTCTCGATCCCGCCGTGGAACTGGATGTTGACGACTTTTTGGAGGGCCCCGACAAGGAGGTCAAGGGCAAGGATGAAAAGGGCAAAAAGGATCGAGAACGTTATGACATAACCCGCCTTATCGGTGGTTCGGGCAAAGGGCATGACGGTTGAGATCAGGAACATGTAGGTTTTGGAGGCCGCGAAGATCGATAAGAGCACGGCGATAATATCCAGCAGGATCCTTACGACCCCCCTCTGCGCTCCCTGAAAAACAAAATAGGCGAGAAAAATAACGGCGAAGACGTCGATCCAGCTTAACATGAGGCACCCCCGTTTTATGTTTGCTATGTAGGGACAGCCCTTGTGGCTGTCCGCGGACAGGGACAAGCCCTGTCCCTACAGAATGCGCGGACAACCGCATGCCCTGTCCTACATTATTTTTTGGATAATTTCCGTCTGAACGTTTTGATCTTTTTTGCGATGGCAGGATATTTCAAAGCAAGGATCTCCGCCGCCAGGATGCCGGCGTTCTTTGCCCCGTCGATGGCAACGGTGGCCACCGGAATGCCGGTAGGCATCTGCACTATCGAATACAGGGCGTCAAATCCGGAAAGCGACTTTGAGCTGATCGGAACGCCGACCACGGGTAGTGTGGTATATGAAGCGATGACCCCCGGAAGGTGCGCGGCAAGCCCCGCGCCCGCGATTATGAGGTCATACTTTTTTTCGGCGGACTGCGCGAAGGAGCGCACCCTTGCTGGCGTCCTGTGGGCTGAGGCGATGATCGTGTCGGAATTAACGCCGAATTTATTGAGGTATTCGGAGGCGCCGGACATGATCTGCTGATCAGAGGCGCTTCCCATGATGATAGCAACTCGTGGCTTTTTCATCTTTGTTTCTCCCTAGCCCCTAGCACCTGATCCCTAGTCCCTGAGTTTATGGAGGCGTTACTGTCATTATCTTGCGCGCGATATCGGGATATTTTGCCACGAACAGAAGTTCTTCTTTTGTCAGCGGCTTCTGGGTGTGGACATTGGCATACCTTACCAGTTCAAGGATCTTTTCCGCTTCTTTGTCGTCCTTGAACTCGACCTCCATCTTACCGTAGACATTGCGAAAACCCTTGATCCCCGAGTATTCGCCTACGGTTATCATGCGGCCGGTGTCAACGATCTCCGGCGCTCCCCTGCCCAGTTCTTCGTAATCATAGAGCTCATAGTTGCGCCTGTTCTTGAGCGCGCCGTCCGCGTGTATGCCGGACTCGTGGGCAAAGGCGTTGCCTCCCACGCCCACCTGGTTCAGCGGGATGGGGATCTTGAAGGCATAAGAGGCATAGTTGGCTATCTTCCAGGCCTTGGAGAGGTCGATCCCTTCCGGGAAGAGCCCCCTTTCCTTGAGCCCGGTGCCGTATTTGAGAGCAAGAAGGACCGAGACGAGGTCGGCGTTTCCCGCCCTCTCCCCGACCGCGTTTACCGTCGTGTTGATGTAGGCATCGAAGCCCGCGTCCACCGCCCCCCTCGCCCCCTCAACGGAACAGGCAACCCCCATTCCGAGGTCATTGTGACAGTGCATCTCGATAGGCAGCTTTACGGCTTTGGCGATCTTGTTGATCCTGTCGTAGATGGTCATGGGGTCGTCCGCACCGAGCGTGTCGCAGTAGCGGAGGCGTTTGGCGCCGTGCTTCTTGGCCGCTTCGCCGAACTTTATCAGGTAATCGATGTTGGTCCTTGATGCGTCTTCGGCGTTCACGCCCACCGTTTCGGCGCCCTTGTCGTAAGCGACGTCAGCGGCCTCTCCCATGACCCTTATTACGTCGTCCTCCGTCATCTTGCCCATGAACTTTCCGTCGAGCATGACCTCTGATGTTGAAATGGATAGATTGAGATGCTTTATTTTGGGGCAATACTCGTAGGCTTTTAGCACATCGCCCTTGACCGCCCTGCACCAACCCTCAAGCCGTATGGGTTTTAGGACCCCCATCTCGGCCAGCTCAAGGTTGGCGTTGATATAGTTTATCTCGTGCTTGGTGAAGGGGAAGCCAAGCTCGCTCTGGTAAACCCCCATCTCATTGAGCATCATGTTTATGATGGTTTTTTCCAATTTTGCGAGGCCAAGCCTTGCGGTCTGCACCCCGTCGCGGTTCGTGACATCTATTATGTAAACCTTAGGCATCTAAGCGATTCCTCCTTCTAATTGAAGACTGATTATACATAAAAACCTCGGTGTAGACAAGTGCGGCGCGGAAAAACGGCCTTCGCGGGCGGAGGGGCGGGAGTATCGATCCGTTCAGCCGGAAAATCTAACGCAGCGCCTTTGAGATCCTTGCTTTCAGTTCGGGAGAGATGTCGGAGCGTCCCACATCCTCAAGCGCAAGCCTCGCGTCATTGCGAACGCTCTCATTCCCGTCACGGAGCGCTCCGATAAGAGAATTCGTTATCCTCGATTTCAAATTGGGTGGAACGTTCGATTTCGCGTAATCGGCCAGTGCGTCTACGACATACCCTCGAACGAACCAATCATCATCGCTCATGGAATCAATGAGGAAAGCAACGGCTCTGGCCTTTGTGTCGGGCGCAATCCCGGATCCGGCGAGGTCCCCGAGGGTCTCCGCCGCTGAGAATCGGACATCGCTGTATTCGCTCCTCAGGGCCTTGAACAGGGCGTCCATCGCCTTTTGCCTTATCGCCGGAGGTGAGTCGCTTTTCCCGAAATCACCGAGGACGGACGCCGCGGTTTCCCTGATTACATAGTCGCTGTGCCTCAGCGCCCCGATGATCGCATCGAGCGCCCTCGATTTCAACTCCGGAGAAATCTTCGCGTCCGCGATGCTGCTGAAGGCCGCCCCGACGTAGTCCCGATGAATCGACCCAACCAGCAGCTCGATGAAACAATCCACGATCTTCCTGTTGAGGTCTGCGGGAATATCCGGGCCCACGAGATAACAGAGCGCACGCGCCGCGTCCTCTGGAACGAACATGTTCCCCTCCTTTGTAGCCTCGATAAGGGAGGGCACAATCCTTGACTTCAAGGAGGGAGAGAGGCCAGATTGCGCAAGGCGGAAGAGGGCGTTGGAGGCTGCCTGCCTTACTGTCGCGTTCTTATCCTTAAGGGCAACAATGAGGGAATCGACCGCCGCCGATCTCACCGCCGGAGAATTTTCGGGTGTGGCAAGGAAAATCAGGCCCGAAGCCGCAAAATCGCGGACGCGCTCGTTCTTGTCCCCGAGTGCCCTGGCCAAAGGGGCGGTCATCTTTTGCTTAAGATCGGAAGGGATATTTTCATTGGCAAGCTCTAAGAGGGCATATGCCGCATCCTTCCGAGCATCTTCGTCACCGCTTTCCAGGCGTTTTATTTCTTTTTCAACTTTATTTTCTATTTTGCTTGGCCCTGAATTCGAATCTGAAGCTGCCAAATAAAATATGTGATTTTTTCTCCACGCCTGCCCTATGATAATATCTCCCATTTAGCACCCCTCGTTTAGAAAAACCGAACTTCTCGCAAGCATATTATTAATGCCCAATAATCTATTTTTCTATTTTAGCGTTTTTATAATCTTTGACTTTAAATCCGGGGAAATATCGGATTCTGCAAGATCTCTTAGAATACCTGCTGCCCTCTCTCGAACACCAGAACGCTCATCCCCTAACGCTTTAATAAGAGAATCAACTACCCTTGACTTTAACTCCGGAGAAATATCGGATTTTGCAAGATTCCCCAGGGCATATACTGCGCCATCTCGACCAAACTCTCGAACAAGGGAAGCATGATTGAGCGTATTGGTCATATCCTTTAGCTTTTTTATGCCCTCTCCGACATACTCTTGAACATGGGAATCATCGGCGAACAAATTAAATAACCTTGATCTGGGATACGGAGAAATATTATCGGTAAAATCCCCAAGAGCATCTGCCGCACCCGTTAGAGCACCGGAACTTTTATATCCCAACGCTTTAATAAGGGGATCGACCATCTCTGACTTTAAATCAGCAGGGATATCAGATTCTGCAAGATTCCCTAGAGCATATGCTGCTTCTTCTCGAACATCCCCATTTTTATTTTGCAGGCGCTTTATTTCTATTCCCGTTCTATCTTTAGCGGTGGACTCTCTCGCCCGGAAGGATGCATATCCGGATCTTTCAAGATATTCCAGGAATTTCTCGCAATTTGACGGGTCTTCTTGTCTGCAATATTCTGCAGCTGCCTTCCAGGCTTCTTCCTTTCCGTCATTGCCCTTCGGCCCCTCATGTGTATCTCCAACACTTAAAGCCTTTCTGTATTTGCTCGGCGCATTCCCTATAATAATATCTCCCATTTTACCCGCCTCCTTTTTGGCCCTTCAAACCTATCTCAACCACCCTATTATCGAAACTTCGTTTGGATAATTTCACTTTTCGCAAAATTCAATATTTGACCTCCCTGTTTTTTAGATTTATACTTCAATCAAATGAAAAAGCTCGTCGGGATAATCGGATACCCCATCTCCCACAGCGTTTCCCCCGCCATGCACAATGCGGCGTTCAAAATTCTTGGTCTTGATTGGGAATATCTGCCGTTTGAAGTAAAGCCCGAGGACCTTGAAAAGAAGGTCGCGGAACTAAGGGAAAAGGGATTGATCGGATTCAATGTTACCATCCCCCACAAAGAAGCGATAATTCCCCTGCTTGACGAGGTCACAAAACTCCCGAAGATCATAGGTGCTGTGAACACCGTGAAGAACGAGGGCGGAAAACTCGTGGGCTACAACACCGACGGGGCGGGGTTCATCGAATCCTTAAAGACGGATGCCTCATTTAAGGCTGCGGGAAAGAAAGCCGTGATGCTTGGGGCCGGGGGGGCTGCAAAGGCGGTGGCCGTGATGCTGGCTTCTGAGGGGATCAAAGAGTTGGTGATAACCGACATAGACTTGGAAAAGGCGGAGGCGCTCACCGATTACGTGGGCTCATACTTTGACGTGTCCGTCATGTGCGCCAAGCAAAAGAGCGACGAGCTGAAAAGGGCTTTAAAAGAGGCGGACCTTATTATCAACGCCACCCCCATCGGGATGCATCCGAAAGAAGATAAATGCCCGATAGATGAGAAGACGGAGATCGGAAAACAGACGACGGTTTTTGATCTGGTGTACAATCCGCCCGAGACGAAACTTATGAAGCTCGCCAAGGAGAAAGGTGCAAGGGCTTTCAACGGGCTTGGAATGCTCGTCCGCCAGGGGGCGATCGCGTTCACGATATGGACCCAAAAGCCCGCCCCGGTCGACGTTATGTGGAAGGCTGCAAAAGAAACGCTTGGGATAAAGTAGAGGATCTTGTTCGAAAATTCAACGGCCTGTCTTAAATCTCTCCGATATTCCTCTTTGACTATTCGTAAATTCGTTGGCATAAAAGTTGCACCCTGGGATCAAGGGACAAAATGACACACGATCATAATGCCAAAGATCTCTTGAGCGCGCTTTTGGAAAAAGCGGTCTTCTTAAATGCCAGCGACATCCATCTCGAGCCCTCCGCTGACCGGCTGCGCGTGCGCCTAAGGGTCGACGGCCTCCTCCAAGATATCTTGGAGCTTCCAAAAGAAGCGCATCCCCGAGTCCTCTCCCGTCTAAAGATAATGGCGGGCTTGGACATTGCCGAGCAGCGGCTTCCCCACGACGGCAAAGTCCACATATGTATTGGCGGAAAAGATGTCGACCTTAGGATCTCCGCAATTCCGGCCATACACGGGGAAAAGGCCGTTATCAGGATACTTTGCCGGGAGATGGCCGTGCAAAATATCGAAGAGCTCGGGATGACCGCGGATTGCCTGAAAGCTTACAGCTCTATCATCAAAAGGTCCGGGGGGATAATAATTGTCACAGGCCCCACCGGATGCGGAAAGACCACAACGCTCTATTCGACACTGAACAAGCTAAATTCTGCCGAGGTTAATATAACCACGATCGAGGACCCCGTGGAATATGAGCTTAAGGGGATCAACCAAGTACAGGTTAATGTTAAGGCCGGGCTGACCTTTGCAAGAGGATTGCGGTCCATCCTCAGGCAGGACCCCGACATAATAATGATAGGCGAGATAAGGGATGAGGAGACCGCCCGGATCGCCGTACAGGCCGCGCTCACGGGACACCTGGTCCTATCGACGATGCACACCAACGACTCGGCGGGGGCCGTCTCTCGGCTGATCGACCTTGGGATAGAGCCATCGCTGATCAGCGCCTCTCTCCTTTGCGTGCTCTCGCAGCGCCTTTTGCGGCTTACCTGTAAAAAATGCTCGGGCGGCGGCTGCGATATTTGCGGCAACGCGGGGTTTAGGGGAAGGACCGGAATTTTTGAGCTGCTGGAGATAACCCCAATGATAAAAGAAATGATCGGAAGGGATACCTCATCTTCTGAGATCACAAGGGAAGCGGTAAGAGGCGGAATGAAGCCCTTAAAGGAAGAGGGAGAAGAAAAAGTGATGCTTGGGCTGACTACTAGACCAGAGGCGCTTCGCTTTCTCCTTCCGGATTAGCAAGCGCCTCATCAATGCCGGCCATTTTTTGCGCGATCTCATTTGACATTTGCTTTTGGACATCGCCGATCGTCGGTATTAGTTTTTTTGAGATGACGGGCTTTATCATAATCGTTTCTTCCGGAAGTCCCCCTTGAACTCTTGGCGCTATCTTTTTTATCTCGGGCCTCGGAGTGTCAGTGATCTCTTGTCCCTTGTCCCTAGTCCCCAGTCCCTCACCTGCCTGCCGGCCAGGCAGGTCCCTCAGCCCTTGCCCCTCCGATGCGTCCCCCTTTGATACCAACGCCATCACATCCCTGAGAACGTCGTCGCTCTTTGCGAGGAATATGGCAATGCTGACTATCTTTTTGAAAACATCCTTGAGAGTGGCTCCGAATGTGGCCTGGGCGCCGTAGGGGCATTTTTCGCAGATCTGCATCTTGCAGTCGGGAGCCTGGCAGATGGCGTCCTTATTGTAGACGCACTTCCTGCCCTCGGGGGCAGCGGTACGCACCTTTTTCTTCTGCTCGGCGCCCTCTACCTCAACGCTCAATTTTACTTCGTCAACCTGAGGGATTTCCATG
>Ga0315282_10017383_pt1 | contig 10391 bp, 5 predicted proteins | sample YL17G07_20_MG_FD_203693 | JGI IMG/M metagenome (GOLD analysis project Ga0315282, IMG submission 203693) | Sediment microbial communities from Yellowstone Lake, YNP, Wyoming, USA - YL17G07_20 | ecosystem: Environmental > Aquatic > Freshwater > Lake > Sediment | place: USA: Wyoming | collected... | reverse complement strand
CCTGCCCAAAAACATTTTAGATAAAGAGATCAGCTGGCTTCTCGACTTAGGGATTGAAGCCCGAATGAATCTTCGCCTGGGTGTTGATTTCACCTTGCCGGGCCTTTTTCAGAATGGCTACCAGGCGATTTTCTTGGGGATGGGAGCGCATAAAGCCACTCCCATGGGGATCGAGGGCGAGGCAGCTCCCGGGGTACTTCCCGGGGTAGATTTTTTAAGGAGTGTGCAATTAACAGGGGGCCCCGTTCTCAAGGGCAGAGTCGTCGTGGTCGGGGGAGGGAACACGGCGATCGATGCCGCCCGAACCGCTTTGCGGCTGGGGGCCGACGAAGTCACGCTTCTCTACCGCAGGACTTTGGCGGAGATGCCGGCCCATTCCATGGAGGTGAAGGCCGCTGAAGAGGAGGGTGTGAATTTCATCTTCCTTTCCGCTCCCAGGAAAGTTATAATGGAAAACCATCGACTCGCCGCTCTGGAGTGCATTCGCATGTTCCTGGGCGAAGCGGATGAAAGCGGTCGAAGAAAGCCGGTCCCCCTCAAGGGGTCGGAATATCTCCTCTCCTGTAACCATGTGGTCTCGGCTATCGGCCAGGATATAAATCTGACGTGCCTCGAAGCTGCAAGGGAAGGAATGATCAAGGTCGAGGTCACGGGGAGGGGAGCGATTGCTGTGAACTCTGCTACGATGGAGACATCCCACCCCGGGGTATTTGCCGGGGGGGATGTGGTCTTGGGCCCCGGCACGGCCGTCGAAGCCATTGCCCAGGGCAGAAGGGCGGCGAATTCCATCCACCGCTATTTAACTCAGGCCTTTAAACCCCTCTCCTCCCTTAGGGCCAGCGAATTTTATAGCCAAAAGGACTCTTTTGGTGAACTCTCCGAAGCCGAGTTTGAATCCTTTCCCAAAAAGCCGCGAGAAACGATGTCTGCCCTTCCCGTAAGCGAGCGCCGGCACAATTTTCAGGAAGTGGAGAAAGGGTTCCGAGAAGATCAAGTCAGGGCCGAATCCTCCCGTTGCCTGGAGTGCGGCTGCGATTCGATTTACGATTGCCTCTTGAGAAAATACGCCATGGAATATCAAATCATCCATCTCCCCTATCTGGGAGCGGTGAATAAATATAAAGTGGATGATCGCCACCCTTTTATCCTGTATGATCCCAATAAATGCATCCGCTGCGGCCGATGTGTCAGGACCTGCGAGGAGATTTTGGAAGTCGCGGCTTTGGGGTTCGTCCATCGGGGATTTCAGACCCTCGTGAGGCCCTCCATGGAGAAACCCCTGCTGACCACCAATTGCTTAGCCTGCGGAAATTGCCTTTCGGCGTGCCCGACGGGAGCCCTCAGCGAAAAAATCCCCTATCCTAAAAAGGGACCCTGGCCAATGGAAGAAAAGACCTCTATTTGCCATTACTGCTCTGTAGGCTGTAATCTGCAAGTCAAATCCCTTAATGGAGATTTGTTTTTTGTGGCCCGCGCTGCCGGAGGGCCAAGCGACGGAACCCTGTGTTTCAGGGGGAAATTCGGTACGTTTCCCCAATTGCAGTCCCAGCGGCCTATCCACCCGAGAATCAAGCGAGGGGGAGCATTCCCGGAGGTTTCCTGGGAAGAGGCCTTTGAGTTCGTAGCCGGGGCGCTTCAGGGGATCAAGGAGAATTATGGTGCCCATTCCATTGCCCTGCTGGCCTCGCCGCAGTTATCGAATGAAGAGCTTTATCTACTCCGCAGATTGGGGCGCGAGGTATTAGGGACACCTCATATTGACAGCTTCTCCCATTGCCTGCGCTCGAATGCCCTGCACGCCCTTGACAGGAGTTTCGGGGTGACCGCTTCCACCAATACTATGGCCGAGCTCTCCCAGGCCGATGTCATCTTCGTGGTTAATTCCGATCCTTTAGAGGAACATCCGGCCCTGGGCTTCGCCATCCGCCGGGCCGTGAAAAGGGGAGCCTCTCTGGTCGTGGTTCACTCCCGGGGCTCGGAGATGGCCCGTCAGGCGCACCTCTGGCTGGATGCCCGAAAAGGGAGCGCTACCGTTTTACTCAATGGGATCATGAAAGCCATCCTAAGAGGGGGAAGGCAGAACGAGGTCTTTATCGATGGCCATACGGTTGGTTTTTCCCAGTTGAAGGAAATGTTAAAAGCAACCTCCCTCGAGGAGGTTAGCAACGCCAGCGGCGTGGGCCTGGAAAAGATCCACCGATGCGCTGAAATCCTCTCCCACCCCGAAGCCAATGTTTTGGCTGTTTATAACCTTGATTCCCCCGGGGATAAATCCGAGAATGATCTTCCAGCCCTGGCCAACCTGCTCTTGCTTACGGGGAAGGTAGGCCGGACGGCCAACGGCCTCCTTCTGCTTAGAGATCATTGCAACTCCCAGGGCCTCATGGATATCGCGATCGGGGGGGACGGAAATGCTGACCAGCCGGGGGAAGCTAAGCAGAGCGATACCTTTCTCTCCCGCCTGGGAAATGGTGAATGCAAGGCCCTTTTGATCTTTGGAGAAAATCCGCTGAGAGATGTAAATCTAAGAAAATATTTCGACTCCTCCCGGTTGAAGATCGTGCAAGATGTTTTTCTCACCGAGACTGCCTTGGCCAGCGATGTCTTCCTGCCGGCTTCCACGGCCTTAGAGACCTCGGGAAGCTATACGAACTTCGAAAGGCGCCTGCAAAGGTTTCCTAAAATTTCCCCGTCCAAGACCGGCATGGAAAACTGGCAGGTATTCTGCCGGATGGCCGAGAAGCTCGGGCAACCCTGGCCTTATCGCTCGGCGGAGGCAATCTTAAAAGAAATTTTGCCCCTGGCCAATCGATCACCCATCAAGGGTTCAAAAGAGACAAAAAGCGATGGGGCTTCCTGGATGTTGAGGGACGAGGGCAATAGTTGTGGCCCCCTCTTCGGGGGAGAATTTCATTTTTCTGCCGGAAAAGCCCGATTTAGTCTTGCTCCTCCGTCCATGGCCGTGCCTCAAGCTCCTTCATCCTCATTCTGTTCCCTTTGCGAACGTATGGAGATGTTCCGCCAGAAAAAGCTAATGCTTTGAATGCCCTGGACTCCTGTCTGGGGTGCTGCTGCAGGGAGGGATAGAAAATGGAGGCTACCCTTCAGACGAAAATGGAACAACTAAGAAAGCTGGAGACCCAGCTGGAAGAGACCCGCCAAGAACTCTCCCGGGCGAAAGAAGAGCTGAACAAGAACAGGAGCATGTTCCAGGCCATCTTCCAGGGCATCCACGACATCGTCATTGTCTTCGATACGGACCTCAACATCAAGATGATCAATCGCCAGGTCAATTTTCACGGCAAAAAATGTCACGAGTACTTTTTCGGTGTCCCGGGGACTTGTAAAGACTGCCCGGTGCTGCGGACGATTGAGGAGAAGAAGGGCATCAAGGTCGAGAAAGTCATCCGGAACGAATATTATCGCATCCAGACCACTCCCCTCATGAACCTGCGGGAGGAGGTCGAGGGAGTGATCGAAATCAGCCGTTCGCTCACCCGGGATAAGGCAATGGAGCAGCAGTTATTTCATGCGGACAAGCTTTCCTCGCTCGGATTGCTGGTTTCCGGCGTCGTCCACGAGATCAATAACCCCAATGCGTACATTTGCGGGAATATCCCCCTCATCAAGGAGGCCTTCAAGACCATCTTCCCGGTATTGGACGAGCATGTCCGCCAAAACCCTGATTTTCAGGTGGCTCGCCTGGATTATTCTCTGTTCAAGGGAAACGTCACCTTAATGCTCGACGACATGATCCAGGGGTGCAGCCGCATTCAGAACATCCTGGGAAGCCTGAAGAGCTTTACCCGGAGGGCCGAAGGGCTGCTCAGCGAAAAAGTGGACCTGAACGAAGTGGTCAACGAGGGAATGCGCATGGTTTATAATACGATGAAGCGGATGGCCGTGATACATACAGACCTGCAGGAGGGTCTTCCCGGCGTTAAAGGCAACAAGGATAAATTGATCCAGATGTTCGTGAATTTGATGATCAACGCCTGGCAAGCAATCCACAAGGAGAAAGGAAACATTTGGGTCAAGACCCGATTCGATGCCGCGGAAAATTGGGTTCGCCTGACCATCTGCGATGACGGATGCGGCATGGAGGAATTTGCCAAAGGGCAAATTTTCAATCCCTTTTTCACGACGAAGAAGGAAGGTACCGGGCTGGGACTCTCGATCGTCGCTAAAATCATCGCGGAGCACAACGGCCGGACGGATGTGGAAAGTGAGGTCGGGAAAGGGAGCACTTTTACCATCCGTTTGCCCGTTGAGCCTTGAGGGAAGAACATGGGGAAAATCCTGGCTGTCGATGACGACCCAGGGGTGCTGCGCTATCTATTTGTCCTCCTGATGCAAACGGGGAAGCACGAGATCAAGACCCTGGATGATAGCACGAAAGCCCTGCAGGAATTGGACGGGGGAAGATACGATGTCCTCTTATTGGATATGGACATGCCCGGAGTGAGCGGCCTGGACATTCTCAGATATGCCCGGGATCATCATCCTGACCTGGAAACCATCGTTCTCACGGGGGTGGAAGACGTGCAGTTAGCCGTGACGGCCATGAAATTGGGGGCCTATGATTATCTGTCCAAGCCCGTGAACAACGACCTTTTGCTTCTCGTTTTAGAGAGAGCCTTGGAGCGGCGGCATTTGAAGGACCGGGTTCAGGAATTGCGGGAAGATTTCCAATTTGAAGATTTAAAAAATAAGGAAGCCTTCCGGGACTTCATTAGCCGCAGCCCGAAGATCATTAAGATTCTTCGCTATGTCGAGCGCATTGCCAGCAGCCAATCCAGCGTTCTGATCTGGGGGGAAAGCGGTACGGGGAAAGAGCTGATTGCCCGGGCTATCCATGCTGTGAGCCTTCGAAAAAGCGAAAGGTTCATCGCGGTGAACGCGGGGGTCTTTGTCAACGAACTGTTTGCCTCGGAATTCTTCGGCCACATGAGGGGCTCATTCTCTGGGGCCTATTCAGACAAAAAGGGGTTCCTGGATGCCGCCAACCGGGGTACCCTCTTTTTAGACGAGATTGGAGAGCTTTCCCTGCCCATTCAGGTGAAGCTGCTGCGAGTGCTGCAAGAAGGGGAATTCTTCCGGCTGGGCTCGACCCAAAATCAGAAAGTAGATGTCCGCATCCTCGCCGCCACCAACAAGGACCTGCAGGTGGAAATCAAGAAAGGCAATTTCCGGAAGGACCTCTTTTTTCGGTTGAACGTCAATTCCATCTACCTACCTCCCTTGCGGGAGCACAGAGAGGACATCCCCCTGCTGGCGTACCATTTTTTGGATAAATACAACCAGTTCAATAAGAAGCAGATCCGGGAGATTTCCGAGCCCGTGATGAGCCTTTTGCAGCAGTATGCTTACCCCGGAAATGTCCGGGAGTTGGAGAACATCATCAATCACATGGTCTCGGTCGAGACGTCCAATAAATTAACGAAAGCATCCTTGCCTTCATACTTTTCCAGGGCTTTTATAAATAACATAAGCCCCTCCTCGCCCGTAGAAGAGAAGACCCTCCAGGACTTAGAAAGGGAGTACATTGCAAGGATTCTCGAAAAAACCGGTGGGAACAGAACGCGCGCTGCCAAGATTCTGGGCATCTCCCGTGTTAACCTGCTATCAAAAATCAAGCGTTATCAGTTGATTCCAGATTCTTGTCCCGAGAAGATTTGAGGGCATCTGCCGCCTGGACCGGCGAACCACCTGCGATAAATGGTCTACCTTCAAGACTGGGGGTGGCAAGATGGCGAAAACTTCTTGACAGATCGTCCTTCCTTGGGTAATCTTTAAAGAAATAGATAAAATTATCGCCGATGGCCTCTTCGAGAGGTCTTTTGTTTTATGAGGGTTCAGCGACCGAACAGGAATAAACTGAGGGAGGGAAGGAGGGATTCAGTCTTCATTGGCTATACAATTATGGACTGACTAAGAATGCAGGAGTCCCCCGCCTTCGGTGAGGTTGCCGCGACCCGGGTTCCCGTCGCTCCTACGAATGTCTTGGGTAATGTTATTCTGGAATCATTCTACTATGGTCTGATTTTTAGCTTTAAGGAACTGTCCCGGAGGATTTGATGGAAGATTTTCACCGTATTAGGCGCCTTCCCCCTTATGTTTTTGCCATCGTCGACGATTTGAAGATGAAGGCCCGGCGGAGGGGGGACGACATCATTGACCTGGGAATGGGCAACCCCGATATTCCCACTCCTTCGCACATCGTCGAAAAACTCATCGAAGCGGTGAAGAACCCCCGGAACCATCGTTATTCGGCCTCTCGCGGAATTTACAAGCTTCGTTCCGCCATCGCCGACTGGTACCAGAGGAATTATGGGGTGGACATCGACCCTGACGCCGAGGCCATTGTCACCATCGGGGCCAAAGAAGGACTGTCCCATCTGGCCTTAGCCACCCTCGGCCCGGGAGATGTGGTCTTCGTGCCCACGCCCGCTTACCCCATCCACCCCTATTGCGTAATCATCGCGGGGGGAGACCTGCGTACCATTCCCCTGGTGAAGGGCCGGGATTTCTTCGAAGACCTGATGACAGCTACCCGCCAGACCTGGCCCCAACCCAAGATGTTGATCATTTCCTTCCCCCACAACCCCACAACCAGGGTGGTGGACCTCAATTTTTTTGAGAAGATTGTGGACTTCGCCAGGGCCCACGACGTCATGATTGTTCATGACCTGGCCTATGCCGATCTGGTCTTTGACGGGTACAAGGCACCCAGCTTCATGCAGGTCTCGGGCGCCAAAGAGGTGGGCATTGAATTTTTCACGCTCTCCAAGAGCTACAGCATGCCCGGCTGGCGGGTTGGCTTTGCCGTGGGCAACCGCAAAATGATCTCCGCCCTGGGCCGGATAAAAAGCTACCTGGACTACGGTATCTTCCAGCCTGTCCAGATTGCTGCCATCATCGCTCTTTCCGAAGATCAGAGCTGTGTGGAAGAGATCCGTAAAATATATGAAGAACGGCGCGATGCCCTGGTGGACGGGCTCAGACGGGTGGGCTGGAAGATCGAGAAACCCAAAGGCACGATGTTCGTGTGGGGGGAGATTCCCGAAAAGTTTAAAGAGATGGGTTCGCTGGAATTCGCCAAGTTGATCCTCCAGGTGGGTAAGGTGGCCGTCTCTCCCGGGGTCGGTTTTGGCGAATACGGCGATGACCATGTGCGCTTTGCCCTGGTGGAGAATACCCAGCGGATCAAGCAGGCGGTGAAAGGGATCAAGAAGCTTTTCTAAGTTTTTTTAGCCACAGAGGACATAGAGAGTACAATAACCAATAACCAAACATCAATAACCAAATAGATTCCAATACCCAATACCCAAACCCGAGAAATGGTTCTTGGTGTTTGGAATTTGGGTATAGCAGTTATTGTCATTTGGTTTTCCTCTGCGTTCTCTGTGGTCGTAAAAAATTTGGGATGAAAAAAATGGATCGCGTACACATCGGACTCATCGGGTTCGGAACTGTCGGGACCGGGATGGTAAGGATTCTCCAGGAGAATGCTAAGCTTCTGGAAGAGCGCCTGGGTCTTTCCATTGTCTTGAAGAGGGTTGCCGACCTGGACATCACTTCAGACCGGGGCGTCAAAATCAACCCGGCCCTTTTCACCCAGAAGGCCGAAGAGGTGATCGAGGACCCCGACATCGCCATCGTCGTAGAACTCATCGGCGGGCTGGAGCCGGCCCGCACGTTCATCCTGCGGGCCGTCGAGAACGGCAAGCATGTAGTCACGGCCAACAAAGCCCTGCTGGCTGTGCACGGAGTGGAGATCTTCAGGGCCGCTGACGAACGGGGCGTGGATATCGGGTTTGAGGGGAGCGTGGGAGGTGGGATTCCCATCATCCGTTCCCTCAAAGAAGGGCTGGTGGGCAACAGGATTCAGATTATTTTCGGCATCCTGAACGGCACATCCAATTTTATCCTGAGTGAGATGACCAACCAGGGGTTGAAATTTCAGGATGTTCTGAGGAGAGCCCAGGAATTAGGATACGCCGAAACAGACCCCACCCTGGACGTCGAGGGGATTGACACGGCCCACAAGCTCTCCATTCTTCTATCCCTGGCCTACGGGGCCCAGGCCAAGCTGGAAGACATTTATACCGAGGGGATTTCCGACATCGCTCCCATGGACATCGAACACGCCAAAGAGCTGGGCTATCACATCAAGCTGCTGGCGATCGCCAAATCGGACGGGGGGCCCATCGAGGCGCGGGTACATCCAACGCTCCTGCCGGCCTCCCATCTTCTGTCCACGGTAAACGGGCCTTTCAATGCCATCTTTGTCAAGGGAGATGCTGTGGGCTCAACTCTTTTTTATGGTCGGGGGGCGGGCATGATGCCCACGGGCAGCGCCGTGGTCAGCGACCTGGTGGATATTTGCCGCAACATCCGCTTGGGCATCAGCCGGCGGGTTCCTCTTCTTTCGTATCAGCGGCAGCACCTGCGCGAGGCGGAGATCAAGCATATTCACGACATCACCTCTACCTATTATCTGCGTTTCACCGTTGTAGATCGGCCGGGCGTCCTCTCGCGCATATCCGGGATCCTGGGCAACTTAGACATCAGCATCTCTTCGGTCATCCAGAAGGGAAGGGAGGCCGGCAAGCCCGTATCCATTTACGTCCTCACCCATGAGGCCCGGGAGAAGAACATGCAGAAAGCTCTCCAGGAGATCGACCGCCTGCCCATCACAGTGGACAAGACCAAACTCATCCGTATCGAAGACCCCAATAATTTCGGAGGATGATGGTAATGGATTTCGGATTGCCCCTCACCCTCCCCTCTCCCCCGCTCTCGGGGGAGAGGGATGGGGTGAGGGGGTCGGGGGCTGTGGAATCTTTATGAGAAAATTCGTTGTCCTTTTAGGGGATGGCATGGCCGATTATCCCATCGCCGAGCTCGACGGAAAGACCCCACTGCAGGCGGCCCATATTCCAAACTTGAACCTGCTGGCCAGGAAGGGGACTCTCGGGCTTGTGCGCACGGTTCCTGAGGGCTTCCCTCCGGGAAGTGATGTGGCCAACCTCAGCGTCTTTGGCTACGACCCGGCGCTCTATTACACCGGGCGCGCTCCCCTGGAGGCGGCCTCCATGGGCATAAAGATAGGATCCCGCGATGTGGCCTTCCGCTGCAACCTCATCACCCTTTCCCTCAAAGAGGGCCGGGCTTTCATGGAGGATTTCAGCGCCGGGCATATCTCCACCGAAGAGGCAAAAAAAATCATCGACGACGTTGGGAAGGCCCTCGACAGCCAGGATTTTAATTTTTATCCGGGGGTCAGCTACCGGCATCTTCTGGTCTGGCGGAACGGGGAGAAAAGCCTTTCCCTCAAGACCATCCCTCCCCATGACATTACCGGGCAGGACGTGGCCGCGCACCTGCCGGCGGGTGAAGGCCGGCAAGAGATTATCCGGTTGATGGAATCGGCCAAAGAAATTCTCAAAGACCATCCGGTCAACCGGGCACGTCAGCAGGCCGGGAAGAGACCGGCAACTTCCATCTGGCTCTGGGGCCAGGGAAAGGCCCCTGCGCTTCCTCCCCTGACCGAACGATTTGGGATCAGGGGGTCAATGATCTCGGCTGTGGACCTAATGAAGGGGATCGGGTTCTATGCCGGGCTGGAGATTATCAACGTTCCAGGGGTCACAGGCTACTTAGACACGAACTATGCCGGCAAAGCCGAGTATGCTCTCCGCGAGGCCTCCCGAAAAGACTTCGTTTACGTTCACCTGGAGGCACCGGATGAGGCTGCCCATGGCGGGAATTTGAAGGACAAGATACAGGCCATCGAAGACTTCGACGCCAGGATCGTCGGGCCCATCCTGCAGGGCCTGGAGCGCTATGACGATTTCCGGCTCATGGTCCTGCCAGACCATCCCACGCCCATCGCCGTAAAAACCCATACGCCGGAACCCGTTCCCTTTGTCATCTACACCTCTGAGGATGCCCGGAAATCGCTGCGGAAGGACCGCACCTTTGATGAAGACTCAGCCCAAAAATCCGGCCTTTTCGTGGAGAGGGGCCACGAGCTCATGGAGAGATTTATCAAGGGATTGATCGGCACGGGACCATGACCTTTCCTTTGCACAGAATCGAGACGCGGGTTACCTACGGCGAGACCGACGCGATGGGCATTGTTTATTACGCCAACTACCTGCGCTGGTTCGAGATGGGCCGGACCGAATTCATGCGTCACCTGGGCATTGCCTATAAGGAGTTGGAAGACCGCGGGACTTACCTTCCGGTTTCCGAGGTTTTCTGCAAATACTTCATCTCTGCCAGGTACGATGACATCTTGATCATCGAAACCACCATCGGTTTTCTGAAGCGGGCGAGCATTCAGTTTGCCTACCGCATCCTGCGCAGATCAGATGGGGCCGAAC
>Ga0315282_10017381_pt1 | contig 10391 bp, 12 predicted proteins | sample YL17G07_20_MG_FD_203693 | JGI IMG/M metagenome (GOLD analysis project Ga0315282, IMG submission 203693) | Sediment microbial communities from Yellowstone Lake, YNP, Wyoming, USA - YL17G07_20 | ecosystem: Environmental > Aquatic > Freshwater > Lake > Sediment | place: USA: Wyoming | collected... | reverse complement strand
TATTCACCAGCCACGAGTTCGGGCAAGCGCCATATGTCATCAGTGACGAGATCGAAGTCATCGCCACACCTGGGCACAGCTCGCCGGATGTGAGCGTGCTGGCCAAGACGCCCGAGGGCCTGGTGGCCGTTGTGGGCGACCTGTTCGAGAGCGAAGAGGACCTGCGGGACCAGAGCCGCTGGATCGAGCGGAGCGAGGACCCGGAGACGCAGAGAACCAGCCGCGAGTCAGTACTGATGACGGCGGATTACATCGTGCCGGGGCATGGGGGGATGTTCCGGGTGCCGTGGGTGGTGGGGTAGGCCAGACTGGCAACACATACTGCGCTGATGGAGGTTCGGTATGGCGGACAAAGGTGGAGCAAAGACGGTTCACCAGCTCAAGATCACGCTCAAGTGGATCAGGCCTCCTATCTGGCGGCGGGTGCTGGTGCGCAGTGACATCTCATTGGGTGAGCTGCATACCGTGATACAGCGTGCTATGGGATGGGAGAACTGTCACCTGCACGATTTCCGCGTCGGCAAGGTCGAATATGGGCCTCCGGACGCGGAGCCGGACCCGTTCTTCGGCCGGGGACCAAAGGATGAGGACCAGACTATACTGAGTCGGGTGGCGCGCTCGACGAAGTCCAAGATTACGTACACGTACGACTTCGGCGACAGCTGGGAGCACGAGATCCTGGTGGAGAAGATCACGTCCGCGGAAGAGGGGCAGCAATATCCGGTCTGCATCGCGGGCAAGCGGCATTGCCCTCCGGAGGACTGCGGCGGGGCGTACGGCTACCCGGAGTTTCTGGAGGCGCTCCAGGACCCCAAGCACCCCGAACACGAGACATACTCGGAGTGGATCGGCGGCAGCTTCGATCCCGAGGAATTCGACCTGGAGGCGATCAACAAGCGCCTGGCGGGGCGGTCGCGGTAAGGAAGGCGAGGGCCGAGCGCGCATCGGTGAACGTGCTGGCGGCTAAGGGGGGAGTTCGGAAGCAGGGGTGAGGGTCGGCGCGTTTCGTCGTCCCACGCGACACTCCTCAGAAGAGCGCTGGCTATGGGGCGCGTTCCGGCGCCGGCCGAACGTGGCGCTGCTCAAACACGTAGATCATCTCCCGCTTCACCGCCTTGGCGAAAAACGCTTGGTTGCTCAGCAGCCGCGTGAACGTCTCTATCAGGCGCATGCCGCGCGCGGTGCATTGGTCGCGGACGGCTTCGTGGATGCCGTCCTTCGACTCGCCGATGACGATGGCGAAGTGGCCGTCGAGGACGTGGACGAGCTGGGCGATGACGGCGTCCATGTCCGGCAGGTAGTCTTGTGGGCGGCGGCCGATCTCGGCGGGGCCGGGGTTGGGGAGGCCGAGGACAGCGAAGGACAGCCGGTGGAGGCCCTGGTAGTTCTGCGCGTTCCAGTAGGGCGGCGAGGTGATGGCGAGTTGGGCGCGCCGGCTGAGTGAGCACAGGTCGCGGGCGTCGTGCAGGCACGGTTCCGCGCGGCCGGTTCCATTGACGTGCAGATCGGCAAGGGCGACCTGCATCCGGCGCAGTTGCGCGGCGAGGCGCTGGAAGGGGTTGATCTCGCGAGTCTCGTTGTCCACCAGCACGTGATAGTGCTTCTTGTCCGTGTACCGGGGGCTCTTCGGAAGCGTGGGGAGCGTGCGGTCCATGCGCGCGTTGCTCATGCCCTTCAGCAGGTCCGATAGCCCCACTTCAACGAAGTTGCGGGTCGCGTCATCGAGCCTACGGGCATGGTTGAGGACGGCGCGGATGGCGCGGGCGACATCGTCCCGGAACCATCTGTCGCTGCCCTCGAAGAGCTGTGCTGATGCTGCCCGGTGTCGCTCGGGGTCGCGCTTCGCTTCGTCCAGCCACGCGATGAACTCGTCGAGCTGCCCCTGGTTGATCGGCTGCGTCTTCGCCTCGGCGATCTTTGCTGCCAGTGGGTTGATGTCCGTGCCCCAGGAGTCGTAGCCCATCCGGGCGGCCTCGACCAGGGTGGTGCCGCTGCCCATGAAGGGGTCGAGGATGACGTCGCCGGGGCGAGCGTACGTCTCGATGATGCGGCGGGGGATCTGCGGGATGAATTTCGCCGTCCAGTGATGGAAGAAGTGGGTCGAGGCCTGGGTCTGCTTATAGGTCAGGTGGGCGAAGTCCCAGGAAGGGGCGGGGTCCGAGATAGTACGGTCGCGGTGTCGCACGGAGTGAGTGATTCACGAGGCAGGAGACAAGCTCCTGCCCTACGCGCAATTGCGTGATCCGCGAATTGCGCAGATGGCGCCGCTTCGCGGCGCGAACGGCGTGATCCTTCGGCTCCGCCTCAGGATGACAGCGAGCAACCGGTAGCCCAGCCCTGCAGCCGTTCGCAGGGGTGGGGCAGTTCCAGCAATGGCCCCACCCCTTGCCTCCCGCTGATCGGCAAGGGGTAGGCTACTGTCTGCAGCGACGGAACGGCGGGATTGCCACGCCGATCTCGGCTCTTGACGAGCCGAGATCGGCTCGCAATGACAACTGAGGATGCCCGCGTCAGTCACGGCTTGCCCATCCAGGTGTGCCAGTCCTCCCCTACTCTCCCGGTGCGGCGGTAGCGTTCCATCGCCGCGGCGCAGGGGCAGAGCCGCTCCCCGGGGATCGTGTGGAAGAGCGCGGCGCCGATGTCGAAAAAGCGCGAGACGGCTTCGTCAACCGCTTCCGCTTCGGCCTTCTGGAGCAGCCCCTCGAACAGCTCGCCTGGCCTGTGCGGGAGCTCGCGGACGCCCTCGGCGTAGTTCGTGATATAGCAGACCGGCAGATAGCACATCTCAAGCTCGCGGGCGAGGAATGCCTCGGGCACGAGCGTCATGCCGACCATGTCGGCGCCCCAGGAGCGGAAGAGCCTGATCTCGGCGGGAGTCTCCAGGCGAGGGCCCTGGGTGCAGATGTAGGTGCCGCGGTTGTGGTGGTCGAGGCGCAGGTCGTCCAACGCGCGGACGGCGGCCTCTCGAAGCTCAGGGCAGAAGACCGGGTACTGACGGATGAAGCCGAGGCCAGTGCCCTTGAAGAAGCTCGTCTCCCGCCCCTGGGTGTGATCAATGAGGTCCTGAGGCAGCACGTACTCGCCTGGCCGCAGGGAGGCGTCTATCGCGCCAGGGCCGGTCCAGGCGACGATGCGGGAGACGCCCTGATCCTTCAGCGCGTAGATGTTGGCGCGGTAGTTCACCCAGGGGGCGGCAATTTGATAGCCGGTTTCGCCGTGCCGCGGCAGGAAGAGGAAGTGCGCCTCGCGCATGCGCACGCGGTAGAGCGGAGAGGATATCCCGAACGGCGTGGTCACGGGGCCGAGGCGGTTGACGCTCCGGGCTTGGTCCCTCAGCAGCGTGTGCGCGTTGCTGCCGCCGATCATCGCGATGGATTCGCGAGCACTCATAGTGTCTCCAGGATATTGTACTGCGTGTCGCGTCTCGCGGGGGTGAAGCCGGCGCGACGGATGAGGCCGGCGAGGCCGGCGGCGGACATGCGGAACTCGACGCCGGCGGCGCGGACGACGTTCTCCTCGATCATGGTGCTGCCGAGGTCATTGGCGCCGAAGGCGAGGGCAAGCTGACCGATCTTCGCTCCCTGCGTCACCCACGATGCCTGGATGTTGGGGATGTTGTCCAGGAAAAGGCGGGAGATGGCGAGGGTGCGCAGGTAGTCGTGGGCGGAGGCGGGCGTACCGCCGAGGGCGGTATTCTGTGGCTGGAAGCTCCATGGGATGAAGGCTGTGAAGACGCCGGTCTCGTCCTGGAGTTGCCGGATGCGCAGCAGGTGCTGTACGCGATGCTCGACTGTCTCGACGTGACCGAACACCATAGTGGCGGTTGCGCGCATGCCGAGCCCGTGCGCGGCGCGCACGACGCCGAGCCATTCGTCAGCCGTACACTTGCCGGGGCTCACCGTCGAGCGAACGTCATCGCACAGAATCTCGGCTCCGCCCCCGGGCAGAGAGTCGAGGCCGGCGGCACGGAGCCGCGAGAGAACGTCGCCGATCGCCAGCCCCGAGATCCGAGACAGGTGGACGATCTCGGGAGCCGACAGAGAGTGGATGGTGACGCCGGGGAAGCGCGCCTTGATGGCGCGGAAGGTGTCCTCGAACCAGGACAGTGGAAGGTCGGGGTGCAGGCCGCCCTGCATCAGTATCTGGGTCGCCCCGAGAGCGACGGCCTCGTCCACCTTGCGGACGATCTCGTCGAGGGAGAGAACGTAACCCTCGGTGTGCCCCGGCGGGCGGAAGAAGGCGCAGAACGCGCAGCCGGAGATGCAGATGTTGGAGTAGTTGATGTTGCGGTCGATGACGAAGGTGCGGTAAGGCTCAGGGTGTAGACGCCGGCAGACGGCGTCCGCCGCGGCGCCCAGGAGGGCGAGCGGGGCGGAGAAGAGGGAGACGCCTTCTGGCTGGGAGAGCCGGGAGCCAGAGACAGCCGCGTCAAGTCCCGGTTTCCACGAATCTGACTGGCCCGGCATCGGGGATCAGCTTCTGCTCCACGCACAACTGTCGGAATCGTTCCAGGCCCATCTGCTCGGGCTTGTTGAGGTCGTAGCGCATAGTGTCACGGAGATAGGAGAGACACAGGTCACGATCGAGGCCGACCCGTGTGCTCTCCTCATGGGCAACCTTCTCGATATTCGCGAGGCCGGCCCCCTTCGCCTCTGAGATGAGGCGCGTCAGGGCCGCGCAATCCACGCCGGACCGGGCGGCCCAGACCGCGAACACGAAGGGCAGGCCGGTAAGCCGCAGCCACTCCTCCCCGAGATCGGTGACGACCAGGCCGGCGGTGTCGGCGCGCATGCAGGGATCGCCGATGAGCAGCGCGCAGTCGGCGGAGTCGAGCATGGCATTGAGGTCGGGGGCCATGGTGTGATAGGTAGGGCACCAGTCCTGCACGGCGAGGATGACGCGAGTGAGCGCGGCCGAGGTGTGGGAGCTGGAGTCGAGCGCGATCGTCGTCACCTGGCGCACGGGGATGCGAGAGAAGAGCTTCACGCTGAGCGCCGCGCCCGGTGAGGCGATGCAGGAGCCGGGAAGGACGAGGAGGTCGGGGTTGCTGAGCGCGTCGAAGGCAGGCAGCACGGCCGCGTCCACCTGTCCTGACTGGATCAGAGCGAGAAGACGCGCGGGGACGTCGTTGATCCAGTTGGTGTGGCCGAGCTGGCGCAGCCCGTAGCGGAAGGGGCTGGTGTTGAGGTAGCTGACAAGGCCGAGGGGCGCGTGGGTCATGCCATCCCTTCGACGCAGCGGTAGAGAGTGTCGCGCTGCACGGGGGCGCGGCCCGCGCCCTCGATGAGATGCCACAGTTCGCCAATGGTCAGGGATTCCGGCGTCTCGGCGCCGGCCGCGTGAGTGATGCGCTCCTCGACCACGGTTCCGTCCACATCATCCGCGCCAAAGCTGAGCGCAACCTGCGCGAGCCTGGGGCCGACCATGATCCAGAAGACTTTGATATGCGGGATGTTGTCCAGCAGCAGACGACTCACAGCGATGATGCGCAGGTCGTCATAGGCGGATGGGCCGGCGGCGATGCCCTGGAGGGCGGTGTTGCCGGGGTGGAAGGCGAGCGGGATGAAGGCGAGGAAGCCGCCGGTCTCGTCCTGGAGTTCGCGCAATCGCAGGAGGTGATCTACCGCCTCGTCAGGTCGCTCGATGTGGCCGTAGAGCATGGTGCAATTGGTGCGAATCCCGAGCCGATGCGCGGTGCGCATGACATCGAGCCACTGGTCGGGCGGGAGCTTCTGCGCGCACAGCTCATCTCGCACGCGCGGGGCGAACACTTCCGCTCCGCCGCCAGGCAGCGAGCCGAGGCCGGCATCTCGGAGGCGGTTCAGACACTCCTCGACCGTGATGTTGGCGATCCGGGCGATGTGCGCGATTTCGACGGCGGTGAAGGCCTGCAAGTGCACGTCAGGGAAACGCGAGTGGAGCGCGGAGAGCAGATCGGTGTAGTACTCCAGGCCGAGCGTCGGGTGCAGTCCGCCGACGATGTGGAACTCGCTCACGCGGCCGGCGCGGAAGGACTCCGCCTTCTGCAAGCACTCATCGACTGACAGCAGATACGCCCCAGGCTCCCCCTCGCTTCGCGAGAAGGCGCAGAACCGGCACCGGTTCACGCAGATGTCGGTGTAGTTGATGTGGCGGTTGAGGATGTAGTAGGTGCGGTCGCCGTGAAGGCGCTCGCGCACCACGTTGGCGAGCGCGCCGAGCGCGGCCAAGTGCTCTGTGGTCATGAGGCGCAGTCCGTCCTCCCGCGAGAGGCGCTCGCCGGCGGCGACTCTGGCGGCGATGTCGGCGAGTCCGGTTTCGTGCAGGGAGGGGACGCTCATATCCGCATTCGGCTGCTGATGTAGACGACATCGGCTGCCGCGAATAAGAATAGCACAATACTGAAGATGCCGTTAGCAAGGAAAGAGGCGATCTCGGCGCGGCTGAGGTCTGTGGGCCGGACGACGTGGTGCTCCCACCAGATCACGGGGATCAGCAGCACCACTCCTGCGAAGTAGAGCCAGCCAAGCTGCGCCACCTGGCCGAAAAGCGCCAGGAGCCAGAAGGTGGCGAAGTGATTCGCCGTCGAGATGACCAGCGCGCGCCGTACCCCCCACCGCGCAGGGATCGAGAACAGCTTGTGCGCGCGGTCAAACTCGACGTCCTGGCAGGCGTAGATGATGTCGAAGCCAGCGGTCCAGACGGTGACGGCCAGCCCCAGGATGATCGGGGGAAGATCGAGGCGGCCGCGCACGGCGATCCACGTGCCGACGGGCGCCAGCCCGAGGCAGAGACCGAGAATCCAGTGGGTCCAGACGGTGAAGCGCTTGGTATACGAGTACCCCAGGAGCGCGGCGAGGGCGAATGGTGAGAGCGCGAGCGTGAGGCGGTTGAGCATCCCGGCGGCAAGGAAATAGGCGGCGGAGCTGCACAGGAGCGCCACCCAGAGCTGGCGCGCGCGCAGCGCGCCGGTGACCAGCGCGCGATCGGCCGTGCGGGGATTGGCTCGGTCGTAGTGGAGGTCGGCAATCCGGTTGAACGCCATGGCAGTGGTGCGCGCGCCCACCATCGCCACCAGGATCCACAGGAGCACCCAGCCGCGCGGCCATCCGTTCGACGCGACGAAGGCTGACGCGAGAGCGAACGGCAGCGCGAACGCGGTATGCTCGAACCGGACTGTCTTGAGGAGCAGGGCCGTCGTCTTGATCATGCGCGAACTGCGTCACACTCGATAGACATGGTCCCCCGGCCGCACTTTGCCGGTCACCTTGATCCCGACGGTGGCGCCGGGCCCGGCAGTGGTGACCGACTCGTGCTCGATCTGCATGGAATCCACGGTGAAGACGAAATCGGTGGTGTGGCCTCGCACGTGCAGGGTGTCGCCGACCGCGAGCTTGTCGGCGAGCTTGATGGCCACGACGCTGATGTGGCCGAAGTAGTGGGTAACTTCTCCGAGTGGCTTCTCCTCCGGGGCGCTCTTCTCGCTCATGTCAGCACCTCCTGTGAGACGCTCTGTAGCGTTCTCTTCCCCCTGTGGCTGCGCTTGCCTGCCACAGGCGCGGAAAGAGTGTTCGAGTTGGCGGCAGAGCGGGCATGGAGCTGGCGCAAGGGGGCGGCTGGGAACCGTGGGCCCGAGTGTGGCAAACAAGTGGTGATAGACGGGTTGGGGGAGCACGCGGGAGGACGGGGCATGTCCAGCGCTGTTTCGATGTCGGGGCTGTCATCGGCCGTGCCTGTACTTCGGCTGATCTTCTGGCCGCTGTTGGCATGGGGCCTGGTGTGGAAGGCGATCGCGTTGTGGAAAGCGGCGCGGCGGGGACAACTGGGCTGGTACATCGCGCTGTTGGTGATCAACACGGTGGGGGTACTGGAGATCATCTACATATTCGCCGTCGCGCCGCGGCACCCGGAGATAGGAGAGCCGCAGGGGCTGTAGCCGGTCGTCGAGATCCAGCGGCATCATGCAGACGAGGAGCCCAGAGGGGCTCCTCGTGGGTTCTGAGAGGGTTCAGGACTAGCATGACTCGTCCGAACTGTGGAATAACGATGCTGTTGGGGGGTTGAGGGAGGCGCCCGCTAGATGCGGGGGCCGCCGTCGGCGCGTCGGCGCTCGTGGCCCAGTGTTCCGGCGCCGGCCCCGCGAAGCCGTGGGGCGGTGGGCCCGAAGCGCTGCGGCATATGGTCGCGGGAGGATTGTGTGCTTGAGATCCTGACTCTCCTGTCGAAGGGCGGGCCGGTGATGGTGCCGCTGGCGGTGTGTTCCATGCTGGCGGTCACGGTGATCATCGAGCGCTACCTGGTGCTTCGGAAGGCAGACCGGGGCGGAGCGGAGTTGATCGGGGCGATTCGCCGAGCGCTGCACGGCGGGGATGGCGGGGAAGCGCTGACACAGTGTGAAGAGATCGGGGGACCGGTGGCCCATGTGCTGGCGGCCGGCCTGCGGGCCTACCTGATGGGGGGTCCGCCATCGGAGGCGATGGAAGAGCAAGCGCTGACCGATCAGCGCGCCCTCAACAGGCGGCTGGCGGTGCTGGATACGATCGTGACGCTGGCGCCACTGCTGGGGCTCCTGGGCACGGTGCTGGGGATGATCTCGGCATTCCGGATCATCTCTGTGAGCGGTACGAGCCATCCTGCGGGGATCACGGGCGGCGTGGCCGAGGCGTTGATCGCAACGGCCAGCGGCCTCGCCATCGCGATCTTCAGCCTGATCGGGTACAACTGGTGCCGCGATAAGCTGCGACAGGTGCTCGAGGAGATCGAGCTGCGAGGCACGGAGCTGGAGCACCTGTTGCGAATGGCGGGGGACCGGGAGGCGGTGCGGGTCCCCGAGCTGAGGCGGTAGGGCACAAGCGGGAGCGTGTTCGTTGCGCATCAAGCGGCGGCCAATCGAGAAAGCTCGCATCGAGCTTATTCCGATGATAGACACCATGGCATTCCTGCTGGTGTTCTTCATGATCGCGTCCCTGGCTATGACGCGGCAGGCGGGCCTGCCGGTCAGCCTCCCCAAGGCAGAGGCAGCCAACCCTCAGACATGGGGAGATCGGGCGCTGGTGGTGACGCTCGACCGGCAGGGCCACATATACCTGGATAAGCGGCCGGTTGGCCGCGAGGAGCTGGAACAGAAGGTCAGGGCGCGGGTGGAGAAGCGGCCGGAGCTGATCGTCGTGATCAACGCCGATGCCGATCTTCGGCACGGGGACGTGATCCGGGCCATGGACGCGGTGAAACGCGCCGGGGTGGCCCACATGGCGATCGCGACGAAGCCGCCGGAACAGTCGCAGGCAGGCCGATGAAGGGCACAGCCGGGGAGAGGCACCTCAATTGGGCGTTCTGCGCGGCGCTCGCGCTGCACGGCCTGGCGCTGCTGACCGCGGCGCGGCTGCCGGCAGACCCTGCGAAGGACGGCGGCCTGGACGAGATCCAGGTGTTCAACAGAGCGGCTCCGGTCATGGTGTCGCCCGTTGACCTGGTGGAGTGGTCACAGGAGACGCAACCGGCCAAGACACAGCAAGTGTCCGTGCCGGTCGTACCGGGACTGCCAGCAGTGAGCGTGAGAGCCACGCCCAGGTCACGTCCTGCGCCCGAGCAGTCGCGCCCCGAGCCGCCGAGGCCGCCGACGGCGACCACCAGGCCCGCTTCCCCCAGACCAACGCCGGCGCTGATGCCGCTGGCGAACCCTGGTGGCGGAGGAGGCGGGGGTGGCGGGCCGGTGGATCTCGGGGCTCGCAGTTCGAGAGGCGATCTGTCGGGGACGCCAAGCGGCGGGACGTCCGTGGGTGGTGTGCCGGGCAGCGGCGCCGGGTCCGGCAGCGGCACAGGTCCCGGGTCCGGCAGCGGAACTGGTGGAGAAAGCGGGAATGGCGCCGGGTCAGGCAGCGGCAGCGGGGAGGGGGCTGGAGCCGGGTCCGGATCGGGCGGCGGATCGGGCCGCGGCGACGGCGCGGGCGAGAGGCAGCCGCAGCCCAACCGCCTGGCGGACCGTCGCGAGCCCGAAGTTGCGGCGAAGGGAACACTGAGCTACCCGCAGTCCGCCGTGGAAGAGGGGATTGAGGGAACGGTCAAGCTGAAGGTTCTGGTGACAGAGAGCGGCACCGTGGCGGAGGTGCGGATCAGCGGATCGAGCGGCGACCAACGGCTGGACGCGGCGGCCCGAGAATGGGTGCGCGGCTGGCGCTACCACCCGGCCGTTCAGGATGGGAAGCCGCGCCGCGTGTACACACACGCCGTGGTGGAGTTCGAACTGCGTTAGCTTGGAGGTGGTCAGGAGCGACTGCGGTTTTCCGAAAACATGGAATGGCACTAGCGCGCTGGGGGGAGCACTATGAGAACTGGCGGGAGGAACAGCAACGATGAAGGCACCCAGCACGAGTTATCTTGCAGTGGTAGCAGTTGCGCTGGCACTGGTCGTG
>Ga0315282_10017380_pt1 | contig 10391 bp, 9 predicted proteins | sample YL17G07_20_MG_FD_203693 | JGI IMG/M metagenome (GOLD analysis project Ga0315282, IMG submission 203693) | Sediment microbial communities from Yellowstone Lake, YNP, Wyoming, USA - YL17G07_20 | ecosystem: Environmental > Aquatic > Freshwater > Lake > Sediment | place: USA: Wyoming | collected... | reverse complement strand
GAGGGTGCGGGTCATAGCGATGCGTCAGGAAGGGAAACACAGGCAGGAATGCCTGTGCTACGGGTGCGGTTCATTTGCTTCTGAGCTCGAAGGACTTGCGGTCTTCCCCGGCCTGTTTGGGTTTGCCGTCCGGGCTTTCCACCAGGGCCACCTGCGTGCCAGCATCAATGCCACGTATGGCGACTTCGTCAGGATTGCGGGCCACCACCTCGACCTTGACGGGCTTGAGCCCTTCCTTGGCTGGGACCAGAACCACGGGCCTGCCGTCGCGGGCAAACACGGCTTTGGCCGGCACGCTGATGGCATCCGGGATGCGGTCCACGATGATGTCCAATCGGCCATTCATGCCCGGACGCAGGCGGTCATCGGCTTGGCCCAGCGAGGCATAGGCGCGGAAGTTGCGGGAAGGGGGCCAGTCGAAGGTCTGTTCGGTGAGGGCCGAGATGGAGGCGAGCTTGCCCAGGAAGGGCTTCTCGGGGAAGGGGTCGAGGATGACGCGCACGTCCTGGCCCGCTTGCATGCGGCCCCGGTCAATCTCTTCGGCCTTGCCTTTGAGACGGAGACTGGTGAGGTCAGGAATTTCGGCGATGGCGCTGCCTGGCCAAACGTTGTCGCCGACCTTGAAGGGTTTGGCGTTCATCCATCCCTGGGAGTAGTTCATCAGGTAATTGACCACGCCCGCGGCGGGCGCCCGGGCCTCCATCTGGGAGATGCGGCGGCGGGTCAACTCGACCTCGGCGTTGGCCTTGTCGCGCTGGCTCGTGAGCGAGCCGATTTTGGACTGGCTGGAGGCGGCATTCAAATCCATGGCCGCCTGCTGGACCTTGAGCTTCTCTTCAGCCAGAGCGAGATCGATGCGGTTCTCTTCACTCTGGATGAAGCTGACGATGTCCTTTTTGGAGAATTCCAGGCGGGCGCGCTCGACGGCCTGGCGGAGGGAGGCGAACTCGAGCTTGTCCTGCTCGATGGTGATGCGGGCCTGGGCGATGGCCTGGTCGAGGGAAGCCTGGGCCTGGGCGAGGGCGGCTTCCTTCTCCTGCAACTGGCGTTTGGCGCCGCTGGCGTCGAAGCGCACGACGGGGTCGTCCGGCTTGACGGCAGCGCCCTGGGGGACCATCCACACGATCTGAAGATTGGGGATGTTGACGGGGGCCGTGATCTGCACGGACTTGTCCGCTTCCAACTCGCCGCGGCAGGAGACGATGACCAAGAAGGCGCCTTTGCGGGCGGTGGCCATCGGCAGGCTCGAGGAAGGCGTGGCAGCGCCAGGGCGGAGCAGCGTGAGAGCGAAAACCGCCGCCAGGGCCAGAGTGAGCAGAGCGGCGAGCCAGGCGGCGGCCCGACGGAGCAGGCGGTAGGCGGGTAGTCTGGCAGCGACGCTCATGGATTGGCCTTCGGAGCGGCCGCGGGAACTGCCTCGATTTCCAGCGCCGCGGAGAGATCCGGCAGCAGCAGGGGATTCTGCTGCTGGATGCGAAACACGGCGGTGAAGGTCCTGACCGGGGAATCCATCCCGGCGGTGGCCACGGGACTGGCGAACTCCAGTTTCGCGTCGAAGACGGCGCCAGGATAGGCGTCCAGATAGAGCCGGGCGTGGGAAGCCTTGGAAAGCGAGGCCACGTCGGGCTCGTCAACGGTGGCCTGCACCACCATGCGGGACGGATCGAAAATGCGCATGATGGGCATGCCGGGGTAGACCTGGTCTCCTACCTGCGGGGGGCCCATGGTTCCGTTGCGCCAGGTGTTCTCCCAAGCCACCATGCCGTTCTGCGGCGCGCGGATGAGCAGACGCTCGAGGTTGGTCTGGATGCGTTCGAGGGCCACCCGCTGGCGCACCTGCTTGAGCTCGAGAATCTTGACTGCGGCCTCCTCGGCACGGCTCCGGAGTTGGCCGGATTTCTTGAGGCTGTCGACGCGCTGCTTGGCGTTTTCGGCCTTGGCTTCGTTCTTCTGGCGGTCGATGTCGCTCAGAATGGGGCCTTTGCGCAGTTGCAGTTGGGCCTTTTCGAGGTCGGCCTCGGCTTCCCGGAGTTGTGCGACGCGCTTGGTGGCATCGCTGTGGACCTGGGCCTTTTTCTCTTCAAACTGATGGGAGAGATCCTCGAGCTTGGCCTTGGCGTCGCGCTCGTCGTCCAAAAGCGTCGTGCGGTCGAACTCGACCAGGAGGTCGCCTTTTGAGACCTTGCTGCCGTTGGGGATCAGCCGGGTGAGGGTCATGCGCATGCCCGTTCCGCTGATCTGGGGCACGCGGACGGACTGCCATTCCAGCGCCACGATGAGCCCGGTAGATCGGATGACCTTGCGCTCGGGTGAAGGCTCGGCCGTCACCGGGGCGGCTGCTCGAGCGGCGGCGGAGGCGGGATTACGGGAGCAGCCGGGCAGGCACAGAGCGGCGGCGAGGAGGGCGCAGGAGGCCCACGGGCCGGCCATGTACACTCCTCCCTGTTTCACACCGCGATGTCCCATCGAAGAGTTAGACGCTGGAGAGCTGCTTTCAGTTCACTCGGGAGGCGGATTTTCTTGGCTGGTCGAGGTTCGGACCTTGTTGGTTAAAAAAAGCAAATCAAAAGGCAAAAGGCAAAAATCAAAAGGCAAAAATTACTGCATTACGGCGATGGTGTAGGTCTTCACCTCCGGGATGGTGAAGGTGGCGTCCGGTTTTAAGGTGATTGGGGCGTCCTGGTCGGGCGAGTAGAGAGTCACCTCCTTCATTCCGGGGAGGCGGCAGGTGACCTGGACGGAGGGGATCGACGGGACGCTCCTGGCGTTGTAGTTGACCAGGTGGAGGAGCCAGCGGCGCTGGTTGGGCTGGGAGACCAGGTTGGCCACCAGGAAGGGGGGGCCGCTGATTTCGACCGGGAGGTCGTCGCGGGCGGCCCAGCGGATGCCGTCGGCAATCTCCTGCCAGTTCTGGGGCAGCTTCCAGAAGCGGTTGCCGATGTCGAAGTAATTCGCCATTTCCGGGAGCGGGCCGTCGAAGCGGACCGCCGGAAGATAGACCACGCGGCCTTTCTGGACCTCCTTGCGAGCGGGAGCGCCGGAGGCTTCCTCGCCGCGGCGCACGGTTTCCTGGTAGGCCACGGCGCGGGGCTGGAAATCGACCATCCCGGCCAGGCCGGGCTTGACGCGCAGGCGTCTCCACTCGTCGTAGAGACCGGTCTGGCCGGTGGCCAGAAGGCCCCCGCCCTGCTCGACGAAGCGGCGAATGGCGGCCAGTTGCTGATCCGAGAGGCACTCGGAATCGGGCAACACCAGGACTTTGTATTTGGAGAGATCCGCGAGGTGTTCGTCGAAGACCAGGTCGAAAGGAATCCTGGCCTGGATGAGGGCCTGCTCGACCAGGATGGCGTTCAACTGGGTGCGGGCGTGGTTGTAGGTGATGGAAGGATAGGAGCGCAACAGGGCGACGGTGGCGGCATCCTGGGCGCCCACGTAGAGGTCCCGGTTCTTCTTGTAGAAGGCGATGTATTGCCGCATGGCGGGCGAGATGGGGTCGTTGCCGGCGTAGCCGAGGGTCTGGTTGAAGGCCAGGGATTCGGCCATGGAGGCCGGATCTCCGGCAATGTAAGTCAGCAGGATGTTCTTGAAGGCTCGGGCCAGCTTGTAGCTGCGGATCTTGGAGATGAGGCGGCCGTCGGGGAGGTAGCGGGGCAGGTTCTGCTCCTCGGTCCAGAAGACCTCGGTCCACTTGAGAAAGCGGGCGTGATCGAGGCCCGCCACCCAGGCGCGGTTTCCGCCGGTGATGCCGTGGGGGTTGACCTCGATGACTACTTCGGGATTCAGGGTCTTGGCATAGAGCGCAAGCTGGCGGAGGGCGTCGGTCATGATCTGGCAGCGGAAATCGATCCACTCCTGAATGGCGGGGTCGAAGATAATCTCGATGCGAGCGGGCGGATTCTGCGCGTTCCATTGCGGAGGATTGACGTAGTCCACGGTCTCGAATCCGAAGCGCTCCTTGCGTTTCTCGGGGGTGTACTTGGTCTTGAGGTAATTGCGGAAGCCGCGCACGCAGACGGGGCAGTGGCAGGAATCGGGCTCGGCGTTGAGGTCGAAATTGTCGAAGTGGATGAAATCGGTGTGGACCTCCTGGACGGCGTAGCGCACGATCTTCTTGAGGTATTCCAGGTACTCCTGGTTGGCGAAGCAGGGGCGGTAGCGGTAGGACTGCTGATAGCCGTAAGTGAGCAGGATGGGGAGGCCGGCGATGTCGCGCTGGACCCAGTTCTGGGCGCGCGGTTCTTCGGCGAAGAAGGCCTCGTACATCATGGTGTTCCACTGGATGTAAGTGTCGACTTTGAGTCCGTAGCGGTGGGCGCTTTCGGCGGAGCGGCGGGTCTCCTCCATCTCAGGCTTCTCGGCGGCCATGCCGAAGCCTTTGTAGAGGTTGGTGTGGAAGACCTCGGCGCCCTGCTCTTTGAGGCGGCGGATGGTGTCCTCGCTGCGGGCGCGCTGGGTTTGCTCGCGGGCGCTCTCAGGGGCCTGGCCGCCGCGGCGGACCACGAAGATGTAGGGTTCGTGCGAGCCGCCGGCGTCGATGAGGCCGTTTTCAAGCCAGCGGGCGCGGGGCAGCAGAGTTGGTGCGCCGGTGAGGCTGGCGCGGGCGTGTTTGAGCCAGCTCTCGTAGATGAAGCGGTCCTTCTGCGGCTCCCATTCCTCGGAGGTGAAGACGCTGAGGTCTTTGCGGGAGAGTGCGGGCACGCCGGTTCCGAGCGCGCGGGCGCCGCCCTCGCGCTCCTCGGTGGCGTAGAGAGGATCCATCTCGACGCGGTTGGTCCGGGCCCACTCGCTGATGTGGGTCTCGGGCAGTTTGCGAATCTGCTCGATGGTCCAGTTGGGGAAATCGAGCTGTTTTTCGAGCCACAGGGCAACCGGGCGGGTGACGAAGAAGGGGCGGTGGCTGGCGTTGGGCTCGAAGGCGATCTCGAAGACGCCCTTTGAGCTGCCGCGGAGTTGGGCGGTGCGTTTCTGAACGTCCTTGAGATGTTCCTCGCCGATGGTAGGGATGGCGACGACCGTGTCCTGGCTGCCGTTGAAAACCAGGGTGGGGCCGCGGGAGGCGTGGAGAGCGTAGAGGGCCGCGGGGCGGTCGCCCAGGAAGGCGAGGCTTTGGTAGGGAAGCCCCTGGCACATGGGCTTGGAACGCTCCCAGTAGCCGCCGTTGCCATCCAGGTTGCCTCCGCCCACCAGCACGCAGGCATGCAGGCGGGTTTCGACCGCACAGGCCAGGGAGAGCACGAAGGAGCCCATCGAGTAGCCCATGGCCCCGATGCGGCGGGGGTCGATTTCGGGGCGCTGGGAGAGATAGGATACGGCCTGGATGACGTCGGTCATCATGAGCCCGCCCATGCGGCGGCCGAGTTCCGGGGGATTTTCGAGGCGGTCGTGGGCGCGGGTGCCGGAGCGGCGCTCGAGGTTGCGCTCGCCTTCCCCGATGGGGTCGTAGGTGAGCACCGCGGCGCCCGCCCGGGCGTACAGGATGCCGGAATAGAAGGCGTACCAACTGTACTTGTCGCCCCCGTGCCCGTTGACGACGATGAGCGCTGGGATTTTGCCGGAGCGCGCCTTGGGGAGATAGAGGATGGCCGGAACGCGCAGGCCGAACTGGGTGGCGTAGGTGATGCGCTCGGCCACCACATCCGGGGCCGGCTCGAAACGGCTGTGAGTTTGCGCGGCCAGCGGCGGCAGGGGATCAGGAACCAGGAGTGCGGACTTGATTTGGGCGCGGGACTCGTGGTCTTGTTGGGGGAGAGCTACGGAGGAAAGTACGAACAGAAGCAGAGTCTTCATAGATAGAGTTTCGCGCAAAGACGCCAAGATCCGCCAAGTACGCAAAGGCATTGTGATGCTGTTTTTTCTGGCCCCGCTGGCATTGGGTGCCCAGGAAGCGGTCACGGTGCGCGTGGACGCCGGGGCGGCGCGCGGGCCGTTCCGGCCGGCTTGGGCGTTCTTTGGGTACGACGAGCCAAACTTCACCTACATGAAGTATGGGAAGAAGCTGCTGGGGGAGTTGGCGGCGTTGAGCGCGGGGCCGGTGTATATTCGGGCGCACAACCTGCTGACGTCAGGGGACGGGACACCGGGGCTGAAATGGGGCTCGACCAACGCGTACACCGAAGACGCGTCGGGGCGCCCGGTCTATGACTGGAAGATTCTGGACCGGATCTTCGACGCGTACCGGGAGGCGGGGGTGAAGCCGCTGGTCGAGATCGGGTTCATGCCGGAGGCGCTGTCGACGAAGCCGCAACCCTACCGGCACGACTGGCCGAAGGGGAAGCTGACTGCCGGCTGGGCCTCTCCGCCCAAGGACTACCTCAAGTGGGCGGAACTGGTGCATCAGTGGGTGCGGCACTCGATCGAGAGGTATGGGCGGGCGGAAGTGGCGAGCTGGTATTGGGAAGTGTGGAACGAGCCGGATATCGGGTACTGGCAGGGCACGCCGGAAGAATACTACAGGCTCTACGACTACGCTGCGGATGGCGTGAAGCGCGCGCTCGAGGAAGCGCGGGTGGGCGGTCCGCACTCGACCGGCCCGGCCAGCCCGAAGGCGGCGGAGTTTCTGCGGCGGTTTCTGGAGCACTGTGCGCGGGGGACCAACTACGCCACCGGGCGCAGGGGCGCGCCGCTCGATTACATCGCGTTTCATCCCAAGGGAAGCCCGCGGCTGGCGGAGGGCCGGCTGAGGATGGGGATGGCGCGGCAGCTTCAGTCGGTGGACAAGGGCTTCGAGATCGTGGCGTCGTTCCCGGAGTTCAAGAGCACGCCGGTGATCCTGGGTGAGTCGGACCCGGAAGGCTGCGCGGCCTGCCCGGCGCGGCTCTACCCGCAGAACGCCTACCGCAACGGAGCGCTGTATCCCTGCTACACGGCAGCGGTGTATGCACGGACGCTGGAGCTGGCGGACACGTACGGCACCAACTTCGTAGGGGCCCTCACCTGGGCCTTCGAATTCGAAGATCAACCCTACTTCGACGGGTTTCGGACCCTGGCCACCAATGGGATCTCGAAGCCGGTGCTGAATGTGTTCCGGATGTTCGGCCTGATGGGGGGCGAGCGGCTGCGGGTGGAGAGCTCGGGGGCGGTGGCGCTGGATGCGATCCTGAAGTCGGGCGTGTCTGAGAAAGCCGACGTGGCGGCGCTGGCGACGCGGCAGGAGCGCAAGCTGTCGGCGCTGGTGTGGCACTATCACGACGAGGATGCGGCGGGGCCGGAGGCGGCGGTGCGCTTGGTGGTTGAGGGCCTGCCGGCTGCGGCGCAACGGGCGCTGGTGCGCCACTACCGGATTGACGAGCAGCACAGCAACGCGCACACGGTGTGGAAGGCCATGGGATCACCGCAGAACCCGACGCCTGAGCAGTTCGCCCGCCTGGAGGAGGCCGGACAGCTCGGGCAACTGGGCTCGCCGCAGTGGGTCAGCCCGGCAGGAGGGAAGCTGGAGGTGAATTTCCGGCTGCCACGGCAGGGGATTTCGCTGGTCGAGGTGAGCTGGTAGTCAGGCGAGCGGCTAACCGCCGTGCATGCCGCCTCCGGCGGACAAGCCGCCGGTCGCTCACCGGAGAAAACGTTCATCACGTTTTCAGAGGAGGTTCAGCGCCAGTTTGAGGGCCTGGTCAACTTCGGCTAGCCGGGCTGGCGGGAGAGCGCCGGCGAGGGTCGGCAGACCGGTCTTCGGGTCGAGGAAGCGTGCGGGATCCAGGGATCGAATCTGGAAACACAGGAACACCGTGTCGATGGGGAGCCCGGTTTCCTGGGCGCTGGCGCGAATGTTGGTGGGGTAGTCGCGGGGCAGATTTCGGGCGTCCGTGCCAACCACTACCGTGACCACCAGTGGCTGGCGGTTAATAGCGTCTGAGGAGACCACCAAGACGGGACGGCGTCCAGCCTGCTCCCGGCCTCGGGTGGGGTTGAGATTGACGAAGTAGATCTGTCCCCGGCTAATCATTTGTCAGTCCGTCGGCGTCCGCGCCGGCAAAGTCCCTGTCGATCGAGGCACACTCCTTGCGGACCGCCGGGTCAGCGGCCATGCGCGCCACGGCATCCTCGAAGGCGCGCGCTTTGCGACGCGCGGCAAACTCTTCGAGAGCCACGGTGACCAGCCGGTTGAAATTGCCTCGCAGATCGGGAGGGGCCAGCGCGGTCGCTCGTTCGACGAGCGGGCGGGGCAAGGCCACGCTGCGTCGCAGGGTCCTGGGAACTGGCTTAGTTCTCATGCAACACTCCTGTCCACACATTTTATCACCAAAGTGTGAACACCTGGGAGCACCGGAAGACCGCGGGCTCTCCTGTGCCTTGACAGCAGGCCGAGCCGGAACCATAATCGACATGGCACGGCGCGGTCAGGCTGAATCATGCCGAGGCGACGGGAGGATAGACAGTTGCTTCTTGGTCTGCTGACGATGGTGACGTTTCCACAATATGCGGGCAAGACGCTGATTGCCCATCGGGGCGCTTCGGCGTACGCGCCCGAGAACACGCTGCCGGCCTACCGGCTGGCACTGCGGCAAGGGGCAGATTACGTTGAACAGGATTTGCAGATCACCAGGGATGGCGTCCTGGTGTGCCTGCACGATTTGACGCTGGAGCGCACGACGGACGTGGCTAAGGTCTTCCCCGGGCGTTTCCGGAAGGAGCCCGGCGGGACGCGGCGCTGGTACGTTTCCGACTTTACGCTCGCAGAGATCAAGCAACTCGACGCGGGCGCGTGGTTCGGAGAGAAGTTCCGGGGAACCCGGATTCCGGCCTGGCAGGAAGCCATCGAGGAGATTCGCGGCAAGGCGGGCTTGTATCCGGAGACCAAGGCCCCGGAGGTCTATGGCAGCCGGGGGTTCGACATGGAGCGATTGGTGGTGGATCAACTCCGCAGGAACGGGCTGGCGGAACCGGGCGCCGACCCGCGGACCCCGGTCATCATTCAATCCTTCAGTGCGGCGAGCTTGCGGAAAATGACCGACGAACTGGGATGCAAGCTGCCCAAGATCCTGCTGATGGGGGAAGCGCCCAAAGAGTTGGAGGAGATCAAGCGGTTTGCGGTGGGGATTGGCCCGGAAAAGAACATTGTGCGCGCAGACCCCGGGCTGGTCAAACGCGCACACGCCGCCGGGCTGAGCGTCACGGTCTACACCGTGAGCTCGACGGATACGGGGCCTTTCCCGGATGTGCGCGCCGAGATGGCGTATTACCTGTTCACACTGGGAGTGGACGCGCTGTTCACCAATAACCCGGACCAGTTTCCCCGCGCGGCGCGGTAGCGGCTCGAGCGGCCTGCCGCCGCGAAGCGGCTACGGGGCGCTGGGCGGGTGGACTTCCGGCGGCAGGCGGTTGAGGACCGCCTCGAAGACCTCGCGGGCGAGCGCGGCGGCGGCGCGAGCTTCGTCGAGGGTGGCTTCGTAGGGGCTGCCGGGATAACGAAACGTCCAGGCGTACTTGGTGAGCTCGTCGGCCCGCTCGACCAGTGGGGCCAGCGTGCGGTCGATTTCTGCACACTGTCCGCCAACTTCAGCCAGGTGGTGGGTTTTTCGAAAGGGGATGTCGTGCCAGGTGAGGAAACCCTTCAGCCCTTTTTCTGCTGCCTGTTGGATGTTGAAAAGGGCCCCCTCCAAGTCGGGAGGATCAGCAGCGAGCAGAATGTCCACCCTCCGCAAGTCCTGAGCAGCTTTGCCGAACCACGCTTTGGTGTCTGCTGTTCGAGGCGGGTCAGGCGGCATAAAGCAGCTTTCCCTCGCGCACGATCGTGGAAGGCAGCGAGGCTCTCAGGTGGAGGCGCTTGTCGAATTCCCCTCGAGTCCACACCAGCACGTCGGCGGCGGTTTTGAAGACTCGAACCACCCGATATGCTAGGTCGCAGTTCCGTAGGTGTGCTGGGGCCTCATCGGGGACCACGATCATGATGTCGTAGTCGCTATCCGGACCGGCGTCGCCGCGCGCGACCGAGCCAAACAGGTAGATCTTGTGCGGGTGGTAGGCGTCTACCAGACGCTGTACCATCGCGGCAACGACCGGATCATCCGCCGAGGGAAACTTGGCTACTGGCGCCTGCGGCTGAGGCATGTGACACGCTCTCTGTTCCAGGATACACCGCGGGCCGGCCCTAGAGCGGCCTCCCGCCGCTGTGGACGCCGCCCTGGGCGGCGCGGGATTGCAGGTCTTTCCACTCGCGGGCGCCGTTGTCGGGGATGCGCTCGAGGTAGACGCCTTTGGGGAACAGAGGCAGGCGGCCATTCAGGAAATCGTCCCAGTATTGCTGGGCGTGGGCGTAGTAGCTGGTGGCGCCGGAGGGCCAGCGGATGGCCAGCAGCAGGTTGGGCGCGGGGTAGGGTTGCCGCGGGAGCGGCTGGATGCGGAAGCGCTCGACGGCCTCTTCGTCCAGAGCGACGCCCAAACCGGGCGCCTCGGGC
>Ga0315282_10017378_pt1 | contig 10392 bp, 10 predicted proteins | sample YL17G07_20_MG_FD_203693 | JGI IMG/M metagenome (GOLD analysis project Ga0315282, IMG submission 203693) | Sediment microbial communities from Yellowstone Lake, YNP, Wyoming, USA - YL17G07_20 | ecosystem: Environmental > Aquatic > Freshwater > Lake > Sediment | place: USA: Wyoming | collected... | reverse complement strand
CCATATGCTCATAATCCATGGAATAACGTGCCTCTTTCATCAGAACAGAAAACATTTGGTGTGTTTTTTCAGATTTATCCATACTGAGATCTCCTTGATTTACGAACCTATTATAAATGCAGACCTCCCTCAATAAGTGTCCTATGTTTTTAAAAGGTGTATACAGCTGATGTTGAGCTGCTTGAAGATGTAATTTTAGGGAATTCTGTAGAAAATAAAGGAATGATTTATTGGATGAGGACCCAAGCGACCTATTTTTGACTATCTGGTTTTGCTTTTGGAGGAGATTATTTGTATGGAATATGCCATTAAAAGGGGGGATTCAACCCAGCCATACAGGAAAAGATTCCGAAATTCATTAGAAAATCATCGAAAGTTTCATTGAAAATTCACTGAAAAATTCATTATAAAGTTCATTGAAGTCCCATTATGGGAGCCAAAGGGTAAGAAGCGGAAACACTTATTTCATAGACTGTGAATTACGTCATCGAAGAGGTTTCAGTATCGGCTATCTTTGTTGGGTTTTTCAAGGCCAAAAAACCTACAGTTTGAAGTTCAAATAGAAACATTTCCTTATTTCTTTCAACCAGTTACGATTGGAAAGCTGGAAAGCTATCCTCGCCTTTAAGGGGCCAAAATCACCCCCCAACATACTGGGCTGACCCCTTATTGACTTCTTCGTGAAGTCTTGTTTCCCAATTTCTACCCTCTAATGCACCATTTCGACCGTAAATCAGCAAACAAAGTTCAAATTCCGAGTACATTTTTCCCTTAACTGTCAACTCATTTAAGAGTATTTTTAACTGTCTTTTTCCAGCAGTTCCTAATTAACCTCACAACATAACCTCTAACTTTCTGGAGGAAGTTATGAATGCTTCACCTCCAGTATCTTCTCCGCCAACCTCTTAACTACTAACGGACTAAGCCCCTCCACAGGCTCATCGAGAAGAACCATCTGGGGGTTCGTCATCAATGCTTGCTGTTACCAGCCCGGATAGAACCTGATTTAGGATCATATCACCAAATGTCATTTGCTCACCTCAGTTTCTTCTTTTTCCCACCCTTTTAACGCTACTTTTTTGCCGCCTCTCGCAACTTGAGCACCTCTTCGGGACTTCGCCAAGTTTCCTCAGCGTTAATGACCTTAACGTTTTTCATAATAGCGAAAGGGTACTCGGGGACAAATCCCATGATGCCTACATGCTCGGGGGCATTCATCTGGTGATCCACTTTGCGAAAGTAGCGTTTCCCTGAACAGGTTTCAAACGTCATATTCTCCATGGCTTCAATGATGGCATTATTATCAAAGCTATTTGCCTGCTTTATCCCAGCCATCAAAGCATGGAAAGCATCGTAAGTCATAACAGAAAATTCATCAGGATAGACTCCTTCCTTTTTATGGTATTTTTCGATAAAAGATTTCATTTTGGGGGTATTTATGGCGAAGAAAGGGGCGCGATTTACTGCATATATCCCCTCTGGCATTTCTTTCCCCAAGGCCACGGCATCAGCGACAAAAAGAGGCCAGATGTATTTGATCTTTTCAAAAAAGCCATAAGGTTTAGCCTGCTTCACAAATGGAGGCACGTCCCCACCACCAACTAGAGTAAGAATAACATCTGGCTTGGCAGCAAGCATAGCCGTGATGTACCCTGTAAATTGCGCTTCGCCGAGTGGCGGCCACCACTGCCCCACCAACTTCATATCTGGCCTCTCCTTGGCTAAGATCTCTTTAGCGATATTTCCAAAGGACCGACCCATTTCGTAGTCGGAGCAAAATGTTCCATAGGCCTTAAATTTAGGATCGTTAACTACAAATCTTATTTCAGCGCGAGCCTCCATGTAGGTGTTTGGGCTTACCTGAAAGTAGTTTCTCTTGAACTGTTGGACAACAAGCGCCTCGCTACTAGGGCACCCAGTAATATGCAGAACATTGTGTTCACCGGTGACACCCACCATAGCAAGGGTACAATGACTGCCCACACTGCCTAAAATAGCCTTCACATTGTGTCTTTCTATTAACTCTTTCGTCACCCTAACAGATGTCTCGACCTTAAGCTGGTCGTCCCTGACTTCCAGCTCAATCTTTCGGCCCAAGATACCGCCAGCTTTATTGAACTCTTCTGCGGCAATCTCATCTGCAGCTAACATGGCCCTTGAAAAGGTAGCGTAGCCACCGGTCAGAGACAGGACAACCCCAATCTTGTATGTCTCTTCCGCTGCTATCGCCTTATCGCCAGCCACACTCACTAAAAACAAACTTGCCAATAAAACCATTATAAGTCCCACAAAACTTGTCTTCCCTAAAAAATCCGTTTTCATTTTTTTCCTCCTTTCGACATTGTTTTGGTTCCCCTTAAAAGTAAAATTACTCCACGACTCTATAACCGGCCTACGTATACAGCCTCTTCCGGGGGTCCTTAAGAGGGAATACCGCCCAAGGCTACAACACCGGAATCGATAGAAAATATTGCTCCCGTGACCCTCTTTGATTCATCAGAGGCTAAGAATAGCTTGGTGTACGAGACATCAATAGGCTCGTTGAAGCCAAGTAACTGAAATGGACGTACGCTCTCAAAAATAGCAGGATTCTTATCGAGATCTCGTTTCATACGGTCAGTCAAAATCGTGCCAGGGCATACATAATTGACCCGTATGTTATATTTGGCATAATCCACTGCCATAACCCGGGTTAGTGCGATAATTCCCCCTTTTGCCGCCGTGTACGCTGCACGGACAATTCCAACTAGCCCAACTATAGAGCCAGTCAATATTATGGATCCTCTTTCAGCTTTGATCAGCTCAGGAATCCCGTATTTAGAGCACAGAAAGGCACTAAAAACGTTGATCGAAAACGTCTTCTCCCATATTTCAATAGAAACTTCTGCTATTGGTCTATCCTCTTGCAAGGAACCACCAGCAATATTGTCAATAACATCCAACTTGCCGAATTTATCGACCGTTTGTCTTATAGCGTTTTGGACACTTTCCGGTTTTGCAACATCGGTCTTAATATAAATTCCTTGAGCACCATTCTTAGAAATCATGTGGGCTGTTCTTTGTCCCCCGGATTCATCAATCTCAGCGATTATGACTTTGGCACCTTCCTTTGCGAAAAGAATTGCAGTAGCTCACCCTATCCCTGCACCCGCTCCAGATATGAAAACTACTTTGTCTTTGAGCCGATCCATATCCTATCCCCCTAAATCTCATTTTCGCTTTTGTTAAGGCCGAATTACCTTCACAAAACAACATCTTTTGACTCTGACCACGATAAATGCATCAGGTACCTGCTTTCCTCCAAATTATCCAATCCGAGAAAAGAGAATTGATTCATGCACACAGCAGGATGTCTGTCAGTTCCTCGATGTTATCAACTTTCTCAAGGTTCATGATTAAATCTGCACTCTTCGAAATATTCTTCTCTGTCAATTTGTTTCGGGTGAACTTGAAGTAAAGCTCTCTAAATTTCTCCAAAGTCAGGGGCTCTTCAGGGTGCCCGATTGGGTACCTTCTTTCACCCGAAAATTCTTTTCCATCTTTCGTCTTTATGACCACACGACCAGGTTCCTTGGCTAATATATTAGACAACTCTGGATGTAATATAAATTTCACTTTATTGCGAGCTTCCTTCAACTTGGGGTCATTTACGGCTTCCTTTGTGATACGTTCAAGCCCTACATCTCCGTCCAACATTGCCACTGCCAAATTGTGTTGGAAGCTGAATTTAAGCTCATTCTCATCTTTAGGGTCTGGATTATCACACAACGTATCTGCTGGACTTGCATGTACTTCGACGCCCCCTACATCTTCATATGAAAGCTTGTGCTTTTTCATCAATCCAATGACCAGGTCAATTTGACGGTGCTGGTGAGTACACACGGGATACTTTTTTATCATTATTTCACGAACCATCCAGCGTTTACCCAAGCCCTCCACCATTCTTTCTCGGAAAACTTTTTCCTTCCCGAGGAAATTAGACAAGTGTTGATCAATATCGGGATTGCCAAACAATCCCACTTTAGCCATCTCAGCAGCCATTATTCCCTGTAGAGACTGGAGAGCAGACTCAAAAAAATGAGCGTCTGTCCATAAATTTATGTGAGAGAGAGGAACACCTGACAAAGCGAGCCCGAAAGCTCCGGCCGTCTCCTTAAGGCCTAAACCCAAGGCCTTTGCTGCCCCTACAGCTGGTCCCACTGCCCCAGGGATAAGGTATTGCTTTAGATGCTCGCTATTCGACAAACAAGTCCTGATGTGTACCTCGAGCCCTACAGCCATTGCTTCCACCAATGCTCTACCTGAAAGCATTAGCCTCTCAGCAAGAGGAAAAAGGTTAGGAATAACGGTGATGTCCCAACCTATCCCGTCCCCAGCATAAACTCTATCATCCTCTAACTCACTGGCATGAGCGTAGTAGGCATTCAGAAGACTCGCCTCCCATAATGAAGTCTTGAAACCACTTCCAATCACCACGCACTCCTCAGGATATTTCCGGTCTCTTATGATTCCAGCTAATTTCTGGCCGGAAGGCTTGTCCGCCCCTGCTAGCATTCCTGATACAGTCTTCAAAACCAGTAGCTTAGTAAACTGGAGTGTCTCTTGTGGAATGTCTTCATATTTTGTATTAACCGCGAATTCGACTAATTGTGTTCCAATGTCTTTCGCCATGATTCAACCTCCTTTGCGAATTGGCGGATAAACCACCTTACTATACTCGACTATACTTGTCATGCAACTCGGTTCCTTGGAATAACGTTTTTTCTCCTGGACCAGCTACTAAATTTCTGTCTTTTTCTCTCAGTTGGGTTTCGACATATCTCATAAAAGAATTGAGCGGTAATATTTCTCACATACACAGGACTTCCGATGACGATACCATCACAAAAATGGAGGGTTTCAAAAAGGCCTCTCATGTCATCTTCGATGACGCAGACACCTTTCTGAGCGCAAATTTCACACGCCCCGCAGGGTAATATCCTCTCTTCACTTAAGAAAAACTTATGAACTTGGTGCCCCTCCCGAATAAAAGGTTCAAGAGCTCTCTCAACTAGAATCTCGGTATTTCCTCCGCCTCTTGGACTACCTGAAATGCCCAAAATATGGAACGTCATATCATTTAAAACCTTAGTATGTATTAACCTCGTCCTTCTTCCCTCGTCCTTCGTCATCCGTCCTCTCTCACCATCTCCATTTGGTCCAAGATGTTCTCTTCAAGGGTAGGGCATTTCAGATCGAATTCTTCCCGTATCCTTGAGTCATCCACGGCATGGACGAGATAAAAGGGATCTGCCCCTTCATCAAAAACGAATCCTGCATCGGGAACATGGCTCTTGACGATCTCGGTGAATTCCTTCAAAGACACCGTATGGCGCCCTGAATTATAAACCCAATGGTTTACCTTTGGGGCTGTGACCACTCTGTAGAATATCTCCGCTAAATCCTTCACATAGATGAGACTGACCTTCTGATCAGATCTTTTGGGAACATGAGAGGGTATTCCTCTTATGGGATTGGATATCATATCATCAATCCACATGGTCGATCCGCGAACTCGGCCATACCCAAACACGATACTGATGCGGATGCAGACGATCTCCATTCCGTGGTATTGATTGTAACGGCCAGCCATGAACTCATTAAATTGTTTGGCCGCTCCATAAACATTATTCGCTGGATAGAAGTCCTCATGGACTTCTCGGGCTGGCTTATCCCCATACCATGAAACATTGCCATAGACTCCAATCGAGCTTGAATAGACGACGCGCTTGATCCCACACAACCGTGCCGCTTCGAAGATATTATTCACCCCCAATGCATTCACCTGTACGGCAAGCTGTAAATTCTTCTCAGCCTCTAAGGGCATAAGAAAGGCCAATGTAATGATCTTTTCCACATGATATTCTTTAATGACGGAAATGATCTCCTCAATGCGCGTGGTGTCTCCTCGATGGAAAATAGCCTTTTCCCCTATAAACGGGTGCCGAGAAGGATCCAAAAAATTATCAAAACAGACGACGTTATGCCCCTCATCCAGAAGCTTCTTAGCAATATAAGAACCAATGAATCCAGTACCCCCCGTGATTAAGATATTCGCCGTCCCTACCTCCTCTCTGGACCCAAGATGTTCCTATTCGTCAAAATATTAAACGATACCCATTCATCATCAATCGAATTTTTATGGTTGATATATCTTCCCTTTGTCACCTTTTATTTAATGAGGCTCCCACCGCTCAGGTCTAAATTTTCCCCCGTCATATAACCTGCATAATCCGATAAGAGATATTTTACTAAGTGGGCCACTTCCTCTGGAGTGCAAGCTCGTCTGATCAAATTTTTTTTGATCCTCTCATTCAACTTTTCCTTTGACGAATAAATTTCCAGGCCCATTTGCGTCTCCATTACTCCAGGTGAGATCGCATTGGCTCTGATGTCCTCACTTCCTCCTTCATGAGCAATGGATTTGGCCAAGTTGGCGACAGCCGCCTTGGTCATTCCATAAACAGGGTTAATCCAACTTCCCTCCTTACCCGCAACAGACGAAATGAAAACAATCGATCCCTTTTTTTTTGCCTCTTTTAAAATTTGAAACATCTCTCTCGACAGCATAAAGGCTGAAATCATATTCACCTTCAGTATCTCTATCATGTCATCTAAGACAATATCCGAGAATCTGGTACTCCCTTTGGATGAAGGGAAATACATCGCCGCATTATTCACATAGCCCCATAATGGATTCGATTCATTCAAACATTTCTTGATCGAATTCACCAAAGATCCTATATGATTCACTTCTCTCAAATCAAACTCAATGAGGTCGATCCTTTTGTTCTGAAATCCAAATTGCTTGACCATCTCCTCTTTCATTTTCTCAAGATCGGGCATGAATATCGATACCGCAATTAGGTGATATCCCTCTTCCAATAAAACTTTGGTAATCGCCTTTCCCACACCTCTCTCCGCACCCGTAACCACAACGGATTTCATAGTCGACACCTCCCCATTCATAACTCTAATCCACTCCACTGAATCGTTTCTTGAGTTCTCTTTGTAAGATCTTCCCGTAGGCATTTTTGGGAAGGCTATCGAGAAAATAGATTTTCTTAGGAGTTTTGTAAGAAGCTAATTTGCTCTTACAAAACTCAATCAAGATCTTCTCAGAAACATCCTTACCCGATCGAAGGGTCACTGCAGCGGTGATGGCTTCACCCCATTTTGGATCAGGAATACCAAAAACGCAGACCTCTGAAACTACCTCATGTTTAGCTAAAATTTCTTCCACCTCTCTGGGATAGACATTCAACCCTCCGGTAATGATTTTGCCATGTTTGCGATCCACCAGATAGAGATAGCCATCCTCATCAATATATCCAATATCACCGGTATGTAACCAGCCTCCTCGAAGGGCCTCTTCTGTTTTATCCGGTTGGTTCCAGTAACCACGCATGACCAGATCAGACCGCGTAATCACCTGCCCTATCTCGTTAGGACCCAGGGGACAATCATTTTCATCCACGACCTTCACCTGAACGCCTGGATATTCTCTTCCAGCTGAAGCCAAACGTCGCTCCCAGACAGGATCACCATTCAAAATATGTTCCCTTCTGGAAAGGTGAGTAATAGTGATAATGGATTCCGCTTGGCCGTAAGATTGGTCAAGAATGGGCCCAAAGAGATTCAAAGCCTCTTTGATCCTCTCCACAGGCATGGGAGAACCCGCGTAGGTAATCCTTTTTAATGAGTTGAGATTGAAGCGTGGCCTTTCTGGATGATCCATCAATCCAATGAGAATGGTGGGAACAGTGGATAGATCGGTAATCTTTGATGACTCGATTTCTTTGAATGCCTTGACAGAGTCAAAATGACTGTGAAGATAGTTTGTGGCTCCCCGGGTGACAAAGGGTAGAATTCTTACGGACCCGGCATGGCTCAGAGCTCCAACTGTAAGAAGCCTATCCTCCTGAGTAATATCGTAGACATCGCAAAGGAGGAACTGCGTACAGGTTAGGATATTGCGATGGGTGAGCATGATTCCCTTGGGAGCACCCGTCGTCCCGGACGTATACCAGAGGTCTGAAAGGTCATTCAGGACCACATTGATCTCGGGCTCTTGATCTGAGCCATTCTGAAGGAACTCTTCATAGTCCATGCCTGGACCTTTGCCCCTCTGGATAACCCAGCGGACATCAGGGGAAGCTTTTTCAACTGTCTCCCCAAACTCAGGTCCGTGAATCAAGACCAGTGCTCCTGAATCTTCAATCATGCCTTTGATCTCTGAAGGATGAAGTCGGGCATTTAAACGCACCCATACAAGTCCGGCTTTGTAAAGGGCTAAATGGGATTCCAGGTAAGCCAGGCTATTGTGAAATAGGAGGCCCACCCTGTCCCCTTTTTTCAGACCGAGAGAAAGCAAAGCATTGGCCAATTTATTAATCCTTCGGTTAAGCTCATGATAGGATATGGGTTGGCCATCAATAACAAAAGCAATTCGATCAGGAAAATAATAGGAGCTTCGAGTCATCAGGTAGCCAACATTCATCAGAATTTCTCCTCACTATGAAGGGACTTATGCGACTAAGATGTGGACAGCCACCACGGCTGTTTCGCCAGCCACGTTTCCACCCCCATTTTCTACTAATCCGACATTAGGGGCAGGATTGATCTGGCGTTCTCCTGCTTCGCCACGCATCTGCCACACAATTTCAGCTACCTGGGCCAGACCGGTGGCTCCAGCCGGATGTCCCTTGGCTGTCAATCCACCAGAAGTATTAACCGGTAACTTCCCACCCAACCACGTGATGCCCTCATCAATCATCCGACCACTTTCGCCGAGCCCGCAGAATCCCAGTTCTTCATAGAGAAACAATTCAACAGGAGCAACGGCATCGTGAAGCTCAGCCACCTGGATATCTCGGGGGGATACTCCGGCCTCTTGATAGGCCTTTCTTGACACTCGGGCTGTGATCCTTGGCTCGTCCTTCCTAGTGAAGCCAAAGCTCCCTAGCACCGTCGAACCGATTCTGACAGGCCTCTTACCCATTCTTCTGGCCATTTCATTTGTTCCAATGAGTAATGCCGCTCCCCCATCTCCGAGGGGGCAGGTCATCAACAAGGTGATTGGATCCGCAATCATCCTGGAACCCAGGACCTCCTCTACCGTGACCCGATTACGGTACTGGGCATGAGGATTCAAAGCGCCATGGTCATGGTTCTTGACAGCTACCCTGGCCAACTGCTCCCGGGTGATCCCATACCTCTCCATATGAGCCCGGACACGCATCGCATAGATTCCGGCAAAGAGGATACCCATCCGCCCTTCAATCTCTTGGTCGGAAGAGGTGGCAAGAGCCTTGAGACTTTTACCCGTATCATCACAGAAAAGCTTCTCCACTCCGACCGCGAGGGCCAACTCTGCCTGCCCCGAAGCTACTGCCCGCTGGGCTAGGTAGAAAGCAGTTGATCCAGACGCGCAGGCATTCTCCACGTTGAGGATGGGTATTCTGGAGATTCCCGCCTCTCTCAGGATAACCTGGCCGCGGACCGACTCCTGCCCAGTGATCAATCCAGCATAGGCATTGCCCACAAAGGCAATATCGATATCGTTAGGATCAATATTCGATTCGTGAATGGCGTTCCAAATCGGATCATACGCCAAATCCTGCAACGTTTTATCCAGAAACTTTCCAAATCGGGTCATGGAGACCCCAAGAACATAGGCCTCTCTCAACTATCCCCCCTTTCAGATATCCTTCATCGGTCTGAATCGATATCCGACGATCACTCGATTTTCCTTATCCCGACCTAATCTGACAATTTTCAAACCCATCTTGCATCCAATCCTCAGATTTTTTGCATCTCCATAATCGGCAAGAAGGGAAAAGATGCATGGACCGTCTCCAGAAAGGTCAATGTAGCCCTGAGCGTGAGGGACACTGTATCCTGGGGGTGCCATATCCGCTACAACAAAGGTCTGCAATGTCCCGTGATCGGCCAATGGAACCTGTCCGATCACCCGGTCATCTAAACAATGGGGGCAATTCCTCCTTGTGGGGAAATAAATCTGGCCACACCGATCACATTTACTCCCCATTAGATGAAGCTCATCAACACTTCTTCCAGTCAGCGTTCCAGGAACCTCTGAGACCCAGGCGTTCACTTTAACAATTTCGTTGATATACTGAACCATCTCTTTCACTTCAGATCCGGGGGGAAAGATAGCAGCCACTTCCAAGGAATACAGTAGTTCGTAGTCCTCTTCTGGAATGATACCGCCGAGAACAACCGGGATATCGGTAGCGTTAAGCCTCTCCAACTCCCTTCTCAATTTTTTTAAAATAGCCACGTGGGCTCCGACCATGGAGGAGATGCCGATCACATCCACCCCTTCCTCTA
>Ga0315282_10017377_pt1 | contig 10393 bp, 8 predicted proteins | sample YL17G07_20_MG_FD_203693 | JGI IMG/M metagenome (GOLD analysis project Ga0315282, IMG submission 203693) | Sediment microbial communities from Yellowstone Lake, YNP, Wyoming, USA - YL17G07_20 | ecosystem: Environmental > Aquatic > Freshwater > Lake > Sediment | place: USA: Wyoming | collected... | reverse complement strand
GAATTTACCAAGGTTTTCAGGTAAAAGGAGTCGGTGAAAAAGTCGTAGAAGTTCATCAGGGTAAAGACACCTTGATCGGTTGTAAAAGTATCGTAGAAGAGGCGGATGAGGGGATAGATCAGAAATATACCAAAGAAGGCCCAGATCCCGGCATAGCCGAGCAATCCGCCAATTCTCGCCTGCGGCCAAATACGGGGGCGACTCAGGGCAATCGTTGATTCGTCTGGAGGGCTCATTTAGATTTCTCTTTATGCCAATGGAATCCCTAAGGTGGTCTTTACTGGGAACCTAACATAGACCTTCTCCCCTATGGAAAAAGGTTGGTAACCCCAAGGGTTCTGAACGTCCACTTTGAAGAGGATCTCACTATTGATTTCCACATCATATCGGATCGTATTCCCGATATAAGAGGCAAAACTAACGGCTCCGGCAATACAATTATATTCTTTTTGAGTATCTTCTGACTGGCTAATCGATGCGGTCTCTGGTCGAACACTGATCATGCATCGGTCTCCAGGTTTGTAATGCTCATCGCTGCTGCAGAGTAAAAGCCCTGCCTTGGTTTGCACTCTCACCCACTTTTCAGTAGCATTGATTTCCTGAACATCACCGGGAATCAGGTTATTAATCCCAATAAAGTCAGCAACGAAGGGATTACGGGGTCTTTCATAGAGATCCCTTGGTGTGCCAATCTGCAGTAATTTACCCAGATTGATCACTGCGATACGGTCCGAAAGGGTGAGGGCTTCCTCCTGATCATGAGTCACGTAGATGGTGGTTATCCCAAGCTCTTTTTGAAGTTTTCTGATCTCGGCACGCACTTGGATACGAATCTTGGCATCCAGGTTACTTAGAGGTTCATCCAACAGAAGCACATCAGGGTTTAAGACAAGGGCCCGGGCAAGAGCCACCCGTTGCTGCTGTCCTCCTGATAATTGCCCAGGGTACCTATCTTCGAGGCCCACAAGATTGACAAGCTTTAATACATGAGAAACCTTTTCTGCTATCTCGGCTTTCGGAATCTTCTTCAGTTTGAGTCCGTAGGTGATATTGTTAGAAATCGTCATGTGGGGCCAGAGCGCATAGTTCTGGAAAACCATACCGATATTCCGCTCGTAGGGTGGGATTGAGGAAACCGGCTTCCCATCAAAGTAGATCTCTCCCCCATCAGGCTTATGAAATCCTCCGATGAGTCGAAGAATTGTTGTCTTTCCACAGCCCGAAGGACCGAGAAGCGTGAAAAGTTCTCCGTCACGTATTTCCAGAGAAACATGACTCACGGCCTCCAGTGTACCAAACCTCTTCACGAGATCCTGCAATTGAATATCCATCTGTCAACCTTATTCTTCATTCAGGATGGGAAAAGGGTCTTAATACAGGAAAACTCCTCGAGGGTGATACCCCCAAGGAGTTCCCCGTAATGAAAGAAAGATTATCGAATCTCACCTTTATTTGATAAGTTCCTTGTGTTTCTCAGCAATCTCTTTACGGAAATAGGAATTTACCTCTTCCATCCTCTTCTTTTCTCCCGCGATCTTGTCATCGTAGACATTTCCTACCTGGATATCATAGAAAGACCTTATGCCTGCTGTAAATTGAACTGCCTTTTCAGCTGGAGATCCCGGAGCACCCTTTACTTTGTACTTGGGTGTGATGGCGTAGAGACCGCGCTCCATGAATATCTTCTGACCTTCCTCAGTCAGCAGAAATTCAATGAAGGCATGGGCTGCTTTCGGATGGGGAGCGCCTTTCAACACGGCCATTGGTTCAGGTGTAACATAGGCATTTGAGGGATAGACAAACATGACATCATACCCCGCTAAGACTTCGGCAAAAGCCATGTAGCTCGGTACAGCAAACCCGACGGCGAATTCCCCTTTAGACACCACGTTGGGAACGTCACGGGAGCGGGCTGTGAAAATGCCGGTGTTTGCTGCCAATTTTTTCAACCACTCCCATCCTTTCTCCCATCCATACATTGCAAGAATCACCTCATAGGAAGCATGGCTGGAGCTCGAACGGTCGGGTGTACATTGAGCTATCTGTCCCTTCAGCTTTGGGTTGAGCAGATCATCCCAATCTTTAATTGTAACCCCTAAACGTTGTAACAACTTCGGCTGGTAGATGAGTCCATAAGGCTCCAAGGTCGTTCCAACCCAGAATTTCTTTGGGTCTTTTAGGGGCAGGCCTATGGGTTTCCCTATGGTTGCTGGGATCTCATCCCACATCTTTTTGGGAATTTTTACCTGATCCAGAAGTCCTTCTGCTGCCAAGCTGTCGAAAAGCGTTCCTTCGCCACCCCAGAAGACATCCGCCCTGGGTTTGCCTCTCCACTCCAAGATCTGCCCATAGGCCACCGGGGTTCCTTGAGGCATGGCACTGGTCTTCACATCGACGTTCCATTTCTTCTTGGCATACTCAGCAAATGCCTTCAGTGCCGGATCGTGGACATCCTTGGAGACCGGGGTAATGAGGTAAAACTCATTTTCAATCGCCTGTCCAAATGATATCCCTCCAAAGCATAAGAACCCCATCAACAAAACAGTCAATACAATAATGATCCTTCTCATTCCAGTTCCTCCTCTCTGGCTGCCGATTACTTGTACGTCACTTTTCCTTTCATCGTTTTTGGACTCTCGTAGAACTCTAAATATTCCTGGTTTCCCTCAGGAGTATCCGGTTGATCTGGCGAGTTCCCTATCACCCCCCTTTACAAATTTCATCTAATGAAAAATTTGCTCTAAGTTTCCCAAATAATATAAAGGGCGGGGAAGGTTGTCAAGGCAAAACGAGCGCAAAACCCTGACCGTTTTTCCGCTTCACTTATTTTGTTTCATCTGTCCAAGGGTGCTATTGAAATCGTCTCAATAATGAAATTCGGCAATAACGATGTGCCCTGAATCAAGAGGGTAAGTGAGCACGGTTATGGTCTCTTTGTTCAATGTGATGCGGATGGATCGGGGCGGAGCAGGCTCAAAGCGCCTTCTTGCCTCAGAGGTCCCCGGCACTCCTTGGTTGACCCCCTCCGGCACTTTGCCATCGATCAGAAACGTGTCCCGGCCATGCCCGAGATAACCTCTCGGCCGTGTGAGCACCACAAGACTTCCAGTTCCCTTTTCTCGCTCGTCGAGAGGGCGCAAACGCAGGTGAATATAGGCACTTGAACGGGGGAAAGGTGTCCGGTAAATGTTTGTCGTTGGGTAGTCGTTGGCTGAAATGACAAACTCGTAATAAGCTTCCGGTTTGGCTATAAATGGTCCCCAGGCGCCGTCTGCGGAAGTGGTTTGCCGATGGACAGGCTCCCCCCGGCGCAGCCCGGTTGCAGGCTCAATTTCGTAGATTTCGACTGTCGTGCCTCCAAGCGGCAGGTTTGTGGGCGCGCCGTTCGCCCATCCACTGACAATCCCATTCAGGATAGGCCGGAGCTCGGGGACGATATCAAGCGTTGCAGGTTCACGGCCAGTGATGAAGCGGTACATGGTCTTGAATGCGAGGGAATGGAAAGCAACCTCCCGATGGTCGAGGCCGGGAAGTACCACGTTGATGGCTCCTCGAAGCTCAGGTGAGGTGAAAGTTACGTTGGTCGGCTGGCCTGGCATGCCAATGAATCGGCCATCAGGTTGGGCGTACTTGTCATTCGAGTCGCTTCGTATCGTCATGAATTGTACTGACGGGTGGGCCTCATCGCCTGCGTTGAGGCCGGATAAAAACAGACCCATCCCGTTGAACTCATCGTTAAGATTGGAGGGAGTCGCCCGGGTACCGTGATTCGGAGTACCGCAAAGGATCGCGTGGGAAACGTTTGCGGCACCCCCTGCATTCTTGATGTAGTTTCGGATGGCATAGCCGCCTCGAGAGCTTCCCACCAGGATCAACTGCTTCTGTTTGGTCTTGGAAAGGATTCCATCAATCTTGGCACTGAGCTCTCTCAATTGATCAGCCGTACTGCTTCGATTCTCCTGAGGCTTTGTGTCGTCGCTTCGTGCTCTTGGATGGGTGAAGTCGATTGCAAAGAGAAGCGAAGGATCGTAACCGTTTGACTCAAAGCGCCAGATGGTCGTATGCCAGAGAGCAGCAGAGTCTCCGCTTCCATGGACGAAGAGGATGGGTCGCGAAGTGTCACCTGCAAAGGCCGTGTTCAACCATAGAAGCAGCAAGACCAGTGAGGCAATCCCTACCCGACGGAAGAAGTTAATCCTCGACCTCCTTTTGAGCGGGACTTCTATTCCTCTTGGTGACTTCTGATTTCCTTTCTTGTCTCCTTCTGATCCATACCCTCTTCTCATATCCAAACCTCCTGGGCTCATTTCGTATGGAAGTCTATCGCAGTTGGGGAAACATATGCACAGTTTCTCAAAACGCTTCCTAATCACAAATATAAGAAAATATTGATTTTGTAAACGGCAAATTTTGCTAAATCTTACAATCTTAAATAGGAAACCTCAAGAGGATCACCGCGCTCTTTTCATAAAAAGACCTAGCTCTGAATTCATCTCGAACCCTCACTTCCGATCCATGCCCGGCCATTCATTTCTTGACTTTTCTTAACAAATCGATTAAAAATAATATAACCTTAATCTTCGAGCCCATTTCCTAAATCCTATTTCCGAGGATATGGAAATCGGCCGTTAGGGCATGGCTGGAAACGGTCATACCTCCCGTGTTAGGAAAGGAGATGGACAGTAGACTTCAGATGGCCAATATCTCAAACACGGGTATTGGCCATTTTTATTAATTTCAGATTGCAGATTGTAGATTGCAGATTTAAAAAATTTGAAATCTGAAATCTTAAATTCGAAACAAGACTATGCTACTCGACCCTTTTAGACGGAAAATAAATTACCTACGAATTTCAATCACGGACCGATGTAACTTAAGATGCCGTTATTGCATGCCTGAGGAAGGAATTTCAATCATCCCCCACGATGAAGTTCTAACCTACGAGGAGATACTGCGAGTTGTCCGTGTTTTCGGAAGAGAAGGAATTTCCAAGGTCAGGTTGACCGGTGGAGAACCCCTGGTCAGAAAAGGGATCATAAATTTCGTTTCCCGCCTATCCCAAATTGAAGAGATCAGGGACTTAAGCCTCACTACAAACGGTGTCCTTTTAAAGGAGTTTGCTCAAGATCTCAAAAATGCCGGTTTGAAAAGGATCAATATCAGTCTGGACTCTCTAAAAAAGGAGAGATTTTTTCAGATTGCTCGGAAAGATGAATTCGAGAGGGTATGGCTAGGAATCGAAGAGGCATTGAGGGTGGGACTCTCCCCTATCAAGATTAACATGGTCGCTATTCAGGGACTCAATGACGATGAAATCGAATCCTTTGCTCAATTGACTCTCCGTCTTCCACTCATCATTCGTTATATCGAATATATGCCTTCCGGCAATGGGGAGGAATGGAGAAAAAGTGATATCGTGACCATTCCTCAAATTAAGAGCCGCCTTGAAAACGTTGGCAAGCTGGTTCCCATTCCCTCGGATCGATGGGACGGTCCGGCCAAGAGATTTCGAATTGAAGGGTCTCTTGGAGAAATCGGATTGATTGGAGCTGTCAGCAGCCATTTCTGTGACGATTGCAACCGTCTTCGACTGACACCCGACGGCAAGATCCGAACCTGCCTCTTTTCTGATGAGGAGATCGACGTGAAAGAGCTCCTTAGAAATCGAGGCTCTGATCAGGATTTAAAGGAGCAACTTTTTGTTGCTCTCAAAAAAAAGCCGGAGAGACATTCTATCAACACCCATCAGTTCAAAAAATGCCAGAGGAATATGTCAGCGATTGGAGGATAGAGGGGTTTGAGATAGACGAGCGGTCACTACGTTCCCTTGAGGATGGAGGCCAAAAATTACTTCCTCAAGCGTTAGCGATCCTCAAACAAAGTGCTCCTCGAGCGAAGCGCTCATACTGCATCACCGGGAGGCAACATGGCAAAACTTACCCATTTTGACAAAAAAGGCCGGGCGAAGATGGTCGATGTCAGCAAGAAGAAAGAAACCCTGAGAGAGGCTGTGGTTCGAGGTTCCATTTTCATGAATCCAAACACTTATAAAAGTATTATGTCCGGTAAGATAACAAAGGGAGATGTCCTGGCTGTGGCGAAGGTAGCAGGGATCATGGCGGCAAAAAAGACCTCGGAAATCATTCCCATGTGCCATCCTCTAAACCTTTCTCATGTTGAGATCAATTTCTACCCTTATGAAAAGGAGAGTCAAATCGACATCGAAGCGAAGGTTAAGATTAAAGCCCAGACAGGCGTAGAGATGGAAGGGTTCGTGGCTGTGGCTGCTGCAGGCCTTACAATTTACGATATGTGCAAGGCCATCGATCGGGGAATCGTTCTCTCCAATATCCATCTGGTCAAAAAATCGGGTGGAAAGAGTGGAACGTACATAGCAAGAACCAAGCGGCAATAGCGGTAATTAAGTCATTTGGTCACTGGGTCATTGATTTTAATGACCTAATTACTCAATTACCTAATGACTGAAGGAGTAGTAATGAAAGAGATTCAACGAGGTAAAGTTCTGGCAGTTAATATTAGTGAAAATAAGGGGACAAGAAAGACTAATATTCAATCGTGTGCCTTATTGAAGGATTTCGGCTTAAAGGGTGATGCCCATGCAGGTCCGTGGCACCGACAGGTCAGTCTGTTGGCTAACGAATCAATTGAGAAAATGAGGGCCAAAGGCCTAAATGTTGGCTATGGGGATTTTGCAGAAAATATCACCACGGAAGGCGTCGATCTCGTTCATCTCCCTATTGGGACAGAGATTCGCATTGGGAGTTCTGTCCTAGTACGCGTTACTCAAATCGGAAAAGAGTGCCATGATCGCTGCGCCATTTACTACCAGGCCGGGGATTGTGTGATGCCCAGGGAAGGGATCTTTGTCGAGGTAGTCAGTGAAGGTGAAGTAAAGGTAGGAGATGAAATAATCATTGGTTAATTGGGTTTCTTGGGTTTGTTGAGTTTCAAATCCAATGAACCCAATGAACTCAATGAACCCAATAAACGCTGTGGAGGAACTGGATGATGTTTAAAGTTGCTATTCTAACCATCAGCGATCGAGGTTCTAAAGGAGAACGTGAAGATTCGAGTGGGCCGCTCATCCGGGAGATGGTGAAGGACTTACCCGCTGAAGTGGTCCATTACGAAATCATTCCGGATGAAAAAGAAAAGATTGTGGAGGCTCTGAAAAAAAGCGCAGACCGATTAAGGGTGGATCTGATCCTCACTACAGGAGGAACAGGCTTAAGTCCTCGAGACGTGACCCCGGACGCAACGTTGGACGTCATTGAGAAAGAAGTGCCTGGTTTTTCAGAGGCCATGAGGGCTGAAAGCCTAAGAAAAACTCCCCATGCCATGATTTCGAGAGCCATCACAGGAATTCGGGGTTCGAGCCTGATAGTGAATCTGCCGGGAAGTCCTAAAAGCGTGAGGGAAAACCTCAGCGTGATCCTGCCCGCCCTTCCCCATGCCTTATCCAAATTGAAGGGCGATCCTTCCGAATGTGGCCAAGAATGAAAGGCTCGTTAAAAGCAGCATCAGTATTTCGGCGCATCGTAAGGGAAGGTGGCTAAAGGAAAAACAGTGTAATTGGTAAGAAACAGAAATTTATAAGTTTATGGACGCCCCCACGGTCTACCTTGGGCTTCTTTAGTAGCGGATTGCAGGAATATCTTCTTCTCTGATAAAGATGCATTCTGTCAAGGGGAAAACTTCGTATTCCAATGTGTTCTCATATTTCTCGCAGAGAAAAAGCTGTTGCCAAACCGAAATCGTTAAGTGTAGGAAATGAGGCAGCAGCATTAACTTCGAACCCCATTAATCGGACAATAATTTCTCTAAACAGAAAGGAAAACATGATAAATAACAAAAGACCGTTTCCCTAGATCATGACGGGTTTCACCAATCTGGCTGGCAGGCAGAATATTCGATCGTAAAAGTTGTTTTGGAGAAATGAGCTTAAGTTCCAAACACTTGCTTCGCACTACTCTATTAACATCGACACGGGCGAGGTCCATTTTCCCATCAAATACATATCCCAACATAGCGGCAGCTTCCATGCAAGGAGCATATTTACCGGTAATAAAACGCATCATTCCATCATTTACGTATGCTCCGCTTCCGGGAATTACCTCACCTTTGGGAGACCGAACCCGTAACCTTTTTGCCTCCAGAGGAAAATATATTTCATATCCACGCCCGCAAGATACAAGGAGGTCAATTTCTCCAGCGGGGGTATCTGCGTCGAGGTTGATTGAGATGATTTCGGGTTTGAGATGAATACCAAGCGGACCATCCCTGAATGTAGGGATTAGAATCAACCGTTTATAAAGCCGTCGCGTAATCCAATCTTCCCTGTCTCTTTCCGTTTTCTTTTGAAGAGTGCTGCCGGCTTGAAGGATGGAAGACAGAACAACAGGAATCTGGCCATGGGGGAAAAGTCCTCTAAAATCTTTGGCCTCATCTCCCATTAGCGTTCCTCTGGGATATAGCGATCTCTCCGTAGATCCTGGCTGCGTCGTTAAGCGCAGCGGTGCGTGTCCAATTCAAGAGGATATTCGGGCGAACGATATGTATGCGATTATCTTGATAGAGCACAATATCCCGCTCGTACAGCAAGGTTCCTCGCCTCTTAGCAGCATTCTCATAGAATGCCTTCAGAACTTTGGCCAGATATACAGAAATAGCTTTTTGCTGATAAGCTCCTTCGAAGCGCGAAATGTAAAGCGTAACCATCGCCAGACCAGTTTTGTCATCTACGCCGCCTTCCGCGTAGACGCGATAGGTCGATCCTTCGAATTGAGCCCATTTGTTCAAAGTTGTGGTTAGAGTGTCACCGTACATCTTAAGCCCCTGACCAGCATAAGGCTCTGCTGTCGATTCCTCTATATGTTGAAGCGTTACAATTTTTGGAGACCCTCGTGTTGTCGGGGTGGAGCTAGGTTCAAAGACATGAATCGTGTCCTCAACCAGCATAATCTCCTGTTCTGTAAGACCGAAGTAACGGTAAATCAGCGGATCGAGTTCATTTTGCAGTGCATCAACGAACTTTTTCCGCCCAATGATCCATTCCTTGGTTACGTCTGCTCTTATATCTCTAAATAGCGAATTGTTTCTTACAGTCGTTTTCAGGTTTTTTCTTATTTTCTGTAACTCCTCTCGGGTCCTCCTGATTTTCTCAGTTACGCGCTTAAGGATGGGCTGCGCATCAGGCGAGGTAAACTCGCTTCCAGGCAAGGGAAAAGGAACCTGCAACACTTCATCAAGATGAACTTGATCTCTTTCGCTTCCCCAATTCGCTGAAGTATGAAACAAAAAGTATCTCGCCAGGGTGGATCGTAAATAAGCCGTGAGGAACATCAACAGATCAATGTCTTCAACAGGGCCTTTGATCGATCGGAGAGAGTGCTGAAAAACCACATCAAAATCAGAATATGCCACTTTATCAAATCCGCGGCTAAATAGAACCATTGGGGCACGGAAAAGGACTGATGGCGGTTGGCTATACAACACATCATTGCGATACCCCTTTTTCCTCAACCGTTCTCCTAACGTGATCGTATCCTCTGGAAACAACATAAGATCGCTGTTCCATGACATTGTCTCGACAAAAGGCATCTCAAGACTCCAGGAGAGCTTTTTGGGCTGTCGATCTAGTTTTGTTTTTGATTGGGGCCACGGCTTAATCCCTTCTCCAGCGACCCACGGCTTTGTTCTTTTTGATTGTTTGGTGCGTAGCTCGCTGAGCACATCAACATGCTCCCGCAGAGACGGCATGGCCCTAAGCATCTCAAGCAGTTTCTGATCCCGAGGAGTGCCCCAAAGGTGGCGTTTCCACTCAATAGGTACAGTCTTTGATTGCGTGGCGGCAAGAATATCAGCCAGCGGTATCCATGTTTGTGCAGAAGGATTAACGGTAATGATGCCTTGCCGCAGCCCGTCACGATTGAATTTAGGCGCAGTAAACTCTATCTGATCCAGTTCGGGTTTCGGATGCGAATTCCTGAAGCGTGCAATAATTGCTGGGCATAGTGCATCCTGAAAAAGAAGAAACCTATAATCAGACAGTTGGATGACCTTTTCCAGTGTAATGTGCTGAAGCCATTCTGCCTGGAAGGCGTCCGTTTGGTTCTGGAGGATTTTGGACGGCAAAAGAAGACAACCGATCCCGCTGCTCTTCAGGAAGCGTGATGCCTCGCTCATGAATTTCTGTGCAAGTTGCTTGCTCTGTCTGCCCTCCCATGGAGGATTGCCGATAATGCAGTTGAATGTCTCGCCAGGCAGCGCCCTATCGTCAAAAAAATTAGCTTTGTGAATAACAGGTATAACCGCGTTGGGACGGTTTGGCGTATCTCCATAATTGAGAAGTTTCGGCAATGGCTGTCCGGTT
>Ga0315282_10017375_pt1 | contig 10394 bp, 9 predicted proteins | sample YL17G07_20_MG_FD_203693 | JGI IMG/M metagenome (GOLD analysis project Ga0315282, IMG submission 203693) | Sediment microbial communities from Yellowstone Lake, YNP, Wyoming, USA - YL17G07_20 | ecosystem: Environmental > Aquatic > Freshwater > Lake > Sediment | place: USA: Wyoming | collected... | reverse complement strand
TTAAAAATTCACGGCTTGAACCATTCTATCTCGTAATATTCGTATTTTGACTTCGGCAGGATTATCTTCTTGAGCTCATAATACGTTATGCTGGTTTCCCTGTCGGTTATGGAAAGCAGCAGATTGAGGCCCATTTCCTTCGCCTTGTTGAGCAGCGATGCGAGTTCCACGCCGCCTATGTGCTCGTCTTCCGAGACCGCGATTAACATGTATCTCGGCTTGTCCTTCGGCGTTTCACGGACCCAGACCCCGCCGCCCTTCTTTCTCCTGTACGCGACGAAGTCAACCGGAAAATCTATGTAGTCCTTCGGCTTTAGGTCGGGTATGCCTAGTATGAACGTCTTCTTTACGCCATGCGCCACCCTGACAGCGCGCGACCATTCGGATATCAGGAGCTTCTGCTCTTTCGGGAAGACGTGCAGCACGTGCCTCGAATGTATCCATTCGTCGCTTTTTATCGGAGAAGCGCCGGGAAAATATATCCTGAAATGCGAGCCGAACTTGAATCCCGTCTTCACGACGTATGACTTCGTCCTCCAGTCTTCGTATATCTCGTAAAGCTGCTTCGCGTACTCGCGTTTTTTGACAACCTCTTTCATAACCTCCTGATGGGTCATTTTCTTTCCGGTTGCGTTGTCGACTATTTCAATACCCATGTGTTTTGAAAGGAAAATGGTCTCGAAGAAATCCAGCTTCGACTGCCTTCCCCTTTCCTGCTTGTACACGCCATATTGCCCCAGCCAGTGCTTTTCGAATATTACCCTTCCTGCCTCGTCGTCATCAAGCACCGAGAAGAGCGAATCAGAATACCAGTATGCCTTGGCTTTAATCTTCTCCGCTTCAAGCTTCTGGGCAGGATATTTCTTGTAAGTCTTTTTCGAATGCTTTCCCTGAATGTTCAGCCTGAATCTCCTTATAACGAGGCCGCGATCCCTCCAGTCACGGTAGGCGTTGTATCTTATGAAAAGCCTCGGCTCTTTCCTGATGAAGTGCGATGCAAGCTCGTTGAACCCCATTTCCTTCCCTTCAGCGTCGCGTACGACAGCGTTCCTGAAGAGCAGAAGGTACATCGCTTCCTCCGGAAGGAGGTATATGACGTCCTTTTCCCTGTCGCCGAAGAAGTCGCTGGTCAGTTTTTCAACTGTTTCTGCGTCCTCCGCCGTTATCCCTCTTTCAGCGTCGAATTTAAGTCCAAGCATAATATCCCGGCAATAACAAGTATAATGAATTAATATTGAGTCTTGATATATTAATCAGCATTAATAAACAGCTCAGTATCCTGCGCGCCCGAAATTGAAATTCCCTGTGTACCTTCCGAATACGTTCTTCAGCTGGGCGCGCTCTCCGTGGAAAAGGTTGTACATCCTTCCCCCGCACGGTCTGGAATTCTTTTCCTCGTATTTGTTAATCTCTTTCTTTTTTGCCGCCAGTCCCATATCCGGGGCTGTATCCGGCCTGAAATGCAGGTTATTTTTTCCTTCAATCTTTATGCCAAAAAACTCGCGGTAAGCAGAACATCCCGGACATCCGCATCCCATCTTGTGTCCTCTTTCCAGAGGGCTTTTCATCATTTCATCGTTCTCTTTGTTTTTCTCGGTTTTCCTGCCATTCTCGTTTTCCCCGTCTGCATAAACCTGCCGGAGGTTTTCCTTGAGGTTTTCGGCGTATTTCTTCAGCTTCTCGTGGTATTTTTTCATTTCGCTGTTCATTCCGCCGTAAGCTTCCTTGTAATCGGATTCTTCTTCATCGCTCTCTTCCTCATCTTCCGAATCCGAATCGTCATCCATCATTTCCCTTATCTTTGCCAGCTCCTCGCGGAAGGAATCGCTCAGCATTTCAAGGTCAATTTCATCGTCTTCGAATAACATCTTTACCGGTTCCATTATCCTCAACCCAGATACTATCTTATTCCAGCGGGGCTTTAATAGTTTTCTTTTTTCTAATCATCCATTCTGTAAAATTTAATTCAATTTTTATAGGGAAACATAATACTATTAAATATGGACCTTAGAGAGTTGCTTGAAAAACGATTGCCTGAAAGGGAACTCAACATGCTTAAAGGCTCATTCGACATCATCGGCGACGTGGCGATAGTCGAAATCCCCGACGAGCTTTCATACAGGGAGAAGGACATTGTCGAGGCGCTGCTCGACGTGCATCCGCGCATAAAGACCGTTTACAAGAAACTCGGGGAAAGGGGCGGGATATACAGGCTTCGTGACCTCAAGCTTATACACGGTGACGAAAAAGAGACGGAGCACAAGGAGCACGGCTATCGGATTCGACTGGACGTCAGGAAAGTTTATTTCTCCCCGCGGGAGGCGAACGAGCGCCAGAGGATAGCGAGACAGGTAAAAGCGAACGAAACGGTAATGGTCATGTTCGCCGGCGCTGGTCCGTATGCCATCGCAATCGCAAAACACCAGCCTCACGTTAAGAAGATTTACGCTGTTGAAATAAATCCCGATGCTTACAAATACATGACCGAAAACGTCAGGATAAACAAGCTTGGCCATAAGATAGTACCGCTACTCGGCGACGTGGAAGCGGAATGCGAAAAATATTTCGGCAAGTGCGACAGGGTAGTCATGCCTCTTCCGAAAGGCGCATACGAGTATCTCAAACTTGCTGCCGGATGCCTCAAGAAGGAAGGCGGTTTCATACACTATTACTTCTGGTCCGCCGAGGACGCACTTGAAGACATAAAAGAAGTGGTGGAAATTGACCTGCTTTCCCAGAAGAGGAAGATAACCTCGTCCAGAATAAGCAAGGTCTCAGAATACGCGCCAAAAGTTATCAAATTCTGCTTCGACATGAAGGTAAAGTAAGCTCATGGAGGGTTCGGTCCTGGCGCAATCGCACTATTTAAGGCTTTTTTACAATTTCTATACAATAAAATTTTCGATTAGGAAAGGGGTGCATATATGTCTGACGTTTGTCCTGAACGAAAAAGCGGGCATGGCGGTTATCCAGATAGAGGGAGTATTGGTTCCTTTTTCCCATCAGTATACATCGACAGGCTGGACGCTAACGCCACTCTCCATCCGGATGGCAGATGGTATGACCCGGAAGGGGTGCCTGTAACCATTGGCTTTAGAAATGGAGCCATCGTAGACGGGGTACTCATACCAGGAGAAAGAGGTTTAGATGTTCTCCACCGTTTCCAGTTTTAATACCTTAATGAGCTAGAGGTCATCCAGGAACTTCAGCTTATCTTCAGGTTCCTTCTTTGAGAGCGTGAGCGGTCCTGGCCCGGCCGCGAATTCGCTGGTCGGCATGCCCGGAGAGGGTTTCCATGCTCTCGAATCCCTTGTTTCTCTTGTCCTGGACTGGATTCTCTTGCCTTCGATGTCCTCAAACAGAACCCGTGTGAAGCGTTCGCCGCAGGACTTGCAGATGTAGGTGATCTTCATTATCACCCTTGCAGGTACGGCGTTCTCAAGGACGCTTACAACTTCTTCTTCAGATGTGTAAGCTCCTCCATCGCATTTCGGGCAGTTCATGAGAAATAATTGTTTTAAAAGTATAAATTAGTTGAATGAGCAACCACCAAAAATAATGGTCATCTAAACTTTCTGCACGTATCCCGGGCTCGGCTCGAACAGCATGCCTTCGCGCTTGAGCTTTTCTATTATCTCGTCAACCTCGTCATCAGTATCTATGCCTTCTTTTCTGGCGAGCTTGCGTATTTCGTCCACGGGGACTTCCTTGGATTTCTCTGAAAGCTCCCTGATTATGTCCAGAACGGTTCGTATCCTTGACCTGTCGCTCGATGTGGTCGTCGCTCCCTCGGCTCTGTCTATGTCTATCTCGCCCGTCCTGGTGTCAAGGCCGAGCTGCTCTAGCGAATAACGCATCAGTCTCATCGCCCTCTGCGCATCTTCTTTTCGGATCTCGCTGCTCAGCTGGATTCTGGCTGACGCTTCGGACAAACGTATGAGCGCCTCGAACTGGCGAAGCGTCAGGGGTATCGGGCCGCCGCCGCCTTTATCCTCCGCCCGTTTTCTCATGCTTATGTAGAACTTCCTCAGCGTTTTTCCGGCTTCTGTCGTAAGGACAGGATTGCAGTTTTTCTTGCAGTAGGCGACGTATTTCCTCAGGAAGTTCGGCTCAATGGCAGGCTTGCTCGCCTCGAAATCGCTCTCCCTTGACTTGAGGACGTGGTCGACTATCTTTTTGTCCATCTCCGAGTCCGGTACGTCCCTAATCGCGAATTTGAGGTCGAATCTTGTGAGCAGCGTGTCGGGGATGTTTATCTGTTTCGCGATGGGCATGTATGGATCGAATCTCGAGAATTTCGGGTTTCCGCCTGCAAGTACCGACGTTTGGGCCGGCAGCGTTGCGACTATCGAAGCTTTGGCGATGGATATGGTTCCCTGCTCGAGCGCTTCGTGCATCGCCACCTGGTCGTCCTGAGACATTTTCTCGAATTCGTCTATCGCCAGCAGTCCGCCGTTCGTGAGGACAAGCGCCCCTGCCTCGAGAACCCATCCGCCCATGAACAGTTCATCCTTGACGACGGTTGCGGTCAACCCCGCGCCAGTCACCCCTTTTCCTGAAACATATTTTCCGCGCGGAACTATCTGCGGGATCAGCTTCATGAGCTGTGATTTTCCGGATGACGGGTCTCCTATGAGGAGAAGATGTATGTCGCCCCTGAAATGCGTCCCGTCTTTAAGCGTACGAGGGACCCCACCGAACATCTGGAGGATGATGGACTCTTTTATCTCCCTCATCCCGTAAAGCGAGGGAGCAATGGAATCGACAAGCTTCTCGTATATGAGCGGATCCTTTGCCATCTCCTTTACCCTGTCTTCATCCTCCTTGGATATTTCCAGCTGCCTCCATCCTATTTCAGTTGGCTCGATGTAATTCGCGTCGAGGTAGAAATCAAGCTTTACCTGCGATTTGCCCTTGGGAAGCTCGCGCAATACGCCTGTTATCCTTATCCTGTTCCCCGGATCGGTTATCCGCCTCCCTTCAGGCGAAACAAGCTCTTCGGTGATGAAAATGTTAAGCTGCGACGGCTTCTCGCCTTCGGTGAGCTCGAAAGGCTCATCGATGGTTATCCATCTCGTGTCTATCATTTTCTTGTCTATCTGCTTGATGTCCTGCTTGTTCCTGCACTTCGGGCACTGATAGGGCTCGTTTATGAAAATGGATTTCCTCGGCTGGCGTATTATCTCCCCGCAGTCCGGGCACTGCCATATGGTTTCTATTATTTCCGGCCTTATTTCGCTTGACCTCCTGACGATCCCTTCCACGCATATGAATTTTCCTATGTGCCTGGAGCGGAGGTCGCGTACGTTGACCGGCTCGTTGCCCTTGAACCGGAGCTTGACGTTTTCAAGATCTGTCTGTCTGAGCGCTTCCTTCGAAATATCCATGAAAACGCCGGGATTCTTGAGAAGCATGTCGGAAAGGTCCGAGTTGAACTAGTCCAGCGTCTTAAAATCTATAATCAGAGGCTTCCCCTCGTTTGACGCTTTCATAAGGTCTTTCTCGTAAAACTTTCCAAGAAATTGGTTAAATTTTTCAGTCATCTCTTCCTGGTCAGGCTTTGCTTTCGGCATTCAAACCCTCTCTTTCATGGATTTCAGTTGCATGATACCCGGTATTGGCCGGGAGAGCATTACAAAATTGCATCTTTAGTTTTAAAAGGGTTTGCCGCGGATTTTATATTCTCATCCGCCTGCTCTGAGCTTTTCTTCCAGCTTCTCAAGCATGTCCTTCGTCATTTCCGCCAGCCCGTATCTGTGCTTCCATCCCCAGTCTTTCCTTGCTGAAGAATCGTCGATAACGCGCGGCCAGGAATCCGCGATGGGCTGGTGGAAGTCCGGCTCATACGTGCACGTTAATCCGGGAACGTGCTTTTTTATCTCGTCCGCAAGCTCTTTTGGAGAGAAGCTCATCGCCGCAAGGTTGTAGCTAGTGCGCACCTTTATCTTCGATTGCGGGGCCTCCATGATTTCCATGGTCGCCCTTACGGCGTCCGGCATGTACATCATGGGAAGAATGCAGTCGCATGAAAGGAAGCATTTGTATTTCCCGTGCTTCAGGGCTTCGTGGAAAATCTCAACTGCATAGTCCGTCGTTCCGCCGCCTGGCAGCGCTTTGTAACTTATGAGCCCAGGATAACGGAGGCTTCTGGCGTCGACTCCGTATTTGCTGAAATAATAATGGCAGAGCAGTTCGCCGGACAGCTTCGTGATTCCATACATCGTGCTGGGCTCCATTATGGCGGACTGGGGCGCATTCTTCGGCGTGGTGGGGCCGAATGCTGCGATGGAGCTGGGCCAGAACACCCGCATCTTTCGCTCCTTAGCCAGGTCCAGCACGTTTTTAAGGCTCTCCATATTAACGCTCCATGCGAGGTCGGGATTTTTCTCACCCGATGCGGACAAGATTGCAACGAGGTGGTAAACCGTGTCTATGTGGTACTTTTCCACCAGACCGCGCATCGCTTCCATGTCGGTCGCGTCCGCAGTCTCGAAGGGGCCGTATTTCGTGAATGATTCGTCAGGCGTCCTCTTGTCCATCGCTATTACGTTCCCGCTCCCGTACCTTTCCCTCAGGGCAGGTATCAAACTCGAGCCTATCTGCCCTAACGCGCCCGTCACGAGTATTTTCTTGGTTTTCCCTGACATTATCATCCAGACCTCTTCGTCCTTCCTGGGAGATAAAATTTCAATGGGCCGGGCAGGAGATTCAGCGCAAGGCAGAACAAGCCTGCCGAAGAGCATTTTGAAATGCGGATTCCGCGATCGAACCTGCGGCCTTCGCGTTGTAAGCGCGACGTCATAACCGTTGTCCGCCTGACCTTTTGCGAAAGATTCAGGCGCTAGACTACCGGCCCATACTTCGAAAGACGCATACACGTTTCGTATGACACATACTCCGTATGTGTCTTTTGCTGTTTTATGCGTCAATCGCTGGTTTTCGAAAGACGACCTGCAATATAAATTCAAGTCATCGGTCGAACATAAACTGAATTATTTATTCAAATTATATAAGTTTCATTTGCCTGCCGACTTTCTCATATGCTTCCAGCGCGAAGTCCAGGTCGTTTTTCGTATGCTCCGCTGTCACGATGTTCCTGATTCTTGCCGTGTCTTTCGATACCAGCGGATATACTATCGGCTTGACGAAGACGCCATTATCGAAAAGCGCATGGCTTAGTTTCTGCGCTTTCGCGCTCTCGCCCACCATGACCGGCGTTATCGGCGTCTGGCTTCTTCCGGTGTTGAACCCGAGATCGCGCAATCCCTTCTTGAAATAATCGGAATTTTCCCACAATCGCTTTAGATGCTGCGGCTCGTCCTGGACGATTCGCAGGGCTTCCATTATCGCAGCTGTCACGCATGGCGGGTGGGCAGTGGTGAAGATGAAAGATCTCGCCCTGTTTATCAGGTAGTCGCGCAGTTCCTGGCGTCCGGCAATATAGCCGCCGAGGCAGCCGAACGCTTTCGAGAGCGTGCCCATGTCTATGTCGACACGTCCATGCAGATGGAAATGGTCGACTATCCCCCTCCCGTCCTTCCCGAGAACCCCGTCGCCGTGCGCGTCATCAACCATGACGATTGCGTCGTATTTTTCCGCCAGCTCAACTATGTGGTCCAGCGGTGCGATATCGCCGTCCATGCTGAACACGCCGTCCGTCACCACAAGCCTTCTCCTGAAATTTTGGGATTCTTTGAGCGTTTTCTCAAGCCCGTCCATGTCGGTGTGCGGATAAATCTTTTTTTCGGCTTTGGTCAGGCGGACTCCGTCTATGATGCTTCCGTGATTAAGTTCGTCGCTTATTATCACGTCGCCTTCTCCCATGAGAACCTGTATCGTCCCGCGGTTCGCTGCTATGCCCGCCACGAATATCAGCGACGCTTCCGTCTGCTTGTATTTTGCCAGCATTTCCTCGGCTTCATTGTGTATCTCCATCGTCCCTGCTATCTGGCGGACCGCTCCGGTCCCGAAGCCCCATTTGCCCATCGCCTTCTTCGCGGCTTCCGCCAGTCTCGGATGGTTGGCGAAGCCCAGGTAATTGTTGGTCGAAAGCGTCAGAACTTTCCTGCCGTTTATTACGACTCTCGCGCCTTGGGGCGTACTCAACACGGGCAGTGTGGTGAAAAGATTCTCCTTTTTCATGTTGTCTATCTCTTCCTTAAGGAATGAAAGACGGTTTTTCATTTTACCCCTCCGTAAACAACTCAGTCATATAGAAGTTTATGTCCGGCTGTAATTTATGCATTTCCTTATGTAATCCGCTGAAAAATTGCCTGGAATTTAGTTTTCCCGCCAATATTTTACAAACGTAAAATATCAAAAAACGAAGTCTTTTTAAATGTTGGACAACATAATAATAATTGGAAACAATTAAATCCAATTCCGATGGAAATCATGGAAAGGAAAAAATTTCTTTTTGTCTCATTAGACGCTCTGATAAGCGATGTTGCGTGGCAGGTAATCAAGGAAGGGCACGAAGTAAAATATTTCATAGAAAGCCCTACTGAAAAGCAGATAGCAGACGGTTTCGTCCCGAAGACGGACGACTGGAAGAAAGAGGTAGACTGGGCGGACGTTATTGTTTTCGACGACGTCCTCGGCCAGGGCGCAAAGGCCCAGAAGCTGAGGGAAGAAGGAAAGCTGGTGGTGGGCGGCACGCCATATACAGATATGCTAGAGGACGACAGGGGCTTCGGACAGGACGAACTCAAAAACGCAGGCGTGACGACGATACCAAGCTGGAATTTCACTTCTTTTGATGATGCCATAAGCTTCGTACAGGAGCATCCTTCCAAATACGTCATAAAGCCTAGTGGAGAAGCGCAGAACGTGAAACAGCTTCTGTTCGTCGGAGAAGAGGATGACGGGAAGGACGTCATACAGGTCCTTGAAGACTACAAGATGGCATGGTCGGAGAGGATAAAGGTTTTCCAGATACAGAAGAAGATAAGCGGGGTCGAAGTCGCGGTTGGCGCTTTCTTCAACGGCAAGGAATTCATCTATCCCATAAACGTCAACTTCGAGCACAAGAAGCTCTTCCCCGGCAACATCGGGCCCTCGACGGGCGAGATGGGTTGCTATGATGACCAGACCGAGGTTCTCACGCAGAATGGCTGGAAATTTTTCAGAGATGTGGACCACAACGACGAATTATGCACCCTGAACCCGTTAAACCATCTAATTGAATTCCACGGGCCGGAGGTAATAGTTTCTTTTGATCATCACAAAGAGCTTATTTCGGTACAAAATCAGACGCTGGACATAATGGTTACACCTGATCACAACATGTACGTTTCTAGCCAGCAGAACACGAGAAATGGGAAAAACAAATTCTCATTCGTGAAGGCCCGCGGACTCCAGTGCCAGTCGGTCATCCCGAGGACCGGCACGTGGATAGGACAGGAGCAGCAGTATTTCATCCTTCCTTCGGTTGCGGTAGGTCACTATGCCGGAAACCAGGTATTGTTTCAGGAAACAGGCGAGCTGGAAATCCCGATGGATGACTGGCTCGCGTTCATGGGCATATGGCTGTCGGACGGATGTGCCTCCTATGGGAAAATAAGCATCGCGCAGAAAACGCCTGGGAAAAATGAAATGATAACGTCGATGCTGAAAGCCCTTCCGTTCAAATTCACAAAAAGAGAGAGCGAATTCTACGCCTATGACAAGCAGCTTTGCGGCTTTCTCGAATCCTTCGGCAAGGCGCACGATAAGCATGTTCCATCTTTCATCAAGGGACTTAATCCAAGGCAGATTGACATCTTCCTGCGATGGTTCGCTCTCGGCGACGGTACCCAGATGAAAGGGTTCAGGATTTTCTATACCTGTTCGAAGCTCATGGCCGACGGCGTCCAGGAACTTCTGCTGAAGACCGGGAAGGTCGGCATCGTGAAAAAAAGGCAGCGCAATAGGAGCGAGGGAAGGGTGTGGATAAAGGACCATTTCGCTGACTGTTCTGGAATTCAATATGAGGTTCACGAAAGGGTCAAAAAACTTGATTCGTGGATAGACAAGAGAGACATGAAGAAAGTGAAATATTCGGGCAAGGTGTATTGTGCGACCGTGAAGAATCACGTGATGTACGTCAGAAGGAACGGGAAACCCTACTGGTGCGGAAACACTTCGATGTTCTGGTCCATGCCCAACAAGATATTCAATGCCACGCTGAAGAAGATGGAACCCAAACTGAAAGAGGAAAAATACGTAGGCTACATTGACATAAACTGCATAGTAAACGGCTACGGCATATATCCGCTTGAATTCACATCGAGGTTTGGATACCCGACCATAAGCATACAGCAGGAAGGCATGATAACGCCGATAGGAGAGTTCCTCTACGAGATTGCCAGGGGGAACGGGACGAAGCTCAAGGTAAGGAGCGGATTCCAGATAGG
>Ga0315282_10017374_pt1 | contig 10394 bp, 9 predicted proteins | sample YL17G07_20_MG_FD_203693 | JGI IMG/M metagenome (GOLD analysis project Ga0315282, IMG submission 203693) | Sediment microbial communities from Yellowstone Lake, YNP, Wyoming, USA - YL17G07_20 | ecosystem: Environmental > Aquatic > Freshwater > Lake > Sediment | place: USA: Wyoming | collected... | reverse complement strand
AAATGGCGATCTCACGTGCCGTGTCATTGGAATACCTGAGAGGAGTCTGCAGGGTTGGATTCTTCGGGAACTACCAGATCACATCATGGTGCTCGAACGTGAAAATACCCCTCCCGGAGCCTACCTGCTATCTGAGGACGCGCCATGGGATAAGCCAGAACCACGCTCTTGGACTTGGAAAGAAGTTGCAATCCTTGAATGGAATACAGACCACATCCTGATACGTGTGGAGTCAGATAGACCGGCGTGGCTGGTCCGGATTGCACGAGATTGGCCAGGCTGGGTTGCCGCAGTGAACGGGAAGACAATCGAAACAAGAAGATATCTGGGACTGTTGCCCGCGGTCCATGTTGGAGCGGGCACTTCCATTGTTGAATGGAAGTATGAGCCATTCTCATTTACTGTGGGAGCTACTGTCTCGCTTGCTGCGCTATCTGTACTCATACTAATGTTGCTCTCGCCAACTCTACGAAAGCGACAGCGACAAGTCGACAGTCACTGGGGGGACGTATGACATTCATCACAGCTTTCCTGCATATCTCCTCGGTGCGCGCTCTTCACGAAGGCTTCATTCATCTCCGTGGGTAGCGAGCTTCCCGTGCTGAGATCGCATTCCGTACGGATGATCGCAATCCGTGCGACGGGCATTGATCAATCGAGCACCCGCGAACTGTCGAGGGAGTTATATGTTAACAAGTTCAAGCTCACTGGCAGATGATCTTGAAGAGCACCGTCGCCGTAGTCATTCCGACCTTCAACGAAGAGGCAACCATTCGAGACGTCATCGAAGCAATCCCTAAGAACACAGTAAGCGACGTTATAGTTGTAGATGATGCAAGTGATGACGCGACTTCGAGAATAGCCAAAGAAGCGGGGGCCATCGTCGTACGCCATGGACGAAACCTAGGCGTGGGCGCTGCCATAAAGACAGGATACTCCAAGGCGCTTACTCTAGGGTCGGACATAGTCCTAGTGGTCGCGGGCGACGGACAACACGACCCTCAAGAGATTCCCTCTCTAATCCAGCCGATTCTGGACAGTGAGGCTGACTACGTTGTCGGTGATCGTCTAGGCGGTAATCCTTTGTCGGCTGGGATGCCGAGACATCGGTACTACGTAAACCGGCTGCTGAGCTACCTCACAAGCAGAATCACAAGACTCGACGTAAAGGATTCCCAGTGCGGATATGCCGCCATGAGCCGCGCGGGATTAAGAAGAATCAATTTTGGATTTCTTTCTGACAGGTGGGGATTCCCAAATGACATGCTCCTAGAATGCGCTATGCGAGGACTCCAAGTCAAATACGTACCCATCAAAGCGATCTACGGTGGCAGGAAATCCCACATCAAGCTTGGAGGCTTTGGTCTAAGAATATTAGCCATTCTCGCGCGAGGTGTCTTGCGCTATGTGTACTACTATCGTGGAACAGTCATCTTTTCGACTGCGGGGGGCTTACTCATCCTGATGGGGGTTGCATATGGGATCATGATCGTGCTAGAAACGCTTGCGACAAGAAGCCTCCCGGGAGTTGGGTCTGTGATACTTGACGCAACGGTTCTCTTGACGGGAATCCAGCTTCTCGTGTTTGGACTTCTTGCAGAAATGATCAAGATGGTCGAGAACAGGGTTTCTGAGCGGCGAGATGTTATGTGACAGTCCTTTGATCACTGCACCAACGGTCAAAGCACTCTGGTATGACCAGACACCGATCCAAGTAACTCAATCCTGAGCTAAGATGGTTCGCAGGAGAGATGTTGCTCGCAAGAATCCGGTGAGGCAAGAGGGATGTAACTCGCATGTGTTGGACCAGGATGGGAGCACGTGCTACTGCTGGGGAGTGACGCAGAACATGAACCGCCGGGAGGGTAATTCGCACGAAATTACGCGCATTCTGAGTTAGCAACTATATGCCGAACGGCTTGAAGCACTCACTTATCCAAACCTGCCTTTTCCGCAGCCTTCTCAGCTTCAAGTGTCTTTATTACCTTGGCTGGAACCCCGACAGCGACACTCTCAGAGGGTATGCTCTTCGTAACAACTGAACCTGTACCTACTACTGCTCGCTCGCCTATGGTGACCCCCTGCAGGATTATGCAACCTGGGGCAATCCACGCCCCACGCCCGATCCTTACCGAACGTGTCTGTCGCGGATACGCGTCGATGAGCAGCAACGAGCCACGTGAATGAGCGCTTATTATGCACCTGTCGCCTATTTCAGCGAAATCCTCAATCGTGATCAATTCAGGGTGTATTCGATCGAAGATGACGTCATATCCTATGTACACGTTCCTACCAATCTGTATGCCTCGAAGTCTATGCAATGCAACTCGCCACGACGGAATTGGAAATGATGAGGCTAGCCGCTCCAGCACCCAATTCCTGGCGAACCTGGCCGCGAATCTGATTCTGCTGGTACCTGATTGCTTGGCCGCCTCAACAAAAGCCGTCTTATCTCTATCGGAAATCATTTCCAAACAGCCCCTTCTATCAACGCTCGGCAAGTATTGAAGTGCACACCGGAGCTTCCTTCTATCGTCCGTCGGATTCTTCTCTTGACTATGTCACCCTTTATTGCCCAGTAGAAAGGCCTCCGAGCCGAGAATCTACTGGGGAACTCTTCGTCACTGATATCGATGGGATGGAAATATGTTAGCGTATCCCCTCTTTTTAGACTCTGTCGTAAGCCCAGCAGCACGTATGTCGCTCCCAGAAATCTCAACAAGGGCCCTCCGCCTGTGGGAAACTTCAGACCGAACTTGAAATACGGCCACGGCAATTCCACTATTTTCCTCATTTTCTCTCCAAGGTCCAGACTGTTCCTAATGGGATAGTAAGCGCGAGTGTCAACACCCCTCAAGCTCGAATCTGACTTGTTATAGAATGAATTTACGGATACGCTGGAATCATATCTGAATTCCAACTTCTCCAGAGAATCCAGCATCCAGCCGCCAACGTAAGCTGCGGGTGCTCGATAGCCAATCACTTCCTGTCCGCTGGCTTCCTCCAACAGATGCTTAGCTTGCAATGTCCTCTGTTCGAATTCCTTCGCCGACATAAGTGGTCTCTTGGTTCGGGGGTGTATCTTACAGGCGTGGTGCAATCCGTGGCAACCGATCTCGTGTCCATGCCGCGCAATTTCTTGCACTAGCCCGGGATAGTAACGAGTCACATCAGCGACAACAAAGAATGTTGCACGAATATTGAAGTCGTCAAGAAGATCCAGAATCTCTTCGGTAGGCTTCGTAAGGTAATCATAGCGTCCCTTCCACTTCCTGAAGAAGTCGTCAATATCCTTGAACCTTGAGAAAGGGGACCCCGTAACAGCAGGGACATGGTACCAGTCTTCCACATCCACTGTGACTGCTAGCACGAACCAATCTCCTCCAGACATTGCCAAGAGCTACTTAGGTCTGAGTACTGAAGAACCCTCGCTTCGTTCTTGGGTGTTGCATACTCTCTGACGGATAATTCGATTGTCAGAGATAGCATTCTTCACACTTCCGACCGGTTCTGTGCATTCTGATCGTCTCTTCGTACAGCCTTGAGATTCGTGCTGCTGTTATGTCCGTCGTCAGATTTGCCTCCGCAAATTGCTTTGCATTGTTCCCCAGCTTTCGCGCCAGATCGTAATCGGTTGTGATTGTTCTGATGGCCTCCGCCAGAGCAGATGGATCCGAGGGCGCTACTAGAAGCCCCGTATCACCGGGAACGATCAAATCTGGTATGCCTCCCACGTTAGTGGCCACGACCGGTCTTCCTGCAAGGAAAGCCTCCTCAAGAAAGCTCGGCAATCCTTCCGACAACGACGGCAGAACACACACACTTGCAAGAGAGAGAACACTTGGTACTCGATCGTGAGGAATTGGTCCGACGAACCGAATTGACTCTGAAACACCTCTCTCAATAGCAAGTCGCTCCAAGAAAGCCCTCTCGGGTCCGTCGCCACCAATTACAAGAATTGCGTTCGGGAGAGTCTTCGACATGATGACCATTGCTTCGATTAGATGGCTCAACCCCTTGAGCCTATCCAGCCTTCCGATGTAGACAATGACATCTCTCGTTCCCAGCTTCCATCTTTCCCTCATCTTTGTTGGGTCATCCTTTGGATGACTTGTGAATAGGTCACGTCTCACGCCATCCGGAATCACCGCGGTTCTTGCCGGGTCTGCTCCCAAGCAAATAGCGTTCACTCTCAGGTCCTTGCATATCGCAACGAAATAGTCGACCTCTCTCAAGATAATAGACACAATGGTTCTTAAGAGAATTCTTCTCGGCGCTATTCGCAAATCAGAACCATAGGAAGATATGATAACCGGCTTCGCCAACATCTTGCCGACAATCAAGGCTACCAGACCTGATGGAATCACCCAGTGCGCGTGAATGATGTCCACATCGAATTTCCTTGCAATTCTCAGTGTGGCTATTAGTCCCTGTATCGTGTAACTCATTAGGCGGATCAGCCCTAGGACCCCCGTCATGTAAAGGAGATTGGACGAAAAAGATCGTTCGAACGTGAACCTAAAGATGTGTAGCCTATTCATGCTCTGTGTTTCCGGAGCTGCATAAGAGCGCTTTCCGTACCTGGGGGCGACGACACATATGGTGTGGCCGAGCCTTTCGAGCTCGATTGCTATGCCCGCAACGAAGTTCCCGACAGGGTCAGCTCTGTCGCTCGGATAGCTACTTGTCACAAAACAAATTCTCAAATGACTTGCTCTCCGCGTCCAGCGACAATTGGCACAACGTGACAAAGCGACTGTGGGGGACGCTTCCTCTTCTGATACGTCCTGCCAGTCCGAACTTGGACTTGAATGAACCTAGTACTTCGCATCCTTGGCATAGCCTGCCTTCTCGAGAACCCAAAGGTATGTAGGGACCAGGAAGTACAGACGTTTGGCAAGGAAGCGAACTATCACATGCTTCAATGTTCCGCTTCTTACCATGTCATCAGCGCAGAACCTCTCAGGCTCACCAATAACTCTGAGAGTGTAGTCATGCACTCGAAATCTTCGCGTCAGTCTTCTGAGTCCAAACAGAGTCAAGTGCCGTTCTTCGTATCTAGGAGAACGTCCCAGTAACCGCACATACAGGTCGGCCAAGCTCTTTGGAAGCCAAGACAGGAAAGGCAAGTGGTAGTAGCCCTCAATGATCGTCAGACGGTTTCCGGCCGCGAAATAGCAAACACCTGACGAACGAAGGACCCTTTCGATCTCGTCCAACGCCCTACGTGGATCCGGAACATGTTCGTAAACGTGATTGCAGACCACCAGTCCAAAAACCTCATCTCTGAAAGGAAGATGCAGGCCGTCGGCAGCTAGATAGCTTGGTTTGACCGCTTGCACTTGCTTAGGTAGGGCTACTCTGAGCGCCGCTACATCAATATCGATGCCAGCGACCTCATCCACGTATCTTGACAAGTACTTGATTATCGTTTCCCCCGAGCACCCGACATCGAGCACGTGTAGTCGAGAGAACCTTTCTGAGTCGTACGAATAGTAGTCTGAGACTATTCGAGCTATTTTCCTAGCCTTTGTTTCCCTTTTCGAATCGTCCAAGATCTCAGAGTCGAAGCTAGAGTAGGCTCGCTGGTATTGGTGGCAACGTCGATCGCGATGGCCGGAGCTATGCATGTGCATTACGGGCCCTGCGTAACGATTCATGTTCCCAATCCAAGATTACAGTCCTCGCGTATTGCCCCCACGTCGCCATAGCGCTGTTGCACTTTTCTTGAAGAAATCACTGTGCATTTGAACACAAACCTGCGTGCTAGAGCTTTGGGACCATCTGCAATCCGAAGGGGGTCATTTGTTACCACGGAATAGACATGAACCGTTGTGTGTTCAAGCGAGGCGAGCAAAGCCGAAATGGTTCTGCCAACATCGACAGGGCCGCCGAGCACCATCGTCCTCAGCAGTACGTAGGGCAAGAGAAACAGTGTCCTTGGATCAAGCAGGTTAAGGTGGTCCATCACGAAGACCCCACCCGGACGCAATACCCGGCGCATCTCCTGCACTGCGTTCTTGTAGTCTGCCACATACCAGAGATTGTGAACGCAAATGACTTTGTCAAAGGCCTCGCTCGCGAAAGGCAATCTTGTCATGTCAGCGACAATAATGTGAACTCTGTTGTGCCCGGCTATTCTCTCCCTTGCAGATCCCAGAAGAGTCAAGCTCACGTCCAATGCAACGACTTCGCAGCCCAACGACGCAAGCTGGAGAGCAAATCTTCCGTTTCCTGCCCCATCATCCAAGACCAACTCACTCCTAGACGCACGTAGCAGACCAACTACAAATTGGCCGTATAGTTCAGGGGCTCCGTACTCCAGCCATTTTCCAATTCTCCAATGAGTTCGGTGACTTCCCGATCTGAGCTTTCTAGTTACAGCTTCCATTGGAACGCCATTCTCAAGCGGTCAAATTCTTCCTTCTCTGATTCCAATCTCCACACCAGCCAGATCTTAAGATGACACGGAGAAAGCCCACAGTCTCACTAGATTCTGCTGACAGATGCGAGATATCTGGAAATACCGTCTTCAAAAGATGTCATCGGGGACCAACCGATGAGCTTCCGTGCCTTCTCGATACTTGTCGTGATTCCCCTGAAGTCACCTGTTCTTGGAGGAGCCTGTTGTATCGGGAAAGTGCCAAGCTTCTTCGAAAGCAAGTTGACAATCTCGGATATTGTTACAAACTCCTTGCCCGCGAGGTTTATGATTTGGTTGGTTGCTTCGTGCTTCATGCTTTGAACATTGGCATCTGCGAGGTCGCTTACGAAGATCCAGCACCGGCCTTGTTTGCCATCGCCATAGACGGTGATAGGTTCCTTCCGCATCGCCCTTCTGACGAACGTACTAATCGCCATGTTAGATCGCATTCTTGGTCCGTACGGTATGTCATACCTTAGTATTGTGTAGGGAAGGGAATGAGATCGATTCCAAGAGTACACGAGGTGTTCCTGACCGACTTTCGTCTTTGTATATATGTCATTCGGCGGTAGGATCGGTGTCTCTTCCGTCACTACTCCGCTCGCATTTCCATAGACCCAGACGGAAGATGCGAGTATGAATCGTTCGACCTCATGACCGGAACAGGCCTTTAGCAAGTTGAGTGTGCCTATCTCATTGACCCTTAGGCAAAGCTCGGGATCCGTGACAGCAACGTTCACATCGGCAATCGCTCCGAGATGAAACACCGTCTCGACGTCTTCCGTTGCGCCTTGCACATCATCAATCGAAATGAGATCACCCTTGAACCACTCGGCTTTCTCACTGAGCGGCTTTGTCTTATCAAGAACTCTCACTGAAAACCCCTTTCCCTCCAACGCGTTGACCAAGTGGCTACCTATGAAACCTGACCCGCCGGTCACTAGGACAACCAAAATGCGCTCACTTCCTCAGCTCCGAGAAGACATCCGCAGTCGTGGCAAGTACTCGCTTGACCTGATCCTCGGTCATCTGACTGAAGATTGGAGGATTTACCATTCGGCTGCCCCATTCTTCGGCAACCTTGAACCCTGCTTTCTTGTCAAGGAATTCTTCAAAAGCTGGCTGCAAGTGTAACGGCGGCCAATACACTTCGCCGCCATATGAGACACCTCGCTCCCTACATAGACTCTTGAACTTGTCCCTATTCATGTGTCCTGGGAGAAAACAAGTGTACTTGTAATAGTTATTCAGGTGGTTTGCAGGCGTAGCTATGCGCTCGATTCCCACAGTGTCGAAGGCTGAATCGTACCTCTTCGCGATTGCGTTTCTTTTCTCGATGAAGCTAGAAAGTCGCTTGAGTTGGAGAATGCCCAACGCCGCACATATTTCTGGCATTCGCCAATTGTAGCCTAGCTTGACTATTCGATTGCTGCTGAAGCTCTCCTTTCCCTGATCCCGAAGGATCTTCGCGACGGCTGCCAACTCTTCGTTGTTCGTCGTTATCATGCCTCCTTCACCCGTCGTGATCACTTTGGTTGGGTAGAAGCTGAAACAGCCCGCCGTGCCAAGAGAACCGGCTGGCTTTCCGCTGATCTTTGAACCATGTGCATGAGCCGCATCCTCTATTAAGAAGAGGTCTCGTTCGCCACAGATCTCTTTGATGCCCTCAATTTCGGGACAAATCAATCCTCCGATGTGCACGGCGATTACCCCTCTCGTACGTTTCGTAATTGCTCGTTTCACCGTGTCTGGACCAAGCGTCATAGTGCGTGGGTAGACATCAGTTATCACAGGTCTTCCATCTGCAAAAACGACAGCCGCGCAGGTCGCTCCGAAGGTGTTTGTAGGGACTATGACCTCGTCCCTATGCTTCAAGGCCTGAGATCTGAGCGCTATCTCAAGAGCGCTCGTTCCTGAGTTCACCGCGACCGCATGTCGCACCCCGACGATGCCCGCAAACCTGCGTTCGAACTCTGCTGTGTACTCGCCTAGAGTGAGCTTTCCCGACGTTAGGATCTTCTCAAGGTGTTCCTTCATCTCTTCGATATCCGACTTGGGAAAAAATGGTCTCGCAGGCGGAATGACGTCAGAAGACATTCGCGATGACTCCTCCAATCACGACTAGCTGCCTTGCCTGCTCGGCCTACCTTAAAGTGTTTCCATGTATGAAAACCGCTGGGCGCCCCCCAGAGGAATCAGGAGCGCTACAGCTTGCTTTTCAATCAGCTTGCTGTCCTGAGCGCGAGCGGCGACGAAATAGGCTGCGAGTAGCCTCCTTGGAATAAGCAAGAGCAAGGCGGATCGCATGACAGAGGTCGTCCCAAGATCTGATCTCGCTAAGAACATCTAGGGCATGTTTGTGGATCGGATAACGAGCCATATTGATCCATCTCGCCATGACCGAGTAGACTGCAGTCTCATCCAAGGAGCCGAAGTAGAAGGGCGCATTCCCTTTGATTGATCGACCCAATAGGCCTCCCTTCGGATACTGGATCGCCCATGAGAAGTCTCTTGACAAAGCGCCCGTCTCGTGTGCCATCCTCTCTAGACGCGTGCCCGGATATATTTTCATCGGATTCATCGCTGTTGTGTTCCCGTCCGAGTGAATTCTCTCCACCAATGCAAGAGTCTTCTCAACATCCTCGAGTGTTTCGGTTGGGTGGCCGACGATGAAACCAAAATCCGCCGGCATGCCTGTTTCCTTGCACAGCCGCGACGTGTCAACAACCTGTTGCATGGTTATTCTTTTGCCGATTATGCCGTCAATGATTCGCTGCGAGCCAGATTCAACCCCGAACGTTATGATCAGGCAGCCGGCCTGCCGCAATTTCCGCAGAAGCCCCTCGTTGACTTTGTCAACTCTTGCACCCTGGACAAGGAGTCTGAACCCGCGCTTTTCTCGGATCAGAAGGTCGCAGATCTGCCCGGCACGCTCCGGGTCGTACGTGAACGAATCGTCAACAACCCAGAATACATTCTTCCCATACTCGTCATTCAGAAGGCACATTTCTGTGACCACGTTTTGCGGAGATCTGCCTCGTTCCTTGCCCCACAGAAGTGTAGTCGCACAGAAGACGCATCCATACGGACAGCCGCGGCTGGTAATAATGGGGGCCACGTTGCTGTACTCCGACTCATCAATGAACGGGCTTTGATAGGAGTACTTCTCCATCGGCAGCAAATGGTATGCGGGGAAGGGTATTGAATCCAGCGGGGCAATGGGTGGCCGCCACCCCGTGTAGACGACTTCATTCCCGGCACGAAAGTAGATACCCTTTACATCTCTGAAGTTGCCCTTGCGTTCCACGCACTTCAGTAACTCTAAAAAGGTCTCTTCGCCTTCTCCCCTCACCACGACATCGATACCGGGAACATTCTTCAGAGTGTCTTCGGCTGCCAATGACGGATGCGGCCCCCCAGCAACCAGCAAGGCGTTGGGGCTCGCGTTCTTGATCACCTTGATCGTTTCAAAAGCGTCGAAACGGTTTTCCGTTGCAAAACTTATCCCAATGACATCCGGTTTTTCGTCCGTGAGACGGGCAGCAATTTCTCCCAAAGAGAGATCTAGGGCTTTGGGATCGAGGAGAGTGGGACGGTACCCAGACTGTTCAACGTAGGCCGCAACATAGGCAATCCCCAAGGAAGGAACCACTGTCATCCTGGACAAACGGGTCGGTTGCAGATCAGGCGGTGTCATCAAAAAGATCTTCATGGAAAGTTATCTCCTCTAAGAGCCCCAGTTCCTGGCAAACGTAGGCGCTCTATCGTGTCAAACGCCAAAAAGGAACCAGCCACGGACAAGCATGCCATCAGTCCAATGTTGATCCAAACCCTGTTGAACCCAAGAGGAGGAAGAGCCTCAGCACGGAGCACCTGATAGACAAAGAACTGCATGAATCCCAAGACGGAAGCGATGACCGCTCCCCCCAACGTAGCCACAACGGCGGTCTGCGTTCCCTGAGATAACTCC
>Ga0315282_10017373_pt1 | contig 10394 bp, 7 predicted proteins | sample YL17G07_20_MG_FD_203693 | JGI IMG/M metagenome (GOLD analysis project Ga0315282, IMG submission 203693) | Sediment microbial communities from Yellowstone Lake, YNP, Wyoming, USA - YL17G07_20 | ecosystem: Environmental > Aquatic > Freshwater > Lake > Sediment | place: USA: Wyoming | collected... | reverse complement strand
CGCCATTCGCCATTCGCCATTCATCATTGGTCCATTCTTTCTCCCTGCGCCGCCGTCCTTTGTCCACTGTTCTTCTTCACCGCTCGTCATTCGCCATTCGCCATTCGCCATTCATCATTGGTCCATTCTTTCTCCCTGCGCCGCCGTCCTTTGTCCACTGTTCTTCTTCACCGCTCGTCATTCGCCATTCGCCATTCGCCATTCATCATTCATCCTTCATTCCCAGTATTCTCGTCCATCCACCCCGACGTGGTAGGGGAATCGCTTGCAGAACTCGCTGATCTCACCGTGGACTTTCCGGATGACCGTTTCATTCCTTACGTTCCTCAGAATGAGGGCGATCCAGTCCGCGATGATCTTCATATCCGCTTCTTTCATCCCGCGGGTGGTGAGCGCCGGGGTGCCCAGGCGGATCCCGCTGCCGATCGTCGGTTTGTTCTGATCGAAGGGGATGTTGTTCTTGTTGGCGGTGATGCCGGCCTTCTCGAGTGCGGCGGAGGCGGCCTTGCCGGTCGTTCCGGCGGTGGAGACGTCCACGAGCACCAGATGCGTGTCGGTGCCGCCGGAGACGAGTCGCAGGCCGTGTGCCGCGAGCGCCTCGGCCAGGGTCCTGGCGTTGGCGACGATCTGTGCGGCGTACTTTTTGAAGCCGTCGGTGAGCGCCTCTCCGAACGCGACGGCCTTGGCGGCGATCACGTGCATGAGCGGCCCGCCTTGCAGGCCGGGGAAGACCGCCTTGTCCACGGTTTCCGCGTGCGCTTGCTTGCACAGGATCAGGCCGGCGCGTGGCCCGCGGAGCGTTTTGTGCGTGGTGCTGGTCACAAAATCCGCGTAGGGGACCGGCGAAGGATGCACTCCGCCCGCCACCAGGCCGGCGAAGTGCGCCATGTCCACCATGAGGAGCGCGCCCACCTCGTCGGCGATGGCGCGGAAAGCGGCGAAATCAACCTGGCGGGAATAGGCGCTGCCTCCGGCGATAATCAGCTTGGGACGGTGCTTGCGGGCCAGGTCCGCGAGCTCGTTGTAGTCAATACGCTCCGTTCCTCGCGAGACGCCGTAGGGCGCCACCTTGAAGTAGCGCCCCGAGTAAGTCAGCTTCATGCCGTGGGAGAGGTGGCCGCCGTGGTCCAGGCGCATCCCCATGATCGTGTCGCCGACTTCAAGCGCGCCGAAGTAAACAGCCATGTTGGCCGAAGAGCCGCAATGGGGCTGCACATTGGCGTGGTCAGCGCCGAAGAGCCGTTTGGCACGGTCGATCGCGAGCGATTCGGCGATGTCCACCTTCTCGCATCCGCCGTACCAGCGTTTGCCGGGGTATCCCTCGGCGTACTTGTTGGTGAGAACCGAGCCTTGAGCCTGCATGACCGCCGGGCTGGCGAAGTTCTCCGAGGCGATCATCTCGAGTGTGCCGATCTGGCGGCCGAACTCCTTTTCGAGCGAGACGGTAACTTCGGGATCGGCGTTCCGCAGCAGGTCAAGGTTGGGCATCATCGGGCTCCTTCTCGGATCGGGCTATCATGTCCAGGCGTCTCTGGTGGCGCCCGCCTTCGTACTTACCGTTCAGAAACGTTTCAATAATGGACAGGTTCTGTTCCACGTCCATGCGCCGCCCCCGTAGCGCGAGGACATTGGCGTCGTTGTGGGACCGGGCCATCCGCGCGCCATATTCATCGGTGCACAAGGCGCAGCGAATGCCCCGGAACTTGTTTGCGGCGATGCACATGCCGATGCCGGTGCCGCAGATCAGGATCGCGACGTCCGCCTGCTTGGACTGGACGGCATGGGCCGCCTTCTTCGCCATCTCCGGATAGTCCACGGACTCGGTGGAATCCGTGCCCAAATCCAGAATATTGTGTGTGGTCTTTTTTAGGTGGTCCAGGATCTCGCGCCGCATTGCAGTGGCGCGGTGATCGTTGGCGAAAGCGATTATCATGGTGTTCTATTTCCTTTTTTTGCGAGAGGCGGCGGGCGCGGCGGATCTCTTCACATTTGGGACCGGCTTCTTTCCGTGTGCGGCCGGCTTCAGAGCGGCGGCCGGTTTGCTGGCAACCGGTTTGGGGGCGGCCGGTTTGGTGGGAACCGGTTTGGCTGCGGCCGGTTTGGGGGCGGCCGGTTTGCTGGCAACCGGTTTGGCTGCGGCCGGTTTTGGGGCGGCCGGTTTGCTGGCAACCGGTTTGGCTGCGGCCGGTTTTGGGGCGGCCGGTTTGGGGGCGGCCGGTTTCAGAGCTGCGGTCGGTTTGGCTGCGGCCGGTTTGGTGGCAACCGGTTTGGTGGCAACCGGTTTGGCGGCGGCCGGTTTGGTGGCAACCGGTTTGGTGGCAACCGGTTTGGCGGCGGCCGGTTTGGCGGGTGTGGGGGCTTTGGCGACGGGGGCCTTCACGGGTTTACCGTCAGAGACCTTTTGGGCCTCGGGAGCCTTCTTGGCGCCGCCCGTTGTCAGCGCAACGCGCTCTGGAGCGGGCTTAACGAGGGGCGGTTTTGCGGTCTTCCCAACCGGGGCTTTCACCTCGGCGGTCACAGCGGCCTTCTTGGGCGCGCCCGCTTTACTGGGCGCCTCAGTCTTCTTGGGCGTGGGCTTGCTCTCCGTCATTTCCAGGGCCGCTTCTTCTTGCTCTTTGCCCGCGGTCTTCTTGAGGGCCTTCTTATGCGCGGCCGCTCTTCCCCGGGTAGGAGCATGCGGCGCGCCGAGCAGGTCCATCTTCACTAAGCGCTTGCAGCCCGCTTTGATCTCCCGGTACACCTTCTTGTAAACCTCGAGGGTGCAGCCCATCGGGTCCTGGATTTGCCCGTTCTTCGGATCGCTTCCCGTGTATTCTTTCAGCAGGAATGTTTTGCCTCTGGCGCATTCCGTCATGCGGAGCGCCATCTGCACATGAAAGGAAGTCATGCCAAGGACAAGCTTGGCTTGCTTTATCATCTCGATGGTCAATTGGTGGGATCGGTGTCCGCTGATGTCTATATTATCCTTGAGGAGCAACTGACGGCATTCCTGGGTAGGCATCAGCCCCGGGATGGTCATCACGCCGGCCGTCCGAACCTCCAGCACAGTGATGCCCGCCTCATTCAGGAGGTGCTGCAGAACGCCTTGGGCCATGGGGGAACGGCAGGTGTTTCCCGTGCATAGGAAGAGGATATACGGTTTTCGTCCGCTGAAAGTCTGCTTTCCCATCGAAGAGAACCGAGCCATGTATTACCGCTCCCAATCCTAGACTTCTCTCTGTGCGCCAGGAGTCAGAGAGATTCAGGGTAAGGTAACATGAATCCGGTAATTGTCAAGGTGCAAAATGGATCAATGTTCACAAAGCGTTGAATTCAGGATATTTACGGAGAAGAGAGTGCCGTGCATGACGGAAGCGGTTGACTTGAAGACCTTCTGCCCTTAGTATCGTGACTTGGCCTTCCCTCCAGAAGGCGCTTAGCGATGTGGTGCGGCTGCGTCAGCGGAGGGGGGATCGTCCTGAAACCGAGAGGTCCATTCCGCTCACGAGCGTCCCGACATAATGCCATTGCCCACTACCGAGAGCCGCTCTGCGCCTCAGCCAGATGCCTCTCCCGATTTCACTTATGTTGATACCGCCCCGGCCCTGGAAGCCCTCACCGAAATCCTGAGGCGCGTGGATCAGGCTGCCGTGGACACCGAGGCGGACAGTCTGCATCACTACTTCGAGAAGGTCTGCCTGATGCAGATCAGCACACAGGGGCGGCATTTCGTCGTGGATCCTCTGGCCCCGGTGGATCTGGCGCCGCTTCTGGATCTGCTTTCCCACAGAAGGCTCGTGATACATGGGTCGGATTACGACCTGCGGATGATGCGGTCCTCGTTCGGCTTCGAGCCGCGCAGGCCGGTGTTTGACACGATGCTGGCGGCGCAGCTCCTGGGCCAGGAGCAGTTCGGCTTTGCGGCGCTGGTGAAGCGGTATTTTGGCGTCGTGCTTCCCAAAGAAGGGCAGAAGTGGGACTGGTCCCGCCGCCCGCTTCAACCCCGGCAATGCGAATACGCCGCGAACGACACGCGCTACCTCGAATCGTTGGCGCTCCTGCTCGAGAAGGAACTTGAGCAAACGGGGCGGCTGGAATGGCACCGCGAAACGTGCGAGAGCATGGTACGCTCCACGACGCAGGCCAGGGAACGCGACCCGGACGCGGAGTGGCGGATCAAGGGGTCCAGCACGCTCACCCCTCATGGACTGGCCCTGCTCAAGGCGATCTGGGAGTGGCGTGACGCCCAGGCCCGCGCGACGGACCTGCCTCCCTTCAAAGTTCTGAACAACCACATCATATTGGAGATAGTGGCCTGGATGCTGGAGAAGCCCGGCTCAGACCTGGGCCAGTTGGGCAGATTGCCCAGGAACCTGGTGGGGCGGAGGTTGGCCGGTCTGCAAAAGGCGGTGGCAAAGGCCGAAAAGACGCCCTCCTCGCAGTGGCCCGGCCCCCGCAAACACAAAGGTCCCAGGCCCAACCACGACCGGGACGACGAGACCCTGATCCATGCGCTCCAGCGCGAGCGCGATCACGTGGCGGCCCGGCTCGAACTGCCTGCCTCGGTGCTCGCGCCCCGTAGCGTGATCCTCGAGATTGCCCGCGCCCGGCCCCAATCCCTCGAAGCGATGGTGGACAGCGGCCGCATCCTGGGCTGGCAGGCCCGCGAGCTGGCCCCGGTCTGGCTGCCCATCCTGACAACGCCAAGAAACTGATCTCATCAAATCGTTGTGGATTGACATCGAATGCCATTTCCACTTTCATTAAGCAGGAGAGGAAGTCTGGAGCCTCCGTGAAGGCGCATGCGCTCAAGAGGCTTTGTCACCGGAGCCAGGTCAACGGCCCCGCGTGGTAGTTTAGCGTGGGAATCCCCCGGTAGTCCCGGCGGAGAAGGGATCTTTCGATGAGCACCGGTGCGGCGCCTGGCTGGTTTCGCATGACGAAGATCCCCGAGTAGGTAGCGCCGTCCTGATCAAAGAACGCGGTGAAACAAAGCAAGGCTCCGTCCGGGGAGAAGGCAAACTGACTGGGCTGGCGCGCCTGGTTGCCAAGGCCCTGAATCATGTCACCAAGGTTGGGATCATCCGCCACAAGGATCAGCGGATATTCGCCTCTCGTGACCGCATGCACCACGAAATACCCTTCCTGCGCCCGCGGTCTTCCCGTTACAGGATTGTACAAATTGCTCCGGTTAACAAGGTAATGCACGCTGTCGGGCAACCAGCAGATTGCGCTTTCAATGGGATACTTGCTCGTGGGCCGGTAGTGTTTCTTTGTGGCTACCTCGAAAACATAGGGTCCTCCCCATTCATTGTGGACAGGATCTCCGAAATACCATTCCTCCGCGTGCATGAAAAGGAAACGAGAGCCGTCTGGCGACCAGAGTATGTCTCCTGGCGATCCCGGCCATCTCTGGCCACTATCTGTCAAGACCCGCAATTCGCCAGTTCCGGTATCATACTGGCAAACTTCATATCCACCTTCCGTTGAAATAACCGGCGCCTCTTCCATGACGCTGGCGGAAACCGACATGAAGTTCCTGATGCGGTAGAACACGATTTTCTCATTCAGCATGTCAACATTGTTGGCGAAGAAGTACCTTTCGTTTTCCGAACCGCAGATATGCCGCCAGGTTTTCTCCGCCGAGTCCCACAGGACGAGGATATGAAAATGCCTGTCATATTGCTGCTGAAACACGGGATAAGCGCCTGTCGGACGGTAGTCCTTGTCCTCGACCGAAAGCCGCATGATCAGGTATTTCATGCTCTCAGTGTGTGACAGGGGCGGACCCACACGAAAAGACCTGCCGCTTGGCTGCAATCCCGCCGCGACTAAGAACAGCTCGCCAAACCGGAGATTCGGGTGAGGTCTAAGGAGGTTCCTGCCCACCAGGAATGAGGCACAGGACGAGGTAAGAGAATCCCACTTCAGGACCGTTTCAGGCTCCGCGTCGTCCCCGACATCAAGAACCGAACCGGTATTCTTGTCGAGAGCCTCATTCAGCCGATCCGTGACTGGAATGGAGAGGCGCGCGAACTGGGTCCTCTCCCCTACCGATCCGCGCAGGATCCTCCCGCTGGGATACATCCACACCGGTTTTGCATCCACCCGGAGGGTGGCGGTGCTGAGAACCCCCCCTTGGAGGTTCAGTCTGTACACCGCGATATCGCGATTGCCGGCCTCACACCGTATCGCGGCGACCGTGTAGTGAGTCTCCTGCGCTATAGCGCCCGGAGGGACCAGAGCGAGAAATGCGGCGAAGAACGCGAGATGAGATACTGGCCTGAAAAAGGCAACCATAATGCACCTCCTTGAGTATTCAAGAGAACACCAGGTTTCTCCACTCATCAGTTCGGGATCAGCATGACATAGGAGAAGAACTTGTAGTGGTGTCCATTGTTAAGATACTGCTGTATAGAGCCGTCACCGTAACCCCCTGCGATCGGCGCGATTCCGCAATTGTTCATCCACAGCTTGATGTTGGCGGCACTTGGCGGCTGCCCCACTTCAATCACGTATCCGGAGTGGGGAGCTCCCCCTACGGTCGGCCCAAAAGCGAGAATATCGCCAACTTGAACTTGGGACACAACACTGGGCAATGACAGACCTTCCACCGCGTATGGGTCCAAACCAAACAAGAACAGATAATAAATGATATCCCAACTATCAGCATCCACTACCGGGACTCCCACGGAGTGCACACTGTTCCCGTGGCAGTTGCCGACCACAAAATGCCTGTAAGTGTCGTAGTCTGGAAGGTCGGCCTGGTACACGATGCCGGGGTTGAACCCTCTCCAGTCAAACTCGACCAGACCGCTGTTGCCGGCGCCCTGGAAGGCGGGGTTAGGCTCGGTGCTGGTGATCCACTTGCAGTTGTGCAGATTGCTGGTGCGAGCCGTGAAATCGCCCTTGAAACGCGCGTACCACTGCGCGTTGGGAAAGGGTTCCACCGGATCGGCCGCGCCCTGCCCGTTGCTGGTCTGCACGAACTCCAGGTTCCACCCGCCCCCGCTCACCAGGCTCGATGCGTAGGCTCCAAACAAAGGATCGCCAGGGTAAATGCCGGCGTATTCGTTCGTTCCCAACTGGGGCGCACACATGAAAATGTCCGCCACCGGCAGCGGCTTCAGGGCCACGCACGTCTGGTCGGCAATGGTGAGCGCGGCCTGGACTTGCCTGTCGCCAAACCAGAAGAACCGCGTGGAGAACGACGAGCCGGTTCCGCCCGATGGGTTCCCGCCCCCGCTCCAGACTGTGTTGGGCAGGTAACTCGACAGGGCGGTCGGCGCGACGGAAGCCGTGAAGTCTCGTTTCTGCCCGATGTAAGCCCTGTCCGGACCGCTGACCACGATCCCGAAAACCGTGAAGGGATCGGTGGAAAGAGTGTACACCCAGTCGCCGTTGTACGCCGCCGTCTGAAAGTAGTAGTGCGGATAGACATGCATGTCGTTCAGCCAATCCGACGGCTCAAGACCCTTGATCACCGGATTGGGCTCAATAACGTTGTTCACGAGGTTTCCATACTCGTCCCTATAGAGGTTACCGCCGGCATCCACGAAACCGGCCTTGGGACTGTTATGCTCCCGGTGCCACACCCATGTCCCGCCCGGCCCCGGCATATTCACCGTCGCCGCCAGTTGCTTGGTTCCACCCACCGCCAGGTAATCAATGCAGTTAACCTGAACCTTGATGACCTTCAGAGTGTACGACGCGGTCTTGAGGAAGCACGGGCACCACGGAGCGAAGCATTGCGCGGTCACAGCCACGGTCTCGCCCTCGTCGCCGAAGTTGTAGACCCTCGCTTCCGCATCGTACCAGCCGCTCGATCCCACGGCGGTGCAAACCAGATGCTCCGGCGGTTCGGGAATGCCCGCCGGCATCTGCCGGAGGAGGGTATTGGGGATGGGGCACGAACTGTCCTCGAACCAGCCGGTGTAAACGGTGCTGAAATCGAAGGCGAGATAGGGCTGCACGGGATAGCCGTTCGTGGCCACGGCAAAACAGCCGATCCCCAACGTCACCGCAATGATCCGCCTGAGGAGCGCCATGACACACCTCCTTGCTCTTCTGTCTCTTCCGCTACTTCTTGGTATTATTACCTCCTTCTGCCTGAGAAGTCAAGGAAAAAGGACATTGACAACGGGTGCCATCTCCACCTACATTTCAGGCAAATCCTTCCCCGATCCGAAAAGAGGCCGCCATGGTTTTCCTATCCAAAGACGAAAAGGCCTTCTGCCAGGCAGTCTCCCGCCTGGGTTACTGCAATCCCTTTTTGACTGAGCGCATCGAACTGGAAAGGGAAGCGCTCGGAGACGCCTTTGTTCCCTGGCGGCCCATGTGGAGCAAACGCCCCGCGCCCGAGCAGGCGAACCCCAACGTGGACCGTCTGGTTGCCCGGGCCGAATCGCTGGCCCGGGAACTGCGCGCCCGCCTGGCCCGAGGGGTGGCTCCCAAGGAAGACGAGACCGCCCTCTACGAGGACCTTGTCCTGTTCCTTCTTTTTCACAACTACGCGGATGACTTCGACAAGATCCTCGCGGACCGCCACAAGCCGCCGCGCGCCGCGGGGTTTTATCAGGCGTTTCAGAAGGAAACGCGGGAGTACCTCGCGCCGGTCCGCAAGTCCGCGGGCGCGGAACCGGATGTTCCCCACGTCTTCGCGTGTTTCTTTCAGCTGCGCCGGGCCTTCCACCACATCTTTCGCTTCATCATGGGCGAGACGATGCCCGCGGCCCGGCTGCGCGCCGCCGTCTGGCAATCCATCTTCACCCACGACATGCGCCGCTACCGCCGCGTCCTGTTTGACCGGATGGGGGAGATCGCCTGCCTCATCACCGGACCTTCCGGCACGGGAAAGGAACTCGTGGCCCGGGCCATCGGCCTGTCGTCGTACATCCCCTTCGATCCCAAGACCGAAACCTTCGCCGAGGATTTCGCCGAGACCTTCTTCCCGCTCAACCTCTCGTCGCTCTCGCCCACCCTCATCGAGTCGGAGCTCTTCGGACACCGGCGCGGCTCGTTCACAGGCGCTCTCCAGGACCGCACGGGGTGGTTCGAGGTCTGTACGCCGCGGGGCGCGGTCTTCCTGGACGAGATCGGCGAGATAGACCCGGGAATCCAGGTAAAGCTGCTGCGGGTTCTGGAGACCCGCGTGTTCCAAAGGATCGGCGACACGGAGAAACGCATGTTCCATGGAAAGGTGATCGCGGCCACCAACCGCTGCCTGGCCGACGAAATGCGCAAGGGGCGGTTCCGCGAGGACCTGTATTACCGGCTTTGCTCCGACCTGATCGTCGCGCCGTCGCTCCGCGAGCACCTCGCCGATTCGCCCGGGGCGATGCCCGACCTCGTGCGCTACGTTGCCGAGCGTCTCACGAACCAGCGGGAAGCCGACGCGCTGGCCGAAGAAGCCACGAAGTGGATCCTGGAGAACCTGGGACGGGACTATGCGTGGCCGGGCAACTTCCGCGAACTCGAGCAATGCATCCGCAATATCCTGGTGCGCAAAGCCTACGCCCCGGCTCACGCTCCGGCCCAGGGAGCGGCCCGCGGCGAGGAAGAGGCATTCCTGGAGGCGGTCGGCGCAGGGAGACTGTCGGCGGAGGAACTGCTGCAAGGCTACTGTAATCTGGTCCACCGCCAGTGCGGGACCTGCCAGGAGACGGCGCGGCGGCTCGGCCTGGATCACCGCACGGTGAAAGCCCGGTTGCGGGAGAAGTAGGCGGGGCGGCCAGTCAGCCGGTTGGCCAGTCAGCCGGTCAGCCGGTCGGCCAGTTTGCCGGTAGGATAGGCCAAGGCCTGATCATTAAGCCGTATCCAGTCGGCCCCCGGGTTCTCGCGCGTTCAGGATGGGGAACGGCGGCGCGAGGCAAGGGAAAAGCAGCGCGCCCAGGGATCGCGGTAGGGCGCACCCGGCAACGGGTGTCCCTACCACGAGCCACCCGCTTGTTGCCCCCCAAACCGGTCTTTGCCGGGCCCGGTGTCCCCCCTTCCTAAGGTGTTGCGTTCCCGTTTTCGCATTCTTGGTTTTGCAGCATCCAAGAGGAGGGTTTCAATTCACAAAAGGTTATTCCAGGAAGTTATCCTGGACAGGAGTGATTCCTCACCAATGCTTGACCTTCCCGCGATCAGGCGCCGTTGAACTCCTCGACGGCCTCGAACATGGCCAGGACGTTTTGCGGCGGCACTTCGGGCAGGATGTTGTGGACGGTGTTGAAGACGAAACCACCGCCGGGAGCGAGAATCCGGAGGCGTTCGAGGACGTGCGCCCTCACCTCGGCGGGCGTGGCGCGGTTGAGCACGTGCCGCGTGTCGCATCCCGCGCCCCAGAAGGTGATGTCCCGGCCGAACTCGCGCTTGAGCCGCGCCGGGTCCATGTTGCGGCAGTTGGTCTGCACGGGGTTGAGCACGTCGTA
>Ga0315282_10017372_pt1 | contig 10395 bp, 4 predicted proteins | sample YL17G07_20_MG_FD_203693 | JGI IMG/M metagenome (GOLD analysis project Ga0315282, IMG submission 203693) | Sediment microbial communities from Yellowstone Lake, YNP, Wyoming, USA - YL17G07_20 | ecosystem: Environmental > Aquatic > Freshwater > Lake > Sediment | place: USA: Wyoming | collected... | reverse complement strand
ACTACTAGCCAGAAACCAATGCCAGCAATCCTTCCCGCACCCCCTTCTGCCGCCTCAAGTGCCAAGATGCGGAACCGCTGATTTACTACTCAGTGCCTTGACATTCGCCCGACGGTGGTGTATTGTCCGGTCGTGGCGGTATGAAACCAGTGGTAAGGGGGGAATCCTATGATTGCCAGACCGTGCCCTTTAGCCGGGCGGACGAGCGCCTGGTTCCGCTTGCGCATCGCGGGATTTCTTGTCGTGAGTTTGGCGGCGTTTCTTCCGTGCTTATCCCACGCACAGAAGCCGATTCCGACCGGATCCGATGCCCGCACCGAAGAGAACTTCCGCAAGACCAAGTACGACTGCCTCATGCGTCAGGTCATAACCGCATACGATAAAGCGGGCAGGAAAAGCCCTCAGTACGATGAGAAGGTCCGGTCTTTCCTGAAGGATTTCCACTCCAACGCGCTCTGGCCCGACAAATCGCCCGGGAAAGACAAACTCCGACAAGACGCGGAGGCAATCGCCCAGGCGGGATGCGACGATCCTCTTTTCCTGAGAGCTTACGCATGCGTGTTGGCGGGCGATGATGCGCTCACATCGAAGCGGATCGAGCTTTTCCAGAAGGCCCTGGACGGGTTCATCAAGGGCGGCTATCCGCGCGTCAACACTTTCCAAGCGGCCCTCAACAGCTATGGGATGGTGCGCGCCAACACTCCGGCCGCGAATGCCCGAGCGGCTTATCTTCAGGGCGTGGGAATGACGGCCATAGCCGAGGCCATAGCGGGCGGGGAGTTCGGTCCGGAAGAACAGCAAGTGGCCTACCGCCTTCTGAACGAATCGCTGCTGCATAACACGACCGACAGAAGCCGCCTGTTCAGCCACACATGCTGGGCGGACCTGTTCGCGTCTCTGAGCAGGCGGCAAGGGGTTGACGTGTGGCTTCTTCGGATGATTCAAGGCGAGGCGGAAGTGGCCGCCGCGTGGGAAGCCCGTGGAGGCGGCTATGTGGACACGGTGACGCAGGAGGGATGGGCGGGGTTCCGCGCCCACTTGACCAAGGCATACGCCGCGCTGACAGAAGCCTGGAAACTGCATCCGGAGTATCCCGAGGCGCCGGCTCTGCTCATCATGGTAGCCATGGGCGGGGCGAAAGGCATGGGGGAAGACGAACGGACGTGGTTTGACCGCGCGGTTGCCGCCCAGATGGACTACGGCCCCGCATACGACCACCTTCTGTGGGCTCTGCGTCCTCGCTGGGGAGGAAGCTACAAGGATATGTACCTGTTCGGCCTGGAATGCCTGAACACCAAGCGGTTTGACACTTGGGTCCCAATGTGCTACCTGAACACGATGAAAGACATCGCTTCGGAGTACCCCGAGAACACCTGGCACGAGGCCTTTCAGCAACCGAGGATTGACGAGTGCCTGGACCAGCTGTTCAGCGGGATGCTCAAAGCCAACGCGGACAACCCCAAGACACGCGATTTGCTCTTGGCACAGAGCGCCTTCGCGGCGATCTGGTGCGGCAAGTTCGACAAGGCCAAGGCGATCCTCGCGACAGGGCAGTCCAGGGACCTGGCCTTTCCTGACCGCTTTTTCCGTCGGTCCATTACTCCCATGGGAAGCGGCCAGAAAGCCGCCGCGGCACAACTCTACGCCCTCACCAGCCCACAGGGGACCCTTCTTCTCGACGCCTGGGCATTGAGCGCGAAGGGAAACATGGCAAAAGCCAAGCCCCTGCTGGAGAAGGCCCTGGAGGAAAGCAAGGGCGATCCGCGAGTTCATTCCTACGCCCTGGATCAGTACGGGTTCTCGCTGCTGAGCGAGAAGACGGGCGAGAAGATCAATCCTTCCATGGGGGGCTCCGCCCTGTATGCCTGCGCCAAGGCTAACCAGCTTGCCATCTTTCAGACATTGCTGGACAAGGGGGCGGACATCAACGGGGACAACGGTTTCGGCTGGACGCCTTTGTTGGGGGCGATCTCTCAAGGACACACGGAGATGGCTGAGCTTCTGCTCAACAAAGGCGTACAGGTCAACACCTCCACGCCGGACGGCGAGACCGCCCTGAACCTGGCTCTGAAGAAGAACATGCCCGGCGTGTCATGGCGGATCATGAAAATGGGGGCGGACCTGAATGCGGCGGACTCCGGCGGATGGACGCCGCTGCATAGCGCGCTGCGTTACGGGTGCGTGGACGCCGCGACGAACCTGATCCTGAAAGGGGCGGACCTGCAAGCGAAGACGAACACCAACTGGACGCCCCTCCTGTTCGCCCTTCAGCACGGGCATTTCCAAATCGCTCAGTATCTCATTGAACAAGGCGTGGACTACAATGTCGTCAACCGGCAGGGATGGACCGCGCTGCACATGGCCTTGCACTACGGTCGTCCCGATTTCGCCAAACGGATGATCGAGAAAGGCGCCGACGTCAACGTGCCCTGTGAAAAGGGTCTTACGCCCCTGCATCGCGCTGTGCACTTCAAGTATGCGGAAGTGGCGGCGCTGCTGATCGAAAAGGGGGCCAATATCAATGCCCGCCAGGACACAGGATATACACCTCTCCTCATGGCCGTATCGGAGAACTCTCCCGACATGGCGCGGCTACTGGTTGAGAAGGGCGCAAACGTGAACGCTTCCGAGAAAACCGGGTGCACCGCTCTCATGCTCGCCTTGGAGAAGAAGCAACCTGAGAACGCCGTGTTTCTTATCGAGCATGGAGCCGACGTGAAAGCGGTGGACAACGGCCGCGACACCCCTCTCCATTACGCGGCTGCGTTCGGTTGCGCTGAGGCAATTCCTCTTCTCTTGAAAAAAGGAGCGGACCTCGGCGCAAAAGACAAAGACGGCGATACCCCCCTGGACGCGGCAAAGAAGCACAACCGCCAGGACGTGGTGGACATCCTCTCGAAGCCCTAGGCGGGGTTCTTCAGGGCTGCTTTCTCTTGCTCTACGGCATGTTTCCTTGCCCGTAGTATGCATCGGGTCCATGTTTCCTCAGGTAGTGTTTGGCGATGAGCGCCTTATCCAGCCGGGGCGTGGATGGATTCACCTGAAGCGTCATCAGCGCCATCTTCGCGATTTCTTCCAGCATCAGACTGTGGTACACGGCTTTCGCGGGTGTGTCTCCCCAGGTGAATGGTCCATGGCAGGCGACAAGCGCCATGGGGATCTCCTTGCAGGACCGGCCGGCGAAAGCGTCCACGATCTGCTTTCCCGTAGCTTCCTCGTAATCACCCCGGATCATCTCGGCGGTCATGACGTCGGTGCATGGCACGTCCGCGCCAAGAAGATCGGCGTGGGTCGTGCCCAGGATCGGGATCGGCTTCCGCGCCTGGGCCCATGCCACCGCGCAGGCGGAGTGCGTGTGAACGATCCCGCCGATTTCGCGGAACGCGCGATAGAGACAGGTGTGCGTCTTCGTATCGGAGGACGGGCGGAGCTTTCCCTCCACGACTCTGTTCTCCAGGTCCACGACCACGATGTCCTCGACCTTGAGACTGTCATATAGAACGCCGCTCGGCTTGATGGCAACGAGCCCTTGCCGCCGGTCAATGCCGCTCACGTTCCCGAACGTGTGGATGGCGAGCCCCAACCGGGGGAGTTCCCTGTTGCAGCGCCATACCTGCTCCTTGAGATCCTGGATCGAAGTCATTGGTTTCTCCTCGCTATTGTCCAAAACGTTTCCCCGAAGGGGTCGAACACCCAAGTCCGCATGATTCAACCCCTTGCGGGGTTGGGACTCCTTTTTCAACCTGTCCCGTGGGTTTCACCCACGGCTATTCACATTGGACTCCTATCGGAGTCCCGGAAATCCGGTTTATGCTATTCACATTGGACTCCTATCGGAGTCCCGGAAATCCGGTTTATGCTATTCACATTGGACTCCTATCGGAGTCCCGGAAATCCGGTTTATGCTATTCACATTGGACTCCTATCGGAGTCCCAGAAATCCGGTTTATGCTTTGAGCTATGGCGATTTCGCCCTTTTCCATCAAGGATAATCCCGTGATCACAGATTCTGTTTTGGGCAAGAGTGGTTTCTCTTTATAGTCGTGATTTGTCCTTGAGTGCGCTCACAAACATACACAGATGGTCTACTATATCTGTCCGCCCCCGTCAACAGCCGGTTCCTTGTGCGGTCCCAGAACTCGTTCCAGCAGCAGCAGCGCCCCCGCCTTGTTGGGGATGCGGCCCCGGACGGCGCTGTCGAGGTCGGTCATCGCGAACGGCGGGATCGCCGAGCCCACGCACGAGGGGCACCCATCCACGCAGCCGCACTCGCGCACCACGGTCAGGCAGGTCCGCAGAATCTCCTCGATCCGGTCCAGGCACCGCCGCGCGTATCCCATGCCGCCGGGATAGTGGTCGTGCAGGAACAGCGTCTCGCGCTTGAGGCAGGCGGAATCCACGACCGTGCCGATGTCCTGGCTGTCGCACATCACGAAGAAACGCGCAACCTCGGCCAGCACGTTCGCAACGCCGATCAGCGCCTCTCCCACCACCATGCCCCTGTTGCGTATTTCATTCACGAGTTGCTCCGACGGGCAAAACCACATCGCCACCGTTTCGAGCGTTTGTGGCGGCAGGTCCAGCTTCTCGAAGCCCAAACTGTCGCGGGAGTGAAACCTGATCTTCTTGAACATCGGGATCGAAGTGGTCACCGTCACGTCGCCGAAGCCCAGCCGCGCGCCTTCCGCCGAGCCGCCGCATTCCGGGCTGATCCTGCGCATCTCCTCCGCGCCGGGCAGCCACTCCCGCTCTTCCTCGATCTCATCAATGCGGATTTGCGAGGTCTGGATGCTCTGCGTGTAGTAGTCCAGGTCGCGGCGCTCCACGCGCGCGATTTTCTGGTCCAGGTCGAGCTCGTTCACGAAGTACGTCTCCGCGCCGTGCAGGTAAACGGCGTGGTCATGAATCTGCGCCAGTGCGCTCACTTCGTCCATCGTCCCGATCACCCGCTCCCCTTCCGACTCGTCCTGGATGGTGTAGACGGTTCCGGAGATGTTGCGCAGGTTGACGGCGGCGGCGGGATACTCCGACTTTGTCCAATACCACGTCCCGCCGATGTGCCGGACGCTTCCTTCTTCTTCGAGCAGGTCGAGAACAACCCGCGCGAAGGGGCCGAAGCGCTCCGCCTCGTCGTCGCGCAGCGCCATTTCGTGGATGGCGCACTTGATGTGTCCGACGGCGACGTGCGGATTGTCCGGGTCCACAATCGCCTGTTCGGGGCTGCGGCCGAAGATGTAGTCGCAGTTCAACATCAGGTATTGGTCCATCGGGGCGTTCTGCCCGATCAGGAAGACCACCGATTCCTCCGTGCCGCGGCCCGCCCGGCCCGCCTGCTGCCAGAGACTCGCGATGGTCCCCGGATAGCCCACCAATATGCACGCGTCCAGGCTGCCGATGTCTATCCCCAGTTCGAGAGCGTTGGTGCTCGCCACGCCGAGGAGTTCGCGCTTCACGAGCCGGCGCTCGATCTCGCGCCGCTCCTCGGGCAAATAGCCTCCGCGGTAGGCGTGGACGGATTCGGCGAGGCGGCGCGAGACATGCCGCAGCTGGTCGCGCGTGTTCTTGAAGATGAGCTCCGCCGCCAGACGCGTCCGAACGAATGCGATGGTCTGGATTCCTTCCTCCACCAGGGCCGTCATCAGATGTACCGCTTCCCAGAGAGGGCTGCGGCGATCACCGCCCACGCGCCAGTCGTCGGACGAGCCGCGAGCGGCCGTTTCGATCAGCGGCGGGTTCCAGAACACGAACTGCTTGCCGCCTCGGGGCGAGCCATCCCGGCTCACGAGTTCCATGGGCCGTCCGGTGACGCGCTCGGCATGTTCGCGGGGATTGTCAATCGTGGCCGAGCAGCAGACGAAGATCGGCGAAGAGCCGTAGTGCCGGCAGATGCGATCGAGCCGCCGCATCACGTTGGCCAGGTGCGATCCGAAAACGCCTCGGTAGGCGTGGATCTCGTCTATCACCACGATCTTGAGGTGGGTGAAGAAGCGGTTCCAGCGCGCGTGCTGGGGCAGGATCCCCTGGTGGAGCATGTCGGGGTTGGTCAGGATCACGTTGCCGCCATCGCGAAGTTTGCGCCGGAGATTCTGCGGCGTATCGCCGTCGTAGGTTCCCGCGAGGAAGGACGGCTCCGCTCGAGCCGCACCGTCGCCCGCGAGCGCATCGTCCGGGGCGGCTTTTTTGCGCCGGCCCTTTGTCCGGGGCGGCAAGAACGCGCCGATCTGCCGCAGCTGGTCCTGCGCGAGCGCCTTGGTCGGAAACAGGTACAGCATCGTCGCCGCGCTGTCCGCCAGCAGCGTTTCCACCACCGGGATGTTGTAGCAGAGCGTCTTTCCGCTCGCGGTGCCGGTGACGATCACCACGTTCTTGCCCGAGCGGACCAGCCGCAGGGCCTCGGACTGGTGCGAATAGAGCCGCGAGATTCCCTGCTTCTCCAGCGCTTTCGTCACGGACGGATGGAGGCCGCCCTCCACGTCCGCAAAGACGGCGGCGCGCTCCGGCAGTGGCTCCACGTGCACAATCTGGTCGGAGAAATGGCGTTGGGTGGTGAGGCGTTGGAGAAAGGTCCTGACGTCCATGAGCCGCATGATAGCACGCCCAGAAACGGGGTCAAGGGGCAAAGGGGGAGGTATGCTAGGCCGTGGAGAAAGAGAGGGGGCTTTTTCCGCGGGACGCAGTGAAAGCCCCTCCTCGAAGAGATTCTCGAGTGTTGCCTGGTCGCCCAGAATTCGTCATAGTTGGAACGTTTACTCCTCCACCTTCCCGGACGGGCGCACCTCTTTGCCCTGGCGCTTGGTGAGAGTGTCCCCGAGTTCCTCGCGGGCCGTTTCCGCCAGAGCTTTCAGCCGTTCCACCACCTCGGGATGCTTGTCCACGATGTTCTTCCTCTCCTCCACGTCGTTATCCAAGTCGTAAAGCGCCAGGTCGGTCTTGCCCTGGGCGGTCGGCCCCGGCATACCGTCCTTACCGGGCTCGACTCCCTCGTAAGAGCGGTAAGTGTGCGGGAAGACCAGTTTCCACTTCCCCTGCCGCACAAACTGCAGTTCCGTCCCCCACCAGTAGAAGAAATGATCGCGCGGGTTGGCGCCTTTTTCGCCCTTCAGCAGCGGCAGGATGTTCACTCCATCAATCTTTTTGCGCGGGAGCGGCGCGCCGGCGATGGCCGCGAAGGTTGGCAGGAGATCTATCGTGGCGGCTATCTTGTTGCAGGCAGTCCCCGCCGGGATGCGCCCCGGCCAACGCATGATGCAGGGAACCCGGTCCCCACCCTCCCACATGGTGCCCTTGCCCTCGCGCAGCGGCTTGGCCGAGCCGGCGTGGTTCCCGAAATTCAGCCACGGACCATTGTCGCTCGTGAAAATCACCAGGGTATTCCGGTCCAGGCCGTGCTTCCTGAGCGTTTTCAGGATCTCCCCCACGCTCCAGTCAATCTCCATCATCACGTCGCCATACATCCCCTGCTTGCTCTTCCCCTTGAACTTGCTGGAGACTCCAAGCGGGACATGAGGCATCGAATGCGCCATGTACAGGAAGAACGGCTTGTCCTGGTTCTTCTCGATGAACCGGACGGCACGCTCCGTGTAGCGCGTCGTGAGCGTCGCCTGATCCTCGAGGGTCTCGATGGCGCCCGTCGGCTCGTTGCCGTCAATGAGCCGCAGGATCGGGTAGTTCCCTTTTCTCGCCAGCGCCTTCCCATCGTAGCCATGCGGCCACATGTCGTTGGAATAGGGCAAGCCAAAGTACTCGTCGAAGCCCTGCTGCAAAGGAAGGAACTCTCTATGGTGCCCCAAATGCCATTTCCCGACAATGCCCGTGGCGTACCCCTTCTTCTTCAGCACCTCGGCGATGGTCTCCTCGCCGGGGTTGAGGCCGACCTTGGCCTGAGGGCCCAGAGCGCCCTGGATGCTCACGCGGATGTTGTAGCAGCCCGTCATGAGGGCGGCGCGCGAGGCGCTGCACACCGCCTGCGAAACATGAAAGTCCGTGAACCGCATTCCTTCCGCGGCCATCCCGTCCAGGTTCGGCGTCTCGAATCCTTCCGCGCCAAAACACCCAACGTCCGCGTAACCCTGATCGTCCGTGAAGATCATGACGATGTTGGGCGGACGGGATGAGGTGTTTTGGGCGCGGAAGATCCCCGCGCATCCCGGGAAAGCAAGGGCTGCGGTCCCCAGACCCATGAGTTTGAGAAAACTGCGCCGGCTCGATATCGTCGTGTACATGCCTGCCCCCCTTTGGATTCTTCTCGTGCGCTGGATAAGTTGCCGGTGTTCATCGGGCCGGCGTTCACAGCAGAACGCTTTTCCATCCCTCTCGAATCATGCCGCTCAAGTCCTCGACGACTCCGGCGTTCTCCGGCTTCTCTGAGCGTTCCTTTCCCTCGCGCATCCTTCAAGGGTAGGCGAAGACCCGTTACCGCCCCACTCCAAGGCGGCGGATTCAAGAAGCGTCTCTGCTAGCGAGGGGAGACGGTGTACGTTTTGCCGGCCGCTGACGGGAACTCAACCGTATTGTCCTTGGCAACAACTGGTTTCATCTTTGTCTCACCACAACGGACCGTCAGGGGCTGCCCGCTCCAGTAAACCCTGCATGGCTTGCCAAGATCGGAGCGGATCGCCGCTTCCACAAGTTTTCCCTCGCGCCAGACGATATCCACCTGAAATCCGCCGCGCGCCCGCAGGCCCTTGACGGAGCCGGTGGGCCAGGCGTCGGGCAACGCGGGCAGCAGATGGATCCGGCCCGCGTGCGATTGCAGCAGCATCTCGGCGATCCCCGCCGTCGCCCCGAAATTGCCGTCAATCTGGAATGGAGGATGCGTGTCGAAAAGATTCTCCGTCGTGCTGTGCTTGAGAAGTTCCGAGAGCATCTTGTGCGCGTGGTTGCCGTCGCGCAGCCGCGCCCACGCGTTGATCTTCCAGGCCTTGCTCCAGCCGGTCCCGCCATCGCCGCGAAGCAGCAGAGTCTTCTTGATCGCTTCAAACAATTCAGGCGTTTCCTCCGGCGTGATCTGCGAACCCGGGTGCAGGCCGTACATATGCGACATGTGGCGGTGCTGCGGCTCCACCTCGGGATAGTCTTCCACCCATTCCATGAGCGCGCCGGTCCTCTTGCTCACGCGGAGCGGAGGCAACCTCTTGAGCGCCGACTCGAGTTCGGCCCGGAACTTGCGGCTTTCCGAGTCCTTCAGGCCGAGCTCATCCATCGCCGCCAGGCAGTTCGTGAACAATTGATGGATGATCTCGATATCCATCGTGGCGGCGTAGGTGAACACGCTGTGCCGGCCATCCGGAAGGATGAAGGCGTTCTCCGGCGAGTGCGAGGGGTTGGTCACGAGCATGCCCGCCAGAGGGGTTCCCGCCGGGGCTTCGACGAGGAAATCGAGGATGAACCGCGCCGCGCCCTGCATCAGGGGCCAGGCGTCCTTGCGCAGGAATTCCTTGTCGCCGGTGAACTGGTAGTGCTCGTAGAGATGCGCGCAGCCCCAAGCCGCGCCCATCGGCCAGATCCCCCACACCCCATCCGCCGGAACCGTAAACCCCCAGATATCCGTAAGATGATGGACCACCCATCCGCGGCAGCCGTAGAGTTGCTCGGCGGTGCGGCTGCCGGAGGGGACCAGCGATTTCATCAGATCGAAGAACGGCAGGTGACACTCCGGGAGATTGGTTACCTCGGCGGGCCAGTAGTTCATCTGTATATTGATGTTGAAATGGAAATCCGCGTTCCACGGCGCGTTCATCTTATCGTTCCAGATGCCCTGGAGGTTCGCGGGAAGGTTTCCGGGCCGGGAACTAGAAATGAGGAGGTAACGGCCGAACTGGAAGTACAGCGCGGCCAGTTGTGGATCGCTGGCCCCCTTCTTCACCGCGGCAAGACGCTCGTCCGTTGGGAGATTCGGGTTCGGGCTGGGACCCAGATCCATCGCGACTCGGTGGAACAGCTTCTGGTAATCTGCGACGTGGTCCGCCCGCAGCTGGTCGTAGGGTTTCGCCGCCGCCCCGGCGATCTGCGCGGCGCACGTCTCTGCCGGGTTTGTTTTGCGATAGGTGGTGGCGGACGCGAGAAGGAGCGTTGCGGCGTCGGCGTTTTCGACGATCACCGCCTGGCCATCGGCGCGAATCGTCCCCCCTTCCGCGATCACTTTCAGCCGGCCCTCGAACTTCATCCCTTTGCCGCCATTGCAGGCGCCCCTCAGTGCCAGTGTATCCGCCGCCACGGCCTCGGTGTCCGCGCCCGTTTCGCGCGTGAGGCCGGCCTCGAAGGAAACCCGGCCCTTTTCCGTGGAGGTGAGCCGCACCACGAGAACCTGGTCCGGGACGCTCGAGAAAACCTCCCGCCGGAAACTAACGGTTCCAGACGTATATTCCACGTCCGCTATCGCCGTATTCAGATCCA
>Ga0315282_10017371_pt1 | contig 10396 bp, 7 predicted proteins | sample YL17G07_20_MG_FD_203693 | JGI IMG/M metagenome (GOLD analysis project Ga0315282, IMG submission 203693) | Sediment microbial communities from Yellowstone Lake, YNP, Wyoming, USA - YL17G07_20 | ecosystem: Environmental > Aquatic > Freshwater > Lake > Sediment | place: USA: Wyoming | collected... | reverse complement strand
GCCGCCCTGAACCAGGAATGGGTCGGCCGGGCCGGGCTCGTCCTGGCGGTGAGCGCCCCGCTCCCCCTTCTGGAACAGGTCCTCGGTCCGCGAGCCCTCCGTCTAGCTTACCTGACCGCCGGGAGGCTCGGTCAGCGGTCCTACCTGGCGGCCGAAGTCCTAGGCTGGGGTTGTTGCGGCATCGGCGCTTTCTTTGACGAGGAGCTGCGGCAGGTCCTGGGTCTGCCCGCCGAGGAGTCGGTGCTTTACTTGCTGAGCCTGGGGCCGTACAAGAAGCGGACCCATGGCGGCCGGCAGGCTGAGGATTGACCCGGTCTTCGTTAACCAGCTTATATTTTTAATTTTTTAAATTACTCTTGACCGATTTTTTCCAAGCTGTTATATTTATAGGTTGTAGTTTACGCAAAATTTTTCTAAAAGAAAACAAGCGCGGGACGGGTTGACTCCGCCCGGCCTGACCTTATGTTTAATTTGTAACGGTGGAAGCATGGGGTGCTTCTTTACATGGCCAATGCAATGACCGATCCTGAAAAAGAACTGGAATCTCAGGTGGAAATTCTCAGGCTGAGGTCCAAACTGGGTTCCGACGAGGAGAAAGAGTACCTCGAGCCTGGCGACGCCGAGGAGGAGGAAGAGGAGCAGCCTGCTCCCTCGCCGGCGTCCGAGGAAACCATGGTGAGCTATTTCCGGGAGATGAGGGGCATCTCCCTTTTGAGCCCGGCGGAAGAGCTCAGGCTGGGACGGCGCGTCAAGGAAGCGCAGCGGGCCCTGAGCGGCCTGGTTCTGAAAACGAAATCCAACTTTTTGCCGTTGGTCAATCTCCAGAAGGAGATCCGTCGCTGGCGCGCCAAGAAAAAGACTTCCCGGGAGCCGATCGAGTACATTTTCGGCGCCATGAACCGGCTGGCGGAAACCGTGGAAGGCCTGGAGAGGCCGCAGGCGCATCTCGTCGCTTTTTTAAGCGAATACAAGAGGGTAAGAAAAGAACTGGATGACGCCGTGGGAGAGATGGTCGTGGCCAATCTCCGGCTGGCGGTCAACATCGCCAAGCGGTACGCCCGGCGCGGGCTGGCCCTGTCCGACCTTATCCAGGAGGGCAACCTGGGCCTGATGAAGGCCGTGGCCCGTTTCGACTATACCACCGGGAACCGGTTTTCCACCTTCGCCTCCTGGTGGATAAGGCAGACCATCTCCCGGGCCCTGTCCGACCAGGGAAGGACCATCCGCGTGCCGGTCCATTTCCTAGAGGCACGGAACAATTTTTACCGGGCCTATTTCGAGCTGATCAAGGAACTGAGGCGCGAACCCAGCCTGCAGGAAGTGGCCGATCGCGCCCAGCTCAGCCACGAACGGATTCTGACCATCATTCAGATGAACCGGGAGCCGATCTCTCTGCAGACGCCCATCAGCGACGATGGAGACCTGTTGGCCGACCTGGTGGAATGCGAACAGTCGATCTCGCCCTTGGAGGCCATCCAGGACAACGAGATTTTGGACCTCACCGAAGCCGCGCTAGGCACCCTCAGCCCCAGGGAACGGCTCATCATCGCCATGCGCTTCGGCCTGGGCGACGAGGAACCCTGCACCCTCGAGAAGGTCGGCCAGACCCTTAAAATCTCCCGCGAACGCGTCCGCCAGCTCGAAAAGCGGGCCCTGAAAAGGCTCCGCCACTCGCCGCAGCGGCACAAACTCAGAAAATACGTCATCGGATGACGTCTCGATCGGGCCGGAACACGATATCCGGCCCTTTTTTTATCCGCATGGCCCCGCCGGCTCGACCCGATCCGGGCCAAAATCCTGTTGAAACAAGGCCCGCTTTCCTGTATGCCTAAAAAAGGAAAGTGGGCTTTTTCCTGAAGACACAAGCTGGAAGCACATAAATGTCATGACCGACCTCCGCTCAAGCAGCATCCTCGATCAAATCGGCAACACGCCCCTGGTCAAAATCCGGCGGCTCAACCCCAACAAAAACGTGACCCTTCTGGCCAAGCTCGAGTGTTTCAACCCGGGCGGCTCGGTCAAGGACCGCATCGCCAAAAACATGATCGAAGCCGCGGAAAAAAGCGGCGAGCTGACCCACGACAAGACCGTGCTCGAACCCACCTCCGGCAATACCGGCATCGGCCTGGCCCTGGTCTGCGCGGTCAAGGGATACCGGCTGCAACTGGCCATGTCCGAGGGGGTCAGCATGGAACGGCGGCAGATTCTGGGCGCGCTGGGCGTGGAAATCCTGCTCACGCCCGGCCACCTGGGCACCGACGGCGCCATCGAGGAGGCCTACCGGCTGGCCCGGGAGAACCCGGACCGGTACTACCTGCCCGATCAGTTCAACAACCCGGCCAACATGATGGCCCATTACGAAGGCACCGGCCGGGAGGTCTGGGAACAGACCGAGGGCCGCGTCACCACCTTTGTGGCCGCCATGGGCACCACCGGCACGCTCATGGGCAGCTCCATGCGGCTGAAGGAATACAACCCCAATATCGAGATCGTGGGGGCCGAGCCTTACCTGGGACATAAGATCCAGGGGCTGAAGAACCTCAAAGAGGCCTACGTCCCGGGTATCTACGACCGCGCGCGCATCGACGAGCTCGTCTATATCGACGACGAGGATGCCTTCGAGATGACGCGGCGCTTGGCCCGGGAGGAAGGCCTGCTGGTGGGCATGAGTTCGGGCGCGGCCATGCACGTAGCCGTGGAAAAGGCCCGGCGCATGAAGGAAGGGGTCATCGTGGTGATCCTTCCGGACGGCGGGGAGCGGTATCTGAGCACCAACCTCTTCGTCTCCGTGCCCAAGGCCGCCCTGGTCTTCTACAACGTGCCGGCGCGCACCAAGGAGGCCTTCAAGCCGCTTCGGCCCGGCCATGTGAGCATGTACTCCTGCGGCCCGGCCCTGTTTACCACCATCCAGGTGGCCACCTACCGCCACCTCGTCGTGGCCGATCTGCTCAAGCGCTACCTCAAATACGGCGGCTGCCAGGTGGAACAGGCCGTGGACGTGATCGACATCGACGACCGCACCATCGAGGCCTCGTCCCAGGCCGGGGAGGAACTCAAGACCTTCACCGAAAAGTATTTTCAGGAGTTTCTCCACGACTGCCAGGTCCTGGGCATCGAACGCGCCGACCACTACCCGCGGGCCAGCGAGCACGTGCCCGAGATGATCGCTCTGGGCCGCAAGCTGGCCGAGAGCGGCGTGGCCTACGAGAAGCTGCGGTCGCTATACTTCAACATTTCCCGGTTCACGGACTACGGCAAGATATCCGGGGTGGACCTATCCAAGATCATGGTCGGCAAGACCGTGGACCTGGACGAGTACGAGAAGGAAAACCCGAGGGATTTCACGCTGTTTAAGAGATCGACCCTGGCCGAGCTCAAGCGCGGTATCTATTACCAGACCCGCTGGGGGTCGGTCCGGCCCGGCTGGCACGTCGAATGCGCGGCCATGTCCACGACCCTTTTAGGCCCGCAGTTCGACATCCACACCGGCGGCGCCGACCTCAACTTTCCTCATCACGAAAATGTGAACGCCATTGTCGAGAGTGCCTTTGGCCAGCCCATGGCCCGGCACTGGATTCACAGCGAACTGGTCCTGGTGGACGGCCAGAAGATGTCCCGCTCCCTCGGCAACGCCCCGACGGTGCGCCGGCTGCTGGACCAGGGCTTTTCCGGCCGCATCATCCGCTTCTGGCTGCTTTCCACCCACTACCGCAAGCCCCTGGCCTTCAGCCCGAAACACCTCGAAGCGGCTCGGCACACCCTGAGCCGGCTGGACGAATTCATGGCCCGGCTGAGAAACGCCGTGCCGGGCGACGGCGTCAACCTGGACCAGCACCTCTACGACCTTCGCCAGAATTTTATTAAGGCCCTGGACGACGATCTGGGCATCGCCCAGGCCCTATCGGCCCTGTTCACCTTTATCCGGCATATCAATCCGTTTCTCGGCCTGGGGGCTCTCAGCCACGACAACATCCATAAAATCACCGACGTCCTGCGCCAGATCGACCAGGTGCTGCACATCATCGACTTCGAACCCCCGGTCCTGGACGAGGACTGTAAACAGCTTCTCGAGCAGCGGGACCAGGCCCGGCAGGGCAAGGATTGGGCCGAGGCCGACCGGCTGCGGCAGGAGCTTCTAGGCCGGGGCGTCAAGGTGATCGACTCCAAGACCGGCACCCGGTGGCAGTGGCTGTAGATAGAGGCTACGCTTCATAACGTCGGCAAACTGCCTCACAACTGCTGGTCCAATTCTCAGAAACCGCCCATCTGATTAAAATGGGAATATCAATGAAATTCGAAACCCTTTTTCGGGAAAAGGGAAGTGTCTCAGCCGACTTCCTGACAGTTTGAGACGGCCGTGGGGGTCCTTGTCTTAAAAGTACATAAAGGAGACCGTTGCAAAACCAGAGAACCAAGGCAGGCATCATGCCTAGGCATGACCCCTACGAATAAAACAAATAAGCGCTGGCGCGCAGGCCATAGGGGCGGGTTTTAAACCCGCCCGGTTTCAAGGTCATGAGCGGGGGGGATTTCGGGCAGGTCTAAGACCTGCCCCTACGAATCCGCGAGCCGGGCAACCCCCCATGGTTGCCCTCGGAACTTTGTGTTTTACAACGGCCTCTAAAGGGTACTTCGCATCTTTCCACATTTTCATGAGATAGGCAAGGAAGCGTTGTTTTGACGACCACCACGAGGATGAACATCACATGGATGATCGGTTAATCGCCGCCGGCCTGGATATCGGTTCCGCCACATCCAAGGTCGTGCTCCTGGAAAACGGAAAATTGCTGGCTTACAAGATTGTGCCGACCGGGGCGGAGAGCGCTCTGTCCGCCCGACGGGTTTTTGAAATAAGCCTTGGCTTGACGAACTTGTGCTTGACGCAGGTAGGCTGCATAGTGGCGACCGGCTACGGAAGGGTTATCGTCCCGTTTGCTCATGAAACCGTGACCGAGTTGACGTGCCATGCCCGGGGAGCGCACTGGCTGTTCCCCTCCGTGAGAACGATCCTTGACATGGGGGGGCAGGACTGCAAGGCCATCCGATGCAACCAGGACGGGCAGCTGGAAAACTTTGTCATGAATGACAAGTGCGCCGCCGGTACCGGAAGGTTTTTGGAGCTTATCGCCCGCGTGATGGGTCTTTCCCTGGACGAATTGGGCCAGCTGTCGCTCGAGGCCGAAACCGAGATTAAAATCAACAGCACCTGTGCCGTGTTTGCGAAATCGGAAGTCACGACTTTAATCCGGGAAGGACACGATAAAAGGGATGTTCTAGCCGGACTGCACGCGGCTATTTCCGCCAGGGTTTACAGCCTGCTTCGGGGCGTGGGCGTGGAGCCGGATTTTGCCATCACCGGAGGCATTGGCAAAAACATAGGGGTGGTGACCAGCCTGGAAAAACGTTTGGGAGTCAAAGCATTGGTACCTGAAGAGCCGCAGATCGTCGGTGCGTTGGGTGCAGCTTTATTTGCCTGGGATAAACTGAGGAGATGAAGGAGGAACCAAAATGCCGGAAGAATCCACGAGCGCCAAAAAATATCTCCGCACGACCCTGGAAGTCTCTGCGCTGAGGAAGAAATATTATGCCGAATCCCTGGGAGAAACAGGCCGGAGAAAGGTGGCCTGGTGCAGCAACGGCATCCCCTCGGAAATCCTTGAGGCCATGGATGTCAATTCAGTTTACGTGGAGAACTACGCCACGGTCTGCGCCTCGAAGAGGCTATCCTCGGGATTCTGCCGGGCCGGGGAACGGGCGGGGTTTTCTCAGGACGTGTGCGGATATGCCCGCATTCTTATGGGTTACCTGCTCGGAGGGAGCGATACGCCGGAACGCCCTTACGGCGGGTTGGCCCAGCCGGATTTCCTGGTGGTCAACAGTTATAGCTGCGACTCCCGGCTCGGCTGGTTCGCGACCATGCACCAGACGTTAGGCATCCCGCTTTACGTCCTTGACTCTCCTTACCAGCCTGAGGGTGGATGCACGGATGCCGCCAATGTCGTCTATACCGAATCACAGCTCACTGACTTTGTCGGCTTTCTTGAGGAGCAGACGGGTGCAAGGCTCGACCGAAACAAGCTTCGGCTAAAACTCGATATGTCCCGCCGCGCTTCCGACATCCAGACGGAGATATACGAGATGAGGAAAGCCGTACCTTCCCCCATGGGCGCCGGGGACGCCTATACCGTGGTCTGGCCGGGCATGGTTTTGACCGGCACCAAAGCTTGCGATGACTTCTATGAGAAGCTGCGGGCAGAGGTCTCCGGCCGCGTCGAAAATCGGATCGGCATTGTCCCCGAGGAAAAATTCCGCCTGTTATGGAGCGGACTTCCCTTCTGGTATAACATGGCCCTGCTGAACTATTTCGAAAAGTTCGGCGGCGTGGTGGCCATTGAAAACGCCTACTTTCGCTCACAGAAAAGTTTGCCTTCCCAGCACGAAGATCCCATCAAGGACATGGCCATTTCCTCGACGAAACGAAGGTCGTATGCCGGAGATATCGAGGAGCGCATCGGGCTGACCCTGGACATCGTGCGCGATTACCATATTGACGGCGTGGTGCTGGCCTACAACACCTCCTGTCGCATGATGTATATTCTGCAGCCGGAACTCAAAAACGCGTTGGATCGGTTCGGCATACCGAATGTGAACATCGAATGCGACATGGCGGACGAACGAACCTATTCCGAAGGCCAGATAAAAACCAGGCTCGACGCCTTCATCGAAAGAATGCTCAGCGCTCAAAAATAGGGGGAATTATGAAAGAGGAACTAAAGGCTCTGAGGCAAGAGCGACACAATAGTGCCGTGAAATGGAAGGAACAAACCGGCGGCAAAATTGTAGGCGTCTTCTGCTGTAACGTTCCGGAGGAACTCATTTACGCCGCGGGAATGCTGCCCGTGAGAATTTTGGGTGAACACGAGGAAGCCACCGAGGGCAATCTTCATTTTCCGACCAATGTTTGTCCATATCCCGTAAGCTGTCTGGACCAGGCCCTCAAGGGGCGCTACGATTATTTGGATGGCCTGGTTGTGCCCAACGTATGCGACATGATCAGGTCCATGTATGGCACATGGAAACTGAATTTGAAAATACCGTACGTTCATTTCTTGGAAGTGCCGCAGCGCATCAGCCGGGAAGGGAGCAAATTCTTCCACGAATCTCTCATCAAGTTCAAGGATTCCCTGGAGGCTTTTTCGGGCCGCGAAATCACCGCCGAATCCCTGGCCCGAGCGATCCATGTATATAACCGAAATCGGACCCTTCTGAGGCAGGCCGCGGAGCTGAGAAAAGAAGGCTTCATCTCAGGGACCGAGCTTCAAGGCATGGTCATGGCCAGCATGCTGATGCCGAAAATAAACATGAATGAACTTTTAAACCGGTATTTGCAGGAGGCCGGCAAGCGTCAACCAAACCGGGACGGCGTGAGGATTTTTGTATCGGCGAGCATGCTCGACGACACGGATTTTTTCGAGCTGATCGAGGATTGCGGGGGCAGCGTCGTGGCCGATGACATGCCCATGGGCAGCCGATATTTTTCCTTTCCGGTGGAGGACGCGAACGACCCTTTCGCGGCTCTGGCGGAAAGATATCTAATGCGCATCGCCTGCCCGCGAAAAATGCTACCGGAGGATCGCAAGCGGTTCATCGAAGATATTTTGGATGGGGTTAAGGTTGATGGGGCGATCATTCACAACCTCAAGGCCTGCGACTGCCATCTTTATGAATATCCTTTTCTAAAGAAGACCCTGGAAGCCAAGGGATTGCCGGTGTTATTCTTTCGCGGCGAAGAAACAGAAACGGAAATGGAGACGCAACGAGACGACATCGAGGCCTTTGTGGAAATGCTGCGAGGGTAGTTGAGTTGCCGTTAAAGGCGGGCATTGATACGGGTGCGATGAACACGGCCATCGTCCTTCTCGACGGCGACGAGATCCTCACTACACTCGTTGTGGGTTCGAACGAGTTTTTATCCAGCCCCCGGGCGTTTCTCGAAAAAATGCTTGAGTCCGCCAAACGAGAATGGCGTGCGCTCGAATCCGTAACGGCCACTGGACGGGGGCGAAACGGGATAGACCTTGCCCGGAAGAAAAGTTCCGAGGTCGTATGCCAGGCCCGGGGAGCCTTATGGTTATTTCCCGCGGCCAGGACCGTCCTTAATCTCGGCGCTGAAAGCAGCCGGGTCGTAAGCATCGATGAAGCCGGCCGAGTCAAATCGTTTGCCACCAACGACAAGTGTGCCGCGGGATCGGGACTTTTTTTCGATTCCATAGCTCAACTCATGGACGTTTCGCTGGAAGACATGGGCAACCTGGCCCTGAAGGCGGAAAGGACCGAAGAGGTAAGCAGTCGCTGTGCTGTTTTTGCCGAATCTGAAGTCATATCCCACATCCATCGAGGCGTATCCAAGGAAAGCATTTTATCGGGCCTGCATCATGCCGTGGTTGACAGGATCATGGATTTGTTGAGCAAGGCCGCCGTGGAGCCGGACGTGGTGGTTACCGGGGGGGTAGCGAGGAATCCGGCGGTTACCGGCGAACTCTCGGAAAAACTCGGCCTGGCGCTTTGCCTTCCGGCGGAACCCCGCATCGTCGGCGCGATCGGGGCGGCTTTATTGGAATAGCGTTCATTTTTCGAGGCTCTTGAACCCTTGGTAAAGATAATTTTCTTACAGAAATTAGATTGGACGGAGTGTAAGCATGGCTCAAGAGATTACTTTAAAAGTAAACGGTCAAAGCCACCGGGTGTGCGTCGAGCCTGATACGCCGCTGCTTTACATCCTGCGCAACGACCTGGGCCTCAAGGGTGCCAAGTTCGCCTGCGGTCTGGAACAATGCGGCGCATGTAAAATCATTATCGACGGTCAGGCGGTGCCTTCGTGTCGCATCGCGGTGAGGTCGGTTCAGGGCAAGGAGATCACCACCGTGGAGGGCATTGGAACGGCCGATCGACTACACCCGATTCAGGAGGCCTTTATCGAGGAGAATGCTGTTCAATGCGGCTTTTGTGTGTCCGGGATGATCATGTCCGCCAAAGCCCTGCTCGACCGGAACCCTCAGCCCACGGACGCCGAACTCAAGGCTGAGATGACCAATAATCTTTGCCGCTGCGGAGTATATGACCGGCTCCTCAGGGCCATCAAACGCGCGGCCGGACTGCCGGTGGAAACGCCTTCCTTTCGGGAAGGCCTGAGGGAAGAGCAGGCCGTTAAGCCTGAAGCCAGGGTATCGACCGAATCCGACGAACTTCCCGGCTCCCTGATGTGGACGCCCGATCTCGACAAATGGGTGCGTATCAACACGGATGGCACGATCACCATCATCACCGGCAAGGCCGAGCTGGGTCAAGACCTGCGAACGTCCGTGGCCATGATCGGCGCGGACGAACTCGACGTACCGCTTGATCGAATTCGCGTCCAGATGGCGGATACGGCCCTAACGCCGAACGAGGGGTACACGGCCGGCAGTATGTCCCTGGAGACATCGGGGAACGCCATCCGTCAGGCAGCCGCTGAAGCCCGGCAAATCATGCTATCGCTGGCTCAAGACCAGTTGGACGCCCCGGCCGAACGGCTCACGGTGAACAGCGGCGTCATTTCCGATCCGGACACCGGACGCAGTATCACCTACTGGGACCTTTTCGGCGGAAAGCGTTTCGATTGCCGCGTGGAAGGCATCGGCCGGCCCAAGCAGCCGGAAGAATACAAAGTTGTGAGCCACAAGGTCGGACGCCTTGACATGGTGGCCAAGGTGACCGGCGGGTCTGTATTTGTCCACGACCTGGACCTGCCGGATATGGTCCACGGTCGGGTGGTGCGTCCGCCGGACTACCAGGCCAGGCTGGTTTCCGTCGATGAAGCAACGGCGTCTCAAATGCCGGGCGTCCTCAGAGTCGTGCGCGACGGCAGTTTCTTGGGCGTGATCGCCGAGCGGGAAGAGCAGGCTGTCGAGGCCATGAAGGCGCTGAAAAAAAGCGCGGTTTGGGACACTGACATCGACCTTCCGCCTCAGGACACCCTGTTCGATTATCTGCTGAGCCAGCCCGACCAGGCTTTCCTCCTGGTTGACGGCGCACCCGTGGACGGGGCCATCCCGCCGATTGAAGCGCCGGCCGAGGCTGTACAGACGCTCAAAGCCACTTATTACAGGCCTTACCACGCGCACGCCTCCCTAGGCCCGTCGGCGGCGGTGGCGCAGATGATGGACGGCAAGCTTACCGTCTGGTCGCACAGTCAGGGGGTTTATCCGCTTCGGGCGGGCATCGCCAGAGTGCTAGTACCTACTTGACAAAAAGAGGGTAATATGATATTCGAGGCGCATGAGATACGCACCTACGCCTATTGTGTTGAAGCCCGAGGAACGTGCGACCCTGGAGTCCTGGGTCCGTTCCTCCAGCA
>Ga0315282_10017370_pt1 | contig 10397 bp, 6 predicted proteins | sample YL17G07_20_MG_FD_203693 | JGI IMG/M metagenome (GOLD analysis project Ga0315282, IMG submission 203693) | Sediment microbial communities from Yellowstone Lake, YNP, Wyoming, USA - YL17G07_20 | ecosystem: Environmental > Aquatic > Freshwater > Lake > Sediment | place: USA: Wyoming | collected... | reverse complement strand
CTCGTTTCGGGTATCTATATCTCAGGGGCTGCAGTATACATCACTGCGATACTCTTTGCCGAAATGTCGACGCTGTTGGGCGCACCGCTGACGAAGCAGGAGATCTTCATCGTCTTCTCAATGGCCGGCACGGCAGGAACGACCGCCTCCTTCTTAGGTTGGATCCAAAATGAATACTACCTTAACTCGCCAATCGCTTCAGCATTCATCGACTCATTTTCCCACAAACCGATCCCAGAGGTCATACCCTTCTGGTGGGCGCCACCGCTATCGGCTGGGATGTATGTGGCGCGTTCCTTCTTCAACCCCGCGCTCGTCATACCTTTGGCGATCGCGATCATCAACGGTGGTTTCCTATGGATAACCCAGGAGATCGCCCTGACGATGCTCTCGGCCTATATCTTCAACGAGGTTCAGCCCTTGCCATTCCCATTCGCCGACGTGAATGCCCAGCTAGTCACGACCCTTGCGGAGAGGCCTAGGGCGAAGATGCAGACGTTCGTGGTTGCCACGATAATAAGCTTCACCATCAGTTTCGTCATCTACGGAATACCGGTGCTCGCCCAAGGGGGATTGGGCATACTGAACTTCTTCATAATACCGATACCGTGGATAGATCTCACCACAGGATACTATGGCATAGAGAAGGTACTGCCAGGCGGCATGCTGGGATTCGCCACGGACCCAACGGTGTTCGCTACGGGCTTCGTGCTCAACGTCAGTTTGCTGGTCTATATTGCAATCGGCTCCCTGGCCATATATCTGGTCGGCAACAATCTTGCACTGACGGTTTTCGGGAAATCGTTCCCAGGGTGGGTTCAGGATTACCACGCAGGCATGAACATCTCAGCCATATGGCAGAGATCGCTCCTAAGGATCTGGTTATTCCCCTTTGTCGGCTTTGCGCTAGCTCTAACCGTATTAACAATCGCATCGAGTCGAAGGAACATAGTGGAATCGATCAGATCCTTGGCCAAAGCATCGGCCGCGAAGACGAGGAGGGAGAAGGGATACTTCTCACTTAGGACGATACTAATCATGTACTTTGTTGGCACGGGTGGCTCGGTGGCCATGTTCTACATGCTAGTCCCTGATTTCCCGATATGGATAACGATATTATCCACAATGGGCCTCGGGTTGGCCTTCACGCTCGCCTCGACGCGCAGTGTAGGTGAAACGGCAACCCCCATCGCCCCTGGACAGGCGTGGTATGGGGTGGTTCTATTCTCGGGATATCCGAAGGTTGATGCCTTTCTCTTCACACCAAACATCGGTGGGAGTTCAGCTCCAGGCTGGGTGCAGAATTTGAGAACGGCGGAGTTGACGGGTACGAGACCGATGGATTTCTACAAAGCCTATCTTGTCGCGGCCGTCCTCTACAATGTCTTCAGCTTCATATACGTCCAGTTCTTCTGGTCGATCTCCCAGATACCATCAGCCCTCTTCCCCTACACCGTCCTCGCATGGCCGACCAATGCCATACAGACGAGCCTCTTCCTATCGAGGCAGATCGCTATTAACACGAACCTATTCGTATACTCATTCATAGCGATGTCGGCCGTCGGCATCGCGGGCGGGATGCTGCCTAAGATAGGCATACCGTTTAGCTTCACCGGTCTCGTTGTGGGCACTGGGACGTTGGTGCCTTTCGCCCTAACCCAACTCCTCGGGGGGCTCATCGGGAGATACGTCATTAGGCGCCTGACGCCAGCGGGATGGTGGGACGCCAACAAGGCGGTCGTTGTTGCGGGCATAGGAACCGGAGAAGGCCTGGTCGTGGGCATATTCGCGGGATTAGTGCTCATGATGAGATCCGTCTGGACGCTTCCCTTCTGAGCCATCACGTTATCATAATTCATGACGCTCTAACCGCAATGCCGTGGCGGAGATAATCATAAGAGCGCTGTACGGCAACATCGTCATAGGAAAAAAGGTCAATTGAAACGCTGGCCATTCCATCTTAAGATAGGGCAAGAGTTCCTCGCTTGTACGCTTCGCGAACCTCAAGTGCCTACGGAGATTTGCGTACTCTTTCTCCACGGATGGGGAGGGGATAGGGAGACTGTGGGATGGCTCCTGGATCACCTCTGCAACCAAGGGCACCACTTGCTCAATTTCACCCAACGCGGGTTTGATGGCTCCGGAGGTAGGAGAGAACTATCGAGTTGGCTTCCGGATGCCGCAGCCGTTGTGGACTACATCGCGGCAGCGAAACTGGAGCCATGGGTTTGCGGTTTGAGTACGGGAGGAAGCCTTGCCATAGCACTTAGCGCTTTCAAGCCAGAGGTGAGAGGTTGTATAGCCCTAGCGCCATTCGCGTCATTCCCTCGCCTCTTCAGTGATAGGCCGGACCACAGGGGAACCTTGGAGAGGACCTTCAGTGACCTCGAGACAAGCATGATGGAACTGAATGCCGAAGAAGTGATCGGAAAGATAGCACCGAGGCCTTTGCTGCTTATTCATGGTGACTCCGACGAGGTAATACCAACTGATCATTCAAGGCTGCTCTTCGAGAAAGCGAGTGAACCCCGTCAACTCTGCATCATGAAGGGAGCGAATCACATCTTCTCGAATATCGATCGAGGGGAACTTTGTAAACTGGTGAGCGACTGGATTGCTGAAAATTCTAGTAGAGGGACGAGATGATCTGCGGTCCTACATGACTATACCTAACCTGCCTTACCTGAGGTTCCCCTTGCGAAGAATAACCAGTTCTTATCTCCCGACCTCTTGAACCTGAGGAGGTAATAGTCCCCCTTCAGCTTCTTGCCGTGGAATGAGAGCACTAACTTTTCGTCAGTCCTCTCCTTTAACTCATATTTTCCCTTGTCCCATATCTTAACTGTCCCTGCACCGTACTCACCCTCTGGTATGGTGCCCTCGAAATCGGCGTAATCCAATGGATGATCTTCGACCTGCACGGCCAATCTCTTGACTCCAGCCGAAGTCGGTGGCTCCTTCGGAACTGCCCAGCTCTTCAGGACCCCATCCATGGCCAGCCTCAGGTCCCAGTGGAGATGGGTTGCATGATGCTCATGGACGACGAATATGCCCTCCTTTTCATCAGTCCCCTTCTCCCCTTCATCCCCAGGGGGCTCCGATGTCCTCTTGAAGTCCCTCTTCCCCTTATACTGCTTGAGGCTCATTATCAAATCACTCAGGCGATTATATCCCCTCATGGAACAGAACAATTATATTACGGTTGCAGTTCGTGATCGTAGTCGGTTCTGATGAAGATCGGAGTAATCGCCGACGATCTGACGGGCGCCCTCGATACGGGTTTGGAGTTCTGGAGGCGTGGGTTGAAAACCATCGTTGCGACCTCCCACAAGAACCTAAGGGGATACGCGGGATCTACGGATGTCATCGTCATAGATACTGGTACTAGGACATCCAGTTCCCGAAGAGCAAGTGCAAGAGTTTCTGATGCGGCAAAGCTCCTGAAGAGGTTGGGCGCGCAATACTTCTACAAGAAAGTGGACTCGACACTGAGGGGCAATGTAGGCGCTGAGATCGAAGCCGTGATGGATGAACTGGACATAGAGGCTACAATTCTAGCTCCTTCCCTTCCTGAGCAAGGAAGGACGACCGTGGGTGGCTATGTGTATGTGGACGGAAAGCGTTTGGACAGGACAGTTTTCGTCAGAGATAAGCTAAGTCCTGCAAGGCATTCCCATGCTCCGAGCTTGGTGGGGGAGCAGACGCGCAAGAGAGTCGGGTTGATACGTCTCTCATCGGTTAGGAGGAACTTGGATGATGATATTGAAACACAAAGGAGAAGGGGTGCTCAGATAATCGTTGCAGATGCTGTGACAAGAAGGGATCTCATGAGGATTTGTGAATGCATGGCAAAGAAAGGACTCGGGAGGCTGTCGTGTGGCTCTGCGGGATTGGCCTCAGAACTCCCGGTGGCACTGGGTCTTTGCAAAAGGCCCTCACCCGCGTTGGTTCTGTCCGGGAGCCTCAACAAAGTCACACGGGAGCAGATGAGGGTGTTCGATGAGGTCATGGAACCCCGAATGGCCGGACTCCGCTTGAGTGGATTGAAAAGTCGAGGCAGCCTGAAGAACGCCCAGAGAGCGTTGATCGAAGCCATCAGAAATGGACAGGACGCAGCTCTGTACTTATATGGCGATGGAGCAACTGGTCAGAGGGAAGTAGTCAAATCGCTCTCCTCATTCCGTCAAACCATCAGGGAGATTGTAGGAGGAACAAGGGTGGAGGGTCTCGTTCTGGTAGGAGGCGAAACGGCGGCCCAAGCCTGTCAAGCACTGGGAGCTAAGGTGATGGTGATCGAGGACGAAGCCAGCTCGGGATTGGCATGCGCCAGGATGCTGGATGGGGAGAACAAAGGATTGAGGATCGTGACGAAGGCCGGCGGATTTGGGAACGAAGATGCACTGGTGAGGGCCGTCAGCTTCCTGAAGTTGAGAAGGCCATGAAGCGGAGACCCGTAGTGGGCGTCACGATGGGGGATGCAGCCGGGATCGGTCCCGAGATAATCGTCAAGTGCCTAATGGATCCTGACATCTACGAGATCTGCCGACCACTGGTCATAGGAGATGCGGATGTCCTTGAGGGCGCAGCGGCAATGCTTGGGAACAGGATCAAAGTGAAGTCTTTGGTCGAACCAGAGGAGGCCTCATTCATAGTCGGATCCATCGATGTCCTAGACCTGGGGAATCTCGCCTTGGGTGATTTCAAGCCCGGAGAGATCAGCGTTGCCTCAGGAAGGGCCTCTTTCCAGTACATTAAGAGATCTGTGGAGCTGGCATTAGCAGGAAGGATAGATGCCATAACCACTGCGCCAATCAACAAAGAGGCCGTGAACAGGGCCGGATTTCGCTATCCGGGCCACACCGAGATCTTGGCGGACCTAACGGTGTGTAGCGACTATGCGATGATGCTCGTTTCAGATACGCTTAGGGTGACACATGTCTCCACTCACATCTCATTGAGAGGGGCCTGTGCTGGCGTAAAGAAAGGGAATGTGCTCAAGATTATAGCGCTCTCCGAGAAGGCAGCACGAAGTCTTGGATTTACGTCGCCAAGGATAGCTGTCGCTGGCCTCAATCCCCACGCAGGAGAAGGAGGCCTGTTCGGCGAAGAGGAGATCAGGGAGATCTCTCCAGCAATAGAAGAGGCAAGGATGAGTGGGATAATGGCATCCGGACCCTACCCCCCCGATACCGTCTTCCTGAGGGCGAGTAGAGGTGAATTCGATGTGGTTGTCGCGATGTATCACGATCAGGGACATATCGCTGTGAAGATGCTCGGGCTCGAGGAGGGGGTCAATGTCACCATTGGGCTGCCGATAGTGAGAACCTCGGTGGATCATGGGACGGCCTACGACATCGCCTGGAAGGGAGTAGCAGATCATAGAAGCATGAGGAGAGCCATTCAACTGGCGGCCGAGATGGCAGGTCGGAAGGCCAAGGCCTCAACCTGAGCACAAACTGGCTTTTTCAGCTTACAGCTACATGGCTTTTCACCCTTCGTCTTCATCGGTCGGGCAATCCCTTTGCCGCTTTCCTTATTATCACAGAAGATCATGAGTTGCGTGATCTGGATGAGCATAGTTGAGATCGATGAAGCTGTAGGCTCTTTGCCAATGGAAGAGAAGGTCCTCTTCTCCAGGATATTCGATGTGCGCACGATGATCGGAAGGCTGCAGATCCCAAAACCTCTTACCGGTTGGATCGAAGGGCGCTTTGGCTCTGTAGGGGTCGTTGAGGAACAGAAGATCGTGAAACTCACCAACCTCATCACCATGGAAGGTTCGCTCTTCAATGCCCTGAGGGCGAAGAGGCCGATGGAAGTGAGCGAGGCCTCTGAGTTGGATGAGATCGTGAAGGGCACTCAGAACGACCAATTCTGCAGGCCGTCGGAGAACACGCCAGAGGACATTTTCGGGAGGATCACCGGTAGGAGCTGCGTTACTGCGAGCAACGTTGCTAAATACGATGGCTTTCATGGCATAGTCGTCTTCAGCGAGCACAACCCGCTCGCTTTCACCGAAGTGGATATCGCGGATCGAATGGATGCAGCGTTCTCATGGGCAGATAGAGCTCATCAGATCGATGAGGAATTCAAATATTTCTTCATAATGTGGAACTGTCTTTGGAGGAGCGGTGCCTCAATCGTACATGGTCACATGCAGATGACTTTGAGCAGTGGCATCCATTATGCGAAGGTCGAAGGCCTCAGGAGAGCTGCAAAGGCATATGAAATGTCCTTCGGCTCGAACTACTTCGACGATCTTTACAGGATTCATGAAAAGCTGGGCATCGGATTCGATGTCGGGGGGACGAGGATCATGGCTTATCTAACGCCCATAAAGGAGAAGGAGGTCTTCATAATCTCCGGGAATCTGGACCAGAGTTTCAAGAGTAGGTTTTATGAGGTTCTGAGGTGCTTCATCGCGAAGATGGGAGTCACAAACTTCAACGCCGCGATCTACATGCCTCCCATTGCGATGAATGTGGGGGACAAGGCCGATTGGGCTGGTTTTCCTGTACTCGCACGGGTAGTCGATAGGGGAGATATCAAGAGTAGGACTTGTGACATCGGAGCGATGGAACTTTATGCCAACAGCGTGATATCAGCTGATCCATTCTGGGTGGCTTCAACCCTGAAGTCCGATATCATATCCTGAAGGCGTGCCTAAGCGAATTATTAAATGCGTCATTCGTAGCAGCGGTTACTATGTTTAAGTGGGAATATCTGAATCTAACGTATCGGAAACTCGAGGACGGTGGTCTGCTATTGGTCTCGAAGCGGAGGGGAAGGTCCAATGCCATGACCATAGGTTGGGGCTTCATAGGCATCCTCTGGGGAAGGCCATATTTCATCGTCGCTGTCAGAAAGTCAAGGTACACTCATCGCTGCATCGAGGCCACGAAGGATTTCACCGTCAATGTTCCAGGCAAAGAGATGGAAGATATTCTTCAATACTGTGGAACTGTCTCGGGGAGAGACCACGATAAGATAAAGGAGTTGGAAATCAGATTGAATATGTCAAGGGAAGTCGAATCTCCAAGTATTTCAGGATGTCCCATCGTATATGAATGCAAAGTCAACTACAAGATGGACCTTAATCCTCGAACATTGCCCAAAAAGATCATCTCAGAGATATATCCTGATGAGAGCTTTCATACATTCTACTTCGGCGAGATAGTGGCGTGCTATAAAAGACGAGTGCGTTAAGTGGCACAATGATCATGTCTCACCTCAACATCGAGGAGCTGGAGACAGGCCTTCCACAGGGAATTGCCACTGGAAAGGCAGGAAATGGTTCCATCTAGGTATAATAATCGCATATAGACTTAGTCGTTAAAAAGGTTAATAAGAGAGAGAGATTCGCTTGGGTTTCTGTCTAACGTTGGATAAAAGGATATGCATCTGCTTTTTTGTATTCATCCTAGTTATGGGTTTCTCAAATAGTTGGGCTCAGTCAACTTTGAATTTCAAAAGTCTCTTGGCTTCTATTAATTATGAACAAATCAAGGAAGATGTGAAGGCTCTATCCTCGATCGATTCAAGGGTTACTGGCTATCCTGGGGCAGAGCAAGCGGCAAATTACATTCTCGAAAGATTTAGAGAGCTTGGGATTAGCACAGTAATACAGAAATATAATGTCGTTGTGCCATTAGATTCAGGATCAAGCTTAGATGTCATTAATTCCGATGGTTCAATCGCTGAGCGTATTAAGGCTTATGTACTTTGGCCAAACTCAGTTCAGACTTCAAAGACCTCCGGAGAGAATGTTATAGAAGGGCCATTGTTATATGGGGGTTCTGGGAAACTTGAGGAGCTCAGGGGCAAGAGGATAGAGGGTTCCATTGTTCTTCTAGATTTCAACTCCGAAGACAAGTGGCTTGATATCGCCTCGATGGGAGCAAAGGCGATTATTTTTATCGCCCCTGGAGATACATCTTATACAGAGTCGATACAGAAAATTGTCAACGTACCAATTGATTTACCACGAATGTGGGTTTCTCTAGAAGATGGTGTGCATCTAAAGGATCTTCCTTCCGGGTCGCAGGTTAGAATTAATGATAATATGACCATGGTTAAAACTGAAGCAAAGAATATTATTGCTATGATTAATGGCACAGAATTTCCGAATGATGTTATAGTTGTAGCCGCTCACTATGATACTTGGTCTATCGTTCCTGCACTTGCTCCCGGTGCTGACGAAGCCACAAGTATATCCTCTCTTCTCGAGCTTGCTAGGCAATTGACGCTGAATAAGCCAAGGAGAAGCGTTTGGCTTGTTGCTCTATCTGGTCATTGGGAAGCGCTTACAGGGGCGAGGGAATTTACTGAGACCTACTACTTCGATCCAAGGGTCGTCGCAGGCAATATCAAGCCATGGGTTTTCGTCGGACTCGATTTCTCAACAGATGGCAATCGTCCTGCGATACTCTACAGAGGGCATCTATACGATTATGGGAGCGATGCGATCATTCACAGATGGACAAGGTGGCTTGATCCACAGATCTTCAACGTATACATTCCCTCCTTGCAGAGCCAGATGGGTAAAAACTACCAAGTCGAAGATGGACTTCAAGGAACTTATGGTTATTGGGCATCGATCTCTGGACCATACATACTCGATAACGAACCTTGGGCTATTGCACATGGCTTGGCGATCACCGTACGGACCAACGATGTAGAGCGTTTAGGGTGGGGGAATCCTCTTAGCACATTTGAAAATGTCGACTTTGATAATCTCAAGCCTCAACTTGAAGTTGCAGAAGCTATTGTGTATGGTCTTCTGGATGATGACAAAATAAATATGGATTACTCGTCCATTTCGCCGTCAAGATACCTCTTTGAGGCTTCAGGCGCGGATATAGCTGGATTTTTAACAGTTCAAGGCCAAGTATTGACTTATAATATAACGAAGGGATGGTACGATCCAGTTCCTAATGCAGTTGTAACAGCGACCAGACAGGGACCCGAATGGTCATCTTATCCTTTCATAAGGATTTACGATATATCCGATTCGAAAGGCAAATTTGAGCTTCATGGCATTAGTGGTTACGGTTATGGAAGTGGTTACGGAAGGACCGATACATGGTATTTTGAAGCATACCACTTCGATGATAAAACCGGTTTGATTGATTATGCCCCCGATTTAGGGCAATATGGAATTCAGCAGGTTCAATTCAACTATATCGTCAACAGAAATCCTTATCCCGTTACTACGATCGTCTTTAAGTGCGGAAGCGCCGTTCTCTACGACCTTATTGATCCTATGCGGATGCAACCGAGGACATTTCTGGACCCCAGATTTCAGAATGCAGGTCCTCCCGCAGTAGTTTGGTCTTCTAGGCCATCGAGTTTTCAGATATTCGATTTCTCAACACTCAGCCAACCCCTCTTTTGGGGGGACGTACTTATCGGATACGATACGGTTGGAATGGTGTTTGTCCCGCCCAATACCAAGTTCATGCTCCTCTATAGAGTTGGGCCAACTTTTGACATGATTGGGATCTTATTAAATGCGACTCAACAGAATCCAGATGGGTCAGGCTACCTCGTAACTACTGATAAGCAACTCACGCTTAACTTCACATCTTATCAGTTCGTAAGAGACCTAATAGCACTGTCGAATTCCAGATATAATAAGCTCAGGATGTCATTCGTAAGGAGTGCCTTCTCCGAGAGGAGCCTTAGTGAAGCTCTTAATCGATTCAAACTGGCAGAAAAGAGCTTAGGTGAAATGGATTACGTCGATGCACATCTCCAGGTCCTTATAGCGTGGAGTTGGATAGTGCATGGATATAGTGACACGATGTCAGTGATAAGTGACACCCTTTCAACCAATACGATTTTCTTCTCAATCTTCCTTATTTTTGGCCTGTTTTTTGAGAGGCTCGTGTTCGGCGCTGTGGGTAAAAAGAGGTTCATAACTCTTTTCGGGACGTTGGCCATTCTGCTATTGGCTTACTATCTTTTGCATCCTGCACCAAAAATTGCAACCAACTTTTTAATGAGCCCTCTTAGTGTTAGCGTCGAGATGCTTTTCGTATTCGTTTCACTCATATTCCTCAATGAGACTCTGAGCATTGTCAGGGACGTTAGGCGTAGGATGGTCGGCGAACATTTCTCAGAAGGCGCTACTATACCGCTTACATTCATGGCCTTCTCCTATGGCATCGAGAATATGCGGAGGAGGAGATCCAGGACGATAATGGTCATGGCCAGTGTAGCGGTTGTTACATTCGCAATGGTTGCGTTGACCTCATCGTATCCGGCCCCGATCGTTTCTTATGCCCCAAGTTCAAATTCTGTACCCGTCTACGTTGGAACCCTCATTAAGCCCGATGTACTGCAAGCGCCCAAGAATATTCTATCCCCCGACTTCGCGGACTTCATGAGGGTTCCAA
>Ga0315282_10017369_pt1 | contig 10397 bp, 10 predicted proteins | sample YL17G07_20_MG_FD_203693 | JGI IMG/M metagenome (GOLD analysis project Ga0315282, IMG submission 203693) | Sediment microbial communities from Yellowstone Lake, YNP, Wyoming, USA - YL17G07_20 | ecosystem: Environmental > Aquatic > Freshwater > Lake > Sediment | place: USA: Wyoming | collected... | reverse complement strand
TGCGCAAGCTGAAATCGCTGCCCCCGGGCACCGCCTATTTCCACGCCCAGTACCGGCAGGCATCGCCGAATAAAGGCGGCAGCGAACCGTGGAACGCCAACCCCGACGCCAACAAGCTGAAGAACCCAAACGGCGAGGGGAACTACGTGATGCTGGAAGCCACGGGGCGCGGCCACTTCGTCGGGGTCACCCATAGCGTGCTGCAGAACCAGGATTTCTGGTGGGGCGAGGGAGATGAAATGGTCTTCATCGACGGCGCCACCACCCCGCAGATCATCGGCACCGGGTCGGAAGACTATTACACCGGCTCCTGGGACTTCCAGAAGCCGTTTTCCTATCTGTATACGGGCGCGCCGCTGGTGGGGGTGGAACGCGCCGGAAGCCGGTCGTTCGTCTACCGTTTCCACATCCCGGACCCCATCCCGTTCGAGAAGTCGATCAAGATGACCATGGAGCACGGCCACGCCAACCACCGCGCCGACAACTGGTTCACGGTGGCCTACTGGTACCAGAGCGAGCCGCACGGCGCTTTCCCCAAGCTCCCGGCAGTGAACGATCGCTTGCCGCGGCTGCATGCGACGGGCGGCCCCGGCAACGCGGGCAAATAGGTGTCAGGTGCCTGGTTTCAGGTGTCAGGTTGAGACTTCCGGACCTGGCACCTGAAACCTGAAACCTATTTCCGCACGGCGCGAAAGCCGCAGACCTTCTGGCGCCAGAACGGATCGAAGCGCGAGAGATTTGTGCCCGCATGCACCTGCGCCTGGTAGAAGGTGTCGCCGTCGTTCACGATCCCGACGTGCTTGAGGTTGTCGAAGAAAACGATGGTGCCCAGTTCGCTCTTGGCGGACGGCTTCGCCAGCCGCGGCAGTGACATGTAGTATTTGCGGGCCGTGGTGCGCTTTGTCAGGACGCCATTGTCCAGCATAACCCGCCAAAGAAAGCCGGAGCAGTCGAAGGACTTCATCCCGCTGGCCCCCCACACGTAGGGACGGCCCAGGTGGCGTTCGATGGTGGCCCGGTCGGGCGTCCATAGCTCTTGCGCCGCAGCGCCGGGGGCAAGGGCTGCGGCGAGCGCCAGCAGCAGTGACGCGCGGCGCGTCATTTGACCGCGTTCCCCAGCAGCAGGCCGAGGCCGATGAACAGCCCCGCCAGAAAGATGGTGACTGACCGGTTGTCGGCGTTCAGTTGGTCGGAGAAATGGACGCCCGGCGTCAGCCAGTCGAAGATCTTATAGGCCGCGACGAAGCCCGCCAGGCCGATGGCCAGCGAAACGGCAATGGTGATCACGTAGTGCTGAATGTCCATATCCGCTTTCTATATCACAGCCGGCCAGGCGGGGGCGTCCCGACGTGTGTTACTCGCCGGGCCGGTTGGCGGGCTGGCCCAGGCCGCCCCCGGCATGGGAACGCCGGGCGTCGCCGCGGTTGAGCTGATAGCCCAACAGCCGCAAGCCCTCTTCAATACCGCTCTGCAAATCGCCCACGGTGCGCAGTTCGCTCAGGTCGACGGCGAATGCGCTGTCCGGCATTCGATCGAGCAGAACCTGAACGACATCCAAGGCCCGGGTCTTTCTCGAACGCTGCGCCCCCATTCCCGATTCTTTCATCTTTTTCCGCCCCCTCGATTCTCGGTGATCAGCAACATGGCAAACAGTCATTAGATGCGGAATGCGCTCTTTCGTTCTTGACTTTCAGCGCTTGGCGGCTGACGGTGGACGGTCGCCGGGCTGCCGCCCGCCGCCAGGCCGCCTGAGCACCGGCTCGGTGGGGTCGATGCGCAGCCAGAGCAGCGCGCCGAGCAGGTACGTGGCGCAGGCGGTGTCCAAGGCCAGGTTCCAGGAATGAAAGCGCTCCAGGAAGATGCCCACCAGAAACGGCGACAAAGCGCCGCCCAGGTTGCCGAAGGTATTCATGCACCCGGACACGGTGCCCGCAAATTCCCTGCCCGTATCCACGCACACGGCCCAGCAGGCGCTCAGCGCGAAGTCGTTAGAAAACGCGGAAAGGGAAATGGCAAGAATGGCATGGGCGGGGTCGCGCAGGAAGAGACTGGCGGCCAGGAAGCAGGCCGCCGCCACCAGGCTGGCAACGCCCACCGTGCGGCGCCCGAACTTCAGCCCCCGCCGGGCCACCAGCGCGTCGGTGAGCAGGCCCCCAAGCATGCACCCGGCGGCCCCGAACAGCAGCGGCAGGCCGGAGTACAACCCGCTCCGCTCCGCCGATAGCCCGCGTGCTTCCCGCAGGTAGGTGGGCAGCCAAGTGATGTAGAAGTACCAGCCGTAAAACATGCAGCCGTACATCAGGCAAAGGGCCCAGAGGTTGACGCTGGTGAACAGCGCGCGCCAGGGCACGCGCGGGCGGCCGGTGGCCGTCACCGCGGGCCCGGCGCGGATCAGTTCCAGCTCCGCGGCGTTCACCGCCGGCTTCTGGGCCGGATCGTCGCGGAACCAGGCGTAGAAGGCCACGGCCCAAACCAGCCCAAGCGTCCCGAAGATGCCGAAGCTCCGCCGCCATCCCACCGCCGCCAGCAGCGCCACCACCGTGTAGGGAGTCAGCGAGCCGCCCAGGCGCGAGCCGGTGAAGATGATGCCGTGGGCCAGGCCGCGCTGCGTGGCCGGCATCCAGCGCGAGAAGATGCGGGCGCAGTTGGGGAACGCGCCCGCCTCGCCGGCGCCAAACAGGAAGCGGAAGGCGGCCAGCGACAAAAAGCTCCAGGCGGCACCGGTCAGCGCGGTAAACAGCGACCACCAGACCACGATGCGGGTCAGCACGCGGCGCGCGCCCACCAGGTCGCCCCACCACCCGCTGGGCACTTCCATGAGCGCGTAGGCCAGCGTGAAGGCGCTGAACACCAGCCCCATCTGCACGCGCGACAGGCCCAGCTCGGCGGACACCGTCGGCGCGGCCGCCGAGATGCATACCCGATCGATGTAGGTGATGACGGAAAGTAGGAAGGTGAATGCCAGGACGACGTAGCGGACGCGCGTGGCCTTCCCCGGTTCCCTGCCCCGCTCCCGCGCCGCGCCGGCCTCCGGATCGCCCATGGTGCCCGATCAATGTATCAGCCTGGGCGCGGGATGTCGGCAACATTCGCATGTCCACCGGGCGGCACGCCGGCGCGGCACCGCTGCATTTCCGTGCATGCGGATTGGCTGGCGAACGTGTATTATGCACCATGGCGCAGGCGCCCGGCGCGCTTCCGGCGCCTCGGAGGAACTCATATGAAGCGTTTGTTCAGTTTCCTGGTCTTGACGGTGGCGGGTCTATGCCTGGCAATCTCCCCGGCGTTCGCGCAGCGCGGCGGCGGAGGCGGCGGAAGCCGCGGCACGACTATGCCGCGTGACCCCATGTCCGGCACCAAGCAGGACAGGGCCCAGAAACAGCAGAGACAGAGAGAGCCCACGGTTGCCGATCAGCTCGCGGCGCGGCCCAGCCTGGCCGCCAAGCTGCAGGCCGAATTGCCGCCCAGCACCAACCTGCAAAGCGCAGCCCGCGGCTTTGACGACCTGGGCAGGTTCGTGTCCACCGTCCACGTTGCGCACAATCTCGGGATTCCCTTCCGGGACCTGAAGGCGAAAACGACGGGGCGCTCGGCCATCAGCTTGGGCAAGGCCGTCCAGCAACTGAAATCCGGCATTGACGCCAAAGCCGAGATCAAGAAGGCCGAGAAACAGGCCAAGCAGGACATCAAGGACTCGAAGAAGGGCTGAGCGCCGGCGACATGATCCGCGAAAATCCGCGGAGCCCGTGTCCATCGGGGCCACGGTTTCTCACGTGATATAATCACGGCATAGCCAGCGAGGTACCTGTTCATGCCGAACGATGCAACTCTTCAAAAATACCAGGACCTGTTCCAGAAAAAGGCCTTTGCCAACCTGGCCACGCTGATGCCCGATGGCCGCCCGCAGGTCACGCCGGTGTGGTGCGATTACGACGGCAAGTACGTGATCGTGAACTCAGCGCGCGGGCGGCGCAAGGACCGCAACATGCGCCGCGACCCGCGCGTGGCGCTGGCCGTCGTCGATCCCGACAACCCATACCGCTACATCGAGATCCGCGGCCAGGTGGCGGAGATCACCGAGCAGGGCGCCGAGGAACACATCGACCGGATGGCCAAGAAGTACCTGGGACTGGACAAGTACCCGAACCGGGCGCCGGACGAAGTCCGCGTGCTTTACAAGATTCGGCCCGAGGGCTTCTCCTCCATGGGCTGAGAAGTTCAGGCTGTAGGCTGTAGACTGTAGGCTGGAGGCTGGCGCCGCCAAGGATCAGCAGGCGCTCCCTTGACTTACGGCCCACAGCCTACAGCCCACGGCCCACAGCCTATAGCCTCCAGCCTCCGGTTATGGTTTAATAGCCGCGTTCGGGGATGCGCATGACGAAGGGGAAAGGCGTTTCACGGCGGGCGGTGCTGGGCGGCATGGCGGCCGGGGCCGGCCTGGCGGCCACCGCAGCCGCCGACACCTTCCAGGAGATCAAAGCGCGCGCCGCCGAAGGCGGACCGCTCAAGCTCAAGGGCCGCATCCGGCAGGCCGTCTGCAAGTGGTGCTACAAGATGTCCACGGAGGACCTGGCGCGCGAAGCGGCCAAAATGGGCATCCAGGGCGTGGACCTGATCGAGGGCCCGGATTGGGAGATTGCGCGCAAGTACGGCCTGGTCCCCACGCTGGTCAACGGCGGGCACAGCATTGCTGACGGCCCCATTAACAAGGCCAATCACGCCAAGTTCGAGGCCGAGCTGTACAAGCGCATCGACGCCGCGGCCGCCGCCCGCGTGCCCAACGTCATCATCCTTTCCGGCAACCGCCGGGGCATGCCCGATGAAGAGGGCGCCGAGAACTGCGCCCTGTTCCTAGGCAAGGTCAAAGCCCGCGCCGAGGACAAGGGCGTCACCCTGGTCCTGGAGCTGCTCAACAGCAAGGTCGATCACAAGGATTACATGTGCGACCACACCAGTTGGGGCGTGGAGGTGATGAAACGGGTGAGCTCGCCGCGGGTCAAGCTGCTGTACGACATCTACCACATGCAGATCATGGAGGGCGACGTCATCCGGACCATCAAGGCCAACATCCAATACATCGGGCACTTCCACACCGGCGGCAACCCGGGCCGCAACGAGATCGACGACACCCAGGAGCTGTATTACCCGCCATCATGCGCGCCATCGCCGATTCGGGCTACACCGGCTACGTGGCGCACGAGTTTGTCCCCAAGCGCGACCCGCTGGTCTCGCTTCGGGAAGCGGTTTTGCTGTGCGATGTGTAAGAAGAACTCACCACGGATGAACACGGATGAACACGGATACAGACGGCTTCATCCGTGTCCATCCGTGTTCATCCGTGGTTAACAACAAAGGTAGGAGAAGCTATGGAAAATATGGATCGGCGCAAGTTCCTTATCAATTCCGCGGGGGCGACGGCCGGCGTGCTGGCGCCCGCCATGATCACCCGGGCCTTTGGCGGAAGCCCGAATGACCGTATCCGCGTGGCGGTCGTCGGTTTCAACGGCCAGGGAGGCAGCCATATCCGATCGATCCAAGGGTTGAAAGACCAGAACGTGGAGCTGGCTGCGCTGTGCGATGTGGACGAGAACGTCATTGCCAGAACCATGAAACGGCTGGAGTCCTCCGGCGCCAAGCCGGTGACCTACACCGACATCCGCAAGCTGCTGGAAGACAAGTCGATCGACGCGGTGTCCATGGCCACGCCCAACCACTGGCATGCGCTGGGCACCATCTGGGCCTGCCAGGCGGGCAAGGACGTGTACATCGAGAAGCCCGCTTCGCACAATATCTTCGAAGGGAAGAAGATGGTGGAGGCGGCGCGCAAGTACAAGCGCATTGTCCAGGTCGGCACCCAGAGCCGCTCCAGCCCGGCCTTGCAGGAAGCCGTCAAGCACATGCGGGACGGCCTGATCGGCGAGGTCTACATGGCGCGCGGGCTGTGCTTCAAGTGGCGCGACACCATCAACAAGAAGGAGGACGGCCCGGTCCCGGCCGGCGTCAACTATGACACCTGGCTGGGGCCCGCGCCCAAGCGCCCCTTCAACCCCAACCGCTTCCATTACAACTGGCACTGGAACTGGGACTACGGCAACGGCGACAACGGCAACCAGGGCATCCACGAATGGGACATCGCCCGCTGGGGCCTGGGCGTCAAGTTGCCTACCAGGGTCATGTCCATGGGCGGCCACTACATGTTCGACGACGACCAGGAAACGCCGAACACCCAGGTGTGCACGCTGGAATTCGAGGTGGGCGGCAAGAAGAAGCTGCTGGTTTTCGAGGTGCGCCACTGGATGAGCAATCACGAGGGCGGCATCGGAGAGGGCCGCGGCGGGAGCGAAGCCGACGGCGTTCCGCCGGCCGAAGGCCAGCCGCAGGCAGCAAGCAAGGGCCGCGCGCCGCGAGGTGCCGACCCCAACACCATCGGCAACATCTTTTACGGCTCCAAGGGCTACCTGGTGATCAGCGGCTATACCACGTACAAGACGTTCCTGGGCAGGTCGCAGGATCCGGGTCCTACCAAGACAGGCAGCGGCAACCATCACGCCAACTTCTTCCAGGCCATGCGCAGCCGCAAGATCGAGGACCTGAACGGCGACATCCAGGAAGGCTACGAGTCGGCTGTTAGCATGCACCTGGCCAACATCTCCTATCGCACGGGCCGGGCCATCAACTTCGACCCCAAGACGGAGAAGATCGTGGGCGATGCGGAAGCCGCCAAGCTGGCCACGCGCCAATACCGCGCCCCGTTCATCGTTCAGGAGAAGGTCTAGGGAACCACAAAGGCACGAAGAGCACGAAGATCGCAAAGAGAGCTATCTTTGTGTTCTTTGCGCCTTTTTGGTGAGGTTTTCGAACAGGAACAGGCCGCTTTTCCCAGCCACGGCAAAATCCAGGTCGCCGTCGCCATCGATGTCGGCCACGGCCACCTGCATTCCGCCGCCCGCTTTCGATCCCTGATCGACCGCGTGGCGGATCCATTCCACTTCCGTTCCACCGGCCGCCTTTCGGAATTCGTACCAGTAGACGCCCAGCGGCTCGAACTCGCCCGGGTCTTTGCCGTTGTGCGCCATGTAACGTTTGCCGGTGATGAAATCGGGGCGGCCATCGCCGTTCAAATCGGCCATGGCGACGGCGTGCGCCTGCGACCAGCTCTTGTCAATCAGGTGCTTCGTCCATTGATTGTTCGGCCCCTGCTCCATCCAGAAGATCCCGTAGTCGTGGGCCAGCGAGGTCAGCAGGTCGTTGCGGCCGTCGCCGTTGACGTCCAGGACATGGATGAGGCCGGCCTGGCCCAGGTCGAACTCCGGGCGCCACTGCCACTGGCCGTGGCGCGGGTCCGGGGGCGCTTCGAACCAGCCTTTGGGCGTGATGATGTCGGTGCGGCCATCCCCGTTCACGTCGCCGGCGCCGATGCCGTGCCCAAAGCCTTTTTCGCTGACCACGTGCTTGACGAACTGGCCTTTGCTGATTTCGTACCACGCCAGGGGGCCCGCCCCGCCGAACTGCGGCAGCAGCTCCCGCGCCCTGCCGTCGTTGTCCACATCCACCAGGAAGGCGAATTCACAGGGGAAGCCGCTGTCGATGGGGTGCTCTTTCCACTCGCCGCTTCCCTTCCCCGGATTCTCCCACCAAGCCAGCTTCTTGGCGAACCAGGTGGCGGTGACGATGTCAGCATGGCCGTCGCCATTGACGTCAATGGGCAGATCGCTGAAGGCATCGATGTAGTTGTTGGTGAGCGGGAGGGCGCGGAATTTGTGCTTGACCCACTTGGGCGCCTCGTACCAGTTCTCGCCGGATACGATGTCCGGCTTTCCATCGCCGTTGATATCGGCGAAGGCGCAGGTTTCGCTGGCACCCGGGTCAATAGCGTGTTTGTCGAAGGGGATATCGCCGCGCTCGGCGGCGATGATCGCCAGCGAAGCCACCAGAAGAGCAACAACCGCGGTTATACGAATCAGCATGCCGCAAATTCTACACGAGCCGGCTCGCTGTTCAAGCGCGGAATCGGACGCAGATAAACGCAGACCATCCCGCAGGGCGGGACGGAACCAACAGAGCCGCCAGTGCAAGACCGGGGGCCGGCGGGACGCCAGGTTGTTCGCCAGGCGCGGCGATGGCGAGGTCGAGGTAAACAAGATCGGCGATGGGCGGTTTGTGACCAGCCGGGGCGCGCGCCTGGCCCTTGTGCCGGGATCATCGGGCCGAGCCGAATACCTGATCCTGGGCGGCCGCGCCCGCCGTTTGGTCAAGCCGTAGGCAGTTGTCGTGTCTCGCAGTTGGCTTTGTAACGTATCGCCATTGCGGATTGCGGATTTCAAGCGCCGCAAGTCCTTGAAATCCGCAATCCCAAATCCGCAATCCGAAATTGCCATGACCCTACACTGGTACCTGCGTACCGTATACCAAATACCTACCTCTGGTCCCTCTACTAACCAAGCGCGTCTGAAAGTGCCACCAAGCGCCACACAGGGAGGCCAAGTGATTCGCATCTTTGTGGGGCTTTTGAAAAGGGCGCTCATTGTGGCGGCGACGATAAGCATCTTTGCGGTGGCTGCCGGGTTGCTTCTCGCAAAACTCTCCTGAATGGTCGCCGGCGGGCCTGCGGAGGACACGGAGGCGCAAGCGGCATTTCCGCCCGCTCCGCACCCGCCGGCCTGGTCCCGATCAGCGGCCACCCGGTCGCGGCTTATTGTTTTAACCCAGGAATTTGACGCCGTAGGAATACAACTGCGTTCCGGTCTCGGCGACCGCCCGCACGATCATGCCCCGCGATTCGCTGATGTCGCTCTCCGGCTGCTTGGGCTGATAGTGCATGTTGACTGTTATCTTCTCGTGCCGCGCATAGAGGCGGCTGCTGCGGAAGCCGATCCCGCCGCGCGACACGTTGACCGGCTCCAGCACTTCGGTGCTGCCGTCGGACTCGCGGCAAATGCGGGCCCGGGTGCGCATCTGGATGCGGCGCGACCTCCGCCGCTCGGCCCCTTCCGCCAGGGCTTCGCCGCCTGCCGGGGCCGCCAAAGGAGCCGCCGGGGGAGCGATTGGCGCGCTCGGCGCCGCGCTGTGGTGCGCAGCGGCGGCGGCCGCCGCTCGCGGCTCTTCCACAAGGGGGGTGGAAATCAGCGCGTAGGCTTCGATTTCCGTCGGCGTCAACTCCATCGCCACTTCCTCCCCCGCCATGAAGCGGCTGAGCCGTTCCAACCGACGCAGGTAGATTTGCTGCTTGAACTTCAGGCTCGGTTCGCGGACCACCATGCCCTGCATCCGCGCCATCTCGGCCTGCACCCGATCGCGCTGTTCCTGGCGCGGCAGCCCACGTAAGCTCTCGCCAAAGGCGACGAAATCAAACTGCTCCGGCCCCGTCATATGCCCCCCGTGCGAAGAGTAACGCTGGGGACCCGTGCGCATTCTACACCAAATGGGACGCGGATGTATGCCTATGCACGCTGCAGTGTAGGCTGCAGGCGGTAGGCTGCGGGCTATGAGGCGGTCGGAACAGAAGCCAGCGTGAGCGGGCCTCCGAGTAACCGATCAGAAGGGATGCTCCCCCAACGGTAGCGAAACCCTTGCTTGCAGTCCACGGCCTACGGCCCACAGTCTACAGCCTACAGCCCGGAACTAATCGCCCGCGCCCGGTTCCTTCACGCGCACCTGCGCTCCGGCCCAGTCTTCAATGAGCGTGATGGCCGAAGCATAATCGTCGTCGGCATGGCCGCGGGCGATCGAGGCCCCGAACAACTCGCGCACCAGGGCGGCCGCCGGCAGCGGTACGCCCAGTTCCCGGCCCGACTCCAGCATCAGCGACATGTCCTTGTGCATCCACTTCAGCGAGAAGTTGGTGGACCAGTCGCCCTGAAAGATCGCGTTCTTCTTGTACTCCATGATGCCGACCCTGGCCGCGCTGTTCTGGATGATGTCATACATCAACTCGGGCGGGACGCCGGCCTTGGCCGCCAGCACGAAGGCCTCGCAGGCGCCCTGGTAGGTGAGCGCCAGCAGCAGGTTCTGGGAGAGCTTGGCGTGCAGCCCCATGCCGTTGCCGCCGACGTAATACAGCTTCTCGCCCATGGGGAGGAAGTACTCGCGGACGCGCGCGAACACCTCTCTGTTGCCGCCGATCATGAAGGTGAGGTTGCCGGCCTCGGCGCCCGCCTTGCTGCCGGTGCAGGGCGCGTCCAGGAATTCCGCCCCCTTGGCGGCAAACTCGGCGGCCACCCGCCGGCTGGCCGACGGCAATACGGTGCTCGAATCCACCACAATCGATCCTGTGCGAATCCCCTGCACCAGGCCGTTGGCGCCCACTGTCATTTCCCGCATGTGTTCGGTGTTGCCGACCATCAGAAAAACCAGGTCGCAGCGCGAGGCCAGCTCGGCCGGAGACCACACGACCTGCG
>Ga0315282_10017367_pt1 | contig 10398 bp, 8 predicted proteins | sample YL17G07_20_MG_FD_203693 | JGI IMG/M metagenome (GOLD analysis project Ga0315282, IMG submission 203693) | Sediment microbial communities from Yellowstone Lake, YNP, Wyoming, USA - YL17G07_20 | ecosystem: Environmental > Aquatic > Freshwater > Lake > Sediment | place: USA: Wyoming | collected... | reverse complement strand
CTGCATCTGCCCAATCGCCTGGTTCGTTCCGCCACGGCGGAGCGCATGGCGGATGACGACGGGTGGCCACGGCCCGAACTGCGCGCGACGTACGAGCGGCTGGCGCGCGGCGGCGTGGGCTTGATCATCACCGGTCACATGTACGTACATCGCTCGGGCCGCTGCCACCGCGAGATGACAGCCATCGATCGCGACGAACTGGTACCTGCGCTGGCCGAGCTGACCCAGGCCGTCCACCAGGCCGGCGGGCGCATCGTGGCTCAGATCAACCACGGTGGGATGCAGTGCAGTCCAGACGCGGTGCTCGAGGCCATCGCCCCATCAGCTACCGACTATGCCGCGCTCAAGCAGCCGGCGCGTGCCATGACGGTGCAGGAAATCCATGGGCTCATTGATGCCTACGCCCAGGCCGCGCGCCGTGCCCAGCAGGCCGGGTTCGATGGCGTGCAACTGCACGGGGCGCACGGCTATCTGATCAACCAGTTCCTCTCGCCGTTCGTCAACCAGCGCAGCGACGCGTGGGGCAGCGACCTGCCGGGACGGATGCACTTCCTGCGCGCGGTCTGCCAGGCCGTACGCGCGCAGGTCGGTCCTCAGTACCCACTCTTGATCAAGCTGGGCATGATTGACAGCGTGCAGGGTGGCCTGACGCCCGATGAGAGCGTGCTGGTCGTGGCGGCGCTGGAGGCGATGGGTATTAACGCGGTCGAGATCAGCGGCGGCATCGGCGGGGTGCGCAACCTCAACACGCGCCCGGGCGTACGAGCCGGAGTGGACGAGGCCTACTTTCGCCCCCTGGCCCATCAGGCACGCCAGGCGACGCGCCTGCCGATCCTGCTGGTGGGTGGCTTTCGCTCGCGGCGCACGATGGAAGAGGTGCTGTCCTCGGGCGATGCGGACTTCATCTCGCTCTGCCGCCCGCTGATCTGCGAGCCAGACCTGCCCCAGCGCATGCGCGAGGGCTTGCAGGAAGAGTCCGTCTGCATCTCCGCCAACCGCTGCTGGGCAAATCGCGAAGGCGAGGGCATCGCCTGCAAGTGCCGCACCAGGAAGGGGCGCGTGCGGCCCAGGCGCCTGCTTAGGGTGTGATCACCGTGCGGACCTGGCCGCGAAAATGCTCCAGGTCATCCAGGGTCTGGTTGATGGCGTTCGCATCCAGCGGCACGCTGCGCGTCACCACGTCCGACAGGTCCAGCACGCCGCGGCGGGCGTACTCGAGCAGCAGCGGCAGCTCTTGCAGCAGATGGTCATCCGAGCCGATGACCTCCGACTCCTTGCCCAGCAGCTCTCGGTAGGTATCGATCTCCAGGGGCATGCCCGAAATCCCGACCATCACCGCGCGGCCGAAGACCGCCACCGATTGCACGGCCTGGCGCATGGTCTGTGGGAGCCCGATCACCTCCAACGCCACGTCCACGCCGCGTCCGTGCGTCAGCCGAAGGATATCGGCTACGGGGTCGCACTGGCTCGCGTTGACGGGGACGGCCCCATGCTTGTGTGCGAGCGCGACCTTGTCGGCGTTGATGTCCACGGCGTACACGTCTAGCGCACCCATGGCCCGCGCAAGCTGGATGGCGGACATGCCGAGTCCACCCGTGCCAAAGACGGCCACCGTCTCGCCCGCCTGCAGCCTGGATTTGCGCAGGGCGTGCAGCGAAGTGGCTGAGGAGCACATTAGGATTGCGCCTTGCTCGAATGGGATCTCGTCTGGCAGGTGCAGGGCGTTGCGCGCTGGCACGGCGATGTACTCGGCGTAGCCGCCGTCGCGGTGCTTGCCAATCATCTCGCCGCGGGGACAGAATTGCTCGTGGCCCGACGCGCAGTAGTAGCAGTCGCCGCAGGTCACCAGGTAGTGCAGGCAAACCCGCTCGCCGACTTTGACGCTGGTGACTTGCGACCCGACCGCCTCGACGACCCCCGCCACCTCATGACCCAACGTCACCGGCAGTGGCTTGACGGGCGAAGTGCCCGCGCGGTAGTGCACGTCGGAATGGCAAATGCCCGCCGCCCTGACGCGCACCAGCACGTCGCGCTCGCCGATGTCGGGCACCGGCACGTCCTGCATCTGTACAGGATGGCCAATCTGTACCAAGCGGACTGCCTTCACGCTCAACTCCTCACAAGTGGATTCGTCCGGGCAGAGAGGTTTTGCTGGTTTCTTCGGAAGCCGTCAGATAGCTCTCGTCCGTAGGCAGCGTGGAGGCGTCCCACAGCAGCGCAGACGAGAACTTCTTATCCTCTCCTGCGTTGATCACCTCCTCGACGTACCTTTTCGACAGCGCCGTGCCTTGCAAACACTCCAGTACCACACGCCTGAGTCTGGCAAAGATCGGGAGCATGACCATTCCCAGGATGCCCAGGAAGAAGGCAGCACTGGCATACACCCAGTGGGGAACCCTGGTACCCAGTTGAGCCAGCCCGAGCATCACACTCCCTGCAGCGCCCACGTTGAGGAGGTAGAACTCGATGAACTTGTTGCGCAGTTCGTCGGTGTGAAAACTGGATTGAGTCAGGTATCCGTACTCGAGCTCGACGAACTTGAGACGGAGATCGTTGAGGGCCGCAGTCTTTTCGGACCAAGTTGGGATCGCGGAGACATCGTCCTGCTTGGCAGTTGCGACTCTGCTGCGCAACGGCGCCTCATCTTTCGTCTTGGCAGGCTGCTTCGCCATGGCTCGTCAGCCTCCGATGCCCGTAGATGGCACGTCAAGGGCTGGGCGAGACGATGCCATCCAGCCCAAGCTCCTGGATCGTATCAGGCAGCGGCCAGCCGGTGGCCGGGTTGATGCCCATCGTCTGGTAATAGTCCCGCGTCATGGTCTGCATGTCCAGCGTGATGCCGGCCAGCGAGCCGACGTGCTGTGGCGGGTCGCCGCGCTCGCGGCCTGGCAGGGTGACCTGCGCTGGGGCGATGCCCTCGCGCGCGTTAAAGGTATGGCGCAGCACCTGGATGCGCTGCCCGGCGCGCGCCAGTGCTGCTTCGTCCCAGCCCCAGCCCGTCGCCGCGTTGAGCCAGGCCAGGAAGGGCGGGTCGCCCATCTGCAGGCAGAATTGACAGAGGCCCAGCGCGTCGACGACGCGCAGCACTGGGACGACAACAGCCATATCTGCGCCCTTGGCAGCATAGTCGTAGCGGCCAGCGAGCTTTCGCCCCGCCAGCTTTAGGTACCTGGCCAGCGCCGAGCCGCCCACCATGCCGCTGTTGGTGGCGGTGTGGCGGCCGGGAGCGGGGTCCACCTGGTAGCCCACTGCAACGTTGGGCTCGTACAATCCACGGTGCATGGGTAGCGCCTGCCCGCCCGCGTGCATGGCGGCCTGCCTGGCTTCAGGGCCCAGGCGCTCGGCTGCGCGTTGCACCCCATCGGCCAGCCACTCACCCAGACCAGGCTGGCGCGCCGCGATGCGCTGGGTCAGTTCCACAATGGCCTTGCCGTCACCCCACTTGAGCTCCATCTCTTCAGCCAGCTCCGGTGATAGCCAACCTTTCTCATTGCACTCCATAGCATAGCCTACGGCCACGCCCGTGGCGATGGTGTCCAGGCCTGCCAGGTTGCAAATCTCGCCGCACGCGACCACCACGTCCAGGTTATCGTTCAGCAGCGTTGGGCCGAAGGCAGCCAGCGTCTCGTACTCCGGGCGGTGGCCGGTTCTGCCGCCGGGCAGGCGGATCACGCCGCCGCATCCCAACGGACAACTGTGGCAGGCGTATGGCTTGATTTTGTCGCGGATCACGGCGTCGTCGCTGAGGTTTTCGGCTTGTGTGATGCTATAGTCACGTTGGGCCAGGCCGCCCCAGTTGCGGATCGGAGTGTCGCCCAGGGCCACCAGCAGCGCCGTGGCCGAGGCCGTGCCGTACAGGCGAAAGTTGTCGATGACGATGCTCGCCGGGCCTCCGCTGAATTGCAGCTTGAGGCGGCCCATGAGCGGCCCAAAGGCGTGCAGCACCTTGGGCATGAGCGACATCCAGCGCGGCGTCTGACGGCGGAACAACTCGCGGTAGGCTTTGGTCGTCTCCTTGAAGGCGACAGAGTCCGCCAGTGGAGGCACCTGTTTGCCGCGCGCGGCCACGGCCTTGAGGTTCTTGGAGCCCATCACTGCGCCCAGCCCGCAGCGCGCCGCGATGCGACCGCCGTCGTTGACGATGCCAGAAATCAACGCGCGCTTCTCGCCAGCCGGCCCGATGCAGGCCACATGCACGTCGGGATCCGTGGCCTTGACGATGGCGCCTTCCGTGGCAACGGTGTCCAGGCCCCACAGCGCTGCGGCGTCGCGGAGTTCGACGCATTCGCCGTCAACGTACAAGTACATGGGCTTCTCAGACATGCCGCGCACCAGTACGGCGTCGTAACCCGCCCCGCGCAGGGCCGGTCCGAACTTGCCCCCGCCGTTGGCGTCGCCCCAGCCGCCCGTAAGCGGTGACTTGGCCGCGACCATGAACCGGCCGCTGAAAGGCGCGTTGCTGCCCGTCAGCAGCCCGGGGAAGAACCCGAGCACGTTGTCCGGGCCGAGGGGGTCAGCGTGGGCCGGGATGCGCTCGTAGAGCAGGCGCACGCCGAGGCCATAGCCGCCCACGTACTGGCGGTAGATCTCGCCGGGCAGCGTCTCGACCTTGATGCGCCCGGTCGACAGATCGACGGATAGGATTCGTCCCCAATAGCCGTTTGGCATATCGTCCTCCGTACCACGGGTTTCCAGTACCTGGCCTCCTGTGACCAGTTCGCGGCTGGCAGCAGAAGCTGGCTGCAAACTGGGAACCGGCAACTGGTAACTGCGGGCCGCCTACGCCACTCCTGCCATTCTCATCATCTCAATCGTCTCGGGCGGCAAGGTGACCGGCTCTTTGCCAAGCAGTCTGCAGTCGAGCAGGATCTCGATCACCTCTTCGATGGCCATGGCCCGGTTGGCGGCCTGGCGCAGCGTCCAGCCGACCGTCACCAGGCCGTGCCCCTGCAGGAAGACCGCTGGGCTATCGTGCAGCGCCTGTGAAACGTCGGCGCACAGCTCGGGCGTACCTGATAGGTGGTAGGGGATGATCTTGGTGTTGACGAAGGGCAGCGCATCGACGGAGATGGGCGGAATGCTGCCGTTGACCAGCCCTAGCGCGATGCTGCGCTTGGCATGGCTGTGGATCACCGCTTCGATGTCGGGATACGCCTCGTAGACTGCCAGGTGCACCCTGGTCTCCACCGAGGGGCGCTGATGGCGATCACACGCTTTGCCCTTGCAGTTGACCTTGACGATGTGTTCAGGTTTAAGCCCACCCTTGAACAGCATGGTCGGGGTGATGAGAAAGGCATCCTCTTCGTCCGTGATGCGCGCGGAGACGTTTCCGCCCGTGGGCGTGATCAGTCCCAGGCTGTACAGCTCATCCACGATCGTGACGATTTCTTCGCGCAATCCCTGCTCTGCTGATGCCATGTCATTCACCGCCCGTCTCCTGGAATGCGCAGACTACAGTCCGCGCGCTTGCTGGAACAGCGTGGTCCACTTGCGATATAGACCCTTGTAGCGCCGAACACCGACGGGGTCTGGTTCGATGGTTGGTTCCCAGTGCACCATGGCTGTGGCTGCCGACTGCACATCGGGATAGGCCCTGGCCCCCACCGCCGCGCAAATGGCCGCGCCCAGGGAGCTGGCCTCGCGCACCACCGGCACGTGCACTGGCTGCTGGCACAGGTCGGCGACCATGTGCGCCAGGAGCACTGAATGCGCCAATCCGCCACACAGGTTCAGCGCAGTGACCGGTTGCGCGCCGATTTCGGCCAGTTGTTCGACGTTGCCGCCCAAACGCTCCGCGTTTGGGTGGGCGCTCCATTCCGCCCAGGAAGGGGAAGACGAAGGCCGACTTGGGCGGAAAAGCCAGCGCACGGAAATCCGCGATCTGAGGGCCTGCGACGGCCATGACTTCGCCGGGCTCTGCCTCCTGCATCTCGCGCTCCATCACGGCATAGGCCGCCCCTGTGCCGACAAAGGTCTCGCAGAACCAGCGGTAGGAAGTGCCTGCCACACCGCCATTGCTCTCCAGCACCCAGCGCCCTGGCGTGACGTACGCGCCCAGATGCAGGCGGTGTAGTTCGTCGAAGACAGGGTGCGTGAGCACCATCTGCACCGGGATGGTCGTGCCCGCGATTATGGTGGTCGCGCCATCCTCGAAGCTCGAACAGCCCAGGCAGGCCGCCTGCGAGTCCGCTGCGCCCATCGCAACAGGAATCCCCCCGGGCAAGCAGAGCGCCGCGGAGGCCTGCGCCGTCAGCGTGCCTACCGCCTCGCCAGAGTGATAGCAGCGGGGACAGACCTGCGGCGAGTGGCCCAGCAGCCCGGCCAGTTCGGGCGACCAACAGTGCTGCCCCACGTCAAAGAGCAAGGAGGAGCTGGCATTGGTCGGCTCCGAGCAGACCCGTCCCGATAGGCGATAGACCAGCCAGTCGCTAATCATGAACACGCGCGCAATGCGTTCATAGACCTCGGGACGGTGAAGGCGCAGCCACCCCAGGCGGTCTAGCGCATTGAGGCCGAGCGGCCAGCGCCCGGTCACGCGATAGATCTGCTCTCCGAATTCCTTGGCCACCTCTTCGGCGTGCAGCACGCCGCGGGCATCCCGATTGGTGGTGCAAAGGAGCTCCTTGCCCTGCGCGTCGAGGAAGACTGAGCCATCGCGCTGGCTGGTGGTGCTGATGCCACGCACAGCATCGGCCGGCACCCCGGCCCGTTCCAACGCAAGGCGCGTGGTGCGGCAAAGAGCCGCCCACATTTGTTCGGGGTCAAACTCGGAACCCAGTGGCTCGTCTTCTGGAACGCGGGGGGCCCAGTCTTCCGCAGCCACAGCCAGCAGGTTGCCCTGCAGATTGAAGACCGCGCTCCTCCCGGAGCCGCTGCCCGCATCCAGAGCAACCACGCACTCGGTTTTCATGCCTCACCCCACTTGATGCCCACGAGTGACCTGCCCCGTCTGGTGCGCAGAGGGCGCCAGACGGGGCAAAGCCGCCTGCCACCGCCTACCAGTGAAAGCCGTCGAGGGTCTGGGGGTTGATGCAGCGCAGCGGGCGCCGGCCCTCAAACATGCGCACTAGATCGTCCACCACGATGCGCGATTGGTGGCTGATGATCTCGGCTGTCTGCCCCCCGATATGAGGTGTGGCAATCACGTTGTCCAGCGTGAGCAAAGGGTTGTCCGGTGCAGGCGGTTCGTCGTTGAACACGTCCAGCGCGGCGCCCGCCAGGTGCCCGTCGCGCAGAACGCGGTACAGTGCGGCCTCGTCGGCCAGGGCGGAACGCGCCGTGTTGACCAGGAAAGCTCCCTTTTTCATTGAACGAAACTCGCGCTCGCCCAACAAGCCGGTGGTCTCCGGCGTCACCGCCGCGTGCAGGCTGACTAGGTCCGACTGTCGCAACAACTCGTTCAGGCCAAGCATTGTGACGCCAATCTTGCTCGCTTCCGACTGCGCGACGTAGGGGTCATAGGCCACTACGTGTGACCCAAAGGGCTGTAGTCGAGTGGCCACCGCGCGGCCCACGGCTCCCAGGCCCACCAAGCCAACCGTCTTGTTCCAAAGCTCGGCGCCCTGGAAGTTGACGAAAACGCGCGCCAACTTCTCCATTCCGTCGCCCTCTTGACGCAGGATGCCGGCCAGGGGCAGGAGGTGCCTTAGCAGAGCCAGCATGAAGAGCAGGGCCAGGTCTGCGACGCCATCGGCATTGCGCCCAGGGGCGTTGAGCACAGGCACGCCATGCTCGGTAGCCGCAGCAATATCAACGTTCACTGGCGCGCCGCGACAGCAGGAAACCACCCGGAGGCTGGGGGTCTGGGCAAAGACCGGCTTGCGCACTTGGTCCACTTCGGTCACCAGGACGTTCACACCTTGCAGGGCTTTGACGAGCTTGGAGCCCGCCAGCGTGCGCATCGTCACGGTGTAACCGCTGTGTTCCACCTGGCCATAGTGGCCCAGGGTGGCGAGTGCCTCTTCGTCCAACTGAGCTGTGACCAGGATCTTCATCGAACGCGTTTCACCCCTTCGGACCTAGAGCGGCACTCTTGGCTGCCACATACACGCGCTGATAGTCGTTCATCAGGCTCTGCAGCCGCATGGCAGCAGCCACGTTGCCGGAGAATGCCAGATCGCCCTTCATGGCCGCCTTGGCTGCGTTAACCTTGCCCGTGAACATGCCGTCAAAGATGTCGCTGTCCATGGTCAACTGGATCTCGGCATCCTCCAACTCACCCAGGCCGCCCTCGACCTTGCCGTCCAGGAACCGCGTGTAGAAAAACACCTCCAAGTCGGGGAACTCGAAGCTCATGGTCAGGTTCTTGCCCGTGCTGGCCTTGAGCATGGCCTCGTCCGACTGCATCAGCTCGGCCATCTTGGTGAGCACTCTTTTCATTTCTTCCGGGGTTTCGAATGCGGACATTGCGCTTCCTCCTATCAACTGTCAGTCTATGAACCGCTGTCCGAGAAGCAAGCTATTGGAACACGTTGAGCAGGCCGCGCAGCCACCCCCAAAGGGCGTGCAGCCATTGGCTGAACCAGTTGCCCCGTTGCCCGGGGCCGGGAGTTGGCGTAGCAGTAGCCGTCGGACCAGGCCCGGGTGTGGTGGTGGGTGTCGCTGTGGCGGATGGAGCCGTCGGATTGAGTACCGTGATGCGGCCGCACTTGTATCGTCCCTGGCCGTCGGACAAGTCCGCGTTGACTAGCCGAAACGAGCGTAGTTCGTCCCCCGCCGGCAGGCTGGGATTCACCAGAGCAACGCGCAGGTCGTATTGCCCTGCGGGCACGAAGGTGGGTATAGGAATGGTCTGTTCCAGTGTGATGGGTTGCGCCGAGTGCCACCGAGTTGTGGGTACTGCAGGTGTGAACGTGTACTCAAAGACGACCGCCTCGCTCGCCCTGTCCACGAATGCCACGAGAACGTCGTAGGAGCTAGGCACGTCCTTGATCCCCTCGCGTTGCGGGCGCATTAACGGCACAGTTCCCCGGTTTTCCCAGGTGGTTGTGAACACATGAGCCTCTCCGGCCTCTACAACCTCAGGAGCCTTGACGCCCAAGCTGACGATCTGTGTTCCCAAATATCGAGCAGCGAGTTCACGCGCCTCCTGCCATGGCTGGTCGGCAATGGCGAAGTATGCCGATTGGAGGCACAGATAGCTGGCATGTTGCTGCAGCGCAAGTTGCACGTACTTCTTGGGCTGGCTCACAAAGTCCTGGTTGTTGCCGGCAGGCTCGTAGCCCACCCGCGTCAGGCTGTCGTATTGCCGAAAAAGCCAGCCCATGTCAAAGCCGCCGCCATAACCATTGTACTTGAGCCAGACGCGCATGCCGTAGGTGGAGATAGCATATTGCACCACAGGCGGGATGATCACCGTAGTGTGCCCATACAACCCCGCGCCTACCTGCAGCACGACCGGCTTGTTCAGAAAGCCGTGCGTGTGGCTGCCGTCGGGCCATTCGTAGTCTGCTTCGAGGTAGATGTCGATGATCTGCTTGACGGTTTCAATCCACTTGACATCGTTGTAGCCAGCCTGTTCCCAGTCATGCGTGTCGGTTCTGGCCGCGCAGATGGCCATCTCGCCGTAGCAGCCGCCGCCCATGATGTTGACCGCATCCACCGTCGGATTGTCATCGTAGCGAGCGGCCATGGCGTGCAGCGCACGGCGCAGCAGCCGCTGGTACGTCTCGTTCCAGGGGACTGGCGTTCCACCCCGCGAACCGACCAGCGTCACTCCCGCGTCCTGGGCCCATTTCGGCGTTTGCCCCTCAGTGGTCAGCAACTGAAGCCACACGTGTTTGCCCTGGTTGCGCGCTATGGCGATCTCCTCGTCGAACGGCGCCCAGTTGAAGACACCGTCCTGCGGCTCTATGGAAGCCCAGCCGCTGCCGGTTTCTGTTGCGTCGTAAGCCCAACCCACATAAGGCACGGACAGGATGTTGGGGTCCAGCCAATGGCACTGCCCCAGGCCCTGGCCTGCATTGAGTACGATGTTGGGCAGGAGGTTGGGATCGGCGCGAAACTCAGGCAAAGGAGCTGCTGGCACCGCACCCTGCGCCAGGGTGCGCGCCCCGAAGCCGAGCACGAGGCACACAGTCCAGGCCATGACAAGCCAGTGGGCGAAGCATGTTCGGCGATGGCTGTATGTGACCTGGGTCAAGTCGGCACGGCCCAGCTGTGACACGCGCCTTCTCCTGATTCCTCCACTCCCATACGCTGTGCTATCTGGCACCACGTCCTGAGACCACCACGGGCATTGTCTTGAGCAGGATCTTGAGATCCAGCCATATCGAGCGACGCTCGATGTACTCGATGTCGATTCGTACGATGTCCTTGAAGGCCAGACTGCTGCGACCATGGATCTGCGCCAGGCCCGTGATGCCCGGCAGTACCTCCAGCCGACGAAAGTGCCACGGT
>Ga0315282_10017366_pt1 | contig 10398 bp, 9 predicted proteins | sample YL17G07_20_MG_FD_203693 | JGI IMG/M metagenome (GOLD analysis project Ga0315282, IMG submission 203693) | Sediment microbial communities from Yellowstone Lake, YNP, Wyoming, USA - YL17G07_20 | ecosystem: Environmental > Aquatic > Freshwater > Lake > Sediment | place: USA: Wyoming | collected... | reverse complement strand
CCCTCGTCTGCTCGGCGGTCATCACCTTCAGCGCGCTGTCCAATGCGGCGGTGAGCCCGATGCCGGTGCGCATGGACGATGTGATGTGCCAGAGCACGCGCTTGAATCCCTCGGACCTCGTCTTCTTCGCTATCTTCTCCAGGGCGATGATATCCCTCTCTCCGGCGGTGATGTCCCTGACCGCTTCGCGCAGGTCATCTGATATGTTGCCGTAGTCTCCGCGCGAGACGTTGACGAGCATGCTGTAGAGCGGCACGCCGGAGGTGGATTCTATCCACATCTCCCTCAGCACATGGAGGAGCATCCTGTCCGTCGTCTCTCCCACTTTCTTTGAGAGTATTGATGGGTAGATGTAATGCAGGTAGAAGAATCCGAAGAACGATATCGCGAACGCCGAGATAGACATCGGGGCGGCCTGGCTCGGATCCTTCAGCTCCAGCAGGAACTGCAGGGCGAATATCGCGCCCGAGAGGAATATCGCCCACATGAGGGACGACATTATGAACGCTATCATGTAGTGCTCAGGCTCGCCTGGAAGGTGAGCGGACTCTATGTCGCGCCGCTCGCCAGGAGTGAGGAGGAAACGCGCCAAAGGAGTGAGGAAACGGGCCCTGCGGGCATGCCTCACAGGGAAGAGAAGGATAGGGATCCGTTCGCTGTCGGCCATGCTCTCGCCCGCGATTACCTGCGCTTGCCGCCTTTCGGCGCCGGCTGACCTTTCCTGGGCTGCAGCCTGCCCTTGCCCGCCTTGCCTTCATCGGCCTTCTTCAGTATCGCTTCGCGCGATGCGTCTGACGACACATGCGCTTTCGCTGAAAGCGAATTACGCTTGACTTCCTTGAGCATCCCGAACGAAACGGACGGAATATCCGATATCTGCATCGGCCTCGCTGGCTGCGGAGCTGTCGATGGCACGGACACGGCAGCGGATGAGAACAGCGCGCGCTGGGACAGCGGCCGGTCTGGTACTCCCTCCATCTTGCCGTTCTTCGCGACGGCATCGAGCAGCACATCGAGGGTACTGTAGTACGCCCTCGCGACCTCGCTCACCTGGCTGATGTCGTAGTATCCCTGCCCGCACATCCAGTCGAGTATGGATTTCCTCTGCGCGAGGTCTTCGTTGATCTCGCGCTCCGTCATGCCTGTGAATATGTTGATGTCCTCCACGTACCTGCGCGGCTTGTTGACCGCCTCGAACATGTCGGTCCTCGGCCTCCAGATGAACAGCCTGTTGGTGGACAGCGAGCCCTCCATGCTCGGCACGATCTCGGAGATCTCGAACGTCCTCCTGATGTTCCTCCTGCGGTCGCGGTGCTGCACCACGACGAGATGGATGGACTCCGCCTCGGCGGTGTGTATCGAGAACGGAGGCTCCAGCATCCTGGTGATGAGCTGGTTCGCCGAATCCGCGTGGAACGTGGTGGAGACGCTGTGGCCGGTCTGCATGGCGTCGAAGAGCACTTTCGCCTCGTCAGGCGACCTGACCTCCCCGAGTACGATCCTGTCCGGCCTCATCCTGAGCGATGTCTTGAGCAGGTCGGCCATGGTGATCTTGACCTTCTCGGCCTCGGTGGCCGGGCCCCCTGTCCTCACCAAGAGGGGGATCCAGTTCCAGATGTGGTCCGGCAGCGCGAGCTCCCTCGTCTCCTCTATGGTGACGACGCGCTGGAACGGGGGGACGAGCTGCATCAGCGTGTTCAGCATGCTGGTCTTTCCGCTCGCGGTGCCTCCGGTGGCGACGATGTTCATCTCGTAATGGGTGGCCTGCCAGAGCAGCGCGGCCATCTCGGACGAGTATGTGTGCCCCTGTATGAACTTGGTGGATGTCCACGGCTCCCTCGCGAACTTCCTGATGGTGATCGTGTTGCCTCGCGTGGAAGCTGGATATAGCGTCGCCGTAGCCCTGTCCCCTGTGGTGAGGAAGGCATCAAGCACCGGGTCGGCTATGGTGATCTGCTGGCCGACACGCCTCGCGATCTGCGCGGCGATGTTGGCGATCGTGTCCTCGTCGGGGATGGTGAGATTCGTCTTCATCCAGCCGTACTTGCGGTGGTAGACTGATATCGGCAGGCGCGAGGTGTTGACTGCGACCTCCTCGAGGGAATCGTCGCCCATGAGGAGCTCCATCTCGCCCATGCCGTACATGGATATGAAGACGGAGCCGGCTATCGCCTCGAGATGCTCGGAGAAGTACATGGATAGTTTTTGTTTGACCTTGTCGAATATGATCGGGAGATAGGCCTGCATCCTCTCCGGAGTGAGGAAATAGCTGGACTCGAGAGGGACGTCCTTCGCCACGTCCGGCTTCAGGGTATCGAGGAACAGCGCGGTGTAGGGGCCGGGGATCGGATAGAAGATATGATAGAACGGCCTCCTCTCATTGTCGCGGTAGACATACACCGTAGAGGGGATGCCCTGGACCACGAATGAGTACTTGTCGTCAAAAGCGGCAGGCAGCTTGTCCTCTTGGAACGGAAGCTTCTTAAGAAGGCTGATCTGCGGCGAGCCGACGGGAGGATAGGACAGTTGGAAGACTCCTTCAAGTTCGAGCGATCGCGCAACAAATTCTATGAGGTCGGCTGGAGCGCCGAGCTGCGCCGCGGCGTCCGCGACGGTGATGGGCTTCCTCTCAACGAGCTCCGCCAGCCGGTCGACCTTTGTCCTCAGCATGTGCGGCGTTGGTTGTTTCGCATTTTTAATCCTTTCCGACCAAAATCGAATCATGTGCATACTTCGAGGCGTCGAGAACCGCGTGGTGCGCATGGACTCGATCGCGAGCCCATACGAGCTCTTCAGCCCTGACTGCATCAACAGCCAGCTCAAGCAGCTCGCACTGCTCACCGATGTGGACTTCGACAGGATCAGGTACGAGGAGGAAGTGATCATCGACCTGACCGAGGCTGATTCGTCCGCGATCAAGGAGTATGTCAGCCTATTGAGGCAAGTGGAGCTGCTCACGCTCAATCCCGACACGTTCGGCAAGAAGGAGGATGACTTCTACGGCAGCAGGAAGAAGGCGTTCGTCTCCGTCCTTGACGCGCTCTACCAGAATCCGATCATAGCGGAGAGGAGGATAGAGGACTACAAGGAGCCCGAGCCGACGCGAGGGGTGTTCCTGGAAGGGTACCGAAGATTCGGCAGCATACTGCTGAAAGTCATAGAGGCGCTCAGGAACTCCAAGATGTACCGGCTCACCAAGCAGATGGGCGACCTGCGGAACGTCTTCCTGTCGTTCGCCGGCATGAAGACCGCGGCGTTCGTGGAGACGGTCGTCCTCGACATACCCTCGAACGCGAAGCTGCTCGACGCCGCGACAGCGAAATATCCATTGACTTACGGCATCAACGTCGAGATATACGAGCTTCCCGGCAAGGAGGCGAACATGTATGTTCAGAAGAACTCCGTGCTCATGAACCTCTCGGATCCGCTGAAGAAGCTGATGAGGGGATACATCGCGTCCAACATGCAGCAGATCACCGGCGCCGCGGACTACGCCGCGCTCTTCGAGAGGAAGCTCCTCGAGTACAGGCAGTACTACCTCGACGCGGCCACGACAGCCAAGGTCCCGATAACGACGCAGGAAGCGCTCGTGATGGCGAAGGAGACGGTCAACTGGACTCTCGGCCTCGGATCGCCGCTGGAGAGCATGGCGCTCGACCAGGACAACATCACCGACATCTACATCGATGCCGAGAACTCTCCGCTCTACCTCGAGCACGTCTACCACGGCACGTGCCACACCCAGTACAGGTACAATAGGCAGCTGCTGGAGTACGCGTTCCTCAACGCCACGCTCGGAGCGAAATTGGGGAAAAGGCTGGATGAGAAGAACCCGCTCATCGACCTCATGCTCAACCGGCTAGACATGCGTTGCCACCTGCAGGGCCCGCCCGCGACATTCGGCGAGCTGCAGGGCGCGTTCCGCATCATGAAGCCGACACCGTTCACCTACTCGCAGTACCTGCACTACAACACGATGACAGGGTTCTTCGCGGGATACGACGACGTCATGGTCTCCCTCGGCAACTCCGAGGGCGTCATGGGGATCAAGGGCTGCGGCAAGACGTCGTTCACCGCCGCCAAGATCACGGCGATCGGGACGAAGAAGAGGATCATACCCATACAGGACATCGAGGAGATCCCGACGCGCGCATACAGGAAGTACGGATTCCACATCGGCTCCGCGAAAGTGGCCGAGGATGAGGACGAGCGCAACGCGCTCTCCATCGTCAAGATGACGTCCGCCCTCCTGCGTATGGGTGAGGCCGCCATCATCATCAACGAGCTGCGCTCGAGGACGGCGGTGCAGGGGATCATCAACCTGCTGAACACCCAGCCTGGGGTGTTCCTGCTCTACAATTTCCACGCGGAGTCGCTGAAGGACGTGCAGGACAGGCTTGAGCTCGTCTTCGGGATCCCTGCGGCGTCAATGCTGGCGACCGACAGGTACACATTCATGCACAAGTTCCGCTTCGGCCGCAAGGAACGGCTGTACAGGATCATCAAGAAGGCATACGAGAGCGACCCGAACGAGAGGAAATTCGTGGAGACGTTCGCGTTCACGCGCGGTCCGAACATCAAGGATTCCCATCTCGACTGCAGGTTCGTGAAGAACCCCGAGGCGAGCAAGTGGATGATCGACGACATCGACATGGCGAAGATGCAGAAGGAGATAGACATCGCATTCATACCGCCCGCCCTGCAGAGGCGCAGCGAGGACACCGGCATCTCGCCGAGGCAGTACATGCTCGAGGCGTTCATGAAAGGCAAGGTGTACTCCCAGATATACAAGTCGTCCGTCGACCTGAACAACAAGAACCTGGCCGAGATGGGATTCGTCCTCAAGTGCAACGCCGCCCTCCGCAAGCTGATGATCGACAAGGAGCAGGAGAACGGCGAGATCGACTACGGCGACCTGCAGAAGGACTGGGACCTCGCGTATCCGAACCTCGTCAAGGAGGAGATGCGCTCGGTGGAGACGGCGAAGGCGGCCGAACCGGTCGCTACGCAGCCCCCGCCAGCGATCCAGTGAGCGCCTGCTATCTTTTTTATCCTATTATTTCTACTGTATACTATATTCAGTATACATATCAGCCTGTTCATCGTTGAAGTGATCCTGTGACAATCGAGGCGGACATCAAATCCATAGAGGAAGAGCTCGGGAGGACCCAGTACAACAAGGCCACCGAGCACCACATCGGATTGCTGAAAGCGAAGATGGCGAGGTTCAGGGTGAAGGCTGCCAGCGCCAGGAAGGCAGGCAGCGGCAAGGGATTCTCAGTCAGGAAGGAGGGCGACGCTACAGTGGTCATGGTCGGATTCCCGTCCGTAGGGAAGTCGACTCTCATCAACCAGCTATCCGCGGCGAAATCCGAAGTGGCGGCATGGGAGTTCACTACGAAAGAGGTCATTCCCGGCATGCTGCTGCACCGCGGAGCCAACATACAGATGCTCGACATACCCGGGCTCATCGCCGGCGCGTCCGAAGGCAAGGGAATGGGCAAGATGGTGCTCTCCACCGTGCGCGCTGCGGACATGATACTCATAATCACGGACGTGGAACGGCTGGACAGGATACCGACTATCATCGAAGAGCTTGAGAAGGCGAATATCAGGCTGGACAAGACGCCGCCCGAGATAATAATTAACAAGAAGATATTCGGCGGCGTGACTGTCAACGGGAAACCGGGCCTGTCGGAAGAGACGACCAAGGAGGTCCTCAGGACATTCAACATCATCAACGCGGACATACTCATCAAGAAGCCGATCACCATCGACCAGCTCGTGGACCACGTCAGCGGCTCCTGCGTCTACATGCCGTCGCTCATCGTCATAAACAAGGTGGACAAGGTCGACGCCAGGAAGCTGAAGCACGCCGAGGACGAGGTGAAGAAGGGATTCAAGAAGGACTACATCTCGATCTCAGCGGAGAACAACATCAACATCGACCACCTGAGGGACGCGATCTACAACAAGCTGAGGTTCATGCAGATCTACACCAAGCGCAGGGACGACAAGAAGCTCGGTGAGCCCATGATCGTGAAGCAGGGCATCACAGTGGAGGAACTCTGCCTGCGCATACATAAGGACCTCCTGAAGAAGTTCAAGTACGCGCTTATCAACGGCAAGTCGGCCAAGTATCCTAACCAGCGCGTCGGACTGAACCATGTGGCAGTGGACCAGGACGTGATCACGATCATAGCGGACATACAGGAACGCAGGGAAGAATGAAATGCGCTGAACAGGAACGAGATGAGAATAAAAGAGGAATATAGATGGACGAGCCGATACGGATGCAGAACCGGGTCCCTCCTGAGGAGCTGAAGAAGGTAATCGAATGGTGCGAGAAGCGCAAGCTGGAAGAAGGGCGCACGCCATTGATAGAGCCCAACATATTCAAGGAAATGCAGTGGCTGAGGAACAAGACCATAATACAGATCGACCGCTATATCGAATCAGCTGACAGGAACGGGATCGTCTACGACTCCACATTACGGTCGCTGTTCGAATGGATCAATGGCGTCTGGAAGAGGATAGAATGAATCATGCGCGGAAAAACAGCCTATGAGATAATCCTCAGCCGAAATTCTTTTTCATGATCTTGTTGAACAGTCGTGCGTCCGACTCCTTCTTCTGCGCTGGAATATGCGCGTTGGTGGTCTCGATAACCTGCCATTCGCCGCCGTCCCTGAACATCAGCTGCTCGAACCCGTCGTTCGTCTTGCGGTAGCTCCACCCGAACTTGCCTAGAATCATGCCCTGGATGAACCCTTCAGTCACCATGTTGAGGGTGTGCCTGTTGATCGCGTCGCCCTCGAGGGCCTTGCGTGTCCTTTGGGACGCGGGCACCCGCTCAGACACGAAGTGATACGCGACCGCCTGGAACTGGGGCATCAGGAAGTTCGCGCCATGCGAGCGTCTGAATTCCTGATCGAATCGGCGACGTATGTGCTCCCGTGTCATGCGCTCCGCGCCGTCCCTTTTCTTGCTGAACGTGTCGGAATAGTACCAGTGCTTGATCCTCCTGGTGATGATGGATGGGTCGAGCTGCCGGTAGTAGAAACGTCTCATCACCAGCTTCGCTGACGCCTTGAATGTCCTGCCTCTCGGATTCGGCTGTTCCAGACCGCGCTCCGCCATAGATTAAAATAAGTGATTCTAGTATTAATATGTTTCGTATGACTCCGTCGTAGCATCCCAGTAGAGGATGACGTGATCATCACTTCTTAGGCTTGCGGCCGCGCGGCTTCGGCATCTTCATGTCAGGGTACACTTCCTTGATGGCTTCCGCGCCGATGAACGGCGAATAGCCGAGCGTCCTGAGCAGGGTGTTGATGAAGTACGTCTCGGCGAACGGGAGCATCAACGGATCAGCGCAGGCGGCTGCGAGCTTCTCCTTCAGCTCCGACCGCTTCAGGCCGCCAAAGATCTCAGCGAGGTTGCCGAGCCCCTTGCGCTTGCCCTTCACCAGCTGGGCGATGTATGCGTCGATATCTGCGGTCTTGACGCCGCTGAGCTCGTACGCCTTCCTGGAGGTGGTGTCGTTGATGGACGCCAGTATGGCTAGTATCTCCTTCTTCTCAGTCTCCGGAGTGATGGTCTTCTTCTTGACCGCCATCCATCCCCTGCAATTCGCGAAGAACGATATCTCTTCTGATTCCGCCATACAATCTACCTCGAAAACATCCTGAAAAATTTAGAATACAATAAAGAAAATATCAGGCCTTGACCGCGTAATAGCCGGACGCCTTCTCGCGCACCACGCGCTTGATCACGCCCTTGTTAGCCAGGTTGATGAGGGTGCTCGCGACCATCCCTTTCGCCATGTTGACCTTCTTCATGACGTTGTCGGCCGTCTTCATCTTGTTCTCGTCAGTCGCGCCCAGCTCTACGAGCGCCTTCAGTACCTTGTCTTCCATCGGTGTAAGTTCCGCCATGTTCTCACTCTTCTATGATCTCATGATTGACTTGTCTCTGGAAAACGGTTGTCCGTCATCAGAAACAGCAGGTGAATATCCTCTATGGAATTTAAAAACCCGCCAGCTGTCCAGCAAGATTGGACTCTATAGTCAGAATCCGGCGAGCAGGTCGAGGATGGCTGCCTTCGGGTCCTTCGTCTTCGTCACTCCGCTCGCGACCAGTATGCCGCGCGAACCGAGCTTCATCGCGATCCCGACATCCTCCTTGTCCTTCACGCCTGCGCCGCAGAGCACGGGTATCGTCTCATCGATTTCATGGACCTCGTTGATTGTGTCGGTGATCACTTCCGGCTTCGCCCTGGAGACGGAGATCTCCCCGCCGATCAGCTCTGGCGGCTCCACGGCGATGTAGTCGGGATGGATGGATGCGACCGCGGCGGACATCTTCGGGGTGCTGGCGCAGACGCATGCGAGGAGGTCAACTTCCTTCGCCCTCTTCACTGTGGCGTCGATCACGTCCAGCGGAAGCTGTCGCTCGGAGTGGTTGATGAGAGTGCCGACCGCTCCCGCTTCCGATACTGCCTCGGGAAGGACATGGCCGGTCTTCGCGCCAGGCATGATCGGGTCGATGTGCTGGGCGAACACTGGGATGTCGAGATCCGCGAACAGCCTGATGTCCATCGGCTGGACAGCGATAGCGACAACGACATCCTTCTTGGACTCCTTGAGCGCAGCTTCTGCTGTCCCGGCGAGCCTGACCGCGGCCTTGCCGACAGATGATTCGTATGCCTTGAAATTGATGAGGAGCAAACGCTCTTTGTTGGAGATTGACATGAGCTCTTTTCGGCATCGGATTTTAAAATGGTGCCCGGAACAGATACCATGGGCGATGCCATGGCTAAAGAAGAGATCAGGGGAAAGATTGAGAATATCGTTATCATAGGATCGGGCCCGGCTGGGCTGACCGCGGCGATATACGCCGCACGAGCGGATCTGAACCCGACAGTGGTAGCAGGCATGAGACCGGGCGGGCAGCTCGTAGACGCCACCGCAGTGGAGAACTTCCCTGGCTTCCCAGGGGGAGTGGACGGGCCTGAGCTCATGATGAACATGCGCAAGCAGGCCGAACGGTTTAACGCCAAGTTCATTGACGAAGACGTGATATCAGTTGACCTCAAGAAACGGCCATTCACAATCAAGACAGAGACCGCTGAGCTGAAGGCGGAGACGGTCATCATCGCGACAGGAGCGTCCACCAGATGGCTTGGCCTGCCGAACGAGAAAAGACTGATCGGCAAGGGAGTGTCCGGCTGCGCGACATGCGACGGATTCTTCTTCAAGGGCAAGGAAGTCGCTGTGATCGGAGGCGGCGACACCGCCCTGGAGGACGCGATGTTCCTCACCCGCTACACGACCAAGGTGACGGTCATCCACCGACGCGACAAGCTGAGGGCGAGCATGATCATGCGGGACAGGGCATTCGCCAACAAGAAGATATCGTTTATCTGGGATTCCGTGGTCGAGGACATTCTCGGCGCTGACAAGGTGACTGGCGTGAAGCTGAAGAACCTGAAGACCGGCAAGTCATCGGAGTTCAAGTGCGACGGGATTTTCGTCGCGATAGGGCACTCACCGGCGACAGATTTCCTGAAAGGCCAGATAGAGATAGATGAGGCTGGTTACATCAAGAAGTACGACGGCACGAAGACCAGCGTGGAAGGCGTGTTCTCCGCAGGAGACGTGGCCGACCGCGTCTACAGGCAGGCGATCAGCGCGGCCGGAGACGGCTGCAGGGCCGCGATCGATGCGGAGCGCTGGCTTCAAGGGAAGAAAAAGTGAAGAAAAAGAAAAACGGAATAGAAAATCTCACTTCTTGTGAACAGTGAGGAGGTTGCGCAGCGTTCTGCGCTGGTTCTTTGCATCATTGGCCTCGAGAAACTCCATCACTTTAGTGAACAGTATAGTGTGGGACACCTTGGAGCGGATCGTCTTCGCGGTGACCTCGAACAGCTGTTTCACCTTCTGGTCCTTGCTGACACTCTTGTTCTCGAGGATCATCTTGTGCACCCACTCGAACAGGTCGTATCCCGTTGAGGGATCGATCTCAGCGTCAAGAGCGTTCTCGTAGATTTCGATGACCCTGTCTATCCTGTCCTCCGACCTGCGCTCGTCATAGATATCGTGCTTCCAGACCCTGTTTACCGCGAGCATGAAAGCGTTCGGAACGTCTATTCTCGTCTCAAGAGACTGGCTGAGGTTGTGGAGCGCGATGCTTCCCAGTATCCTGCAGGCGTTCTCGGCTGAACTGTATTTTATCGCGTTGTTCGTACCGACCGAAGAAACGAACGACATTGGAGTGAGCATGACATCCATTGCCCTGAGGTAGAGCGCCTCGTCGTTGACGTGCGCGATGACCGCGCTCTGGCAGATGTCCTCCGCGGAGTCGAAATCACGCTTCGACAGCGTATAATCGAGAGCG
>Ga0315282_10017365_pt1 | contig 10398 bp, 8 predicted proteins | sample YL17G07_20_MG_FD_203693 | JGI IMG/M metagenome (GOLD analysis project Ga0315282, IMG submission 203693) | Sediment microbial communities from Yellowstone Lake, YNP, Wyoming, USA - YL17G07_20 | ecosystem: Environmental > Aquatic > Freshwater > Lake > Sediment | place: USA: Wyoming | collected... | reverse complement strand
ACGACCTCATCCTGATTACCGGCTCTCTATTTGTAGTAGCCGAAGCCTTGGATTACGCCACTAAATATCTGGTGAAGGCTAGTTAATGCTGTGTGGATTGAGTCAAACTAGGAGAAGTGAGGGCTTCTTGAGGTAGCATTTTGGATAGCATTTGCTGTAATGCCATAACATGGCTGCATGTTCCCCACTGGGAGAAGAAATCGCAGGAACAATGCCATTTTCCATCACGGTAATCTACTTTATGGATATTGTGCCCGCCACGAAAATCAGCCGAAAGAGCGGAAAAGGTCACCCTCTCCGGTTGCTGAGCATAAATCTTGGCTTTTTCAATCTTACCAATAAGACTAGACCTCATCTAGAACCCTCCTTAATCCATTTGTTATTTTTGGGAGCAATTAAACTAGAGTATATAATATAGATGGTTAAAAATCCACTTTGTCCATGAAAGGGAAGCAAGCTAATGCGTGAGCAATTTACCGATATTTTATCTAAGTACAATGCTGACTATGTAGAGATTCGGTTTGAACAAAATCAAACCACTCAGATTAGCTACCGGGGTGGGAAGCTGGAGGAAGTAAGCCGGACTTGTAGCTCTGGCGGCAATATTAGAGCTTTAGTCAAGGGAGGTTGGGGATTTGCCTGTTTTAATTCTGGTGATAAATTGGATGATTATGTTGAACTGGCAGTAAAGCAGGCAAAGTTAGCCTGTGGAGAAGGATTTACCCTTCCTTCCAAGGAGCCAGTAGTGGATATTGTGGAGGTGCCGGTAAAGGACAACGCTGCGGACACGCCGTTGGTGAAGAAGAAGCAGCTCTTTGATGAATACAATGACATTATGCTTACTTCACCGCAGATTCAGGATTCGAGAATTGGCTATCAGGATGTCAACCGCAAGGTTATTTTTGCTAATTCCGAGGGGAGTTATATCAAGCAAGATAAGCCAGACTTGACTTTACGGGTGACTGCTATAGCACGAAGGAATGGTGAAATCCAGCAAGCAGGGTTGAGCCTGGGCAGTGTTGGTGATTTTTCTGCGATAGAGAACTTGCAAGACGAGGTGAAGGAAGTAGCTAAGCGTGCTGCTGCTCTTCTCCACGCTCCTCAGGTAAAGGGTGGTGAATACACCGTCGTTTTAGACCCTATTATAGCAGGTGTTTTTGCTCATGAAGCTTTCGGGCATTTATCTGAGGCAGATTTTGTTTATCAGAACGAGCCATTGCGACAGGTCATGGTGCTGGGGAAAAGGTTTGGCGGCAAGCACCTTAATATCGTTGATGATGCTATCATCCCTGGTCTGCGAGGAAGCTATAGATATGATGATGAGGGAATGCCAGCTACGAAGACTTATCTTATTCATGAAGGTGTCCTGGTGGGAAGGCTTCATTCTAGGGAGACAGCGGCTAGAATGGGGGAAAAGCCAACCGGGAATGCTCGCGCCATTAATTACCTCTTCCCGCCTATAGTGCGAATGACCAATACCTTCATTGAGCCTGGGGGCACATCTTTTGAGGAAATGCTTGGTGAAATCAAAGACGGGGTTTACGTCAGGGATTGGTATGGGGGAACAACCAGCCTGGAGATGTTCACCTTCTCCGCAGGTGAAGCTTACATGATTCGTGATGGGAAATTGGCAGAATTGCTACGCCCGGTGGTATTAACCGGCAATGTTTTTGTTACCTTGGGTAACATAGATGCTATTGGCAATGATTTAGGTATGAATCAAGGTGGTGGTTGTGGTAAGGGAGGGCAATCTCCGCTCCCTGTTTCCAATGGCAGTCCACATATCAGGATTCGTCATTGCGTAATTGGGGGTAGATGATGGAAAGGGTGCTTGACGCTATTAAAGGGAAGGCCGAGCAAGCAGAAATTTTTGAGGTTTCAACTCAAATAGTGCCAGTTCATTTTGAAGCTAATCGGTTGAAGCAAATTCAATCTAAAGAAATTACCAGCGTTGCCCTGCGAATTTTTAAGGACGGTAGGGTTGGCTTCGCCTTTGGTCGCGGTGTGGGTGATGTGGAGACTTTAACTCTTATGGCGGTGGAAACAGCACCTTTTGGACCTTCAGCTAACTTTGAGTTTCCCTCATCAAATGATTACCCTGATGTGGCTGTTTTTGACTCTGAAATACCAATGATAACCATGGAACAGATGGTTGAGCTTGGTAAGCAACTTATTGCCAAGGTCAGGGAGCATACTCCTGAGCTTCTCTGCGATGTCGAGGTGACAAAGGGGGTAAGCTCAGTTCACCTGGTTAATTCTCAGGGTGGTGAAGCGAGATGGGATAAGAGCTTGTTCAGCATTAACCTGGAAGGTGTGCTTATGAAAGGCACTGATATGCTTTTTGTTGGGGATAGTGATAGTTCATGTCGTTTTTTCACTGACATTGATATTCTGGCAAACAGGATAATCACACAGTTAGAGTTAGCTAAAAGTAAGGCTGCTACATCCACTAAACAACTACCAATTATCTTTACTCCTCGCGGCGTAGCCAGTGTTTTGCTAGCTCCGCTGATGCTTGCTTTTAGTGGTAAGGCAGTCCTTGAAGGGACTTCGTGGTTAAAGGATAAGTTAGGAGAGCGTGTTTTTGATAGCAAGCTCACCATCTGGGACGATGCTACTTTACCTTATCGACCAGGAAGTTGTCCTTGTGATGGTGAAGGTATACCTAGCCAGCGAATACCTCTGATTGCAAAAGGAGAAGTAGCGAATTTCCTCTATGATTTGCAAACAGCGGCTTTATCTGCTAAAAAAAGCACTGGCAGTGGCAGGCGGTCAGGAGATAGACCTCCTGCTCCAAACATAAGCTCAGTGGTAATAGAGGCGGGTGAGGACCGGTTTGAAGATATGTTGAAGGATATGAAAGAGGGGTTGATTGTGGAGCAACTTATGGGTGCGGAACAGGGTAATTTGCTTAGTGGTGACTTTAGTGGTAATGTCCTGTTAGGCTATAAAGTGGCGAATGGTAACATAGTGGGACGAGTGAAGGATACCATGGTTTCGGGAAATGTTTACCAGGTGTTAAAAGAAATCATTGGTGTTGGAAACGAGGCAAGGTGGGTTGATGGAATTTTTCTTGTTCCTTATTTGTATTGTCCCCGATTATCTGTGGTAACGAGAACATGAAGGGTATATTAAAGCTTTCTAAGGAACCCCATCCCAAAAGCTGCTTCATGCTTGCTTCATGGCCTGGCATAGGCAATGTCTCGTTAATAGTGGCTCAATATTTAAAGGAGAAGCTGAATGCAGAGGAAATAGGGGAGATAGACCCGGTCAACTTTTTTGAGCCTGTTGGCGTTGCGGTTAAGGATAATGTAATTGAAAAACCACGTTTCCCGGAAAGCAAGTTTTATTACTGGCAGGATGGTAAAGCTAAGAAGGGGCTGATAATATTCATTGGTGAAGAACAACCCAGCTCCAAGGGATATGAGTTACTATCTTGTGTTCTAGATGTTGCCCGGAAATTCAAAGTAAAAAGGGTGTATAGCTGTGCTGCTGCAGTAACGCGGATTCATCACAGTGAGGATTCGAAAGTCTGGGCGGTAGCTACAAAACGCGGGCTAATTAAAGAGTTACAGAAATACGATGTTGTTTTTAGGGGTAACCTTCGCATTGCCGGATTAAATGGCTTATTTTTGGGAATGGCTAAAGAGCGTGATATTGAAGGTGTTTGTTTGTTAGGGGAGGTGCCGGCATATGCTATTCAGATAGCAAATCCCGGGGCATCCTATGCTGTGCTCGAAGTTTTAACCAAGATGTTGGGGATTGATATCGAGTTGACTGAGCTTAGCGATATGGCTGAGCAATCGAAGGAAGAGATGGGGGAAGTAATCAAGATAGCTACTGCTGAATTTATTGACCGCTTCACTGAGCCTATTTGGGAGCAAGATGAAGGTGAAGAGGAGGAATAAGGTGTTTTTTGCTCTTTATAAACGGCTCATGATTATGCTATCCTCAAATTTAGATGTCAGCGTTAACTGAAGTTTATCGGCAGATTGCCAGTTGTCAGGATTGTGAGTTAGCTAAGCATCGCAATAAAGTAGTGCCCGGTGAAGGTCCTGAGGATGCTGATTTGCTTTTCATTGGTGAGGCACCTGGCTGGAATGAAGACCAGCAGGGGCGCCCTTTTGTCGGGGCAGCGGGGGGATTTTTAGACCAGCTGTTAGCCTCGATTGGATTGCGGCGTGAGCAGGTTTACATTGCCAATGTAATTAAGTGCCGTCCCCCGCAAAACCGTGACCCTTTACCCGCTGAAATACAAGCTTGCTCCAAATGGCTTGACCATCAGGTGGAAATAATCCAACCTAGAGTGATTGTCACTCTAGGGCGTTATTCCTTGGCCAAGTATTTTCCCGGGGAAAGCATAGGTAAAATTCATGGAAAGCCGCGGAAACAGAATGATATTATTTTTTACCCTATGTATCACCCCGCTGCTGCTCTCCATCAAGGAAGTCTACGCAAAATTATCCAGGAGGACATGCTTCTGATTCCGCAAATACTGACTCGATGGGAAAGGATACCTGAGGAAGTTGGTGTGCGGCAGTTAGAATTGTTCTAGGCTAAAACAATGACACAGGGGAGACTGAGTATAATTCCCTTAGGTGGGCTGGGAGAGATCGGCAAAAACATGATGGCTTTGGCATATGACAATGATATTATTATCATTGATGCCGGGCTTATGTTTCCTGATGCGGAAACGCTCGGGGCCGACTTTCTCATCCCTGACATCAGCTATCTTCTAAAGAGGCAGCAGAGCATAAGGGGGATGGTTATTACTCATGGGCATGAAGACCATATTGGCGCTTTGCCTTATGTCTTGCCGCAACTTGATTGCCCTGTTTACACTGCTCGATTTACTGAAAAGTTGCTCTCTGCGGAACTCAAACAGCGCGGTGTAAAGATTAAACCCAAGGTAAACATAGTTTCTTATGAGGATAAGATTAACCTCGGTAGCTTTACCATAGAGTTTTTCCCGGTATGTCATAGCATTCCTGATGCTATGGGGTTAATCATTGGTACTCCTTTAGGCATTGTAGTCCACAGTGGTGATTTCAAGATTGATTATACCCCTGTCATTGGTACGCCAACTGACCTTAGTCGGCTGGCGCAATTAGGGGCGAAGGGTGTTTTGCTTTTTCTTTCCGACTCTACTTATGTTGAGCTTCCGGGATATACTCCTTCTGAAAAGGTGGTCAGCGGTGTTTTAGACAATATCATTGCTGGAGCTTCAGGGAGAGTAATTATAACTACCTTTGCTTCCCTTATTTCCCGCATGCAGCAGGTAATCGACGCTGCTGCTAAACACAATCGTCGTGTGTTTATCACTGGGAGAAGTATGAAGGCGATAGTGCCAATAGCATTAGAGTCAGGTTATCTTGTTGCGCCTCCGGGCATTTTTTGCCAGAGTGATGAGCTTAGATATTTGGCGCACAACCAGATTGTGATACTAGCTACTGGGAGTCAAGGTGAACCTACATCTGCTTTGGTGCGTATAGCTAATGGGGACCATGACCAGGTGCAGATCGTCTCTGGTGACACAGTGGTGATATCAGCAACCCCTATTCCTGGCAATGAAGCGCTGATTAATAGAACCATCGACAGCCTTTTTCGGCAAGGTGCTAATGTGGTTTACGACAAGTTATCTCAAGTTCATGTCCATGGGCATGGTGGTCAGGAAGAATTGAAGTTATTACTTACCCTGGTTAAGCCTAAGTTCTTTATCCCTATTCATGGCGAATACCGCCATTTAAGCTTGCATGCTAAATTAGCGGAGAGTTTGGGTATAGCTAAGGATAATATCTTTGTCCTTCAGGATGGAGATATGCTTGAATTAGGGAGGGATAAAGGAGCGGTTGTGGACAAGACTCCGTTAAAGGATATTTATGTGGTTGGTTCAAAGACATATGCCCTGGATAGTGCTGTATTTCGTGACCGGAAGCAGCTTTCTCAAGATGGAGTTGTAGTGGTAGTGACTGTCATTAATGTTAAAGGTGGCAAATTAGTAGGAAAACCCGAAGTTCTAAGTCGGGGGGTTGTTGATAGTAAGGATGGGCAGAAACTAATTGAACAAAGTCGGGGTGTAGTAATAGCAGGCTTAAAAAATGCCCCGAAATGTTTATCTGACCCTCATGCCGTAGATACCAAGGTCAAGACTCTCCTGGCGGATTTCTTCTACAAGCGAACTCGTCGCCACCCTATAATCATTCCGGTAACTTTGGAGGCATAGCTTTGTCCCATGTCCAGGGTAAAACATAAAGCAACTCCTAAATTAAGGCGGAGGAAAACAGGGGGCCAATCAGCAGTGAGGCGATTTCTGGGTTTCCTTGCCAGGCCCTTAGTATGGAGGTTCATATTAATTCTTGTCATAGTGGGGTTGCTTTATCTGCTCTATCCCATTTTAGTCGCGGCAGGAGCTGGTATAGTTGGCTTGTTTGGTCTTGGGCTGGCCCTGATAGCCATCGTAGTGGGCGCCACAATCTGGGTGACCAGGGGGGAGCATTATGAGTTGCTTAAAAAACGCTGGAATTCGTTTGTAAAGGTTGCAAGGCACTGGAACTGGATTGTGGCCGGGATTATCTTTATCATAGCTATCTGGGGGCTGCTTTCCTTTTTCCGTGTTGGCATTCTCAGCCAGGCTACATTGGGAGGCTGGATTGGACAGTGGATAGCCGGGTCTCAGGGTATTATCGGTGGTCTTAGAATAGCCGGGCTTGTCCTCTTGGGAATTATTTTTATCGCCCCTGCTAAGGTGTGGCATGCGATAACCATTGGCGGTCGAAAATTTCGGCGTGTCTTTCGAAGTATTCGGGCTCAAGTTCATCGCCCTCGGGCTATCATAACTCCGGGTGTCCCTGCTGAAACTGCTCCTGCTGAACCCGGGCATATTGAGATTCCTGAAGTAAAACAAGCAGGACAGGTAGAGCAGGTAATAAGGGAGCACGAACCTATTATTACCCCTGGTGGTTGGCAGCTTCCCCCGATTGAGATTCTGGATAAACCGGTGGAAGTGGTGTTGTCCCCGGAGGATGTCAGTAGGCGAGCTCAGTTAATTGAAGAAGCTTTAACTAGCTATGGGGTGGAGGCTAAGGTGGTGCAAACAAATATCGGACCTACAGTAACACAGTTTGGTGTTGAGCCAGGCTGGGACCGGAAGTATAAAGATGGAAGGGAGGTATCGCGGACTAGAGTTAGAGTGGAGAGGATAACTTCTCTAGCTAACGACCTGGCATTGGCTTTAGCCGCTTCCAGCATCAGGGTTGAAGCTCCTGTTCCTGGAAAATCAATGGTGGGCATTGAGGTTCCCAATACCGTGTTTGGGGTGGTTTCCCTTCGTAATGTGATAGAGACCGCAGCTTTTCAAAAGATGAAAGCTAAGTCGAAGCTAGCTGTTGCTCTGGGGAAAGGTGCTGGTGGTGAAGCAGTTGTGGCTGACTTGGCTAAAATGCCCCATTTACTCATTGCTGGTGCTACCGGTAGTGGTAAGACTGTTTGTTTAAATTCCGTTATTTGTTGCTTGCTGTTACATGATAGCCCTGATGATGTCCGTTTTATCATGATTGATCCCAAGAGGGTGGAGTTGGTGGTTTTTAATGCAATACCTAACTTAGTTGCGCCGGTAATTGTCGATACCGACATGGCCTTGAAGGGATTAAGGTGGCTTAATCAAGAAATGGATAGGAGATATCGTCAGTTTGCTCAGGCGGGGGTGCGCAACATCGAGGGTTATAATAAAGACCGTTCGACTGAAGAGGCGCTGCCATATTTAATAGTTATCATTGATGAGCTGGCTGATCTAATGATGGCGGCTTTTGATGAGGTGGAGCGTGGTCTTTGCCGCTTGGCTCAGCTAGCTCGAGCTACCGGCATACACCTTGTTGTAGCCACACAACGTCCCTCCGTTGATGTAATTACCGGACTTATTAAAGCTAACTTCCCCACTCGAATTAGCTTTGCACTTAGTTCACAGGTTGATTCACGTACTATTATTGATATGGTAGGAGCTGAGAAGTTGCTTGGCAGAGGCGATATGCTTTATATGCCTACCGAGGCTAGCAAGCCCAAACGGCTTCAAGGAACATTCGTTTCTGATTCTGAAATTGAAAGATTGGTTTATTTTTTGGGGAATCAACGCAGGTCAGGGACAAGCCTTATCAACTTTGATGAAATGGGACAGCTACCTTCTCCGGGTGAAAAGGCTGCTATGTATGAGGATCTCCTTTTGGAAGAAGCGAGGCAGATGGCGAAGGAGTATGAACATATCTCTGTTTCATTCTTGCAACGCCGTCTTCGCATTGGTTATCCCAGAGCTGCTCGTCTTATGGATATGTTGCAGCAGGAAGGCTCAGTGCGAACTCCTCCGCCAAAGGGGGAAAGTTAAACTTTGCCACGGACAAGGTGGTTCAAATAATCTTTCAATTCTGGGCCTATTTCAGGATGTTTTAATCCCAGCGCTATTGTAGCTTTAATCCACCCTAATATTGTGCCGGCATCATAGTAGTCCCCTTCAATTTCATATCCAAATACAGCTTGTCTTCGGAGCAACCGCTTTAATCCATCGGTTATCTGGAGCTCGCCACCTACACCGAAGGAGGTAGATTGTAGCTCTTCAAAGACCTCGGGCATAAGCACGTATCTACCCATTATGGCAAGATTTGATGGGGCTTGGGACGGCTCCGGTTTTTCTATAAAATCCATGATTTGATAGACATCTTTTGCTATCCTTTTCGGTTTGACTACGCCGTATCTTGATATCTCGTCCGGCTCTACTTTCTTCACGGCAACAACGCTGCCGTGGTATTGTTCAAAGATGTTCAGCATTTTCTTAAGCACCAACTCCTTTTGCTCAAAGAGGTCATCGGGAAGTATTACGAGAAATGGCTCTTTGCCTACCACATCTTTAGCGGAGAGCACAGCATGACCCAATCCAAGTAATTCCTTTTGATGGACAAAGCAGATACTGGGTAGGTTGGAGAGGTGAGATATTTTGGCTAACAAATCTTCCTTACTCCTTTGTTCCAAGATATGTTCCAGCCCTACGCTCTTATCAAAGTAATCCTCGATGGCTGCTTTCCCCTGGGATGTTATTATGATTATCAATTCAATTCCGCAGGCGGCACATTCCTCCACGGCATATTGGATAATTGGCTTATCTACCAGTGGCAGAATTTCTTTAGGAACGGATTTAGTAATGGGCAGAAATCTTGTGCCCCAGCCAGCGGCGGGAATAACTGCTTTTCTAACTTTCACTTTCAAGCACCAAATTTGTCTAATTTTAGAGCGTTGGCCATGGCCAACGGCATGATTTCTATAGCGGGGAACCTTCCCAGGCCACCAGCAAGGCAGGCTTGCTCTGAGAATTCGGTCACTCTATCAGGGCGACACCATTTAGAGTGGAGCATGAAAGGGACGGGATGCCAGCTATGCATGGCTAAGGCTGCTGGTGTGGAATGGTCTCCAGTGATAATGAGAACATCGGGCTCTAATTTGAGCAACAGGGGAAGCGCGGCATCAACTTCCTCAATAGCCTGGACTTTAGCCTCGAAGTTCCCATCCTCTCCTCTGGAGTCGGTGCTCTTAAAATGGATGAAGAAGAAGTCGAAATTTTTATAATTACGGCGCAGGCTTTCTAGCTGGTCTGTTATGTTGTTCCCTGAGTGAAGTACCTCCATTCCTACTAGTTTAGCTAAACCTCGATACATGGGGTATATCGCGATGGCTGCGGGTTTTAACTTATAGATCTCGGGCATGGAAGGTATGTCGGGATAGCGGGAAAATCCACGCAATAACACCATGTTGGCCGGGGAGATGTTATTGGGAGAGCGAAGCAATCTCGCGGCTTGGTGTACGAATTTATTGGCAATATCCGCCATTTTTTCTGCCTCCGTGGACAATGCCTCTACCTTCTTTGGGGCTAATCCTGTTTGCTGAGGGTCGGAATCGGTTAATTGGGGAGATAATCCATCGCCTCGAAAAATGAGCACGAATCTATGTTCCTTCACCGGTGATACTATAATTTCAATTTCAGAGATACTAATCTCTTTTAATAATTGACATAATTTAGCATTTTTCTCCGTAGAAATCCGCCCTGCCCTTCTATCAACAACAATTCCTTGCTCATCAACGGTGCAGAAATTACCCCGGGCGGCGACATCGCTTTTCTTTAGTGCTAAATCTACCCCGAGCGCTTCGGTGATTCCTCTCCCGATATTATATTTAATAGGGTCGTATCCGAAGAGTGCTAGATGCCCCGGCGTGCTACCAGGGGTAATTCCAGGGCTTACCGGGTCAATGAGTCCGCAAAGCGATTTCCGGGCCAGTTCATCCAGGTTAGGTTTTTTTGCTGATTCTAACTCTGTCTTACCAGTTCGGGGATGGGGTAATCCCCCCACGCCATCTATTACC
>Ga0315282_10017364_pt1 | contig 10400 bp, 9 predicted proteins | sample YL17G07_20_MG_FD_203693 | JGI IMG/M metagenome (GOLD analysis project Ga0315282, IMG submission 203693) | Sediment microbial communities from Yellowstone Lake, YNP, Wyoming, USA - YL17G07_20 | ecosystem: Environmental > Aquatic > Freshwater > Lake > Sediment | place: USA: Wyoming | collected... | reverse complement strand
CGGCTGAATGGGACATGGTCATACTGGTGCTTGACTATGTCCTACTAGCCTACTTCCTTTATATAGGTATTGCCGACTTCATTTCAATAGGAATTAACATCAGGAATGTTTTCACTATTGGCCTGGTTCTTTTACAGGGGATCTTTTTAGCCCTCTTTGAGTTTTCTTGGGCTCCTCACGTCCCGGTTGAGGTGAAGCCTATATTCTTTGTTGACCAATTGTCCATAATTATGTGCCTAATTATTTGCATTATTGGCTCCGTCATTTGTATCTATGGAATAAAATACATGGATGACCATGAGAAACATCTTGGTCTTAAAAAGACAAAACAACCTCGGTTTTTCTTCTATATGATTATGTTTCTTGGCGCTATGAACGGGCTTGTTTTTGCCAATAGCCTCCTCTGGCTCTGCTTTTTCTGGGAGGTAACCACCCTCTGCTGTTATGCACTTATTCGGCATGACGAGACCCCAGAAGCTATAGGGTGTGGCATCCGGGCTCTATGGATGAACCTAATAGGTGGCGCCGGCTTTGTTTTTGCTATCATCTATGCCTTTAATCGGCTGGGGACGCTATCGCTTGCTGAAATCATTGGGGCTCCGGGGATGCCGTTTTTACTCCTGCCACTGGCTTTCCTCTGTCTTGCCGCCTTTACCAAGAGTGCCCAGATGCCCTTCCAGAGTTGGCTTCTCGGGGCTATGGTTGCGCCAACACCTGTTTCTGCTTTACTCCATTCCAGCACGATGGTCAATGCCGGGGTCTATCTGGCACTGAGGATTGCTCCAGCCTTTGCCGGAACTGCTCTCTCTACCGGTGTAGCCGTATTCGGCGGTTTTACCTTCATGACTACTGCCATATTAGCCATAAGCCAATCAGAAGCTAAGAAGGTACTAGCTTATTCTACCATTGGTAACCTAGGCTTGATTATACTCTGTGCCGGAATAAACACCCCCTTAGCCATAACTGCAGGCATTACCCTACTAGTATTCCACGCCGTATCAAAGGGGCTTCTGTTTCTTTGCGTCGGAATCATTGAGCATAATATCTGGAGCAAGAACATAGAGGATATGCAAGGTTTGGTTAGCAAGCTGCCACTTATCACCACTATAACCATTGCCGGGATAATCTCTATGTTACTGGCACCATTCGGCGTCTTAATTAGCAAGTGGGCAGCAATTGAAGCTGCCGGAGCCTTAGCTTCATACTGGTCGCCAATAATTCTGGTCCTGCTTGTGGTTGGCAGCGCGGCGACTACAGTGTTCTGGATTAAATGGCTGGGGCGATTCCTAAGTCAAGTACCCAGCGCCAAGAGAGCTAAGATGGAAAGCTTTTCTTCAATCTACCATGTTCCGGTTTTACTGTTGATTGTCGGCGCTATAGGACTCAGTATCTTCATCGCTCCCTTCTATGAAAAGATAATTTGCCCGGCAGTAGGAGCATGCTATACCCCGGTTGTTACCGCTGAGAATTGGTTTTTCTGGGGGGCTATAGGGTGCTTTGCTGCCTGGCCGATATTTGTAGTTCTGGCTCTAGCCTTAGTCGTGCCATCACTGGTTATTAGACTGAAGCCGGAACAAATTAGGCCGGCTTATATGTGTGGCGAGAATGTAGAAAGTGAGATACCTGAGTTTCGCTCAGTAGCTGATGAGAGAACCGTGCTTGAAACTGGAGGATTTTACCTAGCCAGAACTTTGGGTGAGCGCAGTCTTAATCGGTGGTTCAATCCGACGGCACTATTAATACTGCTTATTATATTCGCTCTGGTGGTAATACTATGAGTTGGTGGCAGATAATACTAGCTTCTATATTGGCTATCGTGGTAACACCCTTCGTTGGAGGGCTGCTCCGAGGGGTGGACAGAAAGCTGACAGCAAGGATGCAGGGTAGGAGAGGTCCACCTATCCAGCAGCCATTCTATGACATCGTGAAGCTTTTTAGCAAACAGATGATAACCACTAATAGAACTCAACTGGTTCTCGCCTACGGTTACCTTCTGCTGATAGTAACTACGTTAGTCCTTTTTGCTTTGAGGCAGGACTTGCTTATGGTTATCCTCGTCCTTGGCGTTGGCAGTGTCTGTCTGGTTTTAGGTAGCCTCAGTGTACGGTCACCCTACAGCCAATTTGGTGGTCACCGTGAGCTTCTGCAGCTCCTTGCCTATGAGCCTATTCTGATTCTGGTAGCAGTGGCGATATATCTGAAGACGGGGGCATTCTTCATCGGAAATATCTTTGCCCACGGCGAGCCCCTTCTTCCCTCCCTTTGGGTCACTTACCTGGCTTTGCTTATTGCTCTAATTATTGTGATGAGGAAATCCCCATTTGATATATCTGCCTCTGAGCATGCCCATCAAGAAATAGTACGGGGGGTTTTCACCGAATATTCCGGACCATATCTAGCAATAATAGAACTGGCTCACTGGTATGAGATAGTTTTGCTTTTAAGCATTATATCTCTGCTCTGGGTTCCCGGGGTCTGGCCCGGTGTACTCCTTGCCCTCTTCTCCTTTATCGTGGTGCTTATTATTGACAATATCACCGCCCGTCTGACCTGGTCTTGGATGCTGAAGGTTTCCTGGATTGGCGGTTTGGGGCTGGTAATACTAAATCTGGTTGGTCTTCGTCTCTTTGGAGGTTAAAATGGGGCTAATTACCACATCAAGGGTAAAATCACCGTGGCTGCTCCACTTTGACTGTGGTGGTTGCAATGGCTGTGATATTGAGCTGCTGGCTTGCCTCACCCCCCTTTATGATGTGGAGAGGTTTGGCATCATCAATATCGGGAACCCCAAGCACGCTGATGTCCTTGCCGTTACCGGACCGGCTAACCACCGCAACTATCGTGTCCTGCGCAATCTCTATGAGCAAATGCCCGCCCCGAAGCTGGTAATAGCAATAGGTACCTGCGCCTGCACCGGGGGCGTCTTCTATAATTGCCCTAATATCCTGGGGGGCATAGATAAGGTTATCCCGGTTGATGTTTACATCCCTGGCTGTGCCGTCAAGCCCGAGGCTATTATTGATGGCGTGGTTCTGGCTTTGAATAAGCTTGCCCAGGTGAGGTAAGAGGATGAAGCCGATATTGATAGTGGAAGACGAAGCTATTTTGAGAGAGTCGCTCCGAGACTGGCTAACCGACGCCGGCTATCAGGTTGAAACTGCTGCCGATGGTGAGGAGGGGCTGAAAATGATTGGGGAGCAGGACTTTGACCTTGTGCTCCTTGATATGAGGCTGCCGGGGAAGAACGGACTCCAGGTATTAAGGGAAGCCAAGACAAAAAAACCACAGCTTAAGGGGGTAATCATTACCGCTTACCCCTCGGTGGAAACAGCAGTAGAGGCAATGAAAATAGGCGCCACTGAATATTTGCCCAAGCCCCTTGACCTTGATGACCTTGACCAATTAATGAAAGAGACACTTGGCGAGGTTCCAGTAGCAGTAAAGCCACCGGCGGTTGAAGTAGCCGTAGCCAAACTGGAAAACGAGAGGACAGTAAGCAAGTCAGAGCTTATTACCGAGATACAGAAGATGCTAGCTCTGAATTATCGCTTCGGCACGGCTAGCTGCCTTGACCTCGGGGATAGATTTGAGGTCATTTATCATTTTGAGCAGGGGGTAGACTTAGCTAACATCCGAGTCCATATTGGTAAAAATGACAGCCTTCCGAGCATCTCCCATATTTACCCCTCGGCTTCCCTTATTGAGAATGAAATGAAGGAGCTTTTCGGCATCAACATTGTCGGAAGCATCATTGATTTCAAAGGTGGGATGCTTCAAGGCCAAGAGAGCCCTAAAGCAACCATGTTCCGGGCTATTCCCATTGTGATAAAGCTTCCGGAAAGGCTCATAGCGAGGTGCAGTAAAGCCTGTCCGGCTGGGGTTGATGTCCCCCGCTATGTTCGGCTTATTGGGGAGGGTAAATTTGCTGAGGCATTAGCGGTAATAAAGCAAGCTAACCCCTTCCCCGGAATTTGTGGTCGGGTTTGCTTTGCCCCGTGTGAGGAAGGCTGTCGTCAGGGAAAGCAGTGGGAGCCAATCAGCATCAGGATATTGAAGAGATTTGCCTACGATAACGCCACCTATGAGGAATCAGTCGCTGCCAGACCAACCCATAAGCGTATTGCCATAGTTGGTTCTGGTCCCGCCGGTCTTACCGCTGCCTACTATCTGGCTAAGTTAGGTCACAGCGTCACCATCTTTGAAGCCTTGCCTGAGCCAGGAGGCATGATGAGGGTAGGAATTCCGCCGTATCGCCTCCCCAGAGAGGTGCTGGATGGCGAGATTAATGTGGTCAAAAATCTAGGGGTTGAGATAAGGACGAACACCAAAGTTGGCTCCTTAGATTCTCTTTTTCAGCAGGGTTACAAGGCTATTCTGGTTGCCGTCGGCGCCCACCAGGGAATGAAGCTTGGTGTTGAGGGTGAGGAGCACCCCAAGGTGATAGACTGCATTACCTTCTTAACATCGGTCAATTTAGGTAAGCCGATTGAGCTCGGTGAGCGGGTGATAGTGGTTGGTGGTGGCAACGCTGCTATTGATTCGGCGCGCACTGCCCTGCGGCTGGGGTCTAAAGAAGTAACCATTCTCTACCGGCGTACCAGAAGTGAGATGCCTGCCAGCCCACATGAAGTGGAAGCGGCACTGCATGAAGGGGTAAAAATAGAGTTTCTGGCAGCACCGACAAGAGTTTTCAGCAAGGACGGGGCTATCTCCCTGGAGGCGATACGTATGAAGCTGGGTGCCCCCGATGCCAGTGGTCGCCCCCGCCCTGAGCCTATCCCCGGTAGCGAGTTTCTCATAGATTGTGACGCTGTCGTAGCCGCTATCGGTCAGCGTCCCGAGATTCCTGAGCAGTTTGACCTGGTGACCCAGAGAGGAAATGTTCTCGAGACTGATTCTAAGACATTGGCTACCTCCAGACCTGGTATATTTGCTGCTGGGGATGCAGTTACTGGCCCAGCTTCAGTGGTCGAGGCAATCGGAGCTGGTAGGAAAGCAGCTATTTCCATTGATAAGTATCTTGGTGGTGAAGGTATGCTCAAGGTGGAGGAAATAAAGGTCAAGGAGCCTACTTCACGGCACACATTTCTGGAGAGATTAAAGGAGAGAAGCCGTCCTATGGTGCCGACAATCCCACCAGCTCAAAGGGTCTTGAGTTTTGACGAAGTAGAGCTTGGCTTGACTGAAGAGATAGCTATGGCTGAGGGGGAACGCTGCTGGCGGTGTGACCTTGAGCAGTAGTCTATATGGAGGAAAGTAAATGGCGCGTACAGTAGTGCCTTTTGGCCCACAGCATCCGGTATTCCCCGAACCAATCCAGCTCAAGCTTGAGTGCGAGGATGAGAAGGTGGTGGGGGTGGTACCGGTTGTTGGCTATGTGCATCGAGGGATTGAGAAAGCGGCAGAGCTTAACGGATTTCGGCAGAACGTCTTTCTCTGTGAGCGGGTCTGCGGCATCTGTAGCTTCATGCATGCCCTAACTTACTGTCAGGCTATTGAAAAGATGATGGGGGCTGAGGTTCCCTCCAGGGCTAGATTTCTCCGCACAGCTTGGGCTGAGATGTCACGAATCCATAGCCATCTTTTGTGGCTTGGTCTTCTGGCTGATGCCTTTGGCTTTGAAAGCCTGTTCATGCAGATCTGGCGCGCCCGCGAGATAGTCTTGGACCTCTTAGAGCTCACCACTGGGCACCGGGTTATCCAGTCCACTTGCATAGTTGGTGGGGTAAGAAGAGACATTAATCCTGATATGGCTAAGAGGATAGAAGCGGGACTTCGCCAGCTTAAGGAAATAATGGATACTACCATTCTGCCCGCTATTCTAAATGACCCGACGATAAAGCGAAGGACAGTAGGTAAGGGGGTTCTATCTAAGGAGCAAGCCAACTCGCTGGGGGCAGTAGGTCCCACCTTGAGGGGGAGTGGAGTCGCCCTGGACATAAGGATGACCGGCTATGCCGCCTTTAAAGAGATTGGCTTTGAACCGGTGGTTGAAACGGCTGGCGATAGCTATGCCCGTACCCTGGTCAGGGTGAAGGAGACTTACCAATCTATGGAATTAGTCTTAAAAGCACTATCAATGATGCCTGAAGGTGAGATAGAGGTCAGGGTTGATGGCTGGCCACAGGGGGAAACCATCTCCCGAACCGAGCAACCAAGGGGGGAACTGATTTACTACGTAAAGGGCAACGGGACCAATAAGCTGGAAAGGCTGAAAATAAGAACCCCAACCTTTGCCAACCTCCCCACCCTGCTCGTTATGCTACCCGGTTGTGAACTGGCTGATGTGCCCGTGATTACCCTTTCCATCGACCCTTGCATCGCTTGCCTGGAAAGGTAGGAGAAAAAGATGCCCTGGATGTTTCCCACAGTAATAAAGAACCTATTTACCAGACCTGCCACCAGGCGCTACCCCTTCTTTGATACAAGGGAGCCCTTCCCTGATGCCCGTGGACGGCTATATTTTGATACCAATAAATGTGACCTTTGTGGTGATTGCGCCCGGGTTTGCCCAGCACAAGCCATCATAGTAGATACTGAGAAGCAAGAACTGCATTATTACCCCTTTAGATGCATCTATTGCCGTAACTGCGTGGAGACTTGCCTCCAGCTCGGAATAACCATGGACAATCACTACATGCCTCCGGCTTACCAAAAGGGTGAGGAGACTTATAGGGCACAGGCTGTCAAAACCTAGCATGATTGAACTAAAGGATATCACTAGTGCCCAGCAAATCATAGCTGGACGAGTCCATAGAACGCCTTTGATGTCTTCTATGAGCTTAGGAAAGCGAACTGGCGTGCGCCTTCATTTCAAGACTGAAGTCTTTCAGAAGACAGGCTCATTCAAGCCCAGAGGTTCTATAAACAAACTACACCATTTAACCAAGGAGGAAAGAAGGAGGGGGGCTATCACCACGTCATCGGGAAACCACGCACAGGGCTTCGCCTATGCTGCCTCTTTATTTGGCGTTACAGCTACGGTGGTTATGTCCCACACCACCCCTCTTAACAAGGTTAATGCTACCAGGGGCTATGGTGCTGAGGTAGTTCTTACCGAGGGTGACCTGTTTACCACCTGCCTAAAGATTCAGAGGGAACGCAACTTAACCCTGGTTCATCCCTTCGATGACCCTCATATTGTGGCTGGTCATGGGACGATAGGGCTGGAAATATTGGACGACTTGCCCGAGGTTGACGCTGTTTTCGTCCCTATCGGCGGTGGTGGCTTGATTTCAGGAATCGCCACTGCCATCAAGTTAAAGAAGCCAGCAGTTAAGATTGTGGGTGTGGAGCCCGTCGGTGCCTCAGCTATGTGGCAAAGTCTCCAGCGGAAGGCAGTAGTTCACCCGGATAAAATAGACACTATTGCTGAGGGCTTGGCTGCTCCCTTTGTCGGAGAGCTCAATTTGGCTTTAGTCCAGAAGTATGTCGATGACGTCGTTCTGGTTTCAGACGACGAAATTATAGAAGCCCTGTTCTTAATCTTGGAACGGTGCAAGATTCTAACCGAACCGGCGGGGGCAGCCGGATTTGCCGCTCTCCTTTTCCAAAAGGCTAGCATTCCCAGTGGCTCCGAGGTCGTTTGCCTGCTGAGTGGCGGAAACATTGACCGCAACCGCCTTGGGGACTTCCTCTCTAAAAAGGCACCATTGACTAAAACCTGAGAATAGATTATCTTAAACCTGCCAATACTGGCACATATTTTGATGAGGGAGATTTGCCATGGTAAAAAAGGTTATTACTATACCCGGTGCACCCAAGCTTCCATTTTCCCCGGCGATAAGAGCTGGTGATTACATTTTTGTCTCGGGTCAGGTTGGATTTACCGATGCCCAAGGTAAGGAAATCAAGGGGATAGAGGCTCAGGTCAGGCAATGCTTAGAGAATATTAAGGAGGTCTTGACGGCTGCTGGCTCATCCCTGAACGATGTAGTAAAAGTAACCGTCTTTCTCCGCAATGAGAACGATTTTGCTAAAATGAACGAGATATATCAGAGCTACTTCACCAAAGACCGACCGGCTCGCTCAACAGTAATCGCTGGCTTGGCTCACCCGAGTATGCTCATTGAAATGGAGTGTATAGCTTACTCGCCGGTAAAATAAAGCCAGGCACCCTGAGCCCCCATGGAAAATCTATAGCTATGGCTTGAGGTAGCGGTATCGGGAATAGGCTATGGCTAGTGACTTAATTGCCCGCCGGATTGAAGAGTAAGTAGTAATCCCGTTTGCCTCCAAGATTGACCACTGTTTTGACCCCATCTCATCCCTGACGCCGCTAATAACGATGGGCTTCCCAAGTCCCTGCTTAGCGAGAGCCATAAGAATATCAAAGATATCAAATGGCTCATGAAGCGCAGTCATGAGGGTAATAATCATAATAGCATCAACATTGGGGTCAGCAAATAGTGCCTCTATAGCGACGGCATGAGCCATTTTCTGGTCAACCTCAGGGCTTTGAAAAAGGTCAATAGGGTTACTAATGGTTGCCCAGGCAGGTAGTATCTCTCTTATTCGTTTTATTGTGCTTTGAGATAGCTGGGCAACCTGCATGCTGTATTCCTCGCAGGCATCAGCAGCTAGAGCAGCAGCAGCGCCAGAAAAGGTGATAATGGCTACCCGGTTACCACTAGGCAGGGGTGATAGGTAAGACAGGGTCTTGATGAAGTCAACCAGTTCATCCATATCATGAGCCCGGATAATCCCTACCTGCTTGAAGGCGGTGTCATAGACGGTATCATTCCCTGCCAGCGAGCCACTGTGTGAAGCAATAGCTCTAACCCCACTTTGTGTCCTACCAGCTTTGAGGGCTATTATGGGCTTGGTTTTAGTGATACCGCCGGCTAGTGCCAGGAAGCGAGTGCCATCGTGGACTTCCTCAATCTGAAGAGCAATAACTCGGGTCTCAGGGTCATCCCCAAAGTTCTGTAAAAAGTCATTATGGTTTAAATCGCTCATATTACCGAGGTCAACGGCTTTAGTCAGCCCCAGTTCTGGGTGGCGGAAAACCCAGTCCCAGTAGAAATAGCCAGTCTGGCAGATGAAGGCAATGCCCCTGCCCCGGCTTAAGCTTTTTACTGTGGGGAAGTTAAGGGATAGAGCCAGCAGGTTGGCAGCGGTATTAACGATTCCCTGGGTATTGGGACCTATAATTCGGATACCGTTCTCCTGGGCAATCTTTAGAATCTCGCTTTCCAGCCTTTTGCCTTCCTCGCCAACCTCAGAGAAGCCAGCCGAGTGAATTATTGCGGCTTTAACCTTTTTTGTGGCACACCTTTTCATGATGTCAGGTACCGATTTAGGCTGGACAGCTATCATAGCAAGGTCAATATCATCAGGCACAGCGGTGATACTAGGGTAGACCCTGATACCTAAGGTTTCCCGTATATTGGGGTTTATCGGGTACAACCTGCCTGGATAGTGGGACTGGACTAGATTATTAACGATGGTATAGCCCACCCTACCTGGTGTTGATGATGCTCCGATTACAGCTATGGAGCGTGGACATAATAGATAGTTTAAGTTATCTGGTTTGTTCATCGGCTACCAGGAAACCAATCTAATATACTAGACCCGCACTTAGATTTCAAATCTTGCCCTAATTAGCAATGGGCTCAACTTCAAGAAGTCAACAGCGAGAGACGAGCCGGATAGCACACACCCCGTTTGAAAAACACAAGATGAAGGGTTAAGATAGAGAGTGTATAATAGCTTTTTATACAATTAGCCGCAAGACACAAAAAGCTTGGAGGTCAAAAATGGAGATTTTGGAAGTACTGATGAGGTCTGATGTCTTTCACTACTTAGAAGAGGATGAGCTTAAGATAGTGGCAAAGATGTGCACTCAAGAGGTATTTGAAGCCGGGACAATTATATGCAAGCAGGACAGGGAGGAGAAATATATATTTGTGATTGAAGAGGGGCTGGTATCCATTCTTCTGGAGCTAGGGCCAACAGATAGGCGACAAATCCAGACCGCCTCCAATTTTGAATGTTTCGGCTGGTCAGCGACGATACCGCCATTCCATTGCACTGCCACCGCCAAAGCCCTGGAGAGGACAAAGGTGCTCGCCTTTAACGGGAGGGAACTACGTAATCTAATTTATACCAACCCCAAGCTGTGCGCTGAGATTGCTGGCGGGGTAGCCTACGTGATTTCACAAAGGCTGCGGACTTCATTTGCCCAATTGATGGGTGTTACCTATCAGGATTAGCTAAGCAGGTACTATCACAGTTGTTGTGGAGAGTTAAGCTGAGATGGAAGCGGCAAAAACAATTACCTCTATGATGAAGGAAAAGAGGGTATTCTATCCCTCACAAGAAACCAGGCAAAGGGCATATATCAAGAGTTTGGATGAGTATAAGAGGACTTATCAACGCTCTATAGATGACCCTGAGGG
>Ga0315282_10017363_pt1 | contig 10401 bp, 4 predicted proteins | sample YL17G07_20_MG_FD_203693 | JGI IMG/M metagenome (GOLD analysis project Ga0315282, IMG submission 203693) | Sediment microbial communities from Yellowstone Lake, YNP, Wyoming, USA - YL17G07_20 | ecosystem: Environmental > Aquatic > Freshwater > Lake > Sediment | place: USA: Wyoming | collected... | reverse complement strand
CTTGCCGGGCAATCTGCGGTTCCTGTCGGCGCTTGCCGTTGACGCGAAGGCCGAAGCACAGGCGGCGTTGCCCAAGGCTGTGGGCGCGGCAGGCACCGGTCGTCAGATGGCCGAAGAGCTTCTCGCATCCTCCTCGCGGAATCCCAAGGCCGCCGAAGAGGCGGTTGGGCTCCTTCAGGCTTCCCTGGCTGGGGAACTGGGGGTGCCGTCGGTGGCACACGCGTGGGCCATGCGGCTGCTGAAGGCGCGTCCTACGTGCCAGTGGGCGGCCGCCTTGGCTGCGCAAACCGCCCCCGATGCGGCGGCGTTGCGCGAGGTCCTTCGCCTCCTCCAACCGCGCGATTGCCTCCTTGCACAGGTGACCAATGCCCAGTTGGCCACCGCGATGAAGGAGAACGACAAGGCGATCGACTTCTGGAAATCGGCGGTCCAGGCCGAGAAGGACAACCCGGAACTCGTTATGAGGCTGGCCATGGCCTTCGAGCAAGCCGGCCGCCTCGCCGACGCCTTGCCTCTCTACCAGCAGGTGTGGGAATCCACGCACAGCCCTGTGGCGGGCAATAACGTCGCCTACATCACGGCTCAGTTGTACCCCAAGGATGCGGCCAGGCTGGCGGAAGCCCGGAAGTGCATTGAGGCGGTCGTCAAAGCACAGCCGAACGTGGCGGAGACGCTCGACACCAGCGGGTGGATCGCGCTTCTGCAAGGCCGGAACGAGGAAGCCGTGTCTGAGCTTCGTCGGGCTGTCAAGGGCCGACCCGATTCGCCCGCCGTGCACTGCCATCTCGGCCAAGCGGAGGCCGCGGTCGGGCAGACGGAGATGGCGCGATGGCATTTTGCCGCCGCCGTCAGTCTGGCCGACAAGCTGAAGGCGGAGGGCACGGGTCTGGACGCAGGTGCTGCTGAGGCCGCACGTCTTGCCCGCGAAGCCTTGGCCAAGATGGGGCCGCCGTAGGGTGGGTGCTCTGCACCCACCTGTTCAACGGTGTCACCGAAGGGATGGTGGGTGCGGAGCACCCACCCTACGCCCGGGGAACCGACATGGCCGGCCAAACGGCCGCTCCGCAGACGGTGGCCCACATGCTCACTTTCGACGTGGAGGAGTACTTCCACGTCGAGGCGGCAGCCGCCGGCGTTGCGCCCGAGCAGTGGGAATCGCTGCCGAGGCGTCTCCCCCCGGTGGTCTTCAGGCTTCTTGACCTGTTGGCGGCTCATCGCACCCTCGTCACTTTCTTCGTGCTCGGATGGGTGGCACGGCGCGACCCCAACCTCGTCCGCCGGATGGCCGCGGCCGGTCACGAGATCGCGTCGCATGGGATGGGGCACCGGATGGTTACCCGTCTGACGCCGGACGAATTCCGCAGGGACATCCGGGAAAGCCGGCGGCTTCTGGAGGACCTTGCCGGGCGTCCGGTCGTGGGCTACCGTGCCCCGACGTTTTCCATCACTCACCGCACCGCCTGGGCGCTGGACATATTGGCCGAGGAGGGCTTCCAGTACGACTCCTCCGTGTTTCCCATCCACCATGATCGCTACGGTGTGCCCGACGCGCCGAGGTCGGTGCATCGGGCGCTCGGACCGGGCGGGGGAAGCCTCCTTGAAGTCCCGCCGCTGACCGCACGGCTTGCCGGTGTCAACTGGCCTGTTGGCGGCGGCGGATATCTGCGATTGCTGCCGGTTCGGGCCGTGGCGGCGGCCCTGCGGGCTGCGGAGCGGACAGGGCAGGGAGGGCTGCTCTACCTGCACCCCTGGGAACTGGACCCGGACCAGCCCCTGCTGCCGATGGGCCGCTTGGCCCGCTGGCGGCACCGGGTTGGCCTTCACCGGACCGCCGCGAAACTCATCTGGCTCCTGGCGAGGTTCCGCTTCGGCCCCATGTCCCAATGGCTCTCGGGCATCCAGACCAGCGCGGTGCCGGCATTCTCGTACGGCAACACTACGGCGGCATCACGCTGAGCAGTTGTCTTACAAGCATCGTGCGGTCGTCGCGGATCACCTCAATGTCGATGGTCTGCCCCGGCCGGCAGGTCTGAACCGCTGCCGTGAGGTCGTGCGGCGTGCGGGTCGACTGGCCGGCCACCGAGACAACGATGTCGCCGACCTTGAGTTGGCCCGCGCTCTCGGCCGCGCTGCCCCGGATGATGCCTGCCACTGTGACGCCTTGCTCCGCCGGCTCCATTTTCACGCCCAGGAGCGCCTTGGACGGCCGGGCTGGAGTCCACGGCGGCTCTTGCGCGAGCAGCCACTGCCGCCAATCGGCTTCCACCTGGTCCAGCGGCTTGCCGAGCGTCTTGGCCAGCGCGGTTGCCCCGGTCCGGTCGGCGGCATAGCCGGCCTTGTAGTTCTCGTAGAAGTCCTTCAGTTTTCCCCGGCTGTTGAGGTAGAAGATGAGGTAGTGGGCCTCGGCGTAGCAGGCTTCCGCGTCCGATAGGAACGCGGGCTGGTCCATGGCCAGCAAGGCGGCGAAGGAAGGCGCCTTCTGGTTCTTGACCGCCTGTTGCAGCCCCGCGAGGTCGCGGCCCAGGAGGACTTCGAGCCGCCCTTCGCGCATCGTCGATCTCTGGAAGAGTGTGGCCAGCCCTTCGCAGATCCACACGGCGTGCCGCTGGTTGGCCCGAACCTGGTCGGCATGGTGCAGGGCGTGTGTGAACTCGTGCAACAGCACGTCGCTGAGGCTGATACTCTCGAGCACTCGCGTTGCCGCCTCGTAGTGGCCGGAGGCGTTGATCCGCGGCATGGGTTTGCGGTAGTCCGCGACGGTCGGCAGAACAACCGTGACATTCCAGGGCAGCGTGTGGGGGAACAGGAGTTGCCGTTGGCTGTCCGCGAACGTGCCCAGCAGGCCCGTCACCCGGCCGAGGGTGTACTGATCCAGGGCGGAAACGTAGACGATATGCCGCGCCGCGTCGACACGCGTGACGTAGCCCCGCCCGTACTTTTTCTGTGCCGCCTCGGCCAGCGCCTTGGCCTCGGCGGCCAGGTCCGTTCCGCCAGTGGACGCGGCGGCGCCTTCCAGCAGCAGGGCTGCCGCCAGGATCCCCAGGACGCGCCGGCAGCCGGTTTCACGTGGGCGACCACGGGCCATCGGGCTCATCCTCCACCGAGTGCGCCTTGACAAAAACGTGCACGAACCGATCGTGGAGAAACACGCCCACGGCGGCGCCGACGCCTGCGATCATCATGGTGGTCAGGTCCGGCACCCGAGGCGGAAAGAACATCTGCCCGGCCTCCGCCGCGGCGGCTATCCCGCCCGCCGTTATCCCGGCCACCCACCGACCGGCGGTCCCCCACTTCCCCAGGACGCTCGTCAACAGCAGGGCCAGGATGAGCGGTGCGCCGAAGTCCTGAGTCACTTGCAGCGTCGCCTGAAACTCCGTGTTGTAGTACTGGCAGTAGAAGGGGATGCGGACCCAGCCGATCGCGGCACTCAGAACCCCTTCCTTCGGCCACTGCCAGGCGAACGGCTGCCACTTGTACCATAGGATGGCCGCCGCTCCGCCGATCGCCAGGGCCAGGCGGCCGGACCAACTGACGGCCCTCCACAACGGCGTCTGGGCGACGGGCCGTCCGGCGACAGGGCCGAACCGGCTGGCCAGCCAACCCCCCGCGGCGGCGCCCAGCGCCCCCAGGAGTACATCGGTCGTGCTCGACCATCGTGTGTAGATAAACACGTGCAGACACTGGACCGCCAGGGCGAAGAGCCCGCCGATCGCGGCAATCCGCGGGAGTCGGCCTCGCCCGAATCCGGTCAACGCGCACAGGTACCCCACCGGGACCAGAACGCCGGCCTTGACCGCCACCGCCAGCAGCGAAAGGTGGTCCCAGTCGGCCAAGGGCATGACGTGGAGCTTGCCGCCGCGGAGCTCTTCCAGGAGTTCGTCCATGCTCAGCACGAAGTCGAACGGGTACAGCTCGTAGACGGCCAGCGCCACGACGTAGCCGGTCAGGATGTGTATGGCCAGGCGGCGCCTGTTGCGAAGGCGGCCCAAGCGGCGCACCCACGCGGTGAGGCGCTGGCCGAAGAGGATCCACAGGCCCACCCCCACCACGCTTCCGACGGCCTCGGCGAGAATATCGTTAAGGGAGACTGTCCGCGGTGGGAAGAAGATCTGGGCGAACTCCACGGCCACCGCCAGCGCGCACCCGGCGATCACCACGCACAGGCCGACGAGCCCGCGCCCCGGTCGGCGGCCCTCGCGCGTCAGGGCGCCCATGGCGAAAAACGTCAGGGGAATATACAGGAGGAGGTTCGCCACCAGGTCCGCCCGGTTCCAGATGTGAAGCAGCAGGTAGGGCGTCTTGAGGAACTGGCTCAACGCCTTGTCGAATGAATGGTACTTGAAATCCAGCGGGACCAGGCTGCCGTAGACCACGAAGACGCCGTACACGACGGCCAGAATCCGGTAGGCCCTGCCGGGGCGCCCGAGCACGGCCAGGGCCGCGGGGGCCGACGGTTCTCTGCGACGCACCTCCGGCCTTGCGGCAATCGCAGACTCGTATCGGGCGGACCCAAGAAGCGCCACCCAGTGCCCCCAGGCCAGCGCGAGCACGGCAAGCACTTGGACCACAGACCAGCGGAGAAAGAGTTCGCCGTCCGGCGCCCGCAGGGCCGACTCGCCGGACAGAATCGCCTGCAGGGGCGAAGGCATCGCCTCGGGCCCTGGCCACCGAGAAGCCACCGCCAGGTTCGCCAGGAACCACCCCACGGGCACGAGCAGGCACGTGACCGCGAGCACGAGAAGCAGCCGGCGCCGGCTCGGTTTCCGCAAGGTGTGTCCGAGCGCCGCCGCGTTTGCACCCAGCGCCAGAACGAGCATGAGCAGGCCGATCCCGCCCAGCCACGGCTCGGCACGCATCCGGCCCAAAGTCCCGCCGGCCCAGACGACACCTGGGAACGCCACTATGCTCAGGGCGATCCACGGGGCGGCCGCCAGGAGGAGGAACATCACGTACTTCGAGGCCGTTTCCCACGTGGTCGTCGAGACGGCGCCGACGGCGGTACTCCCGATGAGGAGCATCAGGGCGACGCTGCCCGACGCCACGATGGACGGACCCAGGGTCGACACGTCCCACGCGGCCGTTTGTCCCGCCGCGTTCACCATGGCGAAGTGAAGAAGGGCGAGGGCGACGAGGCCCATGCCGGCGGCCCACAGCGGCAGGCCGGCAGCGAGCCACGGCCTTTCCAGAAACTGCTTGGCCAGCCAGGCCGCCCCCGCCCCGAGCCAAAGCATGGCCAGCGCGATCAGGGCGGCGGCCGGGCTGGACACCCGGGACCCCAGGAGCTCCCGGACGTACGGGGGAGGGCCGGCGACGTCCAGCAATACCGGCAGTGCGATACTCAAGCCGACGATGCCCGCCGCCGCCAACAGCATCGCCTGGCCCCAGCGGGCAGGTTCCGGAGCGATGCCCGTCGGGTGGTGGTTCATCTCAAGCCCCGGTTCGCTGCCGTCCCTGAGGGCGCCGCCATCGGACCATGCTCCCCCTCGTGATTGACGATCCTCCGGAACCTTACACCATCGGCCATCCCGTTTCAAGGGCGGCCTTTTGACCTCGTGCGCGGCGAGAGACCCGCCGCGCGACGTGGCGTTGTAGTAATAGCGCTCGGTGCAGCGCGCCCCGCGCTCGAACCGCCCCGGTCCGTCCCGAGCGGTCAACACGGGGGGCTTGACAGTGGGGGCCAAGACGGGTAGAATCCCTCGGAAATCAGGCCAATTCTCAAGAGTTGGCAATATCTGGCGGCGACCAAGGCCACCTTAGCTCAACGGTAGAGCACCGCTTTCGTAAAGCGGGGGTTTGGGGTTCAAATCCCCAAGGTGGCTCCAGCTCTAAACCGCCACGAGTCAAAGACTTGTGGCGGTCTTTTTTGTATGTGGCGTAGATCCTAGCCGCGCCAAGGCCGCCCGTGGCGCTCTTGCGTATCGTGCGGGAACTGTGTAGAGTCCCCGTGTCGAAGACCGGTGCCTGTCTGGTGAGACCACACACGCGCGAGCCCCCGGTCCCCGAGAAGAGGAGAAACGCATGTTCCGCAAGTCCGGAAACGGCCGCAAGCGAGAATCAGAGAACCGGCAGCCCGCCATGGAAGGGCTGGAGCCGCGCGTGTTGCTGTCGGGCAGCGTGCACGTCGTGGTGGTCGCGGGGGTCCTGAACATCACCGGCGACGATCTGGACAACGGCATCCAGATTGAGCAGGGGGCCGGGCCGGGCCAGTTCGACATCACGTCGGTCGGCCTCCCGGCCACGACCATCGACACCGGATCGGTCAGCGGGGTCACGGGCAACATTGTCGTCCAGATGGGCGGCGGCAACGACGTGGTTGACCTGTTCGACAGCGTCTGCCCCAAGAACGTCGCCATCGACGGCGGCGCCGGGGCCAACGCGATCACCCTTTCCGGCCAGACGGTCAAGGGCGGCCTGACGATCACCGGCGGCGCCGGCAACGACACGGTGAGCGTCGGCGGCGTCGTCCTGGGCGCCGCCTCGATCAACGACGGCGACGGCGACAACAGCGCCGCCGTCACCGCCTCGATCTGGGGCGGCCTGACGGTGGTCAACGGCAACGCGGCGGTGAATCCGAACGTCACGACGCTGAATGGCGCCGACATCCGGGGCGTCACGCGCATCACCAACGGGAACGGCGGATCGACCGTCACCGCCAACAACGCTGCCCTCCGCGGCAACCTGATTCTCAGCAGCGGAACCGGACAGAACGACTTCACCCTCTCGTCGGGCATCGCGGCCGGCATCCAGATCACCAACGGCTCGGGCGGTTCCCAGACGACCCTCCTCCAGTCCACGGTCACCGGGAACGTCGCGCTCCAGAACGGCGCCGGCGACAACAGCTTCAGCCTGCTCACCGGATCCTGCGGCAGCATCGGGATCAACAATCACTCCGGCAACGGCACCACTACGTTCCAGACGGGCATTGTCAAGGGGAGCGTCACGGTCACCAACGGCGATGGGGACTGCACGTTCACCGCCCAGGCGAACTCCTCCATCGCAAAGAACGTCACCCTCACCAACGGCACGGGCACCAACAACTTCACGCTGAGCCAGTCCTCCAGCGGCCCCCTCGCGATCACCAACTTCGCGGGCGACAGTGCCGCCACCGTCAGCGGAAGCAAGGTCAAAGGAAACCTGACGGTCAAGAACGGCAACGGCAACGGCACCTTCACGGTAATGGTCGGCACCGTCACCGGCGACGTCTCGGTGACCAACGGCGACGGCACGCTCCAGACCGCCATTTTTGGGCCGGGCAACATCGGGGGAGGCGTGACGGTCAAGAATGGCGACGGGCACGGCACCTTCAACGCCGGGCAACAGACCACCATCGCCAAGAACCTCTCCCTGACCACCGGCCTGGGCGGCGCCGACACGACCATTACCCAGTCCACGATCAACGGGGGCGTGACGGTCACCAATGGCGACGGCAACTCCACGTTCAACCTTCAGTCGGGCGCCGCCGTCGCCAAGAACATCGCCGTCACCAACGGTACGGGCACCAACGGCTACAACCTGGGTGCGTCTTCCTGCGGCTCCGTGGCGATCAGCAACTTCGCGGGCAACAGCACGACGAACATCAGCTGGGGCACGGTCAAGGGGAGCCTCACCGTCAAGAACGGCGCGGGCAACGGCACCTTCGTGGTTCAGACCGGCACCGTCACCGGCGACGTCTCGGTGACCAACGGCGACGGCACGCCTGAGGCCCTCCTCATAATGGCCAACATCGGCGGGGGTGTGACGATCAAGAACGGCGCGGGGCACGGCACCTTCAACGCCCAGTCACAGACCACCATCGCCAGGAACCTCTCTCTGACCACCGGCCTGGGCGGCGCCGACACGACCATTACCCAGTCCACGATCAACGGGGGCGTGACGGTTACCAACGGCAACGGCGACTCCACGTTCAACCTTCAGTCGGGCGCCGCCATCGCCAAGAACATCGCCGTCACCAACGGCACGGGTACCAACACCTTCATGGTGAATTCCGCCTCTTGTGGCCCCGTGGCGATCAACAACGTCGCAGGCATCAGCACCGCCACAGTCACCGGAAGCAAGGTCAAGGGAAACCTGACCGTCAAGAACGGCGCGGGCAACGGCACCTTCGCGGTTCAGACCAGCACCGTCACCGGCGACGTCTCGGTGATCAACGGCGACGGCACGCCCCAGACCACACTCCTGACGGCCAACATCGGCGGGGGTGTGACGATCAAGAACGGCGCCGGGCACGGCACCTTCAACGCCCAGCAACAGACCACCATCGCCAAGAACCTCTCCCTGACCACCGGCCTGGGCGGCGCCGACACGACCATTACCCAGTCCACGATCAACGGGAGCGTGACGGTCACCAACGGCACGGGCACCAGCACGTTATGGGTCGGTTCGTCCTCTTGCGGCCCCGTGGCGATCAACAACCTCTCGGGTAACAGCGGGACGCAGATCACCCAGGGCACGATCAAGGGGAACCTCACGGTCAAGAACGGCGCGGGCGACGGCAACTTGTACGTCCAGACCAGCACCGTCGCCGGCGACGTCTCGATGACCAACGGCGACGGCACGCCTCAGGCCACCCTCATAACGGCCAACATCGGCGGGGGCTTGACGATCAAGAACGGCGTGGGGCACGGCACCTTCAACGCCCAGCAGCAGACCGCCATCGCCAAGAACCTCTCTCTGACCACCGGCCTGGGCGGCGCCGACACGACCATCGCGCTGTCCACGGTCAACGGAAGCGTCACGGTCACCAACGGCGACGGCAACTCCACGTTCAACCTTCAGTCGGGCGCCGTCATTGTCAAGAGCACCACCATCACCAACGGCACGGGCACGAACGCCTTCATCGTGAGCACGGCCTCTTGCGGCCCCGTGGCGATCAACAACTTCGCGGGCGACAGCACGACGCAGCTCATTACGGGCACGGTCAAGGGGAGCATGACGGTCAAGAACGGCGCGGGCAACGGCAACCTCGTCTTCCAGGACAGCACCATCACCGGCGACATCGCGGTGACCAACGGCGCCGGCAACGCCAATACCACGCTCGTGACGGCCGATATCGACGGGAACGTGACGATCGTCGGCGGCGACGGGAACAACACGTTCAGCGCCCCGTCAGGCGTCACCATCGCCAAGAACCTCTCCGTGACCAACGGCATCGGCGACGCCTCGAACACCTTGACGCTCTCCACGGTCGACGGAAACGTGACGATCAAGAACCTCGACAACACCGCCGCCGGGGTTGACAACCTCCAGCTCTCGCAGTCCGCGATCGGCGGGGCGCTGCGGGTCGACAGCGGCAACGGCGACACCTCCTCCAACATTGTCTATATGCAGGTGGCGGGGGCACTCACGTTCACGAGCGGCACCGGCAAGGACACGCTCTACGCCGGGATACTGACCGCCGGCGGCGATACCAAGATCAACTTCGGCGGCGGAGGCAGCGACACCACGCTCCAGGCGGCTACGTTCATGGGCGGCCTGACCTTGAGCGCCGATGCCGGCGTCGACAATCTCACGGCGACCAACACCGATGTCGGCAAGGCCGCCACGATCTCGACCGGGGCCGGGGCCGATGAGGTGTCCGTCGACGCGTCGCGCTTCAACGGCGCCTTCACGGTCCAGACCGGGACCGACGCCGACACCGTCTGGATCGCCGCGCTCGGCAGCGGCCTGAACAGCTTCTTCTACGGCGCGGTCGCCATCCAGGCTGGCGACGGCAACGACACCCTCAACATCGGCATCGCCGGCAGCGGCGTGGCCGCGTGCTTCGCGAAGGTTGTTATCGACGGCGGACCGGGAGCCGACAGCCTAATCTACCCCGGCAACATCTTCCTGGTGGCGCCCGTGATCAGCAACTTCTAGCCGGAGGTGCCTGACGCAGGAGACAGGGGGGCGGGAAGACAGGCCGCGGCAGTCTGGAGTGGCCTTCACTACCCACTCCGCACTCCGCATTCCGCGCTTGATCAAAGGTTCTCGCCGAAGAGGAACGCCCGCCCGAAGCGGTCGGCGATTTCCTGGTTGGTGTAGATCAGGGGCAGGAGGAAGGCGGCGTTCACGTTCGGCATCTGGAGATAGGAAGCCATCTGCTGACGCCAGAGATACTTGAACGTCTGGAGCTCGTCCTGGCAGTGCAGGCCCTTCGAGCCGCGGTCGGCGGCCAGGGCCTTGAGGACGCACTGGGCGGCCAGGGCGGCGCTGCGGATCGCCGGGTAGATGCCCTCGCCGCTGGCGGCCGAGGCGAACCCGCCCGCGTCGCCCACCAGGACGGTGCGTTTGCCGACGTGGTTCTCGAAATCGATGGCCGCGCCGGCGGGCACGGCGGCGCCTTCCGGGTCAGTGAGGTCCGCGCCGGCCGGCAGCAACTCCTTGGTCCGCAGGCCCTGCACCCAGGCCGCGTAGAGTTCCTTC
>Ga0315282_10017362_pt1 | contig 10402 bp, 12 predicted proteins | sample YL17G07_20_MG_FD_203693 | JGI IMG/M metagenome (GOLD analysis project Ga0315282, IMG submission 203693) | Sediment microbial communities from Yellowstone Lake, YNP, Wyoming, USA - YL17G07_20 | ecosystem: Environmental > Aquatic > Freshwater > Lake > Sediment | place: USA: Wyoming | collected... | reverse complement strand
ATGATGATCGTCTTTGACCCGATGCTATCCGCCATTTGCGCTGATTTCAGGATTTTTTCAAAACTCATGGTGACCTCTTCTTTGTCACCAGCAAGGTTGAGGTAATAGGGAGCATGGACATGGATTTCTATGTCGTTTTTCTGCGCGTAATCCTTGATGAACTGCGCTTCCTCGTCAGAGAGGATATACAACCCGCGGACGAACTGGATTTCTATGGCGTTTAAATCTAAGTTTTTGTGCGTATAAACAATCCCGTCTTTATTGGTTCGTCCTTTGCAGGATAGTGGGATTCCTGCTTGTCCGATTCGTATCATTCTCTTTCCTCCACTTCGTTTTCAGAAACGAAGCGTTCTCTTTCCATGATCGGTAAAAAATGCGTTATGCTAACTCCTCTAAACGACTCATGATATTCCAAATAAGGGTCCGCCCATGCAAGGGAATATTTGGGTCATTCGCGAGTTCATCGAGTTTTTGTTTAGCAAAATCGACACGTAAATCAAAGGGATCGTCAAGTTTTAACAGGGTTTGTTTTATTTCCTCAGCACCTCTTCTAATATTTCTAGGAATAGAATTATCCTCACTAATCATATTTAAACCATCGCAAATCTGATCCAATTTTTTTGTATCAGCGGGCATATCGGTCACCCCTAAACCTGAGGGTAATCACAAGGTTGGATAAAAATATTTGGGCTTGGTTGTTATTGTTGATAGTCTGCGTTTAAAACCTTGATAATCTCTTGGGCAATCGTTTGTCCGATTCCTTGCACTTCGCAGAGTTCTTCCTCTGTTGCATTCACAAGAACACGAATGCTCCCGAAATGCTGGAGGAGTCGTTGTGCGAGGACGACAGAGATATTCGGAAGGCCCTCCACGAGGAACTGTTGTTGTTCATGAAGGGAGGTTGCCCATTTTTCTCCGCGTATAGCGACTGCCCTGTTCCCGGCTTTTTGTTCACGATGCGCCATCACATGCAGGAAATCAGCGGTCTCTTGGGCGGATCTGGTGGTGATGAGAGGGATACCGAAATCGACGATGATTGAGACGAAACTTCCGAAAATTGCGTTATGACTAATGTTTCGTTTTGTCAGTAACCCTTCTCCTTCGACAATGAGAATGGGCCGTGAGTACGCACCCCGCAGGTTTTTCATTTGCACAAAGAGTTTCCCGTCGATGAGGGAATTGAGGAAATCATCCACGGTTTTTCGTTCGACTCCAATGCGGGTGGAAAGAACGTAGTCACCGACATCGAGCTGTTGGGCATCGATCTCCACATCCTTTATGGACAGAAAGCGGATTACGGGAGACCGCGATTCGCGGTGATCGACGATGATTTTCAGCCCTGCTTTTTTTGAAAATTCCTCAAGCTTTCGCTGGTTCTCCTCGTGTAATGCTGTCCGATAGATTTCTGAAGGGTCTTTTAATTTTTTATTCAATGCACTTCTCAACACTTCTAGTTCACTGTGCATTTTTCGTTCTTTTTGCCGGGAGGACCAGTAATACGCCTCGTCCGGTGTTCCCTTGGCGATGAGGATGATGACTTTTCCTGGCATTTTTCGCGCAGTTCGTCCCTTCCTCTGGATTGTTCTTATCTCTGAAGGAACCGGCTCGTAAAAGATGACGAGGTCGGTAGAGGGGATGTCGAGTCCTTCCTCCGCGACAGAGGTTGCTATAAGGACGTTGTACTCATCTTCTTTGAATCGTCTGATGATGTCGATTTGTTCTTTCTGGGTGAGGCCTTTGTCGTTTTCTTTTGTTGCTTGTCCGATGAACCTGACTGGACGAGCGATCGGTATTTTTTCAAGCTGTTTTTGCACGTACTGCGAGGTGTCTCGGTAATGGGTAAACACGATGATCTTCGAGTGTGGATTGTTCGAGAGTTGTTCTTGGACGATGGTGACGATTTCTGGTATTTTTGGATGTTCAATTTTGAGTGATTTTAGGTACGCGAGTGCCTCTAGGACGTTTGGATCCTTGATGATGTCACGGGATGCCTTGCTTCCTCCTTTTGAGCTTGCCTCGGTTGCCATGCGAGAAAAGTAGCTAGTAAGGGCGTTGACTCCCTGTGTCTGAAGCAGTTCAATGGCATGAGCAAGTTTCATGGCTGCGTTCTGTGAGGAGGCTGCTTTGAATAGTGTTGGTGACGGCTGAGGAGCGGAGCGGAGTTCCTGTTGTATTCGTTGTTGGACTTCTAAGAGTTTTTTCCTGTTGATAAGTGCGATAGAGGCGGAGTCCAGCACCCCTATTTTTTTTAGGATGTCAAGGCGTTCCGCGAGCGCTTTTCTCAGGAGTTGTAACGTGTAAGCGAATTCATGGGGGAGCGGGATTTCTTTCCATTTGATGTCGAGTTCATGAACGTAGGGGCGTACGTCCGGGTCGGTTTTTGTTCGGATCTCGATGTTGGTGATTTCTAGGTTTTTGCAGACCTCAAGGATTTCCGGGAGGTCGCAGCCTGGGGATGCGGTCATCCCAATGTTGCGTCGTTCGTTTCGCTGTTTTTTGTACATATCCGCGATGAACACGTAGGAGTAGTTCCCGACCGCCCGGTGTACTTCATCGAAAATAATTAGGGACGTGTGTGCAAGGTCATATCGTCTCGAGATGAGGTCATTTTCGATAACCTGCGGGGTTGAAACGATGATTCGTTTGTTTTTCCATAGTTCAATTCGTTTTTCAGGGGGTACTTCTCCAGTGAATACCGCGACCGCGTCCTCAAGGGTAAGGATTTGTGTAAGAAATTGTGCATGCTGGTTTACGAGTGGTTTTGTTGGGGAAAGAAACAGGATGTTATTGTCTTTTTTTGTGAGTTCTTTTGCGATGACCAGAAGTGCGATAACGGTTTTTCCCATCCCTGTGGGAATGACAACAAGTGTGTTTGCTTGGGCCGCTGATTGTGCGATATTGTATTGATATTCTCGTCGTTCCACTGAATCTGGTTTGATAAAATCTTGTTGAATGTTCACAAATTTGACATGGATTGAAGGTTTTAGTATGTTTGGGAGAGAAACAAAAAGACCACTCAGCTCGCCCATTTCTCAGCATGATGCAGCACTTAGTGTGAGATAGTTTGTCATCATCGTGGTCTGTGGTTCTCATGAGGTAAGAATTTTTAAAAGTTCCTACTCAAAAAGAATGCATCTTTTTTTCCAAATGTTTATATGAATTGAGATGATTAGTCGTGTGTGGTGGAGATAGGGTTGTTTTCGGTGTCCGTTCCTTTGTGGGCGATATTTTTGTGTGCGTTAATCGTGTTGGTTTTTGTGTGGGGTTTTTTTAGGTTTACGCTAAAGATACTGTTGTTTTTTGTCGCATTTTTTGTGCTCATCATTGGTCTTGATTGGCTTGGGGTATTTGGTTGGATCAACCAAAATATTTTAGCGAACTTTTTATAGAATATCGGGAAAAAAACCTGGATAGTATTTTTTACTCGGAAAAATCAAGGGTGGTTGATACGGTGACGTTATTAACATCGTAGATGAGCTTTTCGAGGTCGAAGGGTTTTTGGATGTAGGTATGGATGAATGGTTCCAGTCCCTTCATTTTTTCAGGGTCTACCCGTCCACTGGCGGTGATGATGGATATGACGACGTTTTTGGTGAATCCTTGTTTGACGATTTCATGGAGGGTTGTCCAGCCGTCCATGAAGGGCATCATAAGGTCCATAAGGATGATGCCTTTGAATCCCCGTTTAAGTTCCTCGATGCAGTCATTCCCGCTGTCGACGGTGAGTACTTCGAAGTATTGGTGTTCGAAGAACGTTCGCAGGAAAACCAGCAGGTCCGGGTCATCGTCGACAATCATGATTTTTTTGTTCATTTTTTCCAACTCTTACCTCACTATAATATGTTATACTTTGTTATTATTGTTATATAAAGTTATGCCATGAAATTTGCGCTATGAAAAAATGTCACTTCACTCTGTCGAGATAGTCTGTCTTAGGAGACGAGATGATTTCCGTATCGCACACGCCACAGCAAATTACTCAGTTCTCCAATCTGCTCAGGTCTCAGGTCCTCTACCCGTTGATCCAAATATGGGAGATCCAGGTGATCACCATAGTAGGATTTGATGGTATTTCGGATTTTTTTACGACGATGGTTGAATAATTGCCTAGTCAGGTCAAAAAAGAACTTCTCGTTTGCAACAGCGAATGCTGGCTTACCACGCGGCATGAGTTCAACGATACACGAATCAACCCGCGGTGGTGGGGAAAAACAATTTCTGGGGACTTGTTCAAGGATCCTGCAATGCGCTTTATAATAGACACCAATAGTCAGACGGGAGTATTCCTTTGTCCCGGGCGCTGCGACGAGGCGTTCGGCAAAATCCTTTTGATAGATAAGGATCGCCTTCGAAAATGGATATACAAGAAGTTTAAACGTTATCGGTGAGGAAATCTGAAATGGGAGATTTGAGACGATCTTAGTGAAACGAGGGAGCGTGGAAAAATCAATCGCGACTACATCTGCGTTAATCACGTTTACATTTTTGGGAAGGGATTCTTTCAATTGCGGAATAAGTCTTGGATCGATTTCAATCGCAATGACCTGTTTCGCTTTCTGTGCAAGAAGACGGGTGATGATTCCTTTTCCTGGCCCGATTTCGAGGACAACGTCCTGCTTTGTGAGACCTGCATAATCGACTTCCCTCTGCGCAATAGAATCGTCAATTAAAAAATGCTGCCCGAGTTTTCGTCTCACCATTTTCTCAATGGTCATGCTCATGCATGAGCGGCGGGCGGGTAAAAACGCGGTACTTCTGATTTGGATCGGTTAGCTCCAGTTCTATTCGCTTCGAGATTAGTTTATCCGGTGAGCGCAGGAAATCAATACGATCTTGCATCTCTTTGAATGCCTCAAAAGGCTTTTTTTTGCGTTCATCAAGGATTTCAATCATCATCTTCTTCCCAAGCCCCGGGAGCAGTTCAAGGACATGGAATCTCGTGGAAATCGCAGATGCCTCGTTGAAGAATTTTACGTACCTTGCTTCATTGTTGTGTACGATGTCTAACAACACGTAGGGAAGTTCCCCGTGGGCTGTCGAAGTCAGGTCTTCGAAGTTCATCCGTCCCTTGATCTTCTCGATTTTTGTTCGCAAGGTCGGGTCTTTCCCGACGTAAATCCGCTCACCGACGGTGAATGTTGCATCTCGTTTCGGAATCAACTCAAGAAAAGTGAACTGACTTTCGCCGATGCCATAGACCACCGGGTTTCTTTTATATGGTGGAAGATCACCTCTTCCTTTTGCCAAGTAATCCAGAACATATACATAGTCCTCCATGTCTCCTACCCCCACCAATTATTCAACAAAATGTTTTTTTACAATCTCCAAAATCATTTTGATTTCTTTCTCATTCGGCGTGTACCGTTCTTTCGCGAAAATAGCTTTTACGTCATCCTCCGTGTTTGGAAGGATATCAGCTATTTTATATGCATGGGTTTCCTCCACATGTTCAACCTTCAATAACTCAGTAATTAAATCCTTAGTTTGTTTTGCAGAAAGTCTCGCAAATCGTTCCGCATGCTCAAGGGCGATCTTCTGCTCGTAGATCATTTCTTTTCGTTCTTTACTGATTTTTTTTAACATGTTTTTTACTTCTGCAAGAGAAACAATTTTTCCAGTTTCCTCTGTTTCCATTATATAACTCTCCCAAGATGCTCCGGGCGGACGATCAGGGTCTTGTGTTTCTTCCCGACGGTGATTCCGACGAGATACGCGTCTCCTTGCATGCCCTCGATTTTTCCGGTGTACCCCTGGAAACGGTGATGAGGCATTCCTTTGTGTACAGCGGAGTCAATATCGACGCTGACGCTGGTTCCAATTTCAAACTGTTGCATTGCTCTGGTTATTGCTGATATACCGCGTGTTCGCGGTTTTTTTCGCATGATGTATCTGCTTTTACTTCGTGTTCCTTTTGATCGTTTTACCATAGGTGTTATTCCCCCTTGACATCAATGACGTCTAGTTCCTTGACCTTGCAGGGAATGCCGATGAGGTCACTGAGATTCGGTTGGGTTTTGTTATCATCGCCTGACACGAATTCCTTCACGTATGTGCCGGATTCGGTTTCTATCATGAGGGTGGCTAGAGTGCCCTCTACCGATTCAATGGAGCAGTTGTATATCGTGCGTTCTCTAACCTTGTTAGCCCGGCGATGCGCCACCCGAGTCGGTGTCAACTGCTTAATGAGTTTACCCCGTAATGTCTGAGCCACCTTTATAAGTTTTTCTTTATTCAAAGGTTGGTCTGCCACAATAGTGACTCGATAGGTTTTTCTGAATTCCGCTGCTTTGATACGAACGATTTCATCCCGGTTAGAATATCTTAATGAAGATACTTCGATTCTGTCCTTCGTTCGAGCGTTTATCTTTTGTTGCAAAAGGTGAAGGTTGATTGTTCTGATTTTCGGGTTTTTTATCTCAAGGATAAATGGTCGGCCGGTTCCAAGCATTAATGCATCAATGTCCTCTCGTCCGCTCCCGTGAAATGATTGGTCTGCGCCTTTTGTAAACTCCAATGCTGAATCCGCGACAAGTTCCTCAACACTCGTCGGATATAGTTTTCCAGAGTAGTCGCATCGTTTGCAGCCTTTCCCTCGGCAGATTTGACATGGCCATTTTGTCTGCGGGATCCCTCGCTGTAGTTTCTTATACCGTCCATAAATAAAAAGAGAACTGATTTGAAGGTGTACGACATCGAAGACTGTGTCGATGACCGCCATGATCTCCGGGTTCGGAATGTCAACGGTTTTCCCAAGTCGTGGCTCAAGGATTTTCCCAATCTCTCGGTTGATCTCCATTTTTATTGGTTCAGCGTCGGTCAGTCCTACCTTATCCCAGACAAGTTGTTCCCTTTGCTGCAGGTCTTCATCTATTTTTGAACCAATAAGGAAGGTGCTGTATTCATAGTCGCTCAACGCGTTGGCAGCAAGCTCTGCAAAATGATCGATCTCATCAAGAAGTCCTTCACAAAGCCAGCAGTCGGTGATAGGTGTCTTTTTCGATCGACGAAGCTCTTTTCTGAGTAGTTGTCCCTTCTGTTCATTAGTTCCTTTTTCGATATCCTTTTTAAAAAGTCTTCCAAGGCATGCGTCGCACAAGTTGTAATCTTGAAGGATTTGTATCGCTTTGGTGCGTATCTGATCGTCCATCGCATGGGCTGAACACGGGGAGTTGTTTAAATTTTTGCTTTCAATTTATTGAGGAAAGAAAAATCCAAAGAAAGAAATGTAGTCAGATCTATTCACAAAAAGATAAAAAAGTCTTTCTCGCAGTCATTAGGTTAGCCAAAGGTAATAGGCAGCCCAGACAAGTCCGATAAAAAAGGCTATGGGAATCACCCAGAAATAGGCCGATTTTGCGACCCCGAGCGTGTATGCCAGTGACAACGAGAACCCGAGTATAAGAAACAGGGTAAGAATATCTCTATATTTCATACTCCTCAGATACCGGATAATTTCTAGTGTTTTAAAATGGTTCCTATTTTATCAATACAGTCCCATTGCTCGCCTTTTAACAACATTTTTAATAGGTAAGCTTATTCCCGAACACACAAAACGGAGGCTTATCTATGGTTGAAACTGCTCCCTTTAAAGGTATGGTGTATAACAAAGAAAAAATAAAAAAACTTGACGATGTCATGGCACCACCCTACGACATCATCTCAGAAAAAATGCAAAAAGAACTGTATGAAAAAAATCAATATAATTTTGTGAAACTCATCTTAGGGAAAATATATTCTGATGACACCGATCAAACCAATCGATATACCCGTGCAAAGCAGCTCTTCGATGAATGGCAATCACAAGGAATCCTGGTCCCTTCGAAAGCGCCAGCCATATACCCCTACAAAATCCATTATATAGTGAAAAATGAAAAAAGACAGATGAACGGGTTTTTTATCCTATTGAAGCTCGACCCTGAGTACCGCACCGTGAAGGCACATGAAAAAACCCTTGCGAAACCCAAGGCAGATCGCCTGAATCTCATGCGTGCGTGCGACGCGAACCTTGAACCGATTCAATTGATGTACATGGATCAGCAAGATAGCATTAGAAAAACCATGGACGATGCCATCAAAGAACCGTTGGTTAGCGTGAAAGGATACGACGGGTTCACACACACCCTCTGGCGACTTGACGACCAGTACGTCGTGCGAACCATAATTGACGAACTGAAACAAAAAATCCTGTTCATCGCGGACGGACATCATCGGTACCAGACCTCAGTGAACTTCGCGCAAGAAAAACGCGAACAGACTGGTAGTACCGACCCGAACGCCCCCTTCAACTACATCATGGTGGTGCTTTGCAACATGTTCGACCCAGGGCTTTCAATCCTTCCGACGCATCGATTCATCAAAATGCCGAACGTGAATCTCGATGACCTTGCAAAAAACCTTGAGAAATATTTTACCGTCGAGAAAAAACCTGTTACCGCAAAGAAAAAGGACTATGAGAAACTCGGGAAAACCATTATGAGCGATATCGAAACAATGCAGGTCCATACGTTCGCATTATACGCAAAGGATGCGTATTTCATTCTCACCCTCAAAGATGAACGAGTAATGGACAGGTTAGCCTCAGATCATTCAAAGACATGGCGAACCCTTGATGTCTCAATTCTCCATAAGCTCATCCTAGAAAATTTCCTGGGAATTAACGAAAAAAATCTTGAAGACCATGTGAAATATACCCGGGTTGATGCCGAGGCACTCCAACTTGTGGACGAGGGGAAATACGACTTCTCATTCCTTATTACTGCGACGAAAATAGATCAACTAAAGGCAATCGCAGATGCAAGCGAGCATATGCCGCAAAAATCCACCTACTTCCTCCCAAAGATGCTTTCTGGCCTTGTCATGTACAAAATGTAAGACAACTCGTGGTAGAATGTCATAGTGGTATCGCGTCAATAAAACTATAAATAGCCGAGGAACGAAAGGAGTACTTGGTGAGGAAGGGAAAAAATAGCTTATTGATCTTCTTCATATTTTTTCCCCCTTCCTTCCTCCCGTTTGTCGCTGGTATGTAAATATTTAAAAACCCGATATTACGAACATTTTATTAAAAAATCAAATAGAAACGGTGAAGAAAATTAAGAGATAATTTCGTCATTATTTTGTTTCATTTATTCCCGGTGAAGAAGAGAGATAAAAAATAAATCGCCGCGTGGCAGGACCGTAAACGCACCTTGTATTGTTTGTTGTAAAAATTCTTTATGGATAACGCTCGTTAAGGGGGTGACAGAAAAGTCAGCGTTTTTTGTAAAACGTTGGATCACCTTGAATGTTTCATCGGGAGTGATCGTACATACCGCGTATAGAAGGAAACCACCTTTCCTAACGTTTCCTGCGCCTTGTTGTAAAATCGACACCTGTGTCTCTGGAAAATCACTAGGACCTTCGATGTATTTTGCTTCTGGGTTTCTTCGACCTGCTCCAAGACCAGTGCAGGGGGCATCAACCAACACGACATCAAATAACCTTTTAGGATGGGGCTTTTCTACCTGTACTGTTGCATCATATTCCTTGCATCGTTGCGCAAGGATCGCACGCTTCCCCGCATTTGTATCAAAGGCATAGAGTTGTTTTGTATTCTTACCTACAGACGCCATGGCAAGGGATTTCCCGCCGTTACCCGCGCAGAAATCAAAAATACTCTCACCAAGAGAAGTTGCAAGGTGTGCGATGAGCTGGCTATTCTCGTCCTGCACGTGGGCGTATCGTTTCTGTAGCACTTGCGAATACTTACTCACTGAAGTTGTAAGAATAGCAGTGTCGAGGATAGATCGCTCTGAAAAAATATGCTCTTCATGTAGCATATCCATTACTTGTTCTGGTGTACTTTTATTGAAGTTGATGCAGAGAGCTGTCGGTGGCTTCTCATTGAGAAACTCGGCCCATTCACCGTATTCTTTCAAGATTCCTGCGACATACGATGAGCAGGAGTACCGAAATTCGAATGGATATTCTGATGCTCCTGCCTGTGCGCCTTCCAAGGCGAGTTTCACGTACAGTTCTGGAGAATGTTCAGATCCTCGGTTGTTTGAAATATATTCATAGAGCTTCTTCCATCGGACGACATCATGAACAATCTCCGCCACCTCCTCTCGTTGTTCTTTCGATAGGCCTGAGGAGGGCAATATATCCCGTAAACAACGTGCCATGTTCCCCTTTTTCAGGTATTTTGTTACAACGCGTATCGCAACTTGTTCTATCGTGTAATCAACCCCAGGAATATTATTTTATAATTATGGCCACGACTCAGAATGATACAGTTAACATTCCGATTCTACCATTAAAATATCCCTTTTTTTGCGCTAAAATCATATAAAATGATGCCTTTATATGTTTTCACATTATCAGTACGATACTGGCACAATAAGAACCTTCATATCTTAAATAG